>OBKM01000487.1_pt1 | contig 19496 bp, 22 predicted proteins | sample 1519691 | NCBI WGS metagenome assembly OBKM01 (sample SAMEA37050418, study PRJEB22526) | metagenome | biome: saline pan; feature: lake; material: water | place: Egypt | collected 2015 | depth 0.5 m | reverse complement strand
CAGCTCGAACCCCTCGCCGTAGGCCTGCATCAGCGCGTACTCGACGCCGTTGTGGACCATCTTGACGTAGTGACCCGCCCCGCTTGGCCCCATCCGGGCGTGGCCGCCGGGGCCGGTTGCCACCGCGTCGAAGACCGGCTCACACCGCTCGTAGGCCCACGCCGGCCCGCCGATCATCAGCGAGAAGCCCACCTCCGCACCCGCGGGCCCGCCGCTGGTGCCACAGTCGAGATACGCCGCGTCGGTCGCCGACGCCCGCCGGGTGGATGCCTCGAAGTGGGAGTTCCCGCCGTCGATGACGGCGTCCTCGTTGGTGAGCTGTGGCTCCAGTTCCGAAAGCGCGGCGTCGACTGGGTCGCCGGCAGGGACCATCAGCCAGATGCACTTCTCAGCACCGAGGTGGGTGGCGAGCGATTCGATGGAGTCGACCGGCGTTGCGCCGGCGTCCGCCGCGGCCTCGACGGCCGCCTCGTCGACATCGAAGGCCGCGACATCGTGCCCAGCTGCGAGTGTCCGGTCGACGACGATGCGGCCCATCCGCCCGAGACCGATCACACCGAGTTCCATACCTGTGGCTCGCCCGGACGGCAGGTAGACGTTGCGGTTGTCCGCCGCAGAACAGCGCTACCCCAGCAGCTCGGCAACCTCGCCGGGGCCGTACTCGACGATCTTGGCGTTGATCTGTCGGGTCGCGTCGCTGACCTCGCGGCCGCGGACGGTCACCCGCTTGCGCTCGCCGTCGCGGGACGGCTTGTAGCCGGTGCCCCCCTCCAGCAGCAGTTCGGTGAGGTTTGTGCCGCGAACGTCGTCACGCATCGGCCGCCCCGCGTCGTCGGAGCCGCCGGTCAGTTCGAGCGTGTAGCCGTCGAGCCCGACCGCGCCACCGTCGACCTCCTCGCCCAGTTCCCGCCCGATAAAGCGGGTTGCGTCCTGTCCCGATACCTCGACCTGGTGGGTGACTCCACCGTCCGTGTCTGCGACTGCAACTGTGAATTCGGCCATACCCGGGATAACTCGTCGGGTCCGCAAAAGCCCGTCGAACTACTGTCGGACGAACATCCCTGTGGATGTTCGCCCGTCAGTCGAACTGGGTGTCCGCTGTCTCCGGACCGCTCATCACGGAACCGGGGCCCCATCTCTCGCGGCCCGCTGTGCCCGGCTCACCAGGGCCGCCCCTGACGTCTTCCACCTGCAGGCGGGGACGGTCGAGGAAACGCGGCGGGCGCTCTCGGCGTACGACGCCACGGTCTTCACGCGGCAGGCGGCGCTCGACCGCAACCTGTTCGGGGATCGCCCGGTGACCGACCTGTTTCGCCGACGGTGTGGTGACCTGCTTGTCACGCACCGCGAACTGGGCGTGTGGTTCGGCGATGTCGAACCGGCGGAACTGTCGCTGGTCGGGATGCACGGCGGGTGCAACCCGGCGGAGATGCTCGTGCCGTTCGCGGCGGCCCGTCTCTCGACGCTCGCCTGAGGCTCCCGGGCTGTCCCATCGGCACAGCCGATCCCGCCCAAACGATTTTGTCGACCTCGCCACAACGCCGGCTATGGACGCCCAGCAGCGAGTCGCCGCGTTCGTCGCGGACAACGAGCTGGAGGCACCGCCCGCGTACCGGCTGCTCGACCTGGTGTCGGAACTCGGCGAGCTGGCCAAGGACGCGACCGAGTCGACCGACTACGGCGCGTCGCCGTCGGCGCTGGAACTCGAGGCAGACGAACTCGGGGACGTCCTGTTCGCGCTGCTCGCGCTCGCGGAGGCGGCCGAGATCGACGCCGGGGCTGCGCTCGACACGGCGCTCGCGAAGTACGAGGACCGTATCGATAGCTCGGGACGGGCCGCGTCCGGGAGTCACACAGCGGGAACCGGACTCGACTCGGCCGACAGTGGGCTGGAGGACGAGTGACCGCGGCGATGGCCGGCGCCGACACCCCCCGGCGCGTCCGGGCGGTCGTCGAGCGCGCGCTCGACACCGGCGTCCGGGACTGCAGGCCGAGCAAAGAAGGGGCGGTGGGTGACACCTATCTGGTTGACCTGACCGGTCCACCTGGTCGGGTGGTCTGCAAGTTCGGCGGCGCGAGCGTCTGGACCGGTGAGGTTGTCGAGCCGCTCGTGGCCCGGCTTGTCCGGGCCGAGACGGGGCTCCCGGTGGCTGCGGTCCTCGCATCGGGCTCGGTTCGAGGCGCGCCGGGGCCGGACCGGTGGGCGCTCTACGAGCACCGCGAGGGCGAGTCCGCCCGGAGCGCCGGGGTCGCGGGCCGCGGGTGGTTTCTGCGGGCGGCCGGCCGGCTGCTCGGCCGACTCCACGGGGCGTTCAGCTTCGACCGGGTCGGTGGTCTCGGACGGGACGGCGGGGCGTTGCACCTGCGCCGGCCGACAGGCCGGACGCTGCTCACCTCCCCGGCCGCGGGCATCCTCGGCCGTGACCCCGCGGGCGAGCGACCACGGCTGGTCCTCACGCACGGTGACTACCAGCCGAGCAACCTCCTCGTCGCGGACGGTGACCTCACCGCCGTGCTCGACTGGGGGAACGCCCACGTGACCGACGCGGGGTACGCGCTTGCCCGCGCGGAGGCCCGCTTTGTCGACCTGCCGCGTGCCGGGGGGCGGGCGCGAGAGGCGTTCCGGGACGGGTACGCAAGCGCCCGGGGCCGGCTCCCCGCAGGCTATGCCGCGCGCGCAGGGCGCTACCGGTTGCTGTGGGTCGCACAGTCTGCCCTGCATCTCGGTGCCGTCGCCGCGACGCCGCGCGGACGGGTCCAACTGGCCCGCCAGACGCGCAACTGGCTGGCGCGGCGACGATGACCGCCAGCACCCGGAAGAGCCATCACCCGCCGACAACAGACCCCAGACGATGGTGAGCCGACTGCGCGTCCGTATCGCTGCGGGGTTCGTTCTGCTCGGGGTGTTTCTGCCGCGGGCTCTCGAGGCGCTGGTGCCCGGCAGGGCTGTTCTGCTCGGACAGGTGCTCGGCGGTGGCCTGGTGCTGGCCGCCGGTCTGCTGTTGCTCGCCGACGGGCCGAACAGCGCAGGCTCCGCGTAGGCCACACTTTTACTCGTCGCGGCCATATAGCGGGTGATGACAGGCCGGCCCGTCCCTCCGCTCGCCATCGAACGCGACGGGTTGACCCGCCTGCACTGGGCCGCGGTCGTGCTCGCGGTGGCGACGGGGCTGGTCCATCTCGTGCTGGGGGTCGGGGCTCTCCCGGCCCCTCTGGGTGTCGCGTCACTGCTGGCAGCCGGCGGGTTTGCCGCCGGGGTCGCCCTCCTGCTCGCGGGGTGCTGGCGGTCGCTCGTGCTGGCGCTTGGAATCCCGTTCACCGCCAGCCAGATCCTGGCGTGGTATCTGCTCAACGAACCCGCCGGAATCGGGGACGTGTCGCCGCTCGCCGCGTTCGACAAGACCGTTCAACCGGTGCTGATCGCGGTTCTGGCCCTGTTGCTGTACCGCGAGCGGGTCGGGGGCCGCACAGACACCGTGGAACGCGGGGGGGTGTGAGCGTGAAACTCGAGCGGGACCGCGGCAGACAGACAGGGTTGGTCGGCCGCTGGGGCCGGGCTGCGATGCTCAGCGGCGGCGCGACGACGGTGCTCGTTCTCGCGGTCGGCGCACACCGCGGCCTGTCACCGGGGTTTGTCGCGGCCGTCGGCGTCGCGCTCGCAGCACAGGTCGCCGCGTTCGCCGTCCTCGACCGCCAGCAGGCTACGGCCGCGGTTGCCGACCCGTCGATGACGACGGCGACGGCGCTGACGGTCGTCCGGGGGTCGGCGGCGGTCGCCCTCGCTGGCTTTCTCGTCGCCGGCCGGCCCGACGGGACGCTGGCGTGGCTGCCGGCGGTGCTGTTTGCCGCTGCGGTGGCACTCGATGCCGCCGACGGCGCGCTGGCCCGGGCGACCGGGAGCACGTCGGCCTTCGGCGGCGCCCTCGATGTCGAGACCGACTCGCTCACCGTGCTTGTGGGTGTGCTTCTCGCTATCCGCTTCGGACAGGCCCCGGCAGCTTTCCTGGCTGTCGGGCTTGCCAGGTACGCCTTTCTCGCGGCGCTCGCACTCCGCCGCCGCTTGGGGCCGGCCCCTGGCGCGCTCCCGCCACGGTTCGGCCGCCGGGCCATCGGTGCGCTGCAGATGCTCGTCGTCGCGCTCGTGCTCGCGCCGACCCCGGGGGCGGCCGCCTCGCACGTGCTCGCCGTAGCGGTGATGGTCCCCGTACTCGCCGGGTTTGTCCGGGACTGGCTGCTGGTGACCTGATCTGGCCTGACCCCAGCGGCGGGGGCGGTCAGAAGCGAACACTTTTTGCGGCCCTCGCCGCGATATAGGCCTGATGACAGCCGACGAGCCCGACGCGAGCGAGGCGCACACCGGAGCCGAGACCCGCACAGACGGTGGCGCGGCGGGTGCCGACGACGTGGCACTGGACCCCTGGGGATCCTCGACGGTTTCGGACTACCGGCGGTTGTTCGAGCAGTTCGGCATCGAACGCTTCGAGGAGGTGCTCGATGCGGTGCCCGACCCCCACTATCTGATGCGTCGTGGTGTCATCTTCGGCCACCGCGATTACCGGCCTGTCGCCCGCGCTATGCGCGAGGGTGAGCCGTTCGGGGTGCTGTCGGGGTTCATGCCCACAGGTGACCCGCATATCGGGCACAAGCTCGTGTTCGACGAGATCATCTGGCACCAACAGCAGGGCGGTGACGCCTACGGCCTCATCGCGGATCTCGAGGCCCACAGCGCCCGCGGCCTCTCCTGGGACGAGATCGACGAGCACGCCCGCAACTACGTGCTATCGCTGCTCGCGCTGGGGTTCGACCCCGAGGCGGGGACGCTGTACCGCCAGTCGACAAACCGCGAGGTGCAGGACCTCTCCTTCGAGCTGGGTATCGAGGCCAACTTCTCGGAGCTGGCGGCCATCTACGATTTCGACGGGGGGACAGACGTCTCACACATGCAGTCGGTGGTCACACAGATGGGTGACATCCTCTACCCGCAACTCGACGAGCCGAAGCCGACAGTCATCCCGGTCGGGCCCGACCAGGACCCTCACGTCAGGCTTGCACGGGACCTGGCGGCCCGGGTCCGGTATTTCGGTGTGACCGAGGCATACGCCAGCTTCGAGGCCAACCCTGACGAGCACCTGCTCGTCGAGTACGCCTACGAGGCGTTGCGCGACCAGGCCGGCGCCACGGGCGAGGGGACCGACCCCGTCAGGTGCACCGAGGCCGCCGAGTATCTCGAAGCCGAGCGGGACCCGGCTGCGACCGACACCGAGGCACAGACACTCGACAGCGTCATCACGATGCTCCGCGAGGCGGGCAAAGAACCACTCCGCCCGCGGGTGCGGGTCGTCGACCGGAACGCGACCGACGAGGCCTTCGAGGCGCTGATCGGGGCTATCGAGGGTGAGATGCGTGTCTACGATGCCCACATCGACGCCTTCGAGATGTCCCGGGACGCGCTCGAGGAGCTGACCCGCGCGGTCGAACTCGCCCACGGCGGCTACGGCTTCCGGCCACCCTCGTCGATCTACCACCGCTTTATGACCGGTCTCACCGGCGGGAAGATGTCCTCCTCGGTCCCCGCCTCACACATCAGCCTGCTCGACGACCCGGCGGAGGGCTACGACAAGGTCAAAGCCGCCACCACCGGCGGCCGGGAGACGGCCGAGAAACAGCGCGAACTCGGCGGACGAGCCGACGAGTGTCCGGTCTACGAGCTGTACGCGTACCTGCTTGCCGGCGACGATGACGAGTTCGCCACCGAGGTCTACGAGGAGTGTGTCGGCGGCGAGCGGCTCTGTGGTGACTGCAAGGAACAGGCCGCCGAGCTGATGCGGGAGTTTCTCGCCGACCACCAGGAGAACCGCGAGAAGTGGGCCGACCGCCTCGACGAACTCGACATCGCGTTCGATACCGACCGGCTCTGATCGCCCCGCCGCCGGAACGGTGGTCCCCGTCACGTCGGCCTGCGTGTTGTCGGCGGTCACTCGGAGTGGTCGTCGATGCGAACGAGCACCTTGATCGCCTCGCGCTCGTCCATCGCCCGGTAGCCCTCGGGGACACCGTCGAGGTCGACGGTCTTCGTGAACACCGGTGACGGGTCGAGCGTCCCGCCCAGCACGTCCGCGAGCAACGCCTCGGCGTACGCCCGGACCGGTGCGACGCCGCCCCTGAGGCTGATGTTGTCGCTGAAAAGCGAGAACACGTCGAGCCCGTCGTCCGCGACGCCGTACGGGACACCGACGTAGCCGACAGTTCCGCCGGGCCGGCAGACCTCGATCGCCGTCTCCATCGCCGACGCGGCCCCGACACACTCCAGCACGTGGTCTGCGCCGCCATCGGTGAGCTCTCGTGCGCGCTCGACGGCCGCGTCCCCGCGCTCAGCCACGGTGTCGGTCGCCCCGAACGCCGCCGCCAGCGACAGCCTGTCCTCGTGGTGGCCCATGGCGACGATCCGTCTGGCACCGAGCCGCCGGGCCGCCAGCACGCCACACAGCCCGACCGCACCGTCTCCGACGACGATACAGGTGTCCCCCTGTCCGACACCGGCACTGACAGCCGCGTGGTGACCGGTCCCCATCACGTCCGTCAGCGGCAGCACCGCCCTGAGCGTCGCCTCGTCGTCGGCGTACCGGTCGGGCACGCGAACCAGCGTCCCATCCGCCTCGGGAACCCTGACGTACTCACCCTGTCCACCGCCGTTCTCGCCACCCCAGGAGCCGCCCGCCGTACAGGAGGTGTGCAGCCCCTTCCGGCAGAACTCACACCGGCCACAGCTGATCACGAACGGCGCGAACACGCGGTCACCAGGCTCGACCGATCTGACCTCGGGACCGGTCTCCTCGACGATACCCATCGGCTCGTGGCCGACACGCGACCCCCGGTCGCGGTCACTCTCGCCGCGGTAGAACCACAGATCCGAGCCACAGATGGCCGTGTGTGTCACCCGGACGAGCGCACCACGGGCTGACTCGACTGTCGGCTTCGGTACGTTCTCGACTGCGATCTCCTCGGGGCCGTGATAGACTGCAGCACGCATACCCGTCTCTCGGTGCTTCCGGTGTAAATGCGTCCCGCTCGCCGGCCACGAGCCGGCCACGGGGGTGAGCGTGGTTTCTGTGGCCCGACCGGCCGGCGACGGTGTCACACCCCGACCCCGGTTGCTACTCGCCGTGGTCGGCGGTGAGAAAGTCGAGCAGGCGGTCGTTGACCGCCCGGGAGTGTTCGGCGAACGCGAGGTGTCGGCCCTCGACTGCCTCGAACCGCCCCCGAGGGAGTGTCTCGGCGAGTTCCCGGCCGGCGTCGGCCGGAACGACCGGGTCGGCCAGGCCGTGACAGACCAGCGCGGGCAGGTCGAACTCGTACAGCGGCCCGGGCTCGAACCCGAGTGCCGCGCCAGCCTGTGCACCGAACGCCGCCCGGTCGGCGTCCTCCTCGGCGCGCCAGGCACAGATCCGGTCGACAAGCGACCCCTCTGTGAGAAAGCCCGGCGTGAACGCCCCGCGGAGCGATTCCCGCAGCGCCTCTGTGTCCTCACGCGGCGCGTGCAGCGCCCGGAGCGCCCGCTCGTCGATCCGGTCGCCGGCGGGCGCGGTCCCGAACAGCGACACCGTCGCCGTGCGACCGTACTCGCGGGCGTGCCTGAGCGCGACCATCCCGCCCAGCCCCGCGCCGACCAGGTGGGCACGGCGGACCGCTGCCGCCGAGAGGACGGCCTCAAGATCGGCCGCCAGCGCCGTCACGTCGTACGGTCCCGGCGGGGTGTCCGAGCGGCCGGTCCCGCGCAGATCCCAGACCAGCACCTCGAACGGGCCCGCCACCCGGTCGTACTGCCAGCCCCACTGCCAGGCCCCGTACCCCGCCTCGCCGACGAACACGACGGTTTCGCCCGTATCCGACATCCCGCCCTCGCCGGCGGTCTCGTAGTACAGCGTGACACCCGCCCGGCTCGTTCTCGGCACGGGTCACTCGAAGAGCCCGCTCTCGTCTTCGAGGCGGTCGAGTTCGCCCGAGAGTTCCCGCGCCTGGTCGGGGCCCAGCGCGATTTCGAGTTCGTTGCCGCCGTTGTCCGCACAGGCCAGCTTGACCCGCTCGTCACCGAACTCCCGTGCCTCGATTGACTCGATGTCGTAGAGTTTGACCGTCGCGGCCTTTGTCGACGCGCCGACGTGCTTGAGTGTCCCCTGATCGAGTTCGAACGTGAACCGGTCGAGATCGAGCGTGAGCATACTGACTCTTGGTGGGGCCGGAGTATAAGCCCCGGCCCACGAGGCCGTGGGTGTGGCGGGCCCGGCGGGGATTGTGGGTACCCGTTGCCGGCGGGCGAAAAGCCAATATTGAAAGGCACGCGACGGAAGATTCCAGTCACATGCTGCTGGAGCAGGTTGTGTTCGGGCTGTTCGCGTTCGTGACCCTCGCGAGCGGCCTGGGGGTCGTGCTGGCACGCGACGTCTGGCACTCGGCGCTGTTGCTCGGGCTCGCGCTTCTCAGTGTCGCCGCTCACTACGTGATGCTGGCCGCGGAGTTCGTGGCGGTGATCCAGGTGCTCGTCTACGTCGGTGGTGTTCTGGTGCTCGTTACCTTCGGCGTGATGCTCACCCGGCGGGGCGACACCGACGAGTTCGATGCCGCGGGGGGCCGGGGATGAGCCGGCGGTTCGTCCCCGTCGGCCGGCATCTGCGTCCGGGGCTCATCGCCGTTGGCCTGTTCGCCACGCTGGCGCTGACCGTCCTCACCGCCGGGAACACGGGCGTCCTCGAGAGCGCGTTCACCGACCCGACAGGGTTCGGTGACGCGAGTGTCGTCCCCGGCATCGGCTACGCGCTCATCGGTGAGCCCGCCGCCGCGGGGGCCGAGGCCGTCCACGAGCGGACCGAGAGCTTCCTCCTGGCGCTTGTCCTGCTCGCCGTCGTGCTGGATGCCGCAATCGACGGCGCGCTGATGCTCGCCGACCGCAGGGACGGGGGTGACAACGAGTGACGGTTCCCCTGGAGTGGTATCTCCTGCTCTCGGCTGCTCTTTTCTGTATTGGCGTGTTCGGTGTTCTCGTGCGGCGGAACGCGCTTGTCTTTCTGATGTCCGTCGAGCTGATGCTCAACGCCGCCAACATCAATCTCGTCGCGTTTGCGCTGTTTCACGGCAACCTGACGGGCCAGCTGTTCGCGCTGTTTGTAATCGCGCTCGCCGCCGCGGAGGTCGCGCTCGGTATCGGCATTATCCTCGCACTCGACCGCAACTTCGACAGCATCAACGTGGCCGAGGCGGCCACGATGAGGTGGTGACGTGTCGCTGCTTGACCCCGCCGTGGCTGTGGTGCTGTTTCCGCTGGTGGCGTTTGCGACTATCCTGCCGGCCGGCCGGTGGCTCCCGTTGCGGGGCGCCATCCCGGGGACTGTCGCCAGCGGCGGCGCGCTCGCGTTCTCGGTGTGGATCGCCGCCGAACTCGCGCTCGGGGCCGACCCCGTCCACGAGACCGTCTACACGTTCATCGGTGGCCTCGACGGCGAGGGGGTCACCCTCAAGTTCGGCCTGCTCGTCGACCCGCTCGCCGCCCTGCTGCTCGTGGTGGTCTCGCTGATCGCCGTTCTCGTCCACCTGTTCTCGCTCGGCTACATGAACGCCGAGGGCGAACCCGACCTCGACCGCTACTACGCTGGGCTCTCACTGTTTACCTTCTCGATGCTCGCCTTTGTCGTCGCCGACAACCTGCTGATGGCGTTTGTCTTTTTCGAACTCGTCGGTGTCTGTTCGTACCTGCTTATCGGCTTCTGGTTCCGCCGCGATGGCCCCCCCAGCGCCGCAACGAAGTCGTTTCTGGTGACACGGTTCGGGGATCACTTTCTCCTCGTCGGGGTGGTGGCCATCTTCGCCACGTTCGGCACGACCGCGTTCGCTGGGGAGGGCTCGTTCGTCCGCCAGGCCACAGACGCTCTGGATCCCGACGCGACCGGCGAGATGACCACCTTTCTCGGCTTCGGCGAGACGGCCTGGGTCAGCGTCCTCGGGTTGCTGGTGCTGGGCGGGGTCGTGGGCAAGTCGGCACAGTTTCCCCTCCAGACGTGGCTCCCGGACGCACACGCCGAGGCACCCACACCGGTGTCGGCGTTCGTCCACGCCGCGACGATGATCGCTGCCGGTGTCTACCTGATCGCTCGGATGTACGGGTTCTACGCGCTCTCGCCGACGGTACTCGCCGTTATCGCGCTTCTCGGTGGTTTTACCGCTCTGTTTGCGGGGACGCTCGCGCTCGTCAGGCGGGAGCTCAAACGGGTCCTCGCGTACTCGACGGTCTCGCAGTACGGGTACGTGATGCTCGCACTGGGTGGCGGTGGCTACGTCGCGGCGGTGTTTCACCTTGCCGCTCACGCGCTGTTCAAAACGCTGTTGATTCTGTGTGCCGGAGCCGTCATCATCGCCATGCAGCACGAGGATGACATGCTGGAGATGGGCGGGCTCAGAGACCGCATGCCGGTGACCTACTACACGTTTCTCGCAGGGTCGCTTGCGCTTGCGGGTATCTTCCCGTTTGCCGGCTTCTGGTCGAAGGACGAGGCCCTGTTCGAGACACTCGACCACGCCCTCGGGGGGACCGAGGTGCTGTTTGTCGCCTACGCGCTGGGGTTGCTCGCGGTCGTGCTCACGTCCCTCTACACGGTCCGGATGGTCGTGCTCACCTTCCACGGCGCCCCGCGGACGGAGCTGGCAGCTGACCCCGCGCCGGTCGCCTGGAGTATGAAGCTCCCGATGCTCGTGCTCGGGCTGCTCGCAGCTGTCGCCGGCGGGCTCAACGTGGCCCTACTAAAGGGGTTCGTCGGCGAAAAGCGTCTCCTGCTCGCGAGGTGGCTCGACGGTGCGACCCTGGGGGATCCGGGTACACTCGCCGCTGACGGCGAGTTCGCCCTCTCGGCGAGCACGTACGCGGACCGTCTGGGAACGGTTGCCGGCTACGAGCCGGCCGGCATCTCGCCGCTCGGCCCGGGTGCTGTTGCACTGGCGTTCGCACTGGCCGGTGTCGCGGCCGCGGTGTCGCTGTACCGCGGAGCCTCCGACCCGCAACCCCGGCGGCTCGGTCGGCTCCACACGGTGCTGGTGAACGGCTACTACCAGGAGGCCTCCCAGCTGTGGCTCGCCCGTGACCTGACACTGCGAACAGCACTGACAGCGAACCGGTTCGACCGGGGTGTCATCGACGGCGGTGTCAACGCCGCCGGGGCGGTGACACTCGCCCTCGGAACCCGGTTCCGGCGCATCCAGACCGGCCTCGTCAGCAACTACGCCGCCCTGCTCGTGCTCGGGCTGGTGTTGCTTCTCGTCGCGTTCGGTCTCGCACAGGGGTGGTGGTTCTGATGCTGATCGAGGCCGTCCTCGTGGCGACACTGGTCGCCGCGGTCGCCGTCCTCGTCGCGCCAGACGAGTACGCGGCGCGGCTCGCCGCCCTGCTCAGCCTCCTGCCGCTCGCGGGGGTCGCGGTCATGTGGCTCCGGTTCGACGCCGGCGGCAACGCGTTCACCGGCGGCGATATCGCCTTCGAGACCCGGCAGGCCTGGTTTGAACTCGCGGGGTACGACGTTGGCTGGCACGTCGGTGTCGACGGCGTGAGCTTCCCGCTGCTGGTACTGACGGTTGTGCTCGTGACGCTGGCGCTTGTCTCCGCGTGGACACACATCGAGGAGAACCAGTCGGCGTTCTACGGGCTGGTGCTCCTGCTCGAGGCGGCACTCATCGGGGTGTTCACTGCGCTCGATTTCCTGCTGTGGTTCGTCTTCTGGGAGCTTGTGCTCGTGCCGATGTACCTGCTCATCGCCGGGTGGGGCGGCCCGCGCCGGACGTACGCCGCGGTCAAGTTTCTCGTCTACACCAATCTCGGCTCGCTGGTGATGGCCGTCGGTCTGTTCGGTCTGGTGCTGGGACTCGGTGACGCCCTGACCACGCTGAGCATGCCCGACATCACACAGGCTCTGCTGGCCGACCAGCTGGGTGGGCTCGATCTCAGCTTCGGCGGCGAAACCGTCGTTGTGGAGCCGGTGGCCCTGGAGCTTGGGGCCTTTCTGCTGCTGTTTGTCGGCTTCGCGGTCAAGGTGCCGGTCGTCCCGTTTCACACCTGGCTGCCCGACGCCCACGTCGAGGCCCCTGCGCCCGTCTCGGTCATCCTGGCCGGTGTGTTGCTGAAGATGGGGACCTACGCGCTGTTGCGGTTCAACTTCACGATGCTCCCCGGGATGGCGGCCGATCTCGCGCTCCCGATTGTCACTGTCGGCGTCGTCAGCGTGCTCTATGGCGCACTGCTCGCGCTTGCCCAGCAGGATCTCAAGCGGATTGTCGCCTACTCCTCGATCTCCTCGATGGGGTACGTCATCGTCGGTCTCGTCGCGTTTACCGCCCACGGGATGGGCGGGGCGACCTTCCAGATGCTCAGTCACGGCCTCCTCGCCGGGCTGTTGTTTATGGCGGTCGGCGTCATCTACAACACCACACAGACCCGGATGGTGGGCGACATGGGGGGGCTGGCCGACCGGATGCCCTGGACGGCCTGGATACTCGTCGCCGGCGCGTTCGGCTACATGGGGCTGCCGCTGATGAGCGGCTTCGCTGCCGAGGTGCTCGTGTTCATCGGCGCGTTCGGCTCCTCGACGATCCCCGCCGCGCCGCTTGTCACGGCGGTCGCGATGTTCGGCGCCGTTGTCGTGACGGGCTATCTCCTCTGGGGGATGCAGCGGTCGCTGTTCGGCCCGTTCCGTCTCGAGACTGACTCCGATATCGAGCGCGCCTCCGCCAACGATATCGCCCCGATGCTCGTGTTGCTCGCGCTCAGTATCCTGCTCGGTGTCAACCCCGACATCGTCTACGAGGTCATCCAGGACGCCGTCTCGCCGCTTGCCGACCAGGCGGCGACACTCGGCCCCGACGGCCTGTTGTGGGGTGGGCTCCGGTGACGGTCGGGACACTCCCCGGGTGGGCTGGGCTCGCCCCCGCTGGGCTGCTCGCGCTGACGGCGCTTGTGCTGTTGCTCGTCGACGCTATCGGCCCCGAGACCGACAAGAGGGGGCTGCTCGCGGCCATCGCCGGTGGCGGCGGGCTCGTGGCGCTGGCTGTCACGGTCTGGTATCTCGTCGCCGGGACCGGCCAACCCGGCGGGGGCGGCGCAATCACGCTGTTCGACGACACCGTCGTCGTCGACGGGATGGCGCTGTTTTTCACCGCGATCGTCACGAGCGTCGTCGTGCTGGTCGTGCTCGCAAGCTACGACTGGCTCGTCGACCACCCCCACCCGGCCGAGTACTACAGCCTGACGCTGCTGGCCGCCACCGGGATGGCGCTCGTGGCCGTCTCGAACAGCTTCGTCGTCGCCTTCATCAGCATCGAACTCATCTCGCTGCCCTCGTACGCGCTTGTCGCGTCGCTGAAACGCGACCGCGGGAGCGTCGAAGGCGGCCTGAAGTACCTGCTCGTCGGCGCGCTCTCGTCGGCGGTTCTGGTCTACGGCATCTCGCTTGTGTACGTCGCCACGGGCAGTCTCGTGTTCGCGGATGTCGCGACGGCGGTCGCCACCGACGAGGCCGTCGACGCGGGGATACTCGGGCTCGCCGTTCTGCTGGTGCTCGGCGGCCTCGGGTTCAAGATCGCGGCCGTCCCGTTTCACTTCTGGGCCCCCGAGGCCTACGAGGGTGGGCCAGCCCCGGTCTCGGCGTTTCTCTCCTCGGCCTCGACGGCCGCCGGCTTCGTCATCACGTTTCGCGTGTTCGTCGAGGTGTTCCCCGACGCGCTCGCCACCGTCGACTGGGTCGTCGCCGCGCAGGTGCTCGCGGTCGTGACGATGACTGTCGGCAATCTCGCCGCGCTGCGCCAGGAGCGTGTCAAGCGGATGCTCGCCTACTCCTCGATTGGCCACGCGGGCTTCGTGCTCATCGCGCTGGCGGCGCTCACCAGCCAGGCTGACTGGGAACTCGTTTTGAGCTCCGGGATGGCTCACCTGTTTGTCTACGGCTTTATGAACACCGGCGCATTCCTCGTAATCGCGCTCGGCGAGTACTGGGGGCTGGGCCGGCGTATCGAGGACTACAACGGCCTCTCCTCGCAGGCCCCCTTCGCGGCTGTCGCCATGACGGTGTTTCTCGCTTCGCTTGCGGGCCTGCCCCCCGGCGGTGGCTTTCTCTCGAAGCTGTACCTGCTCTGGGCCTCGCTCGAGGGTGGCGTTGCCCTGCTCGCGGTCGCGCTGGTGGGAAACAGCGTCGTCTCGGTGTTCTACTACGCCCGGGTGGTGCGGGCCATGTGGACCGAACGCCCGGCCGAGGACCTGGATATCACGGACTACCCCACGGGACTCTACGCCGCCATCGCACTCGCCCTGCTGTTTACCCTCCTGCTGTTACCCGGGTTCGGGGTCGTCGTCGAGTTCGCCGAAACTGCCGCCGAACTGGTCGTCTGACCCGCCGACCGGGTTCGCAGATGACGGTGAACGCTGTGAGCGTCGCTGTCCGTGGACACAACATTGAGAAGGCCCGGGCGGGTACGGCAACGCGATGGAGACCCGCCATCGTCTCACCGTCGGGGACTCGCGTGACCTCTCGGTGTTTGCTGACGACGCCGTCGAACTGGTGGTGACATCGCCGCCGTATCCGATGGTCGAGATGTGGGACGAGCTCTTCGCGGAGCTGGACCCGGCGGTCGGTGACCGGCTCGACGCGGGGAACGGTCGGGGTGCCTTCGAGCGCATGCACGCCCAGCTCGACGCGGTCTGGCGGGAGCTGGACCGGGTGCTGGTCGACGGCGGTATCGTGTGTGTCACCGTCGGCGATGCGACCCGGACTATCGGCGGGAGCTTCCGTGTCTTCCAGAACCACGCGCGGATCGTGGAGGCGTTCGAGCGGCTGGGGTTCGAGCCGCTGCCCGAGGTGCTGTGGCGCAAGCCCACAAACGCTGGCGCGAAGTTCATGGGGTCGGGGATGGTCCCGCCCAACGCATACGTCACGCTCGAACACGAGTACATCCTCGTCTTTCGCAACGGGTCCGACAGCCGGTCGTTCGACCCTGGCGCCGACCGCCGGTACCGTGCGGCGTACTTCTGGGAGGAGCGCAACCGGTGGTTCTCCGATGTCTGGACCGACGTGCGGGGGGCACTCCAGACACTCGACCGCGAGCGGCTCCGGGAGCGCTCCGGCGCCTACCCCGTCGAGATCCCCTACCGCCTGATCAACATGTACTCCGTCTACGGTGACACCGTCCTGGACCCGTTCTGGGGGACCGGCACCACGACACTCGCCGCGATGCTCGCCGGGCGCAACTCGGCTGGGCGGGAACTCGACCCCGAGTTCGTCGAGCTGTTCGACGAGCGCGTCGGGGCCGTGCCCGACTCCGCCCGGGCGATGGCCCGGCGGCGGCTGAACGACCACCGGGAGTTCGTCCGGGAGCGCCAGGCCGCCGGCGACACCCTCGCATACGAGGCCGAACACTACGAGTTCCCCGTCAGAACAAAACAGGAGCGACAGATCCAGCTCTACACCGTCTCTGACCTGCGAGCCGACGGGGACGGCTACGTGCTCACCCACGAACCGGTCACGGACGGGAACTGAGCCCCGTCACGACCGGGCACCGCACCCTCACGGACTGTCGAGGCGGAACGCCCTCAGGAGTCGTACTCGTAGAACCCTTCGCCGGTCTTCTTGCCGAGTTTGCCGGCGTCGACCTTGCGTGTGAGCAGGTAGGCAGGTTTGTATCGGTCGCCGAGCTCCTCGTGGAGGGTACGGCTCGCCTGGAGCACGATATCCAGCCCGATATGGTCGGCCAGTTCCAGCGGCCCCATCGGAACGTTCGTGCCGAGTTTCAGCCCCGCGTCGATATCCTCCTTCGAGGCGACCCCCTCGTCGTGGGCACGGATCCCCTCGTTGATCCACGGCATCAGCACGCGGTTGACGACGAACCCGGGCTTGTCGTCGGACTCCCAGGTTGTCTTGCCGAGCTCCTCGGCGAAGGCGTGTGCCAGGCTCGTCGTCTCTGCGGTCGTGTGCTCGCCGACGACCACCTCGACACCGGGCATCACCGGCACGGGGTTCATAAAGTGAACCCCGACGACCCGCCCCGGCCGGTCGGTTGCCGACGCGATGGTGGTGATCGAGAGCGTGCTCGTGTTCGTCGCAAGCACCGTTTCCGGGGGACACAGCCGGTCGAGCTCCGCGAAGATCTCCTGTTTGACCGGAAGCTCCTCGACGGCAGCCTCCACAACGAGGTCGGCCGCCGCGAGCTCCTCGAGGTGGGTCGTCCCCTCGATGCGGTCACGGACCGTCTCGACGGCCCCAGCGTCGAGATCGTCGTCACGCTCGAGCCCCGCCTCGATCGACTCGAGCCCCTGGCTGACGTACTCGGCGTCGATATCGCGCACGACAACCTCGTACCCGGCCGTGGCCGCGACCTGTGCAATGGCACTTCCCATCGTGCCGGCACCGACGACGCCGACCCGTTCGATGGCCGCGAGTGTGCTCATACGCGGGCCTTGGTGGGCGGATGTATAGAACTGTCGGCCCCGTTCTCAGCCGGGCGGCTCCGGCTGTCTGCCGAGCTCACTCCGGCTGTCGTGGTGAGCACCACCCAGACGACAGAGCACCGCTGGCCCCCGTGTCGGCTCCCACGCCAGCACGGCGCACAGACCCAGCCCGGCGACACCGGCCGACCGCGGGGCGGTCGCCCTGTCTCGCCGCCCGCCCCGGTCGGACCGACAGACCGAAGCCGGCGGCGGCCCCACCTGCCGCATGGAGTTTGCCACCGAGGTCACACTGCCTGTTCGCTACCGTGATATCGACGCTCTGGGGCACGTCAACAACGCCGTGTACGTCACCTACGTCGAACAGGCCCGTGTCGAGTACGTCCGCGAGGTGTTCGCCGAGACGCCGCTCGACCCGGGGTTCGTGGTCGCACACGTGAGCGTCGACTACGAGCGCCCAATCGAGCTTGAGGACCGCGTTGTCGTGGGGCTCGGTGTCACCGACATCGGCACCACCAGCGTGACGATGGCCCACGAGATACGCGCCGGTGGCGAGCTGGCGGCGACGGCAGAGACAGTCCTCGTCACCCGTGACGACAGTGGTCGCCCCCGGCCTGTCCCCGACACCTGGCGTGAGCGCATCGCCGCACACGAGGGGCGGTCGTTCGGCTGACCGCCGCGTGCGGGCGAGCGAGCCGCCCCCGCTCGTGTCCAGCGGTTGCACAGGACCGGAACCCTCATTTTGTCTGCCCTCCCGACATGCGGGTATGGAACTGCTCGACCGGTACGGCATCAGCCCCGAACTGGCGTGGGTGTCGACTCTCGTCGCCGCGGCACTCGCCCTCGCCGGGGCGGCCCTCGCGTTCACCGAGCGGGTGTACTGGGGGTTCATCTGGCGGTACTTCTGGGGCCCGGTCCACGCCGACGCCGACGGCGTCGACTGTTATGTCTACCGGACCGACACTGCGGAGCGCATCGATGGGAGCGATGTCGGCTGCTCAAACGCCGCGTACGACACGACAGTCTTCATCGCCGAACCGGGCTACACCGTCGTCTCGACGGTCGGCTACATCCTCGTGTTGACGTTCATGCTCGGTGGGGTCTACCTGCTGTTCCGAACCGTCGATTTCAGCCCCTACAAGCAGTTTCTCTACGCGCTCGTGCCGTTCATGCTTTTCGGCGGGACGCTGCGTACCGTCGAGGACGCGTTCGTCGCGGCCATCAGCGCGGGCGCGACACCGGCACTCGAGTTCCCGGCCAGCGCCCTGCTCATCAGCCCGTTTATCTACTTCACCGTCTTCGGCATCGCTGTCGGCTCCTTTCTGTTCAGCAAGTGGCTCCAGGCCCGGGGACGGACCGACACGTACACCTACCCGCTCGCGGCACTGGGGACCGGCTGGCTGACTGTCACGTTCGGGTACCTGCTGTATCTCGCCGGGACGACCGATTACGTTAGCTTCGAGGTGAGCATCCTGGTGGTCATTCTGGGGCTGGCGACGGTCTCGGCAGCGGCGGTCTACGGCGCGACAGAGCGGCTCTGGCCTGCCGCCAACGCCGCCACCGGGCTCGTCGGTCTCGTGGTGGTCTGGGGCCACGCTGTCGACGGCTTCGCAAACGTGCTCGCGAACGACTGGACACACGTCTGGGGCCTCGGCGTCGAGTACGGCCCGAAACACCCGTTCAACGAGTTCGTGATGACGACCACGAACACGGTCCAGGGCGGCACGGAACTCGAGCTCTTTGGCCTCATCGGCGGCATCTACGTCGGCGAGGCCTGGCCCTTCGCACTCATCAAACTGCTGATCCCGCTGGCGATCGTCGCGCTGTTCAACGAGGAGTTCTTCGAGGACAGCCCCCGGTTCAGTATCTTCCTGCTCGCTGCGGTGCTGGCGGTCGGTCTCGGTCCGGGGACCCGCGATATGCTCCGGTTCGCGTTCGGCATCTGAGCGGCTGGAAGCCGCCGGGCGCAAACCGCCGACCGAGCCACACAAGTGCCGGCGGACAGTCCACACAGGTATGAAAGCGACCGCACGGGCCCATCCGATCCAGGGGCTGGTGAAGTACCACGGGATGCGCGACGACCAGCTGCGACTCCCGTATCACGACTCGATAAGCGTCTGCACCGCGCCGGGACACACGACGACCACGGTCGCGTTCGACGCCTCGCTCGACGGCGACCGGTACGTCGTCGACGGCGAGCGCGTGACCGGGCACGGTGCCCGCCGGGTTCGGTCGGTCGTCGACGAGGTCCGCGAGCGGGCCGACATCGACCGGCCGGTCCGGCTTGCATCCGAGAACTCCTTTCCCACGAACGTGGGGCTTGGCTCCTCCTCGTCGGGCTTTGCGGCGGCGGCGATGGCGCTGGTCGAGGCGGCCAGTCTCGATCTCGACCGGCCGGCGGTGTCTGCAATCGCCCGCCGTGGGTCGGCCTCGGCCGCCCGGGCTGTCACCGGCGGCTTCTCGAACCTCGCCGCCGGCCTCAACGACGCCGACTGCCGGGCGCGACGCCTCGAGGTTCCCGACAGCTTCGAGGCGGACCTCCGGGTTGTCGCCGCGCTCGTGCCGGCCTACAAGGAGACCGAGCAGGCCCACGCCGAGGCCGCAGACAGCCACATGTTTCAGGCCCGCCTTGCACACGTCCACGAGCAACTCGGGGAGATGCGTGACGCGCTCCGCCAGGGTGCCTTCGAGCGGGTCTTTGAGCTCGCGGAGCGGGACTCGCTGTCGCTTGCGGCCACCACGATGACTGGCCCCGCCGGGTGGGTCTACTGGCAACCCCGGACGCTCGAGATCTTCGAGACGGTCCGTGCTCTCCGTGAGGAGGGCCTGCCGGTCTACTTCTCGGTGGACACCGGGGCGAGTGTCTACGTGAACACCACCGCCGACCACGTCGACCGGGTCGAGACAGCCGTCGCCGACTGTGGCGTCGAGACGCGTCGCTGGAGCGTCGGCGGTCCGGCACACCCCGTCGAGGACCCGCTCTTTTAACCGGCCCGCCGGTCCGCACACGGCGGCCCGACCTCCTTTTAGC
>OBKM01000486.1_pt1 | contig 19553 bp, 16 predicted proteins | sample 1519691 | NCBI WGS metagenome assembly OBKM01 (sample SAMEA37050418, study PRJEB22526) | metagenome | biome: saline pan; feature: lake; material: water | place: Egypt | collected 2015 | depth 0.5 m | reverse complement strand
CACTGGAGGGGGTTAAGAATTTTCGTCGTCGGTAAGCGACCGCTCAAACATCGCGTATTCCTTATCTTTCGTCGCTCCGATGTTGTCGATGGCATTGAGCAGGCGCTTGTTGGTGTCGAGAATCCAGCTGACTTCGCAGGCGTCGTATCCATGCTTCGGGCCGACCTCCATCGTCTCCAGGATAAGCCAGCTGTCAAAGCCGCGTCCCTGATAGTCCGATCGCACGCCCATAAGCGGCATGCGCGCCTCATAGATCGTGCCCATCTGGCTGTGCATGAGGAGCTTGGGAAGCCCCAGGGGGAAGAGACGTCCGTCGTCGACGTATTGCAGCACCTGATTCAAGTTAGGGAGCGTGATCGAAAAAGCAACAGGCTCCCCGTCGAGTTCGAGGATGAAAACAACATTCGGATCGACGATCTGCCTGAGGTCGCTGGCCAGCTGCTTGAACTCCGCGTCGGTCATCGGCACGTGGCCCCAGTTGTTCGACCAGGCCTCGTTGTAGATTTCGCGGATGGTTTCTGCTTCCTGTTCAAAGCGATTCATGTCGAGCGTCCGGAGCTCCAGGCCGGGGTTGCGGTGCTGCACGATCTCTACGCCGCGGCGCAGCCGATCCATCTTCGCGTACTTCTTGTGGGCGTAGAAGGCCCACATCGTCATGACGCGTTCGAAGCCGTTCTGGCGTAGGAGCTCTTCGTAGTAGGGCGGATTGTAGGGCATGAGGATAGACGGAGAGAATTGAAACCCGTCGACGAGCAGCCCCGCGGTGTCATTGAGCGATGGATTGGCCGGGCCGCGCATAGCGCTCAGGCCCTGTTCGCGCAGCCAGTCGCTCGCGGCACCGATCAGGGCTTCGGCGACGGCCGGCTCCTCGACAGACTCGAAGAACCCGAAGAAGCCGGTGCCATCCTCGTACTTCTGGAGATGCATGCCGTTGACGATGGCCGCGATGCGCCCAACCGTTCCGCCCGATGCGTCTGTCGCAAGAAATAGCTGGATGTCGCCGTGCTCGAAAAATGCGTTCTTTCTGGTGTTGAGCGTCTTCTTGACGTCACGGCGGAGCGGGGGGACCCACTGGGGGTAGTCGTCGCGGTAGAAGTCGTACGGGAAGTTGATAAACCGCTTGCGGTCGCGGCGCGAGGTGACAGGTTCAACGCGGATAGCACTCATGACAGCGACGAAAGGTGGGGCAAAGGGGCGCGCATCGTCCCAACATACAAAACGCCGCCGAAAGTGCGAATCGGCGGCGCTTTGTACGATAAATGTCGACGGAGGGCGTGCAGCTATTGCACGGTTCCGTTGCTTGCCGGGGCGCTGTCTCCGGTATGCTTGAAGACGTTATGCTTTTCTCCAACGCGCCGGAAGGCTTCGAGAATGTAATCCAGCTGATCGTCCGTATGGGTAGCCATGTAGGACGTGCGCATGAGCGACTGTCCCTTCGGCACGGCGGGCGGAACTACAGCGTTCACGAAGACGCCTTCCTCGATCAGGTCGCGCCAGAAGCGGAAGCAGGTCTCCATGTCGCCTACGACGACGGGAATGATCGGCGTCTGGCTCGACCAGACGTCGAAGCCGGCGTCGCGGAAGCCTTCGCGCATGTAGTCGGAGATCTCCCACAGCCGCTCCAGCCGCTCCGGTTCGGACTCGAGGATGTCGAGGCACTTGAGCACCGTCGCCACATTGGCCGGTGGCATCGAGGCGCTAAACATGTGGGAGAGGCTTTCGTGGCGGATGTATTCGACGACGTGCTCATCGGCCACGCAGAAGCCGCCGAGTGAGGCGAAGCTCTTCGAGAACGTACCGGTAATTAGATGGACGTCGTCTTTGAGACCATACGTCGAAGCCGATCCGCGCCCGCCAGGACCGATCACGCCGATGGCGTGGGCGTCATCGACCATCAGGGCGGCGTCGAACTCGTTGGCGAGGTCGAGCAGTCCGGGCACGTCGGCAATGGCGCCGCTCATCGAGAATACGCCGTCGGTTGCAATGAGCTTGCCGGCGTTAGGGTTTTCCTCGTCGGCCCGCTCAAGCATCTTGCGCAGATGATCGAGATCGTTGTGGCGATAGCGCTGGGTCTCCGCCAGGCTCACCCGCGTTCCTGCGTTGATGCAGGCGTGGTTTTCCTTATCGGAGAAGATGATGTCCCCACGCGAAGCCGTGGCCTGGAGGACGCCTTCATTTGTCATATAGCCCGTTGAGAAGGCGATACAGGCCTCCTTGCCCATGAAGTCAGCGAGGCGCTCCTCAAGCTCAAGGTGAAGGTCGAGGGTACCGTTCAGGAAGCGGCTACCCGTACAGCCCGTTCCATATTGCCGAATTGCTTCCTGGGCCGCTTCTTTCACACGCGGATCAGCGGTCAGCCCGAGGTAATTGTTCGAACCCGCCATGATAATCTCCTCGCCGTCCATGACGGCGGTCGTTCCCTCCGTGTTTTCAATCGGCTGAAAGTAGGGATAGAGGTTCGCCGACTTTACCTGAGCGTATCGGGAAGAGGGATCGTGGAACTGGTGGCACTTTTCGAATAGAGAGGGGTCGGCGTCCATCGATTCCTGAGATGGCTCTTCTATCGCGTCAGCGTCCTGCTGATTGGAAAAACCAGGTGTTGTCATAATAGGGAGCAGATAGTGCTTGGTGACAAGAAAAGGCAGGGGACGCAGAAGGTGAGTACGGGTGTCGAGCAGGCTTCTTCAGAAGCCGCCCTCGAAAAGAGAGCAATTCTTCTTAAGACAAAGCGCGAATCGCTAATTTGTACAAGGAACTTCCGCTATACACACAATTCTGCCCTATACATTCTATAAATGGTAGTTCCGGATAACGGTGAATATCCTACACTAAATACTGGCCTTAATTTAGGATTACAACATCGTCGACGTTATCGGCGGCTTTTCGCAAAGTGTCGTAATGCGGAGTGATTACGGTTTTTAATATCTTCTCTCAACGATGTATCGCCAGCAACATCCGTGTGCAATCGGAACGAGTGCTCTATCGGACTTTCAGATCTTTATTGTGCCAAGGCTGAACGTGAGGATGGCCATCAGAAGTTAAGTCGCATGGTGGCGCCATCCAACTCGGGATGCACCTCGATGGACAGATCCTCACCTACGTCGAAGGCCATAAGGTGGGCACTGACGTAAGCATCTAGCACCGTGAACACGTAGAATGCGCCGACGCCGAGGATAGAAAGGTCACGGTTGCGCCTAAAATTATCACGTTGTTCACGAAGTAGGCTCGAATCCAGCTCCCCGTCCGGAGCGCCGCGCTGCTCGAGGACGGTTTGGTACTGCTCTTCGTACTGTTCAAAGGGGTTATCGTCGGGATTCTGCTCTTGGCCCTGCCGAAAGCGCCCAGCGCGCTGGTACAAGCGGTACTGACTGTTGAAGTGGGCGACGAGAGCGATCACACCGCCCAGCCCGGCATACACAAGGGGCATTTTCCAGTACTGGCGATTGTAGAGTTGTCCCCAGCCGGGAGCGGCCAGCGCACGCCAGAGAGCCCCGTCCGGCGAGTGGTCGGCGGGCAGCCCCTGCTCACGTAGTAACTCAGCGCGCACTGAGTCGGGATCCGCCTGGGCAGCGGCGGGAGCAGCAAGTCCAGTCCACAGAAATGCCGCCAGACACAGCAAGGTCCCGCAGCGGATCCAGAAGGTACGGGAAAAGCAACGAGAGAGTGCAGCGCGCATCACAGGGGAATCAGCAGATGGAAGACGTCTGCCTGTCTACAGGGCATACGGGTTCACGGCAACAATTATTGCCTAGCACCCACCTACAGGGGCACGAGCCGGTCGTTCCTTCAGGTGGATATCAAGAGACGACGTTCGTGAGATATGCGTCACCGGTCAAGCACGAGATCAAGCAGTCGCTCCAGGTCTTCTTCGGAATAGTAGGCGATTTCGATGCGCCCTTCCCCGTCGGACTTGTGCTTGATGTTGACCTGGGTGCTGAGATGGGACCGGAGCTTGTCGCGATAGGACTCGACCTGGAGCTCAGCGCGGTCGGGCGCCGGCGATGATTCGGCGGGCGATTCGTCGGCTGCCTCCGCCTCTGAGTCGTCGTCTGCTTCCTCGTCAGCCTTCTGATCTTCGTGCCAGGTGCGGACGCGCCGCTCGACCTCGCGGACGGACAGGTCCTCGTCGATGGTTTCCTGGAGCAGGTCAATCTGAGCATCTTCGTCGTCAATTGTGATGAGAGCTCGGGCATGCCCCATGCTGACTTCTTTGTCACGCAGCGCCGCCTGGATGCGCGGCGGGAGGCGAAGCAGGCGCAGAAAGTTGGCAACCGAGGCCCGGCTCTTGCTCACCTTTTCGGCGACCTCTTCCTGGGTCAGGCCGCACTCCTCCATGAGCCGCTTATAGCCAAGCGCCACCTCGATGGGATTGAGCTCCTCGCGCTGGACGTTTTCCACGAGCGCCATCTCCAGCATCTGCTCGGAGGTGGCGTTGCGGATGAAGGCCGGTATGCGGTTTAGGTCGGCCCGCCGCGCGGCGCGCAATCGCCGCTCGCCGGAGATAATCTCGAACTGGCCCTCGCCCAGCGACCGTACGGTAATCGGCTGGATGATGCCCAGCTGCTCGATGGATGCGGCGAGCTCATCGAGCGCGTCGTCGCTGAACTCCTGGCGGGGCTGGTACGGGTTGGGGCGAATGCTATCGACTTCGATGTCGGCGACCCGTCGCTGCAGGCGAGACTTGTCCTCGAACTGATACAGCTGACTCTTGGACAGCTCGTCGCTCGACGACTCGTCGCGCGTCTCCTCCTGCTCCTTCTCGGAGGGCAGGAGGGCATTCAGGCCTTTGCCAAGCGCTGACTTTTCAGAAGACATACGATGGAGAAATCAATGATGGACAGGGCCGTCGAGGTAAGGCTCAAAGAGAAAATCCGTTGGCAGGCGTAGCCGAGCCGCGGGACGGATTGCGCAGGTGATCGGGCAGACCGTTGGAGTCGGCCGACTCCGAATCGTCGTCTGCTTTCTCGGCCTCGGCGTTGGCGCCGCTTTCGTCTGACGCGGCAGCTTTTTCGCTCGACGCCTCATCGGCCTGCGTTTCCGGTTGGGCGTCCGTCGAGGGCGCCTGCTCCAGAAACTGTTGGTTGTTTTCTAAGATCTCCTTCGCCAGGGCCATGTAGTTGCGCGCCCCCTTGCTTTTCGCATCGTAGAGGAGCACCGGCTTGCCGAAGCTGGGGGCCTCGGAAACCCGCACGTTGCGCCGGACGATCGTTTCGAACACCTTGTCCCCGAAGTAGCGGCGCACCTCTTCGGAGACCTGATTGGAGAGGTTCAGGCGCGTGTCGAACATGGTGAGCAGCACGCCCTCGATCTCCAGGCTCGGGTTCAGGTGCTGCCGCACAATCTTGATCGTGTTGAGCAGCTGGCCGAGGCCCTCGAGCGCAAAGTACTCCGCCTGCACCGGAATCAGCACCGAGTTCGACGCCGTGAGCGAGTTGAGCGTAAGCAGCCCCAGCGAGGGCGGGCAGTCGATCACAATAAAGTCGTACTTCTTGCGCACCTTCTTGAGCGCCTCGCTCAGGATGCGCTCCCGCTCCATCACGTCGATCATCTCAATCTCCGCCCCGACGAGATTGATGTGGCTGGGGATGACGTCGAGAAACGCGATTTCCGTCGAGCGCACGGCGTCGTTGGCCGCCACGTCGCCGATCAGCACCTCGTAGATCGACGAGGACACCGACTCCGTGTCGATGCCGATCCCCGACGAGCAGTTCGCCTGCGGATCGATGTCAATCAGCAGCGTAGAGTGCTCCGTGGCCGCCAGCGAAGCGGCCAGGTTGATGGCCGTCGTCGTTTTTCCAACACCACCTTTCTGATTCGCAATGGAAATAACTTTACCCATAAGTTTCGTAGCGGCTTGCTAGGAGTTGAGGGAGCGAGCGTACACGACGCCAATGCAAGAATGCGGGGTATGCATGACCCGACAGCAGCAAAGTAAGAAGCACAGCGGACGACTGCCAACCGTGCCCTGAACGTCCCGATTAGCTGAAAATCGGGACGCTTCCAGGATCGTGTAGGATCACTGGTGCGCGCGAGTGGTTTCCATATGCTAAGATTTCACGTACCCCCTTGGCCGAGTCACCTGCTGTACTGGTTGACCGGACGGATGTTGCCTAACGGCCGCGAGCAGGTGTGCCGCCCCGTTCCCCTTCACGATTGCCGAGAGCACAGCGTACCATGGCGCGTCGTATCGTCCTGAGCTCCGATTCTGAGCCGTCTCCACAGGACGACCTCACGGTCGACTATGCGGACGCGCTCAATCCCCAGCAGCACGCGGCTGCTACGGCCGGCGACGGTCCCTTGCTCGTCGTAGCCGGAGCCGGGACGGGCAAGACGCGCACGCTCATCTACCGGGTGGCGTATCTGGTGGAAACCGGCACGCAGCCCGAGTCGATCGTGCTACTTACGTTCACGCGGCGCGCGGCGCGCGAGATGACCACCCGCGCCACGCAGCTGCTCGACGGGCGCTGTCGCCGCGTCCGCGGTGGGACGTTCCACGCCTTCTGCCTGGGCGTCCTGCGGCGCCACGCGCAGGCCATCGGCTTCCCGAGCAATTTCACAGTGCTCGACGCGGCCGATGCCGCAGACGTCCTGTCGGTGCTCCGCTCGCAGGGCGAGTACCATAAATCGGACGAGCGCTTTCCGCGCAAGGATACGCTTCGGAAGTTGTTCTCGGCGGTTACGAATCGCAACCGGCCGCTGGATGACATCCTCGCTGAGAAATATCCCCAGTTCAGCCACCTCCACGACGAGCTGGAAGAGCTGCGGCGCAAGTACCGAGGATATAAGAAGGAGCACGGCCTCATGGACTTTGACGACCTGCTCCTGCGCACGCTGGAGCTCTTTGAGACGGACGATGCGATTCGCCGCAAGGTCGCCGCGCGGTGCAAGCACGTGCTGGTCGACGAGTACCAGGACACCAATGCGCTGCAGGCGGCCCTCGTGCAGCAGCTCGCCTCCGTGCACGGCAATGTCACGGTCGTAGGCGACGACGCGCAGAGCATCTACCGCTTTCGCGGGGCCGACTTCCGCAACATCTTCCGCTTTCCCGACCAGTTTCCGGAGGCCGACGTCCTCAAACTGGAGCAAAACTACCGCTCCACCCAGCCCATCCTGGACCTCGCGAACCGCTTGATTGAGCAGGCGGGCCGGTCGTACGACAAGGAGCTATTCAGCGACGAACCCGAGGGCGACCTGCCGGCTGTCGTTCCCGCTCCGGACGGACAGATGGAGAGCCGCTTCGTGGCCCAGATGGTGCTTCGGCTGCGCGAGCAGGGCGTGCCGCTCAATCGCATGGCCGTGCTCTTCCGGAGCAGCCACAACGCCTACGACCTGGAGGTCGAACTCAACCGGCGCAACATACCGTTCGTGAAGTATGGCGGCACGAAGCTGAGCGAAGCGGCGCATATCAAGGACGTGCTCGCCCACCTCAAGGTAGCCGAGAACCCGCAGGACGCCGCTTCCTGGAACCGCATCCTGCAGCTCATCCACGGCATCGGACCGAAAACCGCGCAGGACCTGATCGCGTGGGTCACGGAGCGCGACGACGAGCCGTTTGTCGTGGACGACAGCGGGCCGTTTTCGAAGCGCTATATTGCTACCGTCAAGAAGCTCTTCGAGACGCTTCGCTTCATCCGGCAGAAGGACGTGCCGCTCGTCGAACAGGCCGAGGCTGTCATCGACTACTACCGGCCGCTCTTCGAGAAAGAGTACTACGAGGACTATCCCGAGCGCGAGCCGGACCTGGAGCACTTTATCGGCCTCGCCGAGAGCTACGACGACCGGCAGACCTTCCTCTCCGAGCTGGCGCTCGATCCCATCGAGCTCACAGCGCTGGAGCAGGAGCCCGAAGAAGACGACGAGGCGCCGCTCGTCCTCTCGACCATTCACTCGGCGAAGGGTCTCGAATTCCACACCGTGTTTATCATCCGCGCGCTCGATGGCGTGCTGCCCTCCAGCTACGCGCTGAACGAGGACGGGGGCGTCGATGAAGAGCTGCGGCTCCTCTACGTAGCCATCACGCGAGCAGAGGAGAATCTCTTTATCTCGTATCCCATGCTGAAATACCAGCGCTTCCGCGGCGAGTACATGACAGATCCGAGCCGCTTCATCACGGATATCTCTGAAGACGTGCTGGAGCCTGTGGAGCTGGTCGAGGAGAGCGCGCCCTCGGAGCTCGACGCGGCGGACGATGTGAAACAGCTGGGCGACGGATCGGGATCGAACACGTCGCCTCCTGAATCCGTCAGCGAAGAAGAGCCCGACGAAGACACCCCGGACGACGGATTGCCCTTTTGATCTGCTTGAAGGCGCCTATGTCGATTGCTTCCCCGGATGACCATGCCCCTGCCACCGATGCCGCCGAAGAGGCGCGTATTCAGTCGATTGGGCTGGATCAGATCGACGTCATCCGGAAGATGAATAAGGTGATCTTCGACACGGAGCACATCATTCGCACGTTTGACCGGCCAGCGCTTCTTATCCTGCTGGCCACGGTAGGTGGGGCCCCGGCGGGATTCAAAATTGGCTACGAGCGCAGAGGCGACACCTTCTACAGCGCCAAAGGCGGGGTGATGCCTGCGTTTCGTCGCCGAGGGATTGCTCGCGCGCTGCTCTACGACATGGTGGATCGGGCGCGCCAGCAGGAGTATCGGCGATTCATGTACGACACGTTTCCGAATAAGCACCCGGGCATGACCGTACTCGGGCTCGACGAGGAGTTCGAGGTCATCCAGGCCGGATACAGCTCGAAGTACCAGGACTACCGGTTGCGTTTCGCGAAGAGCTTATGACCGGTTGTAACCATGGGGCACGCCTTTGCGTTATGCCGGTCCCAGGGTTATCTCCGCCGCTCCCCGAAGTAGTGCTCGATTAGCCGTGCGCGCTTTTCTTTTCGAAATACTGGAAGGCCTCCGCATTGCCGCCCGGGCTATCTGGGTCAATAAGCTGCGGTCTGTGCTGACGACGCTCGGTATTATCATCGGCATCGCAGCGGTGACCGGCATGGCGACAGTCATCAACGGCATCGACCGGCAGTTCGAAGAGTCGCTCGCTCAGTTCGGAGCCGACGTGATTCACGTGACCACATGGCCGCTGGCGAGCGGGCCCGGCACTGAGTGGTGGGAGTACATCAACCGCCCCGATATCACGCCCGATGTCGCGGAGGCCATCAACCAGCGAGCTCGATTCACCGAGACGGCGGTTCCGGTGGTTAGCACGAGCGCGTCGGTGAGCCGTGGCGGCACGTCGCTGGAGAGCGTCTCCATCCAGGGAAGCGAGGCGGACTTTGCGCGCGTCCAAGGTCTTGATATGGCGGAGGGACGCTTTTTCACGGAGTTCGAGGCGCGCAGCGCTGATCCCGTCTGCGTGCTGGGGTCTACGATTGCCGGCGAGCTCTTTCCTGTGACTGATCCGGTCGGGGAGAACATCCGCGTCGGACAGCACCGCTGCCAGGTCGTGGGCACGAAAGTCCGGCAAGGGTCGGGCGCAGAGGGAAGTAGTGCGGACAACGAGATTGAGATGCCGTTTGCCACGTTCGACCGCATGTTTGGCACCCGGGATCGCAGTGTTGATATCCAGGCAAAAGCTGCGTCGGTCGAACTCATGGATCGCGCGGCTGATGAGATAACCGGTATTGTCCGTATTGCCCGGGGCCTCGAACCCATGGAGGACAACAACTTCGAGGTGTCTACGCAGGAGGAGGTTCGTGCGCAGTTCGCTCCGGTGCGGCTGGCCATTTACGGCGTAGGGATCTTCTTGACGGCGCTGGCGCTCATCGTGGGAGGCATCGGCGTAATGAACATCATGTTCGTATCTGTCAAAGAGCGAACGCGCGAGATCGGGATACGCAAGGCCGTCGGCGCCAAGAAGCGGACGATCCTCACGCAGTTCCTGATTGAGTCCATCATCATCTGTCTCATCGGAGGCGCGATCGGCGTGCTTCTCACGGCCGGGCTGACCTCGGTGATCACGAGCCTGATCGGATTCGAGGCCTTCCTGCCGATGGGGACCGTCGCGCTGGCCTTCGGCATCTGTACGGCCGTGGGGATCTTGTTCGGGATTGCCCCGGCCTGGCAGGCAGCCAATGCCGAGCCGATCGAGGCGCTGCGCTATGAGTAGCAGACGGGCGCATGGCAAATAGCGGGAGCGCCGTTTCTTTTACAGGCTCACGCAATATCTGACGATCAATGGGTATTCTGGAGACATTTCGATCGGCCTGGGAGTCGCTCCGCGCAAATAAGACGCGGGCGGGGCTCACGCTGCTGGGCATGGTGATCGGCGTGTTTGCCGTAATCTCGTCGGTAACGGCCGTACAGGTCATTGACCGGTACTTTGAAGAATCGCTCCAGATTTTCAGCCCCACGTCGTTTACGATTAGTCGCACGCCGGCTGTTCAGATGGGCGGGTCTCAGGGACGCGGCCGGCCCAACATCACGTACAATCAGGTGCAGCAGCTGGAGGGCGCCATACCCTATCCGGTTAGTCCTCAGGAGTTTTTCTCCACCACGACCGTCCGCTATCAGGGGCGCGATACCGAGCCGAACATTCGCATTATCGGCACCAATCAGCACTTCACGGAAAACTTCGGGTACGTCGTCGACGAGGGGCGAGGCCTGACGCCAGCCGACGTGCAGTTTGCTCGCCCTGTGGTAACCATTACGCCCGATATAGCGGAAGAGCTGTTTCCGAATGAGACGCCACTTGGCAAGCGTATCCGGGTCGACGGGCAGCGGTTCGAAGTGGTAGGCGTGCTCGAGACGCGCGGCAGCTTCCTCGGCACGAGCTTTGACGAGCGCGTCTTCGCGCCCATCACGCGGATGTTTGAAATTCACGGCCGGCCGGGACGCGACATTTCTATGATCAGCGTGCGGGCCCCAACCGTTGACACGATGCCCGAAGTTATGGACGAGGTGGTCGGGCGCATGCGTGTGATCCGCGACGTTTCACCCGGAGAGGATAACGACTTTGAAGTCGAAACCAACGATTCCGTTCAGGAAACCTTCGACCAGTTCACGACCACCCTCACGGCCGGTGGAGCGGGGATTGGGCTCATTGCTCTCCTGGCGGCCGGGATTGGCGTCATGAATATCATGCTGGTTTCTGTCACCGAGCGAACGCGCGAGATCGGCATCCGCAAGTCAGTCGGCGCGACGAAGGCGGACATCATGAAGCAGTTCCTGCTGGAGGCCGTCTTCCTCTGTCAGATCGGAGGACTGCTGGGCATTGCACTGGGGGGCGCTTTCGGTAATCTGGTAGCGGTGTACTTCAATATCAGCGCGGCCTTTCCGTGGGGATGGGCCATCGGCGGCGTCCTCGCGATGGTGGGGATCGCCGTCGTGTTCGGTGGCTATCCGGCCTATAAGGCGGCCTCTCTCGACCCCATTGAATCGCTTCGATACGAATAATTCGGGGAGTAGGGAAGGGGGAAGGGATAAGAGACGGTTGCGGATGTCGCTGGCAGATGGTTAGTTGGTGAGCATCGTATGCTCACCAACTCAGAGTAGTATGACCGACGTTACTACCGCAAAGCAAGCTGCAGGACGGGCCGCCGCCACCTGGGTTGAGGATGGGATGGCACTTGGCCTCGGCACCGGGTCAACGACCGCGTATGCCTTAGAGGCCATCGGCCAGCGCATAGAGGACCAGGGGCTCGACGTGCGCGGCGTGCCGACCTCATTTGCCGCTGAGCGTCTCGGACGCCGGTACGGCATTCCCCTCACCACCCTAGACGAGGTGGAGCGCCTCGACATCGCGTTTGATGGCGCGGATGAAGTCGACGAAGCCCTCAACTGCATCAAAGGGCGCGGGGCTGCCCACACCCGCGAGAAAGTGGTCGCTGCGCAGGCAGAGCGATTCGTAGTGCTCGTCGATCCGTCGAAGCAGGTCGATCAGCTCGGCAGCACGAAGCCCGTTCCTGTAGAAGTGGTTCCTATGGCCGCGACCCCTGTTCGGCGCAAGATCGAAGCGCTGGATGCCCGGGCCGAACTGCGCATGGGAGAGCAGAAGGACGGTCCTGTCGTGACGGACCAGGGACTCTGGGTCATTGACGCGCACTTCGAGAGAATTGCGGCTCCGGAGAACCTCGACCGTACCCTCAAGCAGATTCCCGGCGTACTTGACCACGGGCTGTTCATCGATCGGGCAACCGACGTGATCGTGGGCCACCCAGACGGTACGACGGGGCATCTGCGCTAGCAGGGAGCGGAGGGAAGAAAGCCTGCGTTCGGAAGTGCCCAGAATGCAGTCCAATAAAAAAGCGCGCACCCCGGTATCGGAGTGCGCGCTTTAGTTTGTTAGAGGATGGTTTGGTTTACTGCAGCTGGAAGCGCACCGGGAGAGACATGCGCACGTTGACCGGTTCACCGCGCTGCATGCCCGGCTCAAACTCCATCTGTCGGACGGCTCGAACCGCCTCCTCGTTGAGCAGGCGGTGCACACCGCGCGTCACTTGCGGGTTCTCAACCTGGCCCTGCGGATTGACGACGAATTCGACGAAGACCGTGCCTTCAATGCCGGCCTGGCGGGCGAAGTCCGGATAGTTAACTTCTTCCTGAAGCGCGGCCATGCCGCCGATCAGTTCCGGATCGTCTTCAACGACGACGAAGATCTCCTCTTCATCCTCTTCTTCCTCTTCTTGCGGCGGTCCGCGATCCGTGAGATCCTCATCCGGGTCAATACTCATGTCCCAGTCGACCTCTTCGTCTTCAATAATTTCATCGTCCGGAACGACCTCAGGGACCGGTGGGCGCGGAGGAGGCGGAGGTTCTTCTTCCTGCTGGGTTTGCTCGATTTCTTCTATGTCAACCGTCTCCTGCTCTTCCAGAACCACTTCAAAGCTGTCTCCGCTCTGGAGGTTGGCTCGGAAGGCAAGGATGAGAACCAGGAGTGCGATCACCATTCCGACCTGCGCATAGATCGGATATTGCTTCCGCAGGTCGGCGCCGGCCTTCTTGCGCTGACGGATGCCCTCCGTCTCCTGTTCGCCGCTTGGTTCGTCGTCAGTATGTTGCGGAGTTTCGGACATAGAGCCTGTCGATTGTTAGCGAGGAAAGTAAGTCTTTAAGTAACGCCTACTTGAGACAAAGTCAACGTTCGAACTAGAGAGCGAGCCAAAGGGTTTCAAGGCGTGTCGACAGCGGATCATTTACCAGGTAAAGAGGGAGGATGGCGTAGCATGAAGTAGCCGATCGCAGTAGCCAATCCGAGCACGTTGGCGATGACGTCGGCAACCTCGCCGGATCGGTACGCCAGATGAGATTGTATCCACTCCGTTAGGATCGAAAGAACGAGGCCAACCAATAAAAGCACGGCGGCGCGCTCGATCGAGGTGCGCTTGCCGCGAGACGGGCGCCGGCGGTGGAGGCCGTGCATCCAAAGAAGACCAAATCCGAAAAACAGCGCAAAGTGAACAATCTTATCGAGACCGATTCCCCCCGGATCTACGGAGGGCGGGCTCGGCGTGGGAACGGTGAGGGCGAGGAGAATCAGGACCGTCCAGGTGACGGCAAGAAGACGATAGTGCAAAGCGGTCATGGGCGGAAGCGTTCAGTCAGGACATGCGGAAGGTGATCGATCAGATCGAGAGCCTGCATGGTTTGAGCGCTGTACTGCGCGGCATACTCGTCGGCAACAGCACCACCGATATGCAGAGCGCTCAGAGCCGCCCGCTTGGGAGATAGGCCCTGTGCAAGCAGGCCTGCGCAGAAACCGGAGAGCACGTCGCCGGTCCCTGCTGTGGCCAGGGCGGGATTCCCGGTGCCGTTGATGTAAACGCTGCCATCCGGACAGCCAACGACGCTCGGCATGCCTTTCAGGATTAATACGCTGTTCCACCGTTCGGCGTACGAGGCAGCAGTCTGCAAGCGGTCGTCCAGCGAGACGTCGCCTCCTGCGAGGCGGCGAAATTCACCGACGTGCGGAGTGAGAATCCACTGGCCGTTGGCATGCTTGCTCCAGGTATCGATGTGTCCGGCGAGCGCGTTTAGCCCATCGGCATCGATGACCACGGGAAGATCCGTGTGCTCCAGCAGGTCGCGCACGAAGCGCTGCGTGCCCGATGCGCGTCCCAGTCCGGGCCCGATACACAGCGCTCGGGCTTTGCCGAGCGACTCCTGGAGCGCCTCGAGGCTCGGCCCAGGGTGCAGGCCGTCTTCGGGGTCAGTGGGAAGACCCTGCGTGGGGATTTCCGTCATCTTAGTTGCGAGCGTCGACTGGGCCGGTTCTGCCGTGGCGCACATCACGTACCCGGCTCCGATCCGCGCAGCGGCGCGCGAGGTCATCACAGGAGCACCGGTGTAGTTGGGAGCACCACCGACGACGAGCGCCATGCCGGCGCTGTATTTGTGGGCGTCCTGAGCGCGCGTAGGAAGCGTGGCGCGGATCGGCGCATCGGCGGTGAGGCGAGCACATCCGGGCGCCTCTGCGGCCGACTCGATAGCGAACGCGGGAATACCGATCTCGGCCACCTCCACCGAACCGGCTACGCGCGGCCCCTCTCCGACGAGAAGACCGGATTTGTAGGCCGCCATTGTGACAGTGTGATCGGCGGCGACGGTGTCGCCAAGTATGGCGCCCGTGTTGCTGTGCAGCCCCGTCGGTACGTCGACGGCCACTACGGGGGCGGCCTGGTCGTTCAGCCACTGCACGACACTGCTCATCGGGGCGCGCACGTCGCTCGTAAGACCGGTGCCGAGCATGGCATCCACGAAGAGATCGGGCCGGACCGCTTCCATTCGCGCCTCGAACGCGTCGAGCGTGTCGAAGGAACAAATGGCAAGCCGGTCGCCGTCAGATGCGGATTCAATCAGGCGCCGCAGCAGCTGTAGATTATGAGCCGGATCGTCGCGCAGCTCGTCCGGGTCGCTCATCAGCGTAACATCGACGGTGGCGCCGCGGGCGAAGAGCTGCCGCGCCACCACGAGCCCGTCGCCTCCGTTGTTGCCCTTTCCGCATATGATGGCGACCGTCTGGTCGCGCATCGGACCGTAGTGGCGGGCCACGGAGTCGACGATCGCTCGCCCCGCGGATTCCATAAGCGTGAAGCTAGGAATACCGAAGTCCTCAATGGCGTTCTCATCGGCCGCGCGCATGGCCTCGGCCGTGAGTACAGGTGGAAACGAGTCGGTAGGCGACATAGATGGGGAGTAATTGGCGGACATAGCGAACAGGTGCTCATGAGAGGAGAGTTAGCGCTCAATCTCCGGAAGTCGCAGCGGCGCTTCAAGCATCGTCTCCCAGCGGGGGCGCACCTCGGGCGTCTCATCGCCCCAGGTGATAGGCTCGGCCGGTCGGTAGGGAACGATTTGACCGCCGTCCCACTGCCCGTCGCCGCTGTAGTCGCCGAAGGCGCGGAACCGGAACGTGCGCTCGGGGAGCTGGTCGATCAGGAACTGCCCCTCCGGATTGGCAACGGTGCGGAGCGGCTCCATGGGACGATCGCCGTTATCCACCGCGTAGGCTTCCACGACTACCGGCGGACGGTCTGCCCGGCCGCTGGTCGGGTTGTTCTGTTCGTCGGGAGCTGCCAGGACATCAGTATCGGGGAGGTCATCATCAGGCCAGAGCGCGGCTCCTCCCAGTGCGCCGAGCTCGCGATCCGAGATGCGCTGATAGGTCCGCGCAAACGTCGTGTCCGGATCCTGAAGAGCCGCCCCGCTGACGCGGATATCCACCTCCTCCTCGGAGGCGAGGGAGGGCGTAAAGCGCAGATGGTAGGTGGCACCGTCCTCCGACGTCAGTTCGAAAGACCGCGGGTCGCCCACCGAATCGCGCGCCGTGATCACGTCGTGAAGGTGCGTGCTGTCGCGCTCGGGAAGCCCCGAGTAGCCCGTGAAGGGCTGGTTGAGGCGCACAGCGGGCGTTTCCTGGGTGAGGAGGGTATGAACGCCGTCCTCACCGCCCTCCGTATGCTCGGGCAGGAAAGCTCGGAAGCGCGTGCGCATCGTGTCGGGATCTTCAGAGGGCGTAAACGACGCCGTGGTGTCAGCCATCAAGTTGCCGGTGGTGTCGGCAATGGTTGAGTCGGGAACGGTGAGCTCGTGCGTCGTGGCATCGAGCGGCTCTGTGCGCACCACCAGCGTATTGCGCGCGCCGGGTGGATGATATACGGCGTTGATCTCTCGCCGCTCATCCTGGAGCGAGTCGCGCACGGCCCATCGTTCGGGCGTGCGATCCGCAACTGTGATCGGCTGGTCGAAGCGCAATTCGTGGCGCTGCTCCGACCGTGCGTCAACGCGCATGAGCTCCGGTGGGATCGTATCGAGCCGGGTGACGACCCATGGCACGTCAAGCGTCGTGCCATCTCGGTCGGCGACGATAAGAGATTCGGGAGGAACAGCGAACTCCTCGCCGGGGTCGGGTCGAAGGTTTCGATTATCGTCCTGAACGGCAATTACGTAGTATGGCTGCTCTTCCAGATATTCAAACGAGAACGCGCCCTCGCTGCCGGTCTGGGTGCGGTAGTCTGGTTCCTCTGGAAGCGAGTCGAGTTCAGCAGGCGACGCCGAGTCCGGGTGCGCGTAGGCGAACACGTCGATGCCCTCACGCGGAGACCCGTCGCCGGCATTAACTACGAGCCCATCGATCTCGCCTTCGTTGATTTCTGGGCCGGTCGAGAAGGCGATGTTAACCGGATTGCGCAGGTTGTTGCCCCGTTCGTCGCGCAGGTCGGTATCGAGCGTCACGATGTACGTCATGTCGTCACGCAGCTCTTCTGGAAAGGTCACCTCGACGGAGCGCCCGCTCCAGCTGATGGTAGGGGACTCCTGAAAGCGGGGCGTAAACGAGAGAGCCTGCTCGAAGGAAGACCGGTCGATGTACTTGTCGAACTCCATCGTGATCGACTCGCGTTCGACGTTGACCTCCCCGGGTTCCGGATTGACGTTGATGATGAGCGGCGGAGCGACGTCGCGCGGACCGCCCGGCGGCGGCTGTGGAACTGCGCAGCTCGCGACGAGCAGCAGGGCCAACCCGAGCGTCAGCGCCTGGGCGGCCGAAAAGGGGTGCGCATGCGACCTCCCGTTCGTGTCGGTTCGGCAAGAAGAGACGTGCTCAGCCATCAGACTCGTCGCGGAAAAAGTACAGGAAGGCTACCCTTGTTATTACGCGCTACCGGGTGATTTAGTATCCGGCGCCTCTGCACGTGGGTTTGATCCTATCGGTCCGTCCCGCATCATGCATAAATGCCGCGCATCTGGAGCGCCTCGGCCACTTTGCGGACGGCCATGACGTATGCGCCAATGCGAAGCGAGACATCGTGCCGATCGGCGGTTTCATGCACGTTGTCGAAGGCCTCCTGCATGATGCGGTCCAAGCGCTGGGTGACGCGCTCCTCAGTCCAGAAGTATCCCTGCCGGTTCTGAACCCACTCGAAGTAGGAGACCGTGACACCGCCGGCATTGGCCAGGATGTCAGGAATGACGAGCACGCCTTTGTCCTGCAAGATGGGATCGGCGCTGGGAGTGGTGGGGCCATTGGCGCCCTCTGCAATGATGCGGGCCTGGACGTCCTCGGCGATCGGCTGCGTAATCTGATCCTCCTTGGCGGCCGGGATCAGCACGTCGACGTCGAGCGTGAGTAGCTCCTCGTTGGTGATGGACTGCGCATTCGGGTATCCGTCGAGCGTTCCATCGTTCGCCTCCACGTAGTCAATCGCTTCCTGGATGTTGAGCCCGTCGCCGTTGTAGTAGCCGCCGGTGATGTCGCTCACGGCCACGACGCGGCATCCCTGCTCGCTGAGCAGCTTGGCGGCGATCGAGCCAACATTGCCGAAGCCCTGTACGGCGACCGTGCAATCGGTTGGGCTCAGGTCGAGGAGGTCGAGCGCGCAGAGGGTGCTCACCATGACGCCGCGCCCGGTTGCTTCGCGGCGCCCTAGCGATCCGCCTAAGTTGACCGGCTTGCCCGTCACGACGGCATTCACCGTGCGGCGCGCGTGCATCGAGTAGGTGTCGAGCACCCAGGCCATGATCTGTTCGTTCGTGTTCATGTCCGGCGCGGGAATGTCGCTGTCCGGGCCGAACACGTCAATCAGGTTTGCCGTGTACCGGCGCGTGAGCCGCTCCAGTTCGTCGGGGCTCATCGACTGAGGGTCGCAGACGACCCCGCCTTTGGCCCCACCGAATGGCACGCCCACGACGGCGCACTTCCAGGTCATCCAGGCGGCGAGCGCCTTCACCTCGTTCAGCGTTACATCTGGAGCATAGCGGACGCCCCCTTTGCTGGGCCCGAGAACGTCATTATGAATGACGCGATACCCTTCAAACACGCGCAGCCGCTCGTCATCCATCCGTACGGGAACCGCCGTCTCGTGGATGCGCGCGGGGCGCGCCAGATATTCGTAAAATCCCGGATCGAGCTCTAGGATCTCGGCCGCCACGTCGAAACGCTCGACCATGGCCTGAAACGGATCCTCCCGATCAGGAATGGGAGCAGGCTCGCGGTAGACAGCGCGATCGTACACGTTGTGCTTGAAGGGCATGGTGATTGGAAACGGTTGATAGAGTAAAAGCGATGCGCTTAGGGGCGCTGGGTCGGGTGGGCATCTGATTAGCCTTGCCGGGAAAGGAGTAGGGATCAGGGGGAAGTCCGCGAGCGGGAAGCAGGCGAATTATCACCCGATCCGTACGGCGTTGTTTCGCGGGCCCGCGGATCAGTGCGGGTAGCATCGGATATCCTTCCGTCGGGCAACCATCCATCTTGTTTCAGCACATCATTCTGCTCCTCATGGCCGACCGACTCACGAACCGACGCCGCAAGGAAATACGATCGCTCGCGCAGCGAAAGTACCGAAAGGAATATAATCAGACGCTTGTTGAAGGCGTGCGAGCCGTGGAGTCGGCGGTTGAGGGGGGAGCCCCTGTCGTCGAAGTCGTCGTTGCCGAGCCGCAGCGACACGAGCCGAGCATCCAGTCGGTTTGCGACCGGGCGCAGGCGCCGGTTTATGCCGTGTCGAAAAGTGAAGTGGACGCGCTCTCCGACGTGCAAACGAGCCAGGGCCTTCTGGCGGTTGTCGAGCGGCAGTACCAGCCCCTGGACGCGCTCGTTGCGGACGTGAAGCCGACGACATCGGTGCTCGCGCTCGATCGGGTGCAGGACCCCGGCAACGTGGGCACGATTCTCCGAACCGCTGCCTGGTTTGGGACGAATGCCGTGATTGCAGGACCTGGGACGGCGGGTCTCTATGGACCTAAGGTGATGCGCGCATCAATGGGGGGACACTGGGATCTCCGGCTTGCCCGCACCGACGACCTCGCGGATGGACTACGCCGGCTGCGAGACGCTGGATGCGCCTGCTACGGTGCCGACCTGACGGGACGCCGCGCGCGGCAGTGGACGCCGGATCACCCGTCGGTCCTCGTGCTGGGCAGCGAAGCGCACGGAATCAGCGATGCGGTCGCCAATCACCTCGAGTCGACAGTGGCTATACCCGGCGCATCGGAGCGCCGAGGCGTAGAGTCGCTCAACGTAGCCGTCGCGGCAGGGGTGCTTGTGTATGAGTGGATGGGAGGCGGATAAAATATCGGTGTGTCAACTGTATTCTCCGTTTTGTATACTAA
>OBKM01000485.1_pt1 | contig 19560 bp, 15 predicted proteins | sample 1519691 | NCBI WGS metagenome assembly OBKM01 (sample SAMEA37050418, study PRJEB22526) | metagenome | biome: saline pan; feature: lake; material: water | place: Egypt | collected 2015 | depth 0.5 m | reverse complement strand
CCCGGCTGCAGGGACTCAAAGATCAACTAGCCGCTGCCGAGGGGGCGGAAGCCGATGCACTCCGAGAGGAAGTCACCGAGCTCGAAGAACGTATTGAGGAGCTGACTGAATTCAAATCTGGGCAGTCGTTCCATACCAAAACGAACGCTGATCCATAACTCCCTTTGAATCGGTCATCCGCACGCTTGCCTGCGATTTAACGGTCACCAACTATTATATTCTGACCGGCCAGTTCAAGGAGTATGAGTGTGGTATCGAGTCTATTGGCTGTTGTTGCTGGAAAAGAGGACACTCCGAGAGCTTACCAGTGTTGTCAGTGTGGTAGTCTGTTTTCTGTCCAGCATCATTGCTGTCCCGAGTGTGGTAGCTACAGTGTTGAGCGGCGGGAGTGGACTGTCGATAGTAGCTAAATTGGTTTGAGGCCTCTTCTACCACCAAAACAATAATATCAAAAAGAGATAATATGGTCGTATGTTTGAGCTGACTGGATTCCAGCGTGACATTCTTTACTGCGTTGTAGGGGCCGAGCCTCCGTCCGGGCCGAATGTCATGGCGGCTCTAGAAGAATACCATATCGCTGAAGTGAAGCACTCTCGATACTACGTCAATCTGAACGAATTGATCGATGAGGGCTACCTTACAAACAGGTCGGTTGACGAGCGAACAAACAGATACCAGCTCACTGCTGATGGACGGCAATTACTCGCCGAACGTCAAGAATGGGAAGAGCGGAAGCTCTCGGATACGACTCTGTGAATATTGTGGGTATCCACTGTTTGCGGAGTGGCTCCTGAGACAGGGTCTGCTGATTCTGAATGATGTCGTTGAGGATAGCTAGAGTGTCGATCTGCGCAGTTGCAAACTAATAGCAGCAGGGTATAGCCGAGTTGGTACGCACGTCGTACATACGATGTCAACGACACCGTCCACTCCAAACCAAACGGGCTCGATGCCGGAGGTACTAGAGCGTGGTTCGGAGACTGAAGAATCGATTACTACGGAGAATCTGCTCGATATCCTCGGCGACGAATATGCCCAGCGAATTATCAAAGTGCTTGCTGGTCAGCCAGCCCCCGCAGCGACTATTGTCGATCAAGTAGATGCATCTCGACCGACGGTCTATCGGCGACTCAACTCCTTGGAAGCTGCTGGAGTCGTCGAAGATACAGTCGCGCTTGATCCCGATGGCCATCATCGCAAACGGTTCCATTTGATTGTCGAGGATATCAACTTTCAGTTCGATACCGATGGTATCGATATCACTCTTTCTGAGTGACTGTGGATTTAATTTCTTACAGTTCGATGGTCTGAGTGTGTTGAGTCCTACTGCCTCACCAATTGACCGGTATCTCTAATGTGTAGTAGTTAGTATTGGCTACTAACAATGCCGAACAGCATCAAGCGATCAGCTGGCGGACTGGCCCTGCAGGTCACGAAACCGGCGCGGCAAGCAGAGCTTGTCGTTGAGGACAGCGACGGTACAGCAACACGCCGAGCCGAAGCCCATATCTATGGATTTGATGGTCTTCTACTCGTCGTCGATAGTGAGAACGTGGCTATGAACCATCGGGCGGAACTCGTTGCCGCTGCAGCAGGCGATACAGACAGCATCCATCGTGGTGGGAAAGCGACGGTCGAGATCGCCGGCAACGGCTATCAAATCCAACTCCCTGGCTGTCGTGAGGCTGGCTTTGAGGTAGGAGATACTGCGCCAGTCCGTGCGAAGGAGGGTGTCCTCGTGATCCACGATGGGCGTAATAGTCGGCTTGCAGGCGATCTGTTCACGCTTCGCGGCGAGCAAGTTAGCAGGTAATGCTAACTGGTGATAGCAAGAATAATCATGGTCAGATGCTGTCTCAAAAATTTTCACATTACGCAAATAATTGCAGGATATGCAAAATTCGAAATTCACACTGGATTCCCCGTTTCCAGAGGAGCGGGTATTCCGATACCCGAATCGGTATCTTCGGTCTGACCGATCTTTGAACAAAGAGTCAGGTGCAACGACTGTGTAAATTTAGCCATGTCAGTAGAACAGCCCTCAACTAAGGAGTGGATCACGAGTTCGCCGACCGTCATCGACGGGAAGCCTCGTGTGAAAGGCACACGTCTCGGTGTTCACTTCTTGGCAACGCAAGTTATGGAGGATGACTGCTCCGCGAGCGGTGTGTCTGAACGCTACGACATTCCGGTTGAGGCTGTCGAGGCGGCTATGGAGTACTATCATAGCCATCCGGAAATGATGGACTCCATTGAGCGCCAACGTGATGGGCTGCTGGAAGAGGCTGAGCGAAACCCGAGTGTCCCGACCACCCCTGAAGAGTTGGCCGAGTTTACCACTGAATCTTGATCTGTTTCTGACTAACTTTCTCTTTCGATGCGGTCGTTCTTACGCTTCGTGGCGAACAAGTTAGTAGTTAATACTAACTAATAGTGCCAAGCTCATTGAGAGGTATTTCCGTGATACCGATCCGAAATGTTATTACACAACACACGAATTATGAATTATATGTCGAAAGCAGCTGGCGATCCTGAGCGTGCCGTCAATGGCTTGCTATCAGTTGCGCAATTGTTGGAGGAGCCCCGACTAGCTCGGCTCTATACGTTTGTTCTTCGGGAAGGTGAGGTGACCATCGATCATATTGTTGCTGACTTGGAGTTGCCCCGGACGACGGCGTACTCAGATGCTAGCACCCTTGTTGAACATGGGATCTTACTTCGAGACGAAGACACAAAGACGCATACGTACTCGGCAGTCCCGATCACGCTCTCTGCGAACCTTGATGGCGATGAATACACGATCACTCCCACGCTTATCGAAGCCTTCGGTCGATCACCGCGGGATCAAGACTTGGATCTCTTGATCGAGCGATATGGGCTTGGCAAACTCGCTGCTGCCCTCACGTATGCCATACCGTATGCGGACGGAGAGATGTCAGAGCGGGTCGCAGCCCGTGAGCTTGATGTTCAGCAAGCTTTCGCAACTGCTGTGCTTCAGGCTCTACGAGAGGTTATCCTCGACATGGAGACGGTTGATCCGTATCTGGACGAGATCCAAAACGCCCGAGAACAACCCTCGGTAGGAGAAGATTGAAGCTATACAATGGGTGAGGCGTCCGATCCGCTTCAGCAGTCGGTGGGATGGGTGGCAGATACTGGTCTGTTCATTGCTTGTGGTCGCCAGCAGAATAACAAGTATACCGCACTACAACGGTACGCCCAGCAGAACGATCTCAGATTCGTCATCCCGCAACGAGTATACGACGAACTTGGAGGTGCACCGGATCGAAGTACCCCAGGACAAACACCGATCAACAGTGCTATTGATACAGGTTGGGTCACTGTTGCTAACGATCCGGACTATACGAATAGCACCGTCGCCAAAGTTATGGACGATGTCCGCTCATTCATCGCCCGGTCGTCGAATCGGGATGAAGACCAGATAGAGAAAGCAGATACTGCGCTTGCAGCGGTTGCAGTTGAACTTCTACAGGGGTCGCATGAGTTTGTCCAAGTCCTGACAACCGACGTTGATGCCGGAAAAGGCGTGGTGGCCTCACTTGAAGCGAATGGATTCGCTGGTCAAGTGGAATTCAGGAACGGGTTTGAGCTGATTGATGAAATCACGTAGTAACCGTCATCCGGAGAGCTGCTTATCAATGATATTCATTTGTTCATCCATGTTTCAGTCAGTTCCGAAGACATCTTTCAGTTTGTCTCGCATCGAATCCCGACGGTATCGTCGTTTTTCGGCTTCCGAGAGATAGTTCTGAGAGACAATTTCTGTACTTGACGACCCTTGATCGGCGGCAATGCCTTCTAGTCCCTCCATCATCTGCTTGACAGCCTCGTTGTAGGTTGTATACCAGAATCGCCGTCCCATCTTTGCGGTTGGTAGTTCATCTTCAACGGTGACACCGGCGGCCTCAGCAAGCTGCTTGAACCGGTTAGTCACTGTCTGAGGTGTAATGTGACCCGACTTTGACCGGCCAGATGGAAACAGATACCCGTCCCATCCTGATTCGTCAAGATCGACGATTCGCTGTTTTAGAATATCGACGCCGAACAGCACGGCGACCTCTCCAGGCCCGTTCTTGCGCCGCTCGAAGACGATTCGGTTGTCTTCGTCATCGTCAAAGACGAATTGATCCAACGTGAGTGAGGCGACTTCGTTTGGACGCAGTCCCCACGCCCCCAGGGCGAGTACCAATAATCGCTCTTCAATACTCTCAACAGCCTCGTAGATCGCTCGCATTCCTTCAGCATCGACTGTCTTGTTGTCGAGATTGTCGATCTCCCAGCGGAACTGGTCGTTGGCTCCATCAAGTGGATTGTACTTCGCGCCTTGGAATCGAACTTGGTAGTCATAGAACTGCTGAACGTCGCCGAGATATTTGAGCCTGGATTGATCCGTGGAGAGTCGGTCTTTGAGCACGTCGAAGACTTTCATACAGCGGTCGTTTTCGCTTGGCCGTTCCTCAATATCGTCGAGGGTTCGCGTGAGGCTGACCGCCCCATGCAGCTGCTCGTAGATGCGAGCGTACTCTGCTAGGCGAGAGCGACGGCTTTTGACTGTAGATTTAGCGAGTTCCCCACGATCACGTTGGGTTGAGAGATACGTCTTGATCGCTTCAATAGTTTCGTCGCTGCGGATGCCCCAATCATAGCCGGTAGTACTGGTATCGTCCCCTTGGGTATCATCGCCAAGATCCACTTCCTTGACGAAGAATTCCTTGACAGTGAGATTGTGGTGGTTGTGAAGAGTGTAGGAGAGCCCGGAGAAGCCGTGGTCAGCCAGCCACCCATAGCTGGGACGACCGTGATCTGGGTCGTAGTCGGCTTCTCGCATCGCCGGTCGAATCTCGCTGTAGTAGAAATCGACTAACTCGTCGAGTGACTTCCGTGACCACTGGTACTGTGATTCGCTCACGGGAACCGCCTCGCTGTGGTTTGGGGTGATTTGATATTGGCCATTCTCTGGGAGTAGCGTTTATCTTACTACTATCTAATATTTTTGGTGAGTGTGGTGTCGCCTGTGGACATTATACTAAGTAGCAAATAGCCGGTGAATGGGCCGAAACGCCAATAAATCATATGACGCTACATCAAAATCGGATCGAATCTGACCTTGAGTAGACAACAAATCACCCATCGGAGATCAATATTATTTTTAAACGATATTATATTGATTACATCCAATACTAAAAAAGAAGAGACACTAAATTTGGAGATTCATTAACTACCCCCTTACTACGTGGTTTTATTTTGGAGGCTAACATCTGGAGTGATATGAGTCAGCAAGCCGGAACTTCAGAACAGCTTACTGAAAACGAGCTCTTTCAGCGGTGGGGCCAATATTCCGCACCCTTCGATCTCGATTCCACTTTTTCCCTCTTGCGGTTTTACGAACCAGTTCTAGTATTGTCACTTCGGAGATAACCGGCTCAGCGGACGGTCTGTCCACTTGAGCCGTCATCCGGGTACAGGCGAGACCGGAACGAGCACGCTTATTGCGGCCGTTTGTGGCTGTCTTGGTGTTGTCAATCTATCCGATCCACAACGCCAAATTGATAGTATTTTATTTCGAACATTATTTGACCTAATCGCCAGAAGGAAAATTGATCGACCTGCAAATCAGGGGTGCGGAATATGGGTGACAACATAAACACGATGTAATTAAGAATTCGACTTTTTGTCTTTACTGTCCACAAGTCATCAGCTAAGTAGAAGTCCGAAACCTCAGACTGCTTCAACCCGTTTTGATTGGGTGTTGATCAGCGGTATCCCGACGACGACGCAGTTGTGTAACTTGTCGCCATCGTAATCGACATCTTCAGTGATCGTTCCACGTGTCGATGTGAATATCACGCCGTGACCGTCACTATCGAAGAACTCACTCAGTATTTCATTGTAAAAATATTCACACCTCTAATTCTCTATCAACTATCAAAATCTCCGAGAGATGACTGTTCATCGTCGTCTTCCCTTTGGTTTGACCCATTATTTGACCCTGACGGATCATGGTTTTTTGAGTCAGTTTCAGCCGAAACAGCCGTAATTTCTCCGTCAACCCATGCATTGAATGCTTCCTCACTGGAAGTTGTTCTAGGATCAATAGGAATACCTCCTTTAGAAATCAATTTTTCATTTCCAGTGGCACTATCATGATTGCACACTAATAGTGTCGACCAGTCATTAGAGAGGTTTTCGGTTGCCCCGGCCCATGTACCCCCGCTTTCATCACCACTTCGTACAACTATTGTATAGGTGCCAAATCCGTGGATAAGTTTGTTCCGTCCCATTGCTCCGCCTATACTCCATGAGGCATCAGGGCTATACATCGAAGCAAGTGTGAGTTCCCCATCAACGACCGAATCTCGAATGGTCCCATTTGAAAGACAATTCTTGATCCCTTCCGCCGGAAATTCGATAACTGGGCCACCATGCCTCAACCCTTCATTTTCAGAAGCTTCGTCGACGCCTTTGGCTCCACCAGAGACGATACTTAGTTCATCCTGAATTGCCATATCGACCAGTTCCCGTGTATAGTCGAGATCTTGATCGTTCGAATCCCGTGAGCCAACAAATCCAATAGCGTCATTCTGAAAATTATCGACTTGCCCAGCAACATACAGGAATGGTGGTGCTTTTCGATCGAGCGTTTCACTCAATCGTGACGGAAACGTTTCTTCAAACTCCGTGGTCACCCAGATGCCGCTTTGGTTCAAATCCTCAAGTTCTAATGCCAACCCTGCGGCAGTTGAAAGCCGCTCGTCAACCCAATTCCGATTGATTTTACCGCTGAATATGTCTGAAGGCCACTGGTGAGCATCAACATTCAATAACTCACCAACCGATCCCAGAGATGACTCACTGACATCCTTGGAGAAATCGTGCCACTGAGTGGGTCCGAGGGTATCATCACTTGCTTCATCTACGCTGGCTCCGAGATGGGAAGTGAGTAATAATGCAACATTACTGTCATCAGATAATGTAGGTTGATCCATTCTTCTACCCCCTCCGTTTTGCTAATGCGAACGGATACACTGGCCTGCTACCAGCCTCAGCCAATTTCCTGCCAACTTCGGTGAGTGTCCACCGAGAGGCGACGACATCATCAATCAGTAACACCGGTCCTGATGTAGCATCATCAGTGATTTCAAAGGCATTTCTAACATTATCGCATTTCTCGGCTGATCCGCTCAATTCTTTCTGCGATTCTGTATCCATGGTCTTTTGCACGCATTCAACGACATCCAAGTTGAGTGCATCCGCCAATCGCTTAGCATAGTCTAAGATGAGGCCATCATTTGATTCCGAAGGTACATATGTGACCCAAGTAGGGAATGGTGATGGGTCCCATTCGTTTTTTATTACATCTGCTGCACCAGTTACCAGAGACGCCTCAAAGTGACCAGTTTCATACTTACCCTCCTTTACCGCTCTTCCCCACCCTGGTTCGTCGTACACAGAAAGACTACGGCCAATCTCAAGTTGGTTTTCGGGCGGCATTTTCACTCGCCCTCCATCCTTCTTGTATCGGTACACGCGATTAGTAATTGTCTGTATACCACTGTTCTGATAGTGTCTGACAGCCGCTTCAATAAGGCCCTCATTCTCAACTGTTTGTGGATAGAAGTCATCAGTACAGTTTGCACACCTTCCACAGGATTCAGACATCTGCCCATCAAGTTGTTCGTCAATGAATAGCGTCAAACACCGGTCGGTTTCGATGAAGGCTTGGATACGCTCTAATTCAGTATACCGCTGTTCGGTGATTCTGTCAAACTTGTCTGCGTCATACTCCCACTGATTTGCTGTACGAACATAACCATCATCGGTTCGTTCTACTGCACCGTCAACTACCAGCATCTGGAGACATCGACTTACTTGAGAAGCATCGGATTCTGTTCTGATATCCCATTTGGATAGTGGGTTATCAGCATTCTTGATTGTCTCAAGAACTCCCTCAAAGTTACTGGCATTCGGGAACGATGATTCGATGAAGTACTCAGCTGTTTCGTCATCGTCGGGGCCAGAAAGAACAACGGCATGTGCCGTGTCAAGATCGCGTCCGGCGCGGCCAATCTCCTGATAGTACCTGATGAGATTTTGTGGTCGTTGATAATGTATCACATACTTCAGGTCGGGCTTATCGAATCCCATTCCCAGTGCATTCGTCGCTACCAAGGCATCAACTTCGTTGTCGAGGAGCATTTGTTCACGCTTTTGACGTTTTTCAGTGTCTAAGCCACCATGATACGACTTGACGTCATACCCATGTTTTGGAAGCCACTCAGCGACACGCTGTACATCATCTACTGTGAGGCAGTATACAATTCCTGCACGGTCGCTCTCTGGCAAATTCTCTGCTAACCATGCTAATCGTTTTTCCCGTTCGCCCATACTTATTGCCTGAATTTTCAGTGAGTCTCGGACCAAATCCCCACGTATTGGTTCTAAACCGGGTAATTGTGTCGTGATATCATCGACGACACGATCATTTGCTGTCGCGGTGGTTGCCGCTACAGGGACATTTGCTGGGAGTCGATCAAGAATTCTCGTCACTCGTTGATAATCTGGGCGAAAATCATGCCCCCAATCCGATATACAGTGGGCTTCATCAACGACCAACATTCCAAATCCACCACTCATCTCACTAAACACCTGCTCACGAAACTCTTGATTGCCTAATCGTTCTGGAGAAATCAAGACGAGATCGCAGTCACCATTGAGAATATCAGCATATATGCTCTCCCAGTCATCTTCATTTCTGGAATTGATTGTGAGGGCTGACAGTCCCAGTTCTTCTTCTGCGTTTTTGATTTGGTCTCTCATCAATGACAGCAAGGGACTAATTATCAATGTCGGACCACCCCCGTTGTCACGGATTGCTTTGGTTGCAATGAAGTAAACAGTACTTTTTCCCCATCCCGTCCGCTGGACAAGAAGCAACTGATCTCTGCGATTAGCAAGCTTATCAATTGAATGCCACTGCTGGGGTCTGAAACCTGTCTGATTACCGACGCTCTGTGTAAGAAGTTTCTTTGCCTCCCTTTTTGTAATCCGTTTTTCTGAGTCCGTTCCAGTACCTATTGTTTCCGTTATATAATTAGTTATCAATTGGTCAGCTAATTCAGAATCGGCTGCTTCCAAACTGTCGTAATTCTCGTTCTCAGCTGCTTCTTTTATTTCGTTAATTTGTGCTACTGACATTTGTGTTTCGTTAGCCAACTGTGGGCCATCAATTTCTTTGAGGTCACCAACGGTAGTGGTGCCAGCTTCAATAACCTCTCGTCCACTGAGAGGACCAATACCTGTTAACGCAAATATTCCTTGTCCTCGAAGCATGTCCGAGAGGTATTGACAAAACCATTCCATTGCTTCGTCGACCGAACAACCTGTTGATTCAATTTGTTTGACGATGTCTCGGATATAGCCACGATCGTACCCGGTGATTGAGACCAACTGCTCTATATCTGGAGGTGTATCAGAAGAGATGTCATGGGCATCATCGTCATCATTGTCTTCGGTGTCTGTCGATGATTCTTGGTCAGCTGTTTCAATATCCTCATTAATCTGATGTTCTTGAACATACTCATTGATCGTATCGTACTCCTGTTTGATAGCATCTCGTCCTCTCTGGTTTAGTCGTAAGAGTTTCTCCGGGTTATCAATAGTATGACCAGCAAATTCATGGATATTTTTACTCTCAATATCGACACGGGTCGGTGACTCAAAATAGATACAATACTCCCAATGAGCAATACCTTCCACCTGGATCTGATTCCATTTAAGCATCAGTTCCAAATTCTCAAGCAACTCGGGATTGTAATCTACGGCTACAATTTTTGCTGCATACCTATACTTTTCATCATCTGTATAGAATAGTACAAAGTCTCCGGACCCGATGTTCCTATATCTGCTTGCCTTGTGGTCTGACATCCCCCAGAGGTGGAGGGTGCCATCCACTTCCTCCGGTGTGAATTGGGTATGTGTCTTTTCAGCAATTCCTGTCTTGACTGTCTTATCGAAACACTTGGTTAATTCCGGGGTATCACACGGGGCCAAATATAATCTTGAATCTGCTGTAGGATTTTTTGAATCATCATCATCTGTCGTTGATTCATGCGTTCCTCCAGGCTCCGATGTTGATGGTTCTGTGGTGTCCTCAGCAGATTCTGTCTGGAGTTCTTCTGGCAGTTTCACTGAGGGTTCTGCTGAAGGAGAATCAATCCTCAGGGGTCGGTTATCGGTGGACTTTGTGCGGTCATCCCAGATTTTGTTAACGGCTGCGTGTTCCCTCAACCAGTCTTCTAATCTCCGTTCGGAAAGTGAATCTGATCCCTGTGCTCCAGTTAATTGAAGTAACACAGTCCTATCATCCGCCTCTATAACGTCCTTTAGCGTTGAGAGGTCATCGGAACTCGGGCTTTCCACACGATACATCACGAATGGTCGATGAGGTATCAAGACTTGCTCGGTAGTTGATGAGCCGATAATGCGGATAGAGCAGGGATACGCTGGTGGCTGTTCAATCACCCACTTGCGAAGTAAGTACTCTATCGGTCCGGCTTGATATACCTGACAGCCAGAAGCCTCCACTGAAGCATGTGATTCTCGGTGCCGACGGTCGCCAGCTAAGATTGCTTCAATTTTGACCGGAGACGCTGACTGTATATTTTCAACTCTCACCCCAGAGTGATCAACTGGGGGTGAGGTCGTCCCGGGTATTGCTAGTACTGCCGACTCCGCATCTGGTGGTAATGGCTCTATGGACCTAACCTCAGTGATCACACTCGCCTCCGAGACTGGCAGTGTCCCATACACAGCCACGTCGCCAACCACAGTTGGTGAGCCTGACAAGATGTTCACTAAACCGTCGTCAACTAACTCATCAACCACCTCAAACTCATTATCTCGCGGTGAACCTGCTAACAATAATCGTATGTCAGCATCGCTTAATTCATTGAGTGATTCTCGTAGTGTGGTGAGAGTCTTTCTTGGCGGGCTTTTTGTCGCAAACAGCTGGCCAGTCAGTATGACCGCATCAACGCTTTGCTGTATTGCGGTATCGATTACTGAATCAAAGGCTCGGTGAAATTCTGATCTCCGTTTTGTGGTGATATTTGACGAGGCATAATTCACTGGGCCAGCGTGCAATAATTTCGTATCTGTGTTGGAGGCGAAGTTAGTATCCTGATTTGAAGACGTACTGTTCTGATTAAGCGGTTCGATACGCTCCACTGTAGCTTTATTTGAGCCGTGTAATTCGATTGCTGAGGACCATTTTTTGAATAAAATATCTTCAATTCGGTACCAGTTTCCAGCATTCCAATCCGCATTTATGAGCGGACTTCCATCCCAAATGATCAATTTAATATTCTCTGAATTGATTGTAGACACGTTAAATTTGTAGACACGGCGTTCCCCGCCAGATTTTAAGATTTCATCTACCCTTACTTTCACCGTGATGTGTTCATTATGCTCATGATTGTCAAGATCTACCATTATCACTGTAGTTTGACTAATTGATATTTAATTTCTGTGCATGTTATTTTCAGCTGAGGTAATAAGGATGAATGTGTTTTGCCGGATATAGTGGCCAAAGCAGCCGAGAGGGTGACCAGGGCTGTTGAGTTCCACAAATTCTCACAGTTTTCTGGAAACCAGTTGGTACTGCTCCAATCTAGCCCTCGTACCGCCACGCTCTTCGATCGACTGGCGGAACTACCGTAATACGTTAGCAGGCTCAGTCGTCCTGTTCGGTATCCCACCGTCCGCGCTGGGGAGTTATTATTCACTGGCGAAGCACCGAACACGATCATCACAAAGGTACTCGCAGGTAGCTTATTGCTTGGCAATTTTTAGGTTGGCTCTTATGTTGAGTCCTGTAATGAGCTGAGAGCGAAGCAGTCAATCACCCCATGAATAGGTGACTTGATCAATGTCAGTGAGCGCATGAATCCAAACGTATGAACCGCTGTTTGGAGGCCTTCTCTGGACAAGCCGCGAAATTTCTCTAACCACGGCTCTGTCACTGACCAGAGACATTCGACCTGATTCGTATGCACACCATCCTCGGTGACAAACTCCTCCTCGTGAACCACAATCCGGTGCTCATACTCCATCGCAAGATACGCTCGGTGGGCATCACTCCAGACCTCTCCCAGCGGCTGGGAGAGGTCATCGGTTTCTGTGAGTACCAGCTCTAACTCATCCTCGTACTTTGAGCCGTCTAAGCCACGTATGACCCGTAACGGCCCACGGCATGCTCCTGCTACGGTTACCTCATCGCCCGGATCTCCAGTCCACCGGCTCCGCCCCGGCTCAACTGGGCCTTTCCGTTCTAAACCTTGCCGTGGCGGGTTCTTACCCTTGTATCCTGAACACGTCTGCGGTGTCTCGTCGACCTGCGTCGGACCGCCGACGCAGGGCGCAATTGTTGACCACACAGCCGGGAAGCCAGCAAGAAAAGCTGCCTCAAACTCGTCTATCGCATCAGCAATCGTGTGGTAGTCGTGGGTGAAGAACCGCGAGATGGCTCGGGTACTCAACAGCGTATCTACATAGAAAATGAAGATCAACAGGAGCTTGCCGTCCGCAAGCTCCTTGTTGGCGAACGGGGTTCCGCTGGTGTATCGCGGGGAGTGATCACAGAACGACATTGCACGCGGTCACAGCCATCCCACGTCTGAATGTGTCCTTCTGCGCCACACTTCGGGCATGGTCGCTCCGACCATGCCTCTTTCAGTCGGCTCTTGACGAGGTCAGACAGCGGTTTGACCACTGGCTCCCCCGAAATTTGTTCGAACACCTGCCGAACCATCCATCCCATACCTTCCGACGTACGGTGCATATCTCCAGCAAAGCACGGCGGGAACTAATCTATTACAGAACTCGGCATAAGAGCCTTTAGGTTTCTTAGGATGGTTGCTCTTGAGTGCGGAGTCATTTACCACGTTGATCCTCGGTGCTACGACATTTGAAAGCACATCGCTCAGAATTCTCGCAGCCTTTGAGCGATTCGAATGTGCACTCCTCATAGCACTCTTCCTGTTTACACTCACGAAATCCGTAGACTGCTAATATTTCGGTTGGGAGATATCTTTCCAAGTGTTTCTATCGATTGGTGATCAAAGTGGTTAGGAAAGATTTCTGTAATCACAAATTCTTTGTAGCAATTCACATAGGTAATTCTATGGATCGCAACGCCTTGGAGAATAGAATCACCGCCTCGTTTATCGACAGCCTCGAAACGAACAGTGACATATCCGATGAGTTCCCGATCATCATTCAAGAGGATCTGAGTCGGGCCTCCTTTGGGGATGATGAAACTATCATTACGTCGGTTATTGAGGCAAATGAAGAATGAGTCTCCACATTAATTCATTGACTATCAATGGGTTTCGGGGGATAGCTGAGACACGCACATTCTCTTTTGAGGGCGAAGATGTCGTCATCGTCGGGCCTAACGGCTCAGGGAAAAGTACCATTCTGCAGGCTATCGAATTCCTTTGCACCGGTAGGATAGAGGCACTCCGCGGATCTGGCACGGGGAGAATTTCTCGAAATAAACACGTTCCGAACCGATCTGTTGATCCTGACGATACGTTTGTGCAAGCCACCGTCGAAATTGAGGGGGAACCGATTACTCTTCGCAGAGAATACACACGCAGTAGTTCATTACAAGCAGACTCACGACCCTCCGAATTGGACACGTTCCTAGGGGTAGCCGAGAATGGGTTGCTTCATTTGACTCGCGATGAATTACTGCGATTGATCATAACAACTCCGGGACAACGGAAAGATGAGATTCAAGAACTCCTCGATTTGGATGGCATCGATGAAAAACGGCGCCAGCTCAAACGCTTGAAACGGGAATGCGATACCGAGATAGATTCGATTAGAGAAAACAGGACCAGTGCCGAATCTCACCTGACTGATGCCCTCGATATCACAACCGTCTCGGATACATCCATCAGACAGGGTGTCAATGCCATTCGTAAGGATCTCGGCGGTCAGCCGATCGACTCATTATCTGCAGTTGATAGTTTCCGCGAGGGAATAACCTCACCCGTCGAACAAGCATCTCATCCATTGTCCCGATCGGACACGAAGGATAGAGTCGATACGATAATGCAGTGGTTTGAGTCTGATCTGGACACTGTTGAGAACGAACTGGACGAGTTACAAGCTGAAATTCAAGCACTGCTCGCTGATAAAGACTTGATATCCGAAGTCTCCGAATTGAGTTTGGTCCGTAAAGGACAATCGCTAGTCAAACCGTTTACTAACGAATGTCCATTATGTAAGAGTCCGTTCGCCCAAGGTGAATTGGAAAGCAAACTTGAGGAACGTAAACAGCGGCTTTCACGGGTGGATGACAGAACAGATACTGTCAATGAAATGGCCCGACAAATACACACGATGCTGGAGGAGGTCCTAGCGGAGATTAACCATCTTATTGAGACCCTTCGAGAATCCGATGTAGATGCACAATTGTCGCCCTTAGCCGCGTATCACTATCAACTCAATGAGCTTCAATCAGACCTCGAGACCGACATCGTTGATGACATCAACTCGATCGATGAATCGACATTTGATATCGAACTCTATGACGAGGAGGCTGAATCTGTCGTTACTGAATTAGCGGACCTCGCTGCCAATCGCCCTGAACGAAGTCGGTTGGAAGCGCAGTGGGATGCACTGAAATCAGCCTCGGAGAATTACGAGCTTTGGATCGAAGCAAAAACGCGACTGGCAGCAGCTGAAGACGCATACTCGGAGTTCGACATAGCACATCAAGAGTTTATCGCTGCCAGAGATGAGATACTTGGTGAGGTGTATGAGGAGATTAGTGACCTCTTCATCACATTCTATACCACAATCAATCCAGATGAATCAGATATAGATACGATCTTATCGCCGACCAATACGGGCATCCAATTTAATATCGAGTTCGAGGGGCAAGGTGACCATCCACCGCATGCACTCCACAGCGAGGGCCATCAGGATTCGATGGGTGTCTGTCTGTTCTTAGCCTTAGCTGATCACTTTTCACCACTCAAGCGGATGCCATTACTGCTCGATGACGTGGTGATGTCAATCGATGAAACCCATCGTCAACGGGTGGCCGAGATGTTTGAAAATCTGCTTCCGGACCGGTTCCAGCTGTTCATGACGACCCATGATCGCGACTGGGCGAGGCAGCTGGTTGATACAGGTGTGGTAGATGAAAACAATGTGGTCAATTTCGACGACCGAGAGCTTAATGATGCCTCTGGAATTCCAGCCACTAACGACTAAAATTCTGAGTCACTGGTCTGCTCAGTTGGCATCAAAATGCGTCATCTAAAACTTGATCTCGATACGTTGGATTGAGAGCCGCAATACACACAGCGGGTTCATGTGCTCCCGGATTTCTGGCGTTTCTATCCACATCACACTGTTCTTGTACAGCTCGTAACCAGTCGGATTCAAACTCTTCTATGAAGAAATCACCAGCAGACGCTGGCAATTGGTAGTAATATGGATCAGCACCAGGACTCCCACTAAACCGCTCTGTGTACGTGGCTTCCGCTTCCAACTCATTGATTGCTTCACTGTCTGGAGGCAATATCGCCGCAACTTTGCTTTCACTTGGGAATCCTTTCAAGCAATATCGCCAACTAACGGTAACCGGAAGCGATTTTTGATCAGTCTTAATCGATGTAACGAGCCGGTCGTCGTTTTTTTCCAAGTCAGTCGAATTAAGCAGTGTAGCCACCCAATTAAAGTACTCATCAATCCACTCCTTATTCGGGGCAGTTTCGACAACAGTAACCAAATCTTCGTGGACGGGTTCATTGACCGGAAGCGATTCATCCTCAGAATCAATTATCAAGTTGGCATCTGCTGTGGCTGAATCGAACAGATCTTGTAGATCATCACGAAGATACAGAATATCTTCATACCGGTTATCTTTCTGTTTAGCAAGTGCAGTTAGTAGAATGTCGTCCAATTCGTCGGGTAGATCAGCGATTTTGCTTGGAGGTGTTGGGGACTCGTCCTGTATTTTCCCAATTATTTTAAACGGTTTACCATCGAACGGTGGGTTTCCGGTGAAAAGTTCGTAGAAGACAGCACCAAGTTGATAAATATCTGTGATATCATCTGTTGCTCCGTATTCATCGTCGAATTGTTCGGGAGCGGCATATTGTGGTGAAAGCCCTTCAACGCTATTTGAGTGATCAAGCAGATGCTTTGAGAGCCCCCAATCTGCGACCTTTGGTATATCCCACCCATCCGTGACGGTCCGGAACAACACGTTAGCTGGCTTCAAATCGAGGTGAGCAACTCCTCTGTTATGTGCATGGCGGACACCCTTCGTGACAGTGAGAGCCGTCCATACAGCCTGTGGAAGTGGCATCTCACCACTTCGATCCCCTAGGTGACCACCGTCCATGTATTCCATTGCAATCCACGGATACGGATTGCTATCGTAATCTACCACGCCGACGATGTGGTCGTGGTCGTCTAACCTGTCCCACGTCTCTGCTTCTTTGAGCATCCGGTTGACTTGATCTCTATGGAGCGTCCCACTCATTCGGGGTTCTTTGATCGCCAGCGTCTCAGTTTGGTCAGATGTAGAATAAACAGCCTTACTCACATCGGCATTGCCGCCCCCACCTATTGGCTCTTCGTCGGTGAGAGAATCATAATCAACGGAAACATCAGGAGCACTTGGGATAGTATCTGGAATTGGTGTGGAACGTCGTTCTGTGAGTGAATCAATTTGTTTGGCACACCGTTTCTCAATCGTCCTGATTTCAGTTTGAAGCTTATCGAACCCATGTTTGGAGGCAGTCTCCTTGGCAGACGTAAGTTCCGACTGGAGAGTTGTGAGTTGCTCCTCTGCGGCTTTCAACTTATTTTCCTCGGTGAGTTCTAATGCTTGGCGTACATCAGAACGTAGCGTTTCTACATGCGATTGTAATTGCTGCCGGTGAATAGTCTGTCGCTGGTTCTGTATAACAGTCAGTTGCTGTTTGATTTCGTCAGTCTCGGACAATCCGGAATCGGTCGCTTGCTCAAGAGCATCCTCATAAATCCTCATCGCCTCTTGGTTTACTCTCAAGGCACGATCATACTCCCCATCATTGAGTCTATCACGGGCAGTATCGTGGAGATCGTCGGCCTCCTCAATTGACTCCCTCAACGTTGCCACTGGTTCAGGATCTGTGTCACTCCTCTCATCAGATGATGGTAATGTATCGGTGGCATCAACACTATTTGCTATATCCTGTTCCGAGGCAGTCACTTGCGTATCAGTCTTCTTTGTTTCTCCCTGCTCAGTATCACTATCAATGTCATCCGGCCTTCCTTGGTTAACTCGAATCTGTTCCCTGATGTATTCCTTTGCGCTTTCCATCTCCTCTTTATCATATTTTCGCAGGAAATTATTCGGGTCAGTCCAAAATTGGAATTCATTGTTATTTACACCGATTATGAATTTCGCCCATCGGTCCAAGAGAGCATATTCAGTCCCAACTCCAGTGATTGTCTCATAACTTATGAACTCGTGAAGATCACCTGTTGATTGGCCAACAAAAAAGTGTATTCCGGCAGTTGTAATCACCATTGAGGCCCGATAATCACCAGACCACCCGATCTTAATTCTATCATCTTGAGTCTTTAGACCCTTCTTTATATTGTCGAAGTGGTAGTGAGGGTGCTCCTTTTCAGTTAGATAATTTATAATAGGCTGGTCATGCAGGTAACTTCCACTTATGATAGCAGTGCCAGTTGAAGTTAATCTATGGCCAGTTACTGAATCACCTCTTGCATTTTGAGCCAAAATATGGGGTTCTTTTTTAGCTTTTGAATTGGTTGGTGGCTCTTCGTTTTGGAATTGATATTTTTTACCAGACTGAGAATCTGCATCACTCCCCCTGGCCAGAATGCTAGGGAGAAATTGACTCGGATTCATTATACGAGTTCCTCTGAGGTATCTAACCATCCGGATGGGTGATGCTTGTTCCGTGGTTCTCTGATACACTTGTCTAATTGATTGTCCCGAAGTTTCGAAAATACTCTGGTAATTAATATCGGGTTTAAAAATACGGTGAAATATATACCAAAGTGAGTAGACTCCTAAGGTGATATAACAAAACAGTATCGCTGTTAACCAGTGTCTGGTAATTGTCCCTGGATATTCTTTAGATAATTCTATTTTATCTTTACTTACAAAATATCCGAATGGTATTTGCCACACAAATAATGAAAAAACAAAAATAAATAATAAAGCCTCAGCGATTGGATTCGTACCAATTGGTGCATCTGGATCTGGCCGTACTACTGCAAACATGCCGAAAGCAAGCACAAACAAAATAATTGGAACCGCAAAGGTGAGTTTAGCTCTGAACCAATATTTATCTGTATACGATTCTGCCATCTATATCAATTGAGTTCAGTTCGGCGATAAATAACCTTTACTTAGTTCTACACTTATTAGGGAACCTGCTCTGAGTGTTGATCAAGACTGTAACACAAGCGGTTTTAACCAAGGATGAGACCATTCACAGAATTATTTTCATTTGATCTAAAAAATATAAACAGGAATAATTTCCTGTCTGCTTCAGAGTGTTATAGCAAATGGATCCCAATCAATAATTTCGTTGAATTTCAGCCACTCCCACCTTGGTGCAATCCTGTATCCTTGATACGGTCTGGATCGGCGAATGGATTTCGACCGGATACTCGTTCTGATCCTTTGTCCTTGCGTATCTCCTTACCAAGAGCAGGTCGGTCTTTTGATGAAGACCTCGATGGAGACTTTTGATCCGTATCCGATTCATTGAGCTCTGGGTTCTCGTCACAATTGGCTAAGTGACCATTCCGTGCGGCTTTCGAGTCAAATGCGTCATCACAATGTTCACACCTGTACGTTGTCTTAGCCAGAAAATCATAGTCATTACTATCATTTTCCTCAACTGCTTTCTTCACGGCTGAATCGGATGCACCTAACTGAGTGGCTCGATTAAGTTCGGTTACCTCACAGAACTGCCCAATACGTTGCTTATCGGGCTTAGACAACCCATCAGTGTGATGGTAAAGAAAATACTCTATTGCAGCCAACGTTTTCGGTGGGACAATTGCACGACTTGAGGATTCGATGGTTGCATCATCGATACATACCTCGAAATCATCACTTATCGGTCGCAAATGTTTTGTCAACAATCCAAATTTGACTATAGGAGTCGGAATAGGACAATCATCGGGTAGTGTGCTAAGTAATGAGTCGAACGCATCACTCAGGGTTAGATCTGGTTTATCTTCCTGAGATACCAGCGTGTCTCCCTCTTGCCTGTACATAGAACAGATTATATCGTATTATATTAAATATCTTTTTACCATTTATGATAACATAAACACGATGCAATTAAGAATTCGACTTTTGTGTTTACTGTCCACAAGTCAGCAGCTAAGTAGAAGTCCGAAACCTCAGTCCGGATTTAATTCCTCTTTTCCCAGAACTTACTAAACTGGTCCGCAATTTTTCCCGGTGGCACTGGTTCA
>OBKM01000484.1_pt1 | contig 19569 bp, 23 predicted proteins | sample 1519691 | NCBI WGS metagenome assembly OBKM01 (sample SAMEA37050418, study PRJEB22526) | metagenome | biome: saline pan; feature: lake; material: water | place: Egypt | collected 2015 | depth 0.5 m | reverse complement strand
GGGCGGCCTACCGCTCCGAGCAGGCGCTCACCGAGGAGACGATCGCGGAGGCCGAAGAGCGCTGGGAGCGGCTCTCCCGGACGTACGACCGCGCGGTCGAGGCGCTCGACTCCGTCGACGCCCGGACGAAACGCGTCGACGACGACCTCCGGGAGGCGGTCGAGACGACCCGGACCGACTTCGAGGCGGCGATGGACGACGACCTCAACCTCCGGGAGGCGACCGCGGCGCTGTTGGAGCTGACCGACGCCGTGAACCGCCACGTCGACGCGGAGCCGCCGTTCGACTACGCCGGGCTCCGCGCGGCCGTCGAGGCGTTCGAGGAGCTCGGCGGCGACGTGTTGGGGCTTCAGTTCGAGCGGGCGACCGACGGCGACGTGGATCTGGCCGGCGAGCTGGTCGACCTGGTGTTGGACGTCCGCGAGGCGGAGCGGGATGCCGGCAACTACGAGCGCGCGGACGAGCTGCGAGACGCGCTCCGCGAGGTCGGCGTCGAGATCGAAGACGGCGCGAACGGAACGACGTACCGGTTCGAGTAGCTCGAACACCTCCCCCGGTCCTAACCGATCGACGAACCACCGCCGGCGTCTCGCGTGAGTTCGGCCCCGCAGCCGATCGCGTGTCAGCCGCCGAAGCGTCTACTCCAGCACGTGTTCGGTGTCGTACGACCCCAACACGCGGACCCAGCCCTTGTCGGCGATCGCCTCGATATCACCGACGGCCTTCGCCATGTGGTCCTCGTAGAGGCCGGCCTCGACGTCGAAGTGGAACAGGTAGTCGCCGAGACGCTCGCCGCTCGGGCGCGACTCGATCCGCGAGAGGTTGAGGTTGCGGTCGGCGAACGCCTCCAGCAGTTCGAGGAGGAGCCCGGGATAGTTCGCGTTCGGGTAGACGATCAGCGTGGTCTTGCCGCCGGCGTTCGAGCGCGCGGACGCGGGCGCGACGACGAGGAAGCGGGTCGCGTTCGAGGTCCGGTCCTGGATGTCCTCGGCGAGAATGGTGAGGTCGTCGCCGGCGTTGTCCGGGTGGCCGATACCGGCGATGCGGGCGTCCTCGCGGGCGCGCTCCACGCCGCGCGCGGTGGACGCGACCGCTTCGAGCCCCGCGGCGGGGTAGTGTTCGTCCAGCCAGTTGCGACACTGCGCGAGCGCCTGCGAGTGGCTGGCGACGACCTCGAACTCCGGCCCCTGCGCGAGCAGGGCGTGACGGATGGGGGTGACGACCTCGCGGGTGACCGCGACGTCGTGGTCGGCGAGCGCGTCGAGACTCTCCGTGACGGACCCCTCGATGCTGTTCTCGATGGGGACGACTCCCCGCTCGAACTCGCCGGACTCGACGGCGTCGACGATGGCCGTGACCGACTCGCGGAACGACACTTCGGCGGCGACGGCCCGCGCCGCACGGTGTGAGTACGTGCCGGCGGGACCGAGCGTGACGGCGTTCATCGACTGTACGTATCAGACGACGTTAAAAAAGCGTGCGGGGTCCGCTGCACCTGCCGCCGGACGGGACGACCGCCTCCGCCGAACGCGCTGTTCAGACGATACTCGGGGTGTACGGGTACGAGTACACCTCGCCGCTGTTCGCTTTCACCGTGGCGATCAACACGAGGACGAGGTCGATCAGTGCGACGAGCGGCAGTAGCAAGAACCCGATGAGAACGACGGTCAGCGCGCCGGAGATCACGATCGCGATGAAGACGACGATCTGGAAGTTCAGCGAGTTCTTCGCGTTCTGTTTCACCAGTTCGTCGTCGTCGTCCGCCAGCACGAGAAACAGGATCGGGCCGAGGAACGACGAGACGAGCGCCGACGCGTGTGCCAGCGCCGCGTACGTCGTGTTGCCGGCCGTTTTGTTCTCCGCGTCTCCACCCATCACTTCGTCAGTTTCAGATGACATATCGGGAATGCTTGATCATAATGTATAAAAAAGGTGGTGGCTGTATCCGTCTCGCCGCTCGCAGACGGCTCCAACCAAGGTATTATCCCGGAACGCCGCCCGCCAACAGCGCCGCGTCCACGAGCAACAGGACGGCGAGTCCGCCGCTGGCGAGCAGGTACGGCCGCCCGACTGCGGCCAGCCGCGTCGCCGAGGGCGTGGCACCGCCCTCGTCGAGCGCGTCGATCGGGAACCCCTCCGCCATGTACGCTCCCCAGCCGATCGCCGGATCGACCTCGCGGCGCATCCGCAGCACGCCGAGTTCGATGACGCCGTTCATGACGCCCCACAGCGAGAGCATCGCGATGACGGCCCACCCTCGCGGGGTCGCCGTCAACAGCGTCAGCGGCCGGTACAGCACCCAGATCATGTACGCGCCAGTCACCGGGAGAACGATACCGGTCCAGCGCGTGATCATGAGGAGACGGTGCGCGGCGTCGACGAACGCGTCGCGACCGAGGACGCCGTCGCTCGCCCGCGGCAGCGTCGCGTAGACGACGTACAGCGTCGCGCCGGTCCACAACGCCCCAGACACGACGTGGAACACGAAAGCCGTAGTGAGGAGCACACGAACGGCTGCGGCCGCCGAGAATATAAAAACAGCACCGCTCTCCCGACCGCTGCCGATCGACTACGGTAGTCCGAGCGTCCCCTCGTACCGATGCGACCCGTCGACGGTCTCGGCGTACTCGTAGGCGTCCGGCGGCTCGATCCCCCACGTCCGGAGCCGCTCGTCGACGCCGTCGACGTAGGTCGTCAGAAACGATCCGCGTTCTCGGAGCGTCGCCGGCGCTTGGTTGTGCTCCGTCTCGAACAGACATCGTGCCGTCCCGCTTGCCTCGACGAGTTCGATGCGAAACCGGAGGTCGGACCGGAGCCGCTCGCGAACGGGGGGCGGGTCGCCGTACAGGATCCCCGCTCCGAACGCGTCGATCGCTGCGACGGCGTCGTCCGGAACGTGATTCACGTCTTGAGGGTCGTGCTCGAGGCGTTTATCCGTCCTGTTCGGCCGCCGCGACGACGACCGCGTTCGGTGAACGTCAGAACGCCGTATTTTATACCGATGCCTATCAGATTTCATCACCGTATATCCCGCTCTCAGCCCGCTCGGACGAACATTTAACGCCGTTGAGGCCCTTCAGATCGACACGTCTCATTTATGAGCGAAAACACGGTCGCTGAGTCGATTCGGTCGTTCTACTCGGAGCTCGATCCGATCCCGTTCGCGGTCGGTGCACTGGTCACGTTCGCGTTTCTCGCGTACACCGCCGTCGACACCGACGGTGCGGCCGCCGCCATCGACGCGGCGTTCGTCACCTTCGGACAGGGGCTCGCGTGGCTGTATCTCGGAACGATGCTCGCGCTCGTGCTGCTCGCCGCGTACCTCCTCGTGGGGAAGTACGGCGACGTCCGACTCGGCGACGGCGAGCCGGAGTACGGGACGCTGTCGTACGTCGCGATGTTCTTCTCCGCGGGGCTCTCGGCGGGTATCGTCTTCTTCGGTCCCGTGGAGGCGCTGCTTCACTACCAGACCGTTCCGCCGCTGTTTGCCGGTGACGTCGCCGCCGAGTCGAGCGCCGCCGCCGTCCCGGCGGTCGCGTACACCGTCTTCCACTACGGCGTCAGCGCGTGGGGCGGCTACCTCGCGATCGGGCTTCCGGTCGCCTACTTCGCGTACCGGCACGACGCGCCGTTCCGCGTCTCGACGGCCCTCTATCCGGTGTTGGGCCCGGACGGGCTCGATGGCGCGGTCGGGCGGACCGTCGACAGCCTCGCGGTCATCGCGACGCTCGGCGGGATCGCGACCGGCCTGGGCTTCATCGCCTCGCAGCTGCTCACCGGCGTGACGTTCCGGACCGGCGTCGCGTTCGGGGACGCCGAGACGATCGCGGTCATCGTCGGGATCACTGTCCTGTTCACGCTCTCGCTCGTCGCCGGCGTCCGGCGCGGGATCCGGCGGCTCTCGCTTTTCAACGTCGCGGTCATGGCGCTGCTGCTGCTCGTCGCGCTCGTCGCCGGCCCGACGACCGACGTGTTGAACGTCGGCGTCGCGGCGATCGGGACGTACGCGACGTCGTTCTTCGAAATGAGCCTCTTCACCGGCAGCGGAACCGAGGGAGGCCCCGGCTGGAGCGCCGCGTGGACCGTGTTCTACTGGTCGTGGTGGATCGCGTGGGCGCCGTTCGTCGGCCTGTTCCTCGCGCGGATCTCGCGGGGTCGGACGATCCGGTCGGTCGTCGCCACCGCTTTCGGAGCGATGACCGCCGTCTCGGCCGTCTGGTTCACCGTCATCGGCGGCACGTCGATCCTGCTTCAGGAGAGCGGCGCGGCCGACATCCTCGGCGCGGTCGCGACGTTCGACGACGGCGTCTCCGGCTACGTGCTGTTCGGCTCCTTCCCCGGCGGAGAGCTGTGGCAGCTGCTGTTTTTGGTACTCGTCACGACCTTCTTCCTCACGTCGGCGGACTCCTCGACGCTCGCGGTCGGCATGTTGACCACCGGCGGACGGCGCGACCCGTCGGGGATAAACCGGGTATTCTGGGGGGTGTTACAGGGGCTGATCGCCTCCGTCCTCGTTGTCGTCGGCGGGGCGACCGCGCTCCGGTCGTCGGTCATCGTCACCGGCGCGCCGTTCGCGGTCGTCTGTCTCGTCGCCCTCGTCGGGTTCGTCTGGTGGCTCTCCGACTCCAGCGGTGCGGCCTCGGCGACCGCGAGCGACGACTCGGACGCGAAACCGACGGTGACGCCGACCGCTCCGGGCGCGGGCGACCCGTCCCGGTCGGCCGCCGAAGACGACTGAGCCGGCGGCCCGCGGCCCGAGCGGATCCCCGCCGGGCAGCGGTCTCGTTCCGGGACCGTCGGCGGCGCGTCTCCGCCCGTCAGTCGTCGCGTCTCGGAACCGCGTCGAGCGCCGCCTCGACGACCCGCACCGCGGTCGCGCCGTCGCGTCGTCCGACGACGACCGCGAGCGCGTCGCCGGCGACCCCGGCGGCAGACACGTCGACGTCGACGGCGGAGAGCCGTCGGAGCGCCCCCGCGAGCGCCGCGGCGTCCACGTCGCCGCTCGCGAGGATCGCCGTCTCGCGCCCGTCCGGGAGGACGGCCGTCCCGCCGACGCGAAGGACGGGATCGGCGTCGGGGGTATCGGGTCCGGCTTCGTCGGACGCTCCGGCGCCGGCCTCAGCGACCCTCACTCCGCTCTGCATCGAGACGCTCGCGGTCCGTTCGCCGGTCCTGTACGCCGGCAGCTCCTCGCGGAACCGTCGGAGGGCCGTCGCGATCGCGTCGGGGTCGCCGTCGATGCCGGCCGTCTCGGCCAGCCACGCGCCGGCGGCGCTGTGGTTCAACACGCCCGCTCGGAGCGCGTCGAGGACGAACGGCTGCTCTCGGACCGCCTCGCGGGTCTCGGCTGCCAACGACATGGACAGCCCTGCGACCGCGGTCATCATGGCGATTTCGGTCGACGTCGAGCCCTCGTCTCACGACCGCCGTGTCCCGGCCGCCCGCTCGCTCCGAAGTCCCTAAGAGCGGCGCGGCCCCAGACAAGGTATGCAGTCGCTCGTCATCGTCGCACACGGCTCACACCTCAATCCCGGTTCGAGCGCGCCGACGTACGACCACGCGGACACGATCCGCGCGACCGGCGCGTTCGACGAGGTGAAGACCGGCTTCTGGAAGGAGGAACCGCATTTCCGAGAGGTGCTCCGCACCGTCGAGGGCGACGAGGTGTACGTCGTCCCGCTGTTCGTCTCCGAGGGTTACTTCACCGAGCAGGTGATCCCCCGGGAGCTCCGGCTGGAGGGATGGGACGTCTCCGAGTGGGACTCCGACGGCCTCTCCGCCGACCAAGCCACCCTCGTCGCTGCGGACATCGACAGGGAGATCCACTACTGCGGTCCCGTCGGGACCCACAGCGCCATGACCGACGTGATCGTCCGCCGCGCGGAGTCGGTCACGGGCGACCCGGACGTGGGCGACGGGTTCGGGCTGGCGGTCGTCGGACACGGCACCGAGCGCAACGAGAACTCGGCGAAGGCGATCGAGTACCACGCCGACCGAATCCGCGAGCGCGGCCGCTTCGACGAGGTCGAGGCGCTGTACATGGACGAAGACCCCGAGGTCGACGACCTCCCCGACTTCTTCGAGAGCGACGACGTCGTTTTGGTCCCGCTTTTCATCGCCGACGGCTACCACACCCAAGAGGATATCCCCGAGGACGTGGGGCTCTGTGAAGACCACACGCAGGGGTACGACGTGCCGACCGCGGTCGACGGCACTCGGATCTGGTACGCGGGCGCGGTCGGCACCGAGCCGCTGATGGCCGACGTCATCATGGAGCGCGCCGCCGACGCCGGCGCGACCCTCGGCGCCGCCCTCGAGGACGTGCGTGAAACGACCCGCGTCGCCACGGGGGACTGACCGTGGGCGATTCACCCGCTGCCGCCGGTGACGCCGCGTCCGACTCCGCCGACGGCCACGGCGACCCCGAACCCCCCGACATCGACCTCCCGAGCGATGCCTTCGACGCGGTCCTCGCGACGCTCGACGAGCTCGACCCCGGCGAGCCGCTCCGGTTCGAGGGGTTCGCGGTCGCCGCCGAGCGCGACGACGCCGACGGCTACGTCGTCGACCCCGCCGGCGCCGACCCCCGAACCGGGCTGAGCGAACGCGACCTCCACGCGGCGCTCGCCGAGCGCGCCCCCGAGGTGACGGACTGGTACGTCTTCGAGCGGGTCGTCGGCGAGTTCGGGCCGCGCCGCGCGTTCCTGCGCTGGATCGAGGACGCGGACGGCGCGACCGTCGCGAGCCGGTACGCCGCGCTCGCCGCGGGGATCGAACGCGACTGGGGACAGCTGACGATCACGGCGACGGTCACGGACCGCGGCGAGCGGCGGTACGACGTTCGCCACACGGACGACGCGGACGCGTCGGTCGACGAGCTGGACGCGTACGAAGACCCCCTCGACGCCCGGGATCTGGTGACGTTCGACGAGAAGGGGCGCTATCGGCCCCTCAAGACGGCGCCGTCGCTCGCGGGCGGCTGGGTCTTCCCGGATCTGGGTCCCCGGGCCGTCTACGAGCTGGTCGAGACGGTGTACCCCGCGACGGTCGCGAACTGGCACCGCGAGCGCGACGGGGAACTCGACGTGACACACTGGCGCGAGACGATGGAGCGCCAGTCCGGCATCTACGGCGTGGTCAAGACGTGGGACCGCGGCGAGGGGTACGAACACGTCAACTGGGTCGCGGAGGCCTGCTGTGACGACTCGCAGTGTCTGAAACGCCGTGAGTGGGAGTACGACGAGGAGACCGACCTCGACGTCGACGGCGGCGACGGCGTCTTCCCCTGCCGGGAGCCCTGCTCGGTCGTGGTTTCGGCCGCGCGCAAGTGGACGCGGCTCGAAAGCGAGGTCTCCCGGACGTACGAGTTCGAGCTGACCCCGAGCGAGAAAGAGCAGATCGAAGCGATCATCGACGCGGTCGCCGACGGACGGATCGACGACATCCGCGAGGCCGACACGAAGGAGGGGGCGAACCGCTACCGCGCCCGCTTCCTCCGCGCCAAGCTGTTCGACGACGAGGGGAACCTCGGCGGCGTGCCGACCGAGGAAGACGACGAGTGACCGAGACGCGAGCGGTCGAGAACGGTGTCGAAGACGGGGCGCGGTCGGGCGCCCACACACGAGTCAGGTGCGGCCGCGCCGGAGGATTTAGTACGCTCGCCGCTGAACGTCCGTGTGGCAAGCTACCATGCGTTCCGAGACGATAGCGCGATACCGCCCGGAGCTGATCACACTTCTGGTTCTCGCAGCCGTCTCAGTCGGCGTCTTGGCGGGGATCCATCGAGGAACCTTCACCCTCGCCCTACTCGGCGCGATCGTGGCCGGCATCGCCGTGCTGTCGGCCGGGCTGATTCGGCTGTTCGCAGTCGCTGAAGGGGTGTTCCTTCTCGAAGCGCTCGGCGTCGCCGTCGTCTCGCCGCTATTGTTCGAGCGCTCGATCCGGTTCGAACTGTACGGGCTCGGACTGGCATTGGCGTTCTCGGCGGGAGTGTGCCTGCATCTCGCTTCGAAGCGCCCCGCGGACGAGGCGGCGAACGAACGGGCGAGGTAACCGATCTCACTCCAGCCTCGTGCGCACAGCCGCGCGTGCGGGCGATTTTACGCCGTGTCACGAAAGCTTTAGACGGGAGAGCGGCCTACCTCGGCGCAATGAGTCGCGGCCCCGAACTGATAATCACGGAGAAGGACAACGCGGCGCGCCGCATCGCCGACATCCTCAGCGGCGAGTCCGCGACGGCGGAGCGGATGAACGACGTCAACGTGTACAAGTGGGGCGGCAAGCGGTGTATCGGCCTCTCCGGCCACGTCGTCGGCGTCGACTTTCCGGCCGAGTACAACGACTGGCGCGACGTCGAGCCGGTAGAGCTCATCGACGCGCCGGTGACGAAAGAGCCCACGCAGGAGGGGATCGTCGCGGCCCTTCGGCGGCTCGCCCGCAACGCCTCCCGGGTCGTCATCGCGACCGACTACGACCGCGAGGGCGAGCTCATCGGGAAGGAGGCGTACGAGCTCGTCCGCGAGGTGAACGAGGACGCCCCGATCGACCGCGTCCGGTTCTCCTCGATCACCGACAACGAGGTCCAGAACGCGTTCGCGAACCCCGACGAGCTCGACTTCGATCTCGCGGCCGCCGGCGAGGCCCGGCAGGTGATCGACCTGACGTGGGGGGCCGCCCTCACCCGCTTCCTCTCGCTGTCCGCGCGACAGCTCGGCGACGACTTCATCTCCGTCGGACGAGTGCAGGGACCGACGCTCAAACTCATCGTCGACCGCGAGCGGGAGATTCAGGCGTTCGACCCCGAGTCGTACTGGGAGCTGTACGGCAACCTCACCAAGTCGGGCGGCGACCCCTTCGAGGCGCGGTACTTCTACCTGAACGACGACGGGAACGAGGCCGAGCGCGTCTGGGACGGCGACGTCGCCGAGGCCCTGACGGCGGCGCTCGCGGCCGCCGACGAGGCCGTCGTCGACGACGTGCGCCGCCGGACCCGGACCGACGAGCCGCCGACCCCGTTCAACACGACGGCGTTCATCCGCGCCGCGGGCTCACTCGGCCACTCCGCACAGCGAGCGATGTCGCTCGCGGAAGACCTGTACACCGCCGGCTACGTCACCTACCCCCGGACGGACAACACGGTGTATCCCGAGGACCTCGACCCCCGCGACCTCATCGAGGAGCTGTCGGCCGCCTCGACGTTCGGTGCGGACGCGAAGCGGCTCCTCGAACAGGAGACGATCGAGCCGACCGAGGGCGACGAGGAGACGACCGACCACCCGCCGATCCACCCGACCGGTGAGCTCCCCTCGGCGTCCGACCTCTCCGAGGACGAGTGGGAGGTGTACGAGCTCATCGTCCGCCGCTTCCTGGCGACCTGCGCCGAGCCGGCGACGTGGGAGCGGCTCCGGGTCGTCGCGCTCGCGAACGGGGAGGCGACTGCGATCGCCGAGCGCGCGGACGGGCTCGCCGCCCTCCGAGAGCCGGACGAGGCGGACCGCCCGGCCGACCTCGCTGCCGACGGTGGGCTCAGGCTGAAGGCGAACGGGAAACGGCTGCTCGAGGCCGGATACCACGAGGTCTACCCGTACCGCTCCAGCGACGAGCGGATCGTCCCCGACGTCGAGGTCGGCGAGACGCTCGCGCTCACCGACCGCCGGACGGACGCGAAGGAGACCCAGCCGCCCCGCCGGTACGGGCAGTCGCGGCTCATCGAGGAGATGGAGAAGCGCGGGGTCGGCACGAAGGCGACCCGCCACCGCACCCTCGAGAAGCTGTACGACCGCAACTACATCGAGAGCGACCCCCCGCGACCGACCCGGCTCGCGGAGGCGGTCGTCGAGGCCGCCGAGGAGTTCGCCGACCACGTCGTCAGCGAGGAGATGACCGCGCAGCTTGAACGCGACATGCAGGCGATCGCGAGCGGTGAGAAGGCGTACGACGAGGTGACGGAGGCGTCCCGCGAACTGCTTTCACGGGTGTTCGACGACCTCACCGACTCCCGCGAGGCGGTCGGCGATCACCTTCAGCAGTCGCTGAAGGCGGACAAGACGCTCGGCCCCTGCCCGGAATGCGGTGCCGACCTGCTCGTCCGGAAGTCGCGACAGGGGTCGTACTTCGTCGGCTGCGACGGCTACCCCGACTGCACGCACACCCTGCCGCTCCCCTCGACCGGGAAGCCGCTCATCCTCGACGAGACCTGCGAGGCGCACGAGCTCAGACACGTGAAGATGCTCGCCGGTCGGAAGACGTTCGTCCACGGCTGCCCGCAGTGTAAGGCGGACGAGGCGGACGATCAGGAGGACGAAGTGATCGGCTCGTGTCCGGAGTGCGGTGAAGCGCATGCGGGTGCGTTGGCCATCAAACGGCTCCGCTCCGGCTCCCGGCTCGTCGGCTGCACGCGGTACCCCGACTGCGACTACTCGCTGCCGCTCCCGCGCCGCGGCGAGATCGAGGTCACCGACGAGCGCTGCGAGGAGCACGACCTCCCGCACCTCCGGGTTCACTCCGGCGACGAGCCGTGGGAGCTGGGCTGTCCGATCTGCAACTACCGCGAGTTCACGGCCCGACAGGAGGGGTCGGAGCTCCAAGCGGTCGAGGGGATCGGCGAGAAGACCGCCGAGAAGCTACAGGACGCCGGTGTCGACGGTATCGCCGAGCTCAAGACCGCGGATCCGGACGATCTGGCGGCCGAGGTCGACGGGATCGGTCCGGATACCGTTCGCGACTGGCAGGCGAAGGCGGACTGACCGGCGCGTCGCTTCGCGAATATCTAGAGGCATAGACATATACGGATGGATGATCTTTCTCCCCGTACTCATGGTCCCCGATCCCGGCGCTGGCGGCTCCGGAGACGGCGACCCGTCGGCGGGGTCGCCGTCGAACGCCGCGTCCGACCGCTCGACTGCCGATACGGGACGAAACCCGCAGGCCGGCGGTCCTGCATCCTGGGACGCCGTGTCGGACGACGCCGTGTCTGGCGACACACCCGCCCCGCTGCGCTCGTTCGTCGAGTCGATCCCGACGCCGACGCTCGCGTGTGACCCCGAGACGCGGGCGATCCGGGCGGCGAACCGGCGGGCGGCGGACCTCCTCGATCAGGACCCCGGAACGCTCACGCTGATGGGGGTGACCGACCTCGGCGAGGCGGGAACGACGGTCGACGGCGACGCGGTCGAGGACGCGGTCGACGCGGCGGTCGCGAGCGACGGCGTCTCTCGGTTCGAGTGGGACCTCGGCGGATCGGGCGGCCGGAGGGTCCTCAGGCTCGCCTGTCGGACGGCGGCGGTCGGCGGAGAGCGGTGGCTCGTCGTCGGGCTCACGGACGTCACGGATCGAGTGCGCGCCGAGGAACGGCTCCGGTCGCAGCGTCGCGTCACCGACGCGATCGCCTCGACGGTCCCCGTCGCGCTGTTCTACTGCACCGCGAACGGGACGCTCACGCGATGGAACGGGCGGCTGGCCACCGACACGGGATACGCGGCCGCCGAGCTCTCGGATACCGCCCTGACCGAGCTGTTCGACGAAGAGAGCCGCGACGCGGTTGCGGAGGCGCTCCAGTCCGTCTACGGCCGCGGCGAGAGCACCACGTGCGAGGCGACGCTGTTCACCCGCTCGGGGGAAACCGTCCCGTACCGGCTGACGCTCGGTCCGGTCGTCGACGGCGACGACGTCGTCGGCGCGGTCGGCGTCGGCGAGGACGTGACGGAGGCGTCGCTCCGCGAGGAACGGCTCGCCGTGTTGACGCGCGTGCTCCGGCACAACTTCCGGAACGACCTCAACGTGGTGACGGGGTTCACGGAGCGGGCCGTCGAGGAGGTCGACGACCCGACGCTGACGGCGCAGCTCGAACGCGTCGTCGACACCGCCGAGCGCCTGCTTCGCGTCGGCGAGACCTCGCGTCGGGTCGAGCGCCTGCTCGCCGACCGGCCGACTCCCGGCCCGGTCGACCTCTCGGCGGCCGTCGACGAGGCCCTCGCGTCGCTTCCCGAAGCGCTCCGAGCGGATGCCGAGATCCACGTCGACGTTCCCGACGGTGTCACGGTGTCCGCGGTCGGCTACCTCGCGGAGGCGATCGCGGAGCTCGTCGACAACGCGATCCGGCACAGCGACGCGGACCGACCACGGGTTGCGATCACGGCCGCCGAGCTCCCGAGCGAGTCGTGGACCTCGTTGGTCGTCGCCGACGACGGCCCCGGCATTCCGCCGACCGAGCGATCGGTCCTCACCGGCGAAGAGACGCCGCTGGAGCACGCGAGCGGTCTCGGGCTCTGGTACGTCAACTGGATCGTCACGGCGGGCGGCGGCACCTTCGACATCGGCGAGAGCAAGAGCGGCGGGAGCCGGATCGAGATCCAGCTGCGGACCCCGGACGGGACGTGACGCGACGGCTCCCGGTTCGGTCGATCTAATCGACGAGCCCGACCCGCTCTCCGACCGCGACCGAATCGGCTGCGCCGGCCGGCAGCTCGACGATCGTGTCGGCTCGCCCGCGACCCAGCCCGACGAACGGGGCGAGCCGCGCCTTCGCCGTCACCTCACCGTCGACGAGCCACAGCGCGTCGATCGAGAAGGGGACGAACAGCATGTGGAGCCACCGCGAGTCGACGTCGTCGAACGGGAACACGAGCGCGTATCCGTCCGGAATCGACCGCCGGAACATCAGCCCGCGTGCCTGTTCGACCGTCGAGCGCGCGACGTCGACGTCGTCTGCGAGGACCCGTCGCTCGCTGTCGTCGGCCGAGTGGGGATGGTGGACGAGACGCACGCTCGCCACGTCAGTGGGATCGGATAAATAGCCCTGCGGTTGACGGAGCGCGGCCGCGGTGCCGGCGCGTCGCCGAGGCGGCGCAGGGCGGTGCCGGGGCGGTGTCGGTCGGACCCGCCGTTCACCGGCGTTAGCTCGCGCCGCCGTACGTCTCGTCGAGGTACTCGACGATGTCGTCGCTCTCGGCCATCCCCTCGACGCCGTGCGCTTCGTCGACGAGGACCGGCACCCCGGTCTGTCCGCTGACCGCCTCGACTTCGGTGCGCTCGGAGTGCGAGCGGGGGACCGGCACCGACTCGTACTCCAACCCAAGCTCGTCGAGCTTGGCGGTCACTTTCGCGCAGAACGGACAGCCTTCCAACTCGTAGAGTTTCAGATTCGTCATCGATTACTCGTACGGTACAGACGCATAAAGGAGTACGGCCGTCGGTGTATGCGGCGCGCACTGGCGTCGGTCGGTTCCAGCGATCCCCGTCTCGCCGACACCCCACTACCGCTTTCCCGCACCGCGGTCAGAATCGCTCGCGGAGCTCGGCACGGAGGTCGTCGAGTTCGATGTCTTTCATCGCGAGCAACACCAGCAGATGGTAGACGAGGTCGGCGCTCTCGCCGGTGAGTTCCCCGCGGTCGTCGTCTTTCGCCGCGAGAATCGTCTCGGTCGTCTCCTCGCCGATCTTTTCCAAGACGGCGTTCTCGCCCTTCTCGTGGGTGAACAGCGAGGCGGTGTACGACCCCTCGGGGAGCTCCGCCTTCCGCGACTCGATGGTCGCGAACAGGTCGTCGAGGACGGGGTCTGGCGCCACTGCTCGGTCCTCGGACTCGTCGCCCCCGCCGTCCGGCTCGCTCACGCGATCACCTCGCTCTCGGGGAAGAAGGCGAGGTCGTGGATCCGGGAGTCGTCGGTGAGCTCGGGGTGGAACGCGGTGGCGACGACGGGTCCGTCACGCACCGCGACCGGGCGGCCGTCGACGGTCGCCAGCGTCTCGACGCCGGATCCGACGTCGTCGATGAGCGGCGCGCGGATGAAGACGGCGTGAAACGGCTCGTCGAGTCCCGAAACCGGGATCTTCGCCTCGAAGGAGTCCTTCTGTCGGCCGAAGGCGTTGCGGTCGACGGAGGCGTCGATCAGGCCGAGCGCGTCGACGCGGTCGTCTTTCGCGTCTCGCGAACAGACGATGAGCCCGGCGCAAGTGGCGAGCACGGGCTTTCCGTTCGCGACGTGGTCGCGGATCTCCGGGGCGATCCCCTCGCGCTGGATCAGCCGCGAGATGGTGGTCGACTCCCCGCCCGGCAGCAGGAGAACGTCGCAGTCGGGTACGATCCCCGCGTCGCGGACTTCGACGACCTCGGCCGACTCGTCGTGGGCGGCCGCGGCCGTCCGGACGGCCGCGGCGTGCTCTGCCACGTCGCCCTGCACGGCGATGACGCCTGCTTTCATAGGTACCAGTCGGTCGGGGACGTGCAAAAAGGGAGCGCTACAGGAATCGTCACGACGAGTCGATCGGGGTGTGAAAACCGTTACGCGACGGTCAACGAGAGGATCTGGACGAAGACGCCGAAGAGGACACAGAAGGCGAGGACGGTCTTCGGGTCCATCGAGATCGCGTTCCGGTCCTGCGCGTCGAAGTAGCGGACGAGTCCCGCGCTGGACATCAGCCCGCCGGAGTTGGAGCCACTGCTCATACACGCCGGTGGGTCACGCGACATGCTAAACGTTTCGGGTCCGTCCGACGCCGTCGCCTCTGGGTCCCACATCCTGTGGGTGCGGCTCGGTCCCGCGGGTGGAGATCGATGCCCGATCGTCGTGGTGGGTCTTGCGGTCGTGGTTCCCTCACGCGATCGCGGTTGGGTCTCGTGGTCGTGGTTCCCTCACGCGATCGCGGTCCTGATTCCCGGACGCGATCGTCCCCCGAGGCGCACACGAGTGGGAAACCCTTATGCGCCGGCCGACGGTAAGCTACGCCGGATAATGACTGTTCGATTGCTGGATTTCTACGCCGACTGGTGCGGCCCGTGCAAGACGCAGGACCCGATCTTGGAGGAGATCGAAGCAGACCTCGGCGACGCCTTCGAGCTGCAGAAGGTGAACGTCGACGAGGAGCAGGACGTCGCCAACCAGTATCAGGTACGGTCGCTGCCGACCCTCATCGTCGAGAACGACGAGGGGGTCGTCGACCGGTTCGTCGGCGTCACCCAACGCGAGGACATCGAGGCGGCACTCTCGGAAGCCGGCGCGTAGCGACCCGTCACGCCTGCGTCCCGCCCCGCCGCGTCTCGCAACCTTTTACAGCGTCGGCCGTGCAGTAGCCGTATGGCCAGTTTCGACGCCGCGGAACGCCGCAACCTCGACCGACAGATCTGCATGCGCTGTAACGCCCGCAACGCCCCGGACGCCACGCGCTGCCGCAAATGCGGCTACAAGAACCTCCGTCCGAAGGCGAAGGAACGCCGCGCGGCGTAAGCGACTGCGCCTTCTCTCGGAACGCCTCCACGACGCTCCCGGAACTGCTCCCGGCTTCTTCGAAACCGCTCCGGAGTGTCTGTTCGACACCGGAGCGACCGCTCCGCTCCGATTCGTTCGTCCGGCTCAATCCTCCGGGTACTTCGGTTCGCGACGCTCCGCGCGCGCAGCGGCGCGCTCGATGACCTCCCGAACCGTGTCGGATCCGTCGGCGGCCCGGTAGACCTGGCCGTGGCCCGGATACATCGCTTCGACGGTGTCGGGTAGCCGGTCGAGCAGGGTGTGAAGGCTCTCGATCAGCTCCTCGCGCGACTGCCCAGCCATGTCGGTCCGGCCGAACGAGCCGTCGTCGAAGGCGCCGTCGTTGTAGACGACGACGTCGCCGGAGTAGAGCCGCGTCTCTCCGGCGAGGGAGACGTGGTCGTCGGCGTGACCGGGCGTGTGGACGACCGCACAGGCCTCGTCGCCGACGCGGATCTCGTCGCCGTCGACCAGCGCGACGTCCCGACGCGGGTGTGACCCGTGGGCGTACAGCGTCGCGTCGAACCGGTCGAGCACCGCGTCGAGTTCGCCGACGTGGTCGTGGTGCTGGTGGGTCACGACGACCCGATCGAGACCGTCCATCCCGGCGTCGTCGAGGGCCTCGGCGATGACGTCGTCGACGCCCGGCATCGTGCCGGCGTCGACGAGCGTCGGGGTATCACCGGGAACGAGGTACGCGTTACAGGTGAACTCCGCTGCGTCGGCGGTGACGGTGATCGGCTCCATACGAGGACCAGACGGTCCCGCGAATAAAAACGTGCAGTTCCCGCTGAGCGCTTTTGAACGTGCAGTCCCCGCCGAACGCTTTTCGGCGTGCACCCCCCGCCGAGCGCTTCTCGGTTCGAACGGGGGATCCCGCCCGTGGATTTATGCCTTCCAGCCTGTTAGTTATACACACATATGGGCTTCGGAAGCTACGATGAATCCGAACAGGAGAATCAGGACCTGGACGCGGATTTCGACGACGAGGACGGAGTCCGCGCCGCTGAGGAGGTACACGACGGCTCGGTCGACTACGAGCCGGGCGCGTCCAACGACGAGCTCCTCGACCGACTGCAGGAGATAAAGTCCGAGGAGACGTAACGCGGTGGGGCCGCCGAGCCGGACGCTCGGACTCGCGTTCTCTGACGGAGACCGTACCAGCCACGTCGCCGGCGCCGTCGTCACCGCCGACGGCGTCCTCGACGGACTCGGCTTCGAACGGTGTACGGTCGGCGGCACCGACGCCACCGACGCTGTCGTCGACCTCTGGCGAGCGCTGGGCCGCGAAGACGTTCGTCACGTCGCCTGCGCGGGCGTCGCCCCCGCGTGGTTCAACCTCCTCGACCTCCGGCGACTGCACGAAACCGTCGATCGGCCGGTGTACGCGGTGAGCTACGAGGCGAGCCCCGGGCTCGAGCCGGCGCTGCGCGAGGCGTTCGACGGCGACGCGCTCGCTGCCCGACTCGACGTCTATCGGTCGCTGCCGCCGCGAACCCGCGCGGACGATACCGGAATCGAGACCGGTATCGACGGTGACCCGGCTGGCGGTGGGAGCGGCGACCCCGGATCCGGCCCCCTGTTCGTCCGGGCGGTCGGGCTCGACGACGACCGCGCTGTCGCCGCGGTTCGCGGGCTCGTTCGCGAGGGGTTTCGGCGTCCGGAGCCCCTCCGGATCGCCGCCGTGGCGGCGAGCGCCCACCGGGAAGCCGTCGAGGCGGAGTCGTGAGCGCGCCGGATATATGCCGCCCCGTGCCGACCGCTCGATCATGACCGAGATCACCGTTCGCGACCGCGACCGCCTCGCCCGGACGCCTGCACACGCGGCGGCGCTCGACTGTCTCACCGCCGGAATCGAGGCGGCGCTTCCCGAGCGGCTCGTCCCCGAGGCGGTGTCCGTCGACGGCTCGACCGGCGCGCTCCGCGTCGAGGCCGTCGACGGGGCGGTCGGCGAGTACCCCCTCCGCGAGTACGACCGGGTGTTCCTCGTCGGCGCGGGCAAGGCGGCCGCGCGGACCGCCGCGGCCCTCGTCGACGTACTGGAGGCCGCTCGCACCCCCGACGGCACCGATGCGATCGACGCGGGCGTCGTCGTCACCGACGAGCCGGCGTCGTCGCCGTCCCCGGCCTCGATCGAGGTCCTCCCGGGTGACCACCCGCTTCCGAGCGAGCGCGGGGCCGAGAGCGCGCGGCGCGTCCTCGACCTGGCCGAGCGCGCCGGCCCGAACGACCTCCTGTTCACCGTCATCACCGGGGGCGGAAGCGCGCTTCTCGCGGCGCCCGCCGAGCCGCTCTCGGTCGACGACCTCCGCGCGGTCACGACCGAACTGCTCGCCTGCGGCGCGTCGATAGCCGAGATCAACGCGGTTCGGAAACACTGCTCGGCAGTGAAAGGCGGTCGCCTCGCGCGCGCTGCGGCCCCCGCGACCCTTCTCACGCTCGCGATCAGCGACGTGATCGGCGATCCGCTCGACACGATCGCGAGCGGGCCGACGGTCCCTGACCCCTCGACGTACGCCGACGCGCTGGCGGTGCTCGACCGGTACCACCTCGACGTTCCGCGGACGGTGCGCGAGCACCTCCGAGCGGGTGCGGCCGGAGCGCTGGACGAGACGCCGACCGAGGCCGATCCGGCGTTCGACCGCGCGGCGGCGTTCGTCGTCGGCAACGGACGGACCGCACTCGACGCCGCCGCCGGCGCCGCGGCTGACCGCGGCTACGAACCGGTCGTGCTCGCCGCCGGGATTCGGGGCGAGTCGCGATCGGCGGCGACGACCCACGCCGCGATAGCCGAGGCGTGCGCGCTTCGCGGGTCGCCGGCGACGCCGCCCGCCGTGTTGCTCTCGGGCGGCGAGACGACCGTGACGCTCGGCGACGACCCCGGGACGGGTGGGCCGAACGCCGAGTTCGCCGCGAGCGCCGGGCTGGCCCTCGCGGAGGGACCGCTCGGTTCGGACGGCGGTGGGCGAGACGACGGTCCGGTCGGTGCCGGAATCGTCGTCGCGAGCGCCGACACCGACGGGATCGACGGTCCCACGGACGCCGCCGGCGCCATCGCGGACGCGACGACGCTCGACCCAGACGCCGCCCGCGACGCGCTCGACGCCCACGACGTGTATCCCGCGCTCGACGAGGCGGGCGCGCTCTTGCGGACCGGCCCGACCGGCACGAACGTCAACGATCTCCGGGTGATCGTCGTGCCGGGTGACGGGGCGTGAGAGCGGACCGGACGCACTTATGCCGATCCCGCCCGGATCGGAACGCATGAGCGAGAACGGGGACGCGCTCGGGGACGGCGAGGTCGACGACGAACGCGTGGCCGACGGCGGGGTCGACGGCGACGCCCTCGACGCCGACCTCCGCGTGCCGTCGTGCGAGCGGTGTCCGGCGCTGGTCGAATCGCGGAGCCGGATCGTCGACGGCGTCGGGCCGACGGACGCCGACCTGCTGTTCGTCGGCGAGGGGCCGGGGGCGAACGAGGACGAACAGGGTGAACCCTTCGTGGGGCGCTCCGGCGACGTGCTCGACGAGGCGCTCCGCGACGCGGGGCTCGCTCGCGCCGACGTTCGGATCACGAACTGCGTGCGGTGCCGCCCGCCGGACAACCGCGACCCCACGAGCGAGGAGCTGGCGAACTGCCGCGGCCACCTCGAATCGGAGATCGAACGGCTCGATCCCGAGCTCGTCGTCACGCTCGGGAAGGTGCCGAGCGAGCACCTCCTCGACCGCTCGGTCGCGATCACGTCGGAGTCGGGGTCGGTCGTCGACGCCCGAGTCGGGGGCGTCTCACGCCGGCTGTTGCTGTCCGTCCATCCGGCGGCCACGCTGTACGACCGGAGCCAGCGTGAGGGGTTCTTCGAGACGATCGCACGGGCCGGCGATCTCGCGGGAATCCGCGAGGGAACGGACGGCGGCTCGGGACAGTCGCGACTGGGCGAGTTCTGACACACACCGACGCAGAAACGTCCTACAACCAAACACGCGTTTCTCGGCTGATCTCTATAGAAAACATAGAAAATGATTAGTCGTATCAGCAGAATTCACGGATGTATGTCCGACAACAGCTGGTCGGCGAATCGGCGAACATTTGTCAAAACAGCGGGCGCGGCCGGGGTCGTCGGGCTCGCAGGGTGTGCGGACGACGGCGACGCCGGAGAGGCGTCAGACGGCGAGACGGCCGGCGACGCCGACGACGGCCCGACCGAGGTCTCGTGGGTGATGAACCCCGCAGAAGAGGAGATCGACATTCAGGTGCAGTACGCGCCCCTCTTCGAATACATCGAGTCCGAGGTCGACGTGGAGATCGTCGGTCAGCCGACGGCGA
>OBKM01000483.1_pt1 | contig 19577 bp, 16 predicted proteins | sample 1519691 | NCBI WGS metagenome assembly OBKM01 (sample SAMEA37050418, study PRJEB22526) | metagenome | biome: saline pan; feature: lake; material: water | place: Egypt | collected 2015 | depth 0.5 m | reverse complement strand
GCTTGCTCGGCTTCGCCGTGCGAGCGCGTTCCTGGTTCTGTGAGTTCCGAGAAATCACTCTGATGCGTATCGTCTATAACATCAAGCGAGCTGTGAAACAGTGAATTCCACCACTGTATGGCGATTCAACACAGCCGTATCAGAACATCAACCCTTATATGTTACCAATTCTACTACTGTAGCAGATTATGCGACAAAATAAGTCGTTTGATCCTAATTCGATCGATAGGAAAGAAGAAGCGAACGCACTACATGATGCTGATAGATTCACAGTCGAGATTAAGAATATCGGAGGGATCAGTTATGAAACGCGGGAACTCGCAGCTGGCGTGACGCCGCTTGTCGGGGCGAACGCGACGAAACGGTCATCGTTCATCAACGGTGTAATGGCCGCGCTCGGTAGTCACAGTGACACGATTACGGTTAATACGGCCGCTGACGAAGACGGTCACGTTGAGCTGACCGTGGACGGGGAGACGTTCACGCGGATCGCTCACTTAGACCGGGGTGGGGGTGGCAGCGTGCTGAGTGGTGCTCCGGTCGTAGACGACGCCGATGCAGCGATGAAGGCAGACTTATACGCGTTCCTACACGGTGACAACGAGGTTCGGAACGTGATCGAGTCGAACGGTGACGTGTATGACGTGTTGATGCGGCCTGTTGATACGGACGCGATTGAGCGTCGTATCACCGAGATTAAACAGCGAAAAGCCGAGATTGACGACGAGTTAGCCAAGGTCGAAAACGCGAAGGACAAATCCGTTGATGTGGCGAATGAGATGGATGACACGGAGGTGAAGAAAGACGAGTTAGCTGAACAGTATGATGAACTCAAAGCCGAGATCAGTAGCTTAGAAGCGGAATTAGAAGCAGCACGTGAACAGGACGAGAAGTCAGATGCAGAACAACGGCTAGAAACCCTTGAAGACACAATTGACGAGTTGGAAAGTAAGCAGGGGCGAATCATGGGGCGGATCGACGGATGGGAGGAGTCAAAAGCAGAGGCTGAAGCCGAGCTAGCGGAAGTGACGGGTGATACGAGTGCGAAGAGTATCTCTGAAATCACTAATAAATTGGACGTAATTACTGACGAGGCACAGGAAGTGGATGCCTCGGTAGAGGAACTGCGAGAGGCAAAGCGAGAGATTGATGAATTGATTGAGACAGCAGTATCTGTTCGAGCGCAGCAAGGCGCATTCGAGACGATCAAAGATGCATTGACTGGTAAATCGATTCCGGATGGGCCAGTAATGTTCACCGAGCGTGACGGGTCCGGTGACGCGACTGGAGCCGGTGACGTGACGGCTGGACTCATCGGTAAGGACGCCGAGAGAGATGTCGACACCGGGCAGTGTCTTGTATGCGGGCAGGTAACGGTTGAAGAACAGATCCGGAACGTGATTGATCAGTACAAAGCCGTTCGCACGGAGTTACAGAATCGAATTACGGAACTGACAGACAAGCGGGAGGCGTTACAGGAACAACGTGAGGAATTACTCACCGAGAAACAACGTATTGAGACAGCAGAGCGGAAACGCGACGAGCTAGAAGCCGAGATTACAGATATCAACGAGAAGCTTGACGAGTTACGCGGTGAGCTTGAGACGGTTGACAGTGAACTCGCTGACGCTCGCAGTAAACGTGACAGTATTTCGCTCTCGAATAATGAAGGCGGAGACGAGGAGGGAGAGGTTCAACGCATCCAAAAGGCGTTGAAACAGAAACGGGATGAACGCAGGAAAGTTGACCGGGAGTTGCAGAGTGTGAAGGATGAGTTAGAACGGTTAGAAACTCGGAGAAAAGAACTCGAAGACCGGATTGACGCCGAGGATGAACTTGAGGCGGAGTACGACGAGTTAGATGTAGAGCACGACTCACTGCGTGGACGTGTCGAACAGAAAGAAACAGAGCTCGTAGAGCAATTCAATACACACATGGAGACGGTCGTGGACGCGTTTGGGTATACGAATCTTGAACGGGTGTGGATTGAACGGAAGCGCTCATCGGACACGCAGGACACGAGCGCGAAAAACAGTACGTTTGAAATTAATATCATCCGCAGGGACGATACCGGAACGGTTCATGAATGCCAGTTAGCGCATCTGTCCGAGAGTGAACGGGTCGTGACCGGGATTCTGTTCGCGGTTGCTGGGTATATTGTACACGACGTGGCTGACATCTGCCCGGTTATTATTCTTGATAGTATCGAGATGATTGATGGCGAGCGCGTCGCTGCACTGCTCGCGTTTCTTGACCGTCACGTCGGGAGTCGATGGACGATCGCGGCGTTGCTACCTGATCATATGACGGACGTGACTAAGAATGTCGTGACAGGCACGGAGCGATTCACAGAGACTGGTGAAGTGACGCTGCAATAACGCGGTCCGGAGGTGACGCGGCGGATTCGCGGGTCACCGCGCTGGTGGGTTATCAAGCGTGTGCCTGATCCCGTAGGTCCGCGATCGTGACGGTGAGTGATGTTGGTAAGACAGCAAATCGTGACAAGACAGAGACGAAGGAAACGGGGGGAGGCGGGCGGAGAGAGTAAGCCGACGACCTGCAGTATCGCGTGCGGGTCAGGCTATGTTTCAACGTCGGTTTCAGTATCGGGGTCTTCATCAGTCGCTGTGGACGTAGTTGAGGACGGCTGCGTGTCACGGGGCGTTGAGTCGGAGTCCGTCGGCGTGTCGACGTTGATATTGACGTCAGATGCTGAGGTGGATGCGTCGTCGCTGGGGTCCGTTAGTGAGGCTGGATATGTCGTCGGGGTGTCGCGGGTATGTGTGTCGCAGGTCGTGCAGCCTTGCTGTTCGATGTACTCGGTCGCGGTGTAGCGAGCCCCGCAGTTCGGGCACGAAATATAGATTTTAATGTACACGTCCGGTGTGGCGTTGGGGGTGAGATTCCAGTCTTGCAGCGTGTCGAACTCAGCTTCCGTGTACTGCTGGAACGTGTCACGGTACGTGCCGATCCGGTCAAGGCGTTTCTCTTGGACTTCGCTCGGTGTGAGTTGCTCCGGGGGCGTGACAGCATCACGTGACGTATCAGGGACGGATGCATCGCGTTTATCCTTCAAGTACGAGTGCATCGTGCCGTAACTAACGAGCCAATCAGTCACAGTATCGATCGGAATATCGTGTTTATCGAACCAAGCTTCGACGTCAGCGATTGTGCCAGCGGTCACATCATCGTATTTTGCGGCGTCAGAGACACGAGCGCGGAGGATCGTTGCGAGTTCACCCGGTGTGTAGTCAGCTGGAGCGACGCCGTCTGCGTATTCGTGGAGAGCTTCCGTGATGAGTTTCGTATTGAATTCGTGCGTGAGGTCACGAACTGAGTACCGGTCCGCGTCGTCATCGCGTGTCCAGAGCGTGACGAGGTGTTCACCGAAGTCGGTGAGTTCGTGAGTTTCGAGCAGCGTTTCGATTTTGTCTCCAGCCATGCACACACGGTTACATACCGGGCGTGTTAAGCATACTGGCTGGGTGTCAGAGACGATAGACGCGTGACCCAACGACCGGCGTGAAATTGTGAGGGATTCGCTTCATAATCGCTTTCTACCTCGTAACGACTGCTTCAGGCGTCGGTTGAACGTATGGGCGTGCTGGGAGCACCACAGTGTTACGACGACGGTGGCTTAACACCGTACTCGTGTTTAATTTATCTGCGCGTAGAGTGCGGTGCGTGAGGGTCAAAATCAAACGGGTCAGTGGGTTCCAATAGGGGCTATTATCAATCAACAGATTGAGTTGAACACGGCGTTATGTTGATTAATTGGGTGCGCCTGGCGTGGTAGGTAGTGGCTGGTGCGAAAACCCTCAGTTGGAGTTGTGTGCGCCGGGAGTGCCGGAGCGGTGGAAGAAGCTGTGGAAGCTCCGGCAGAAGGATTTCGACGAGTCAATGGACGCCACGAGGCTCGCGCAACTCGTCGCGGCACAGCCCGACTTCGACCCTGAGACGCCTGCGGCTGGTGAAGCGTACGTGAAGAACTGCCTGACGAAGCAAAAAGACTTGCAGGAAGTCGAGGGTGAGCGAGTGAAGATGACGCCGCCAGGGCAGGGCGGCCCGCTGGACGACAGCGAGATCATCGGTGACGATTACGACCCGGACGACAAGTCAGACACCGACGAGACCGGTGAAAGCACCGATGCAAACGACGCGGGGGGCAGTAAAAGCGCCGATGCAAACGACGCGGAGGACGGTGAAAGCGACCGTGAAGGCACCGGCGGCGGTACTGCAGAAGGGAGTAATGAGGGAGGCACGACACATTCAACAGCAGGTGGGTCCGGTACGAGTCCCTATTCTGCGGGTGGTGAGGGGGGTGGAGACGCGGCTGAGGCGACTGGCGACGCGGCGGGGGAGGAAGCCGAGGGCGAGGTCGAAGCCGAGGCAGAGTCGGCTGTGGACGCCGATGCTGCCGGTGAGGAGGACCGTGGTGACGCCGTCGACGCGCCCGGCGACGGCGACACCAACGACGACGCCGACACCGGCAGCAACGACAGTAGCGACGGCGGCGACGGAGGCGACGACAGCGGCCACGAGACAGAGCTGACAGAGACCGCAACGGAGGACGATGCGAAAGGTGAGGGGTGATGGGCCGCCGATTGCTGACGATGCGTTAGCGCACGCATCAGCGTCGATGCAGCGGATGCCTGCCGAGGAGTTACCGGTCGGGAGTGAGGCCGAGACGGCCCAGGCGTCGCAGTGACCGGCCCTGACCGTTCGCACCTGCAGCCGGCCAGCATTCCGAAACTGCCTGCCGCTCCGTTTCCGAGAGGGAAACGACTGTGTCGGTCGTCGCGCCCGTCGGTCAAGTGTCCGTGGCTACACACTGTTCCACTGCCGCTCTCGCTGTCTGCTGTATCTGTACCCGCACAACTCTCGCGTGGTCCGGCGACCCGGGCGGGACAGTCCCGTCACCGGCCGGGACAGCTCCCACGAGTGGCCCGTTACCGGCCTTTTCGTCGCCCAGTTCGAAATAGGAAACACACTCCCCGTCGCGACACTATATGTCGTGGTCACACATCCCACGAATATCGACTTTCACATCTCCTTCCTGTGAATGTTATAGCTCTGCGACAGGTTCGTGCCAATATTGCGCGAAACTGTCTATCAGTGGTCGGTCCGACTGCTGTCGACCGTTTCTTCATTGGAAATAGAGGTGGTGGCAGTGTAATTCGGCTACAAGTGGATACATCGGTACACTTTAGTTCGGTGGCGAGCGTCCATAGCGCATGACATACGAGATAGCGGTCATTCCAGGCGACGGTATCGGTCCGACTGTCACCGAGGCGGTTCAGCCGCTGTTCCGGGACCTGGCGGCGGAGTACGGCTTCGACTTCACGACGACGGAGTACGACTGGGGGACCGAGCGGTATCTCGACACCGGCGCGATGATGCCCGAGGACGGTGTCGACCAGTTAGAGGGGTACGACTCGATTCTGCTGGGTGCGGTCGGCCACCCGGACGTGCGCGACCACATCACGCTACACGGCCTCTTGCTCCCCATCCGGAAGGGGTTCGACCAGGCGGTCTGCAAGCGGCCCGCGGTGCTGTTCGACGGCATCGAGAGTCCGCTCCGGGGCTACTCCGGTGGTGACATCGACATCGTGGTCTACCGGGAGAATACCGAGGGCGAGTATTCGGACGTGGGCGGGCGAACCCACCAGGGCTTCGATTCCGAGGTGGCCGTCCAGAGTGCTGTGTTCACCCGCCACGGCACCGAGCGCATCGTCCGTGCGGCCTTCGAGGCGGCTACCGAGCGGGAGGGCAAACTGACGAGCATCACCAAATCCAACGCTCAGGCCTACAGCATGGTGCTCTGGGACGAGGTCGTCGAGGAGGTTGCCGAGGAGTACCCCGACGTCGAGGTCGAGCGCATCCTCGTTGACGCCGCGAGTATGGACTTCATCCGCCGGCCCGAGGAGTTCGACGTGGTGGTCGCCTCCAACCTCTTTGGCGACATCCTCACCGACATCGGTGCAATCATCACCGGCAGCATGGGACTGGCACCCTCGGCGAACATCAACCTCTCCGGAGAGTACCCCTCGATGTTCGAACCGGTCCACGGCAGCGCACCCGACATCGTCGGCCAGGGCATCGCCAACCCGCTGGCGATGGTCCTCTCGGGTGCGATGATGTTCGACCATCTTGGCGAGGAGGCCGCCGCCGACGCGCTGTGGGACATCGTCGCCGACCAGGTGGCCGACAGCGATGCCCCGCGGACGCCCGACCTCGGCGGCGATGCGGGTACCGACGACGTGGTTGCCGACCTCCGGACGCGGCTTGACGCACACTGACGCGCACCGGAGCTAACGCGCACCGAAGCTATTTTGTCCGCGACGCGCGCTCGTAGTACTGTATGCAGTACGAACGCTTCACGCCACGGGACGCGTACCTCGCACGACTGGACACCGGTACCGACTGGCGCGAGGAAATCGAGACCCTCGCCAGCGAGGCGGACGTCGAGGCCGGCTGGTTCAACGCGATGGGCGCCGTCCAGGACGCCGAAATCTGGTTCTACGACCAGGACAACGAGGAGTACCGGCCGGAGTCGTTCGACGAACCGCTGGAGGTCGCCGCCTGTGTCGGCAACATCGCACTGCTGGATGGGGACGTGTTCGCCCACACCCACGCCGTGTTCTCGCGGCCGGACGGCTCGACGGTCGCCGGCCACCTCGACAGCGCAACCGTCTTCGCGGGCGAGGTGTACCTCTGGGCCTTCGAGGAGTCGCTCGTCCGGGAGTACGACGAGCGGACGGGGCTGGACCTCTGGCTCTGAGCGACCGTCCGCGTCTCGACCGGACTGGTCATCTGACCGACAACCCGAACGGATAACCATCAGAAAAACGGCCGCGTGGGACGGTTTACCGCAGGTTTTAATACTGTTACTCCATCACGAACCTGTATGGCAGTCGAAGATGAATACTACGCACCGGAGGGACTCGAAACCACAGCGGCCGCGCTGGGCCACGACAGACCCGACGTCGAACAGTACGCCGCGCTGGCGTCGGACCTGCGCGAGCGGGTCGTCGGCGAGGTCCAGTTCGACGAGTACGCGCAGATTCTGTACGCCACCGACGGCTCCATCTACCAGGCCAAGCCGGCCGGCGTCGTCCAGCCCACGGACGTTGAGGACGTGCGTGCCACCGTCGAGGTGGCCGCAAAGTACGACGTGCCCCTGCTCCCCCGCGGGGCGGGCTCCTCGCTGGGCGGGCAGACGGTCGGCCCGGGCTGTATCGTGCTGGATTTCACCCGGTACATGGACGAGATTCTGGCGGTCGACCCCGAAAACAAGCGCGCGACGGTCCAGCCCGGTCTCGTGCAGGACCACCTCGAAGACCACCTCGAACAGTACGGCCTGAAGTTCGCGCCCGACCCCGCCTCCTCGAACCGGTCGACGCTGGGCGGTGGCATCGGCAACAACTCCACCGGTGCGCACTCGGTCCGGTACGGTATCACCGACGCCTACACGGACGAACTCAAGATCATCCTCGCGGACGGGTCGATGATTCACACCCGCGAGGTCGTGCTGGACAGCGAGGAGTACGAGGAAATCGTCTCGAAAGACGACCGCGAGGCCCACATCTACGAGACCGTCCGGGGACTCGTCGAGGACCACCAGGAGGAAATCGAGGCCAAGTATCCCAATCTGAAGCGGTCGGTGTCGGGCTACAACCTCGACCGTGTCATCTACGAGAACGACGACGGCGAGGAGGTCATCAACCTCTCGAAACTACTGGTCGGCGCGGAGGGGACGCTGGGCATCATCGTCGAGGCGACGCTCGACCTCGTTACTATCCCGGACGAGACAGCGCTCGCACTCTACTTCTTCGAGGACCTCGTCGAGACGATGGAAGCCGTGCCGGAGGCGCTGGAGTTCCCGGTCAGCGCCGTCGAGTTGATGGACGACGAGGTGTTCCGGCTGGCCCGCGAGTCCGACGGCTACGCCAAGTACGCCAAGCCCATCTCCGAGAACGCCAAGGCCGCGCTCATGCTGGAGTGGGACGACGAACTTGTCGACGACTTCGAGGCCGCCATCGCCGACACCACCGAACACTTCGTCGAGAACGGCGACGCCTTCGACGTCCTCGAAGCCTACACCGAGGACGACCAGGCAGACATCTGGAAGCTCCGGAAGGCGGCCATCCCGCTGTTGATGAGCCTGGAAGGCGACCCCAAACCCTACCCGTTCATCGAGGACGCCACCGTCCCGCCCGAGGAACTGGCCGAGTACGTCCAGTCCTTCGAGGACATCCTCGACGACCACGGCACCTCCGCCGCGTACTTCGCACACGCGGGCAGCGGTACGCTGCACATCCGGCCGATTCTCAACCTCAAGGAGGAGGGGGGCATCGAGAAGATGCACTCGATTACCGACGACGTGACCGACCTCGTTGTCGAGCACCACGGTGCCTTCTCGGGCGAGCACGGCGACGGGATGGCCCGCACCGAGTTCAACCCCAAGATGTACGGCGACGAACTCTGGGGCGCGTTCAAGGAGGTCAAGACCGCCTTCGACCCCGACTGGCGGATGAACCCCGGCAACGTCGTCTACCGGGATGGGCCCGAGGACCCCGGCCCGGATTCGAGCAGGGGCGTCGGCGCGGACATGCGCGAGAACCTCCGGTACGGGGCCGACTACCAGTCACTCGAACCCCAGACCGACCTCGATTTCGACGACGAGGGCGGCTTCTCGCATCTCGTCGAACTCTGTAACGGCTGTGGGACCTGCCGCCAGACCGACACCGACACGATGTGTCCCACCTACCGCGCCTCGAAAGAGGAGATTCAGACCACGCGCGGCCGGGCGAACATGCTCCGGGCCGCCATCAGCGGCGAACTCGACGAGGAGGAAATCCACTCCGACCGGTTCCAGGAGGAGGTGCTGGACCTCTGTGTCGGCTGCAAGGGCTGCAAGTCGGACTGTCCGACCGGTGTGGACATGGCCAAACTGAAGACCGAGGTCAAACACCAGCACCACCAGGAACACGGGTCGAGCCTCCGGGAGAAGGTCTTCGGCGACATCGACCGCTTCTCGGCGCTGGGCAGCAAGCTCGCGCCGCTGTCGAACATCGGCACGAAACTACCCGGTGCCCGCGTCGTCATGGAGAAGGTGCTTGGCATCGCCCGCGACCGCCAGCTCCCGACGTTCAAGAGTACCTCCCTGGAGGAGTGGTTCGAGGCATGCGGTGGCGCGGCCGTCTCCGAGGCCGAGGCCGACGCGAAAGTGGTGCTGTTCCCGGATACGTTCACGAACTACAACTACCCCGAACCCGGGAAGGCAGCGGTCGAGGTGCTCGAAACCGCGGGCGTCCACGTCGAGATTCCCGACGACCTCGCGCCCAGCGGCCGCGCGGCGTTCTCGATGGGCTTTCTGGACAAGGTGCGCGAGCGCGCCCAGCACAACGTCGACGTGCTCCGCTCCTACGTCGACGAGGGCTACTCGGTGGTCTTCATCGAACCCTCGGACGCGGTGATGTTCCAGGACGAGTATCTGGACGTACTCGACGGCAAGGATGTCGAACTCGTCTCGGGGGCCGCCTACGGTATCCTCGAGTACATGGACGTGGCGGGGCTGGACGACGACCTCCCCTTCGACGCGTCCGGCGAGATGCTCACCTACCACGGCCACTGCAATCAGAAGGCCACCAACAAGGACCACCACGCCGTCGGCGTCCTGCGTCGGGCGGGCTACGATGTCGACCCGCTGGATTCGGGCTGCTGTGGCATGGCCGGCTCCTTCGGCTACGAGGCCGAACACTACGACATCTCCCAGGCAATCGGGCGCATCCTCTTCCGGCAGGTCGAGCAGAGTCCGGGCAAAGAGGTCGTCGCACCCGGCGCGTCCTGTCGCTCCCAGCTCGGTGACCGTGAGGGTAAATCGAAGCCACCCCACCCCATCGAGAAGGTCTCGGAGGCAGTGACCGGTCCCGCGACCAGCGAGGAGACGCCCGCTGCCGACACTGCCAGCCCGAGCGCCGTCGCCGACGGCTCCGGCGAGCAGTAACCCATCCGTCCGTATTCTCCCCTCAGTTATTCACGATTGCCCACCGTATGACAGTATGAACCGGACGTCCTTCACAAGAACTTGTCTAAAGACGTGATTATTTCCAAAAGACTTCTTTTATAGCACCTATAATCGCTTCTAAGGGCGTCAAATTTGTCAAAAATCGCTTTTTTTGGACAGGCTCCCAAGGGGAACTTTTTTGATGTGCCCTCCAGTATACGTTGTATACATAGCGTAGCGGTAGGAGCAACATCATGAACGTCACAGAAACCATCGTAGAGGTACTGAAAGAGGAGGGTGTCGAGTACGTCTTCGGCTTCCCGAGCCACCCGCTGTTCGACACGGACGTGGCCCGGGACGCCGGCATTCGAACCATCGTCGTCCGACAGGAGCGAACCGGGGTGCACATGGCCGACGCCATCGCCCGCGTCACGTCCGGTGACGAGATCGTCGCCTTCGCCATGCAGCACGGGCCGGGCACCGAGAACGCCTTCGGCGGCGTCCAGCAGGCCTACGCCGAGTCCGCGCCGCTGGTCGCGATGCCCGCGGGGTACGCACGCGCGAAGACCGACACCGACCCCAAGTTCAACTCCTTCGTCAACTACCGGAACGTGAGCAAGCACTGCGAACAGCTCAAGGACCCGGAGGCGGTCGGCGAAACGCTCCGACGCGCGTTCAGCGCCGCCCGGAGCGGCCGCCAGCGCCCCGCGGTCGTGGAGTTCCCGCTGGACGTCTTCGACGAGGAGGTCGGCGACATCGGCTACGAATCGGTCGCCAGCGAGCGCACCGCGCCCGACCCGTCGTCGGTCGAGACGGCCGTCGACGTGTTGCTCGATGCCGAGCGCCCGCTCATCTACGCCGGTCAGGGCGTCCACTACGCGAAGGCGTGGGACGAACTCCAAGAGTTCGCGGAACTCGTCGAGGCACCCGTCGCAACGAGCCTCAACGGCAAGAGCGCCTTCGACGAGACGCACCCGCTCTCGGTGGGGGCGGGCTCGAAGAGCGAACCCAAACAGCTCACGCACTTCCTTCAGGAAGCGGACGTCATCTTCGGCGTCGGCTGTAGCTTCACCACCACCTCGTACGGCATCACCGTGCCCGACGAGCCGACGGTCATCCACTCCACGCTCGATACGACGGACATCGACAAGGACGTCAAGGCCGACTACGCCGTCGTCGGCGACGCCAAACTCACGCTGGAGCAGGCAGTCGCGGAGGCCGACAACCGACTCGACGGCGACCGCGGCCGCTACGACGACGTGGTCGCGGAAATCGAGTCCGTCCGCGAGGAGTGGCTCGACGACTGGCGGCCCAAACTCACCTCCGACGAGACGCCCATCAACCCCTACCGGGTCGTCCACGAACTCAACAACGTCCTCGACAAGGAGGAGACCATCGTCACCCACGACGCCGGCAACGCCCGCGACTTCATGGCCTCCTTCTACGAGGTGACCGAACCGCTTTCATACATCGGCTGGGGGAAGACCACGCAACTGGGCTACGGGCTCGGGCTCGCTATCGGTGCCAAACTCGCCCACCCCGAGAAAATCTGTGTCAACGTCTGGGGCGACGGTGCCATCGGCATGACCGGCATGGACTTCGAGACGGCCGTCCGCGAGGACGTGCCCATCCTGACGGTCACGCTGAACAACTTCGAGATGGCCTCCTACGACACGCCATTTTCGGGCCACTACGCCGACTTCGCCGAATCGATGGGCGGCTACGGCGAACGCGTCGAGGACCCCGACGAGGTCGCTGCCGCCATCGAGCGTGGCGTCGAGAAGAACCGCGAGGGCACGCCCGCGCTGCTGGAGTTCATCACCGCCAAAGAGACGGAACTCTCCCGGTACTGACCTTTCTACACCGCTCCTGTCTATCGTTTCTTATTTGCGAACGCACAGTGGGTGTCACGAGTGTTCCATTGAGCGGCGCGAAACGAACCCCCATCTATCATGGTCGAACTGGCAGGATAACTCCGGATTTCAAAAGAATTTAGTCGGTGTTTGTTGTACTGCTGTATATGTCCGAGCGAGACGAGCTGAGACGACTCTGTATCCACGAATCGGTCGAGACGAAGATACCGAAACACGATTTCGTCGACGCCTTCGCCGACTTGGACCTGCCGGCAGAACTGGTCGGGGACGACGAGTCCTTCGACAAAAGCGACGCGGTCGCGTCGTTCAAGCCCAGAGAGGCGTTTCTGGACGCAGGCTGGGTCCACTGTATCCGGGCGGGCTACGACGAGTTCGACACCGACGCCCACGAGCGCGAGGGCGTCCCGCTGACGAACAGTGCCGGCATCCACGGGACGACCGTCGGCGAGATAGCAGTCGGGTACATGATTTCGCTGGCCCGGGGACATCACATCTACCGGGACTACCAGAACGAGCGGACGTGGTACGACCCCGATTACGAGCGACCGTTCACCGTCGAAAACGAGCGCCTGTGCGTGCTCGGGCTGGGAACCCTCGGCGAGGGCATCACCAGCCGGGCGGACGCGCTCGGGATGGACGTCGTCGGCGTCCGCCGCTCCGAGGAGCCCGTGCCGGGCGTCTCCGAAGTCTACCACCCCGACGACCTCCACGAGGCCATCGCCGATGCCCGGTTCGTCGCCGTGGCCGTCCCGCACACGCCGGCCACCGAGGGGATGATTGGTGCCGAGGAACTGGACCTGATGCGCGAGGATGCCTACCTGCTCAACGTGGCGCGTGGCCCTATTGTCGACGAGGACGCGCTGGTCGCGGCGCTGGAGGACGGAACGATTGCCGGTGCGGGACTGGACGTGTTCACCGAGGAACCCCTCCCCGAGGAGTCGCCGCTGTGGGACTTCGAGGACGTCATCATCACGCCCCACCGCGGCTCGGCGACGAACCGCTATCACCTGGACATCGCCGAGCTGGTCGCCGAGAACGTTCGCCGCTACCAGGCCGGCGAGGAACTGAAAAACCGTGTGGCATAGATCGTAAGACGACGACCCACACCCGTACACCTTTATTGTCCGCGGAACGGAATGTAATCCGAATGGAACAAACCGACACGATCCGGGCGATTGAGACCTCGACCCGGATACTCGACGGACTGGAAGCGCTCGGCGGTGAGGCGACGATAGCGAACCTGAACCGTCACCTCTCGCTCTCGAAAAGCACCATCTACAAGCATCTTAACACGCTCCGGACGGAGAATCTGGTTACCAAATCGGGCGACGAGTACCGCTTTGGCCTTCGCTTTCTGGAACTCGGCGGGTACGCACGCGAGTACGAAGACATCTACGCGGTCGCGAAACCGGAGGTGCGACAGATGGCCGAGGAGACCGGCGAGGTCGCCAATCTGGTCTTCGAGGAGGGCGGGATGGGTGTCTACGTCTTCACCGCGAAGGGCGGTCAGGCCGTCGAAATCGACACTCACGTCGGCAAGCGGGTCCCTCTCCACTCGACCGGGCTGGGGAAGGCCCTGCTGTCGACGCTGTCCGACGAGGAGATTCAGCACCTCGTCGAGGAGCACGGCCTCGCACGGAAGACCGAGCAGACGATAACCGACGAGGCCCGCCTCCTCCAGGAAGTGGCGACCATCAGGAATGAGGGTATCGCCTACGACTCCGAGGAGCACATCCGGGGGATGGGCTGTGTGGCCGCACCCATCGAGGTGCCCGGCCGCCGGCGCGCCTCCATCAGCGTCACCGGCCCTGTCAGCCGCGTGACCACCGAGGAAGTCCAACACGCGTACACGCAGATTGTCAGACGGGCCGCGAACGTCATCGAACTCAACCTCTCCTCGGAGTAGCGCGCCGACTGCCGGATTCGTCGGCGACACACTGTGCGGTCCCGGAGGTGACACTACTTTTTTGATGGCACTGTCTAGTTGAGCACCTCCTCAACAGGAGTTCGATTGTTTAGCGCTTGATTCGGTCGATCGTGATTGTAGTAATGGCGGAAGCGGCGTAACCAGCGGCGAGCGCTCGATTGACTGCCCCGCCAAAACGAATGAAAGCGGTCGATTCGCATCGAGACTGTCTGGAACCATTTTTCGATGTGGTTCCGCTCTTTGTAGTTGAGCTGACCGCTCAGATCGTGTCGAAAGAGGGCAGTCAAATACCCACCAGCATCAACCAGAAACTCGGTGTCCGAAACGTCGTGTTTCTGGGTTAATCGATGTAAGAACGCCGCCGCGGGATCGGTCCCGCGGCGGCTGTATACGTCGATTTCGAGCAGTAACTTCGACTCCGTATCGATCGCCGCGTACAACCACTTCTCTTCGCCATCAACCTCGATTTGTTTTTCGTCGACGGCGACCCGCGACGGCTCCGCCGTCGGCGGGTCGGCCTGAGCGTCGGCAAGATCGTGCGTCCAGTTCCAGACCGCTCCGTGAGAGCGATCAACACCGAGAAACTCCAGCACGGCGGCGACTTCCCGCACCGACAACCCCATCGAATGGAGCCGGACCCCGAACACCCTGACGGGTGTCGGGGTCCGCTCATTCTCCCAAACCTCATCACAATCCACGTCTAACGTCTCTCTGAGCAGGTCTGCGAGTGTCATGATCACCACTCACTACGACCTGCTCACTTCTCAAACTCACTCAACCAGACAGTACCTTTTTGATCGTGGCTGGTGAGGTCTAGCTATCCCATGCGGAGTGCCAAGATTGTCAGCACGCTCGGTCCGGCCTCCGACTCGGAGGAGACCATCAGCGCACTCGCGGCGGCCGGGATGTCGGTGGCGCGACTCAACGCCAGCCACGGCTCGCCCGACACCCGCCGCGAACTGGTCGACCGCATCCGGGCGGCCGGACGAACGACCAGAGAGCCGGTCGCGGTGATGCTCGACCTGCCCGGGCCCGAGATTCGGACCGCAGCACACGACGGCGAGGTAACGCTCGAAGACGGTGCCACGGTCCAGTTCGTCGAGGGTGAGACGGTCTCCCCCGACACCGTCGGCATCACCACGGACATCAGCACGGTCGAACCCGGTGACCGCGTCCTGCTGGACGACGGGCGCATCGAGACGACGGTCGAGGCCGTCGATGGCGGCACGGTCACCGCCCACGTCGACAGTGGCGGTGCGCTCGGCGGTCGCGCAGGTGTCAACGTCCCCGGTGTCGACCTCGACCTGCCGGTGATTCCCGACCGTGACGAGACGGAACTGGACGTCGCGGTCGAGAAGTCAGTCGACTTCGTGGCGGCCTCGTTCGTCCGTGACGCCGAGGACATCTACGCGATAAGCGAGGCCATCAAGGAGCGGGGCGGGAACATCCCGATTGTCGCCAAAATCGAGCGCGCGAGCGCCGTCGAGAACCTCGACGGCATCATCGACGCGGCCTACGGCGTGATGGTCGCCCGTGGCGACCTGGGCGTGGAACTCCCGCTTGAGGACGTCCCTCTCATCCAGAAGCGCATCATCCGGCAGTGCAAGAACACCGGGACGCCGGTCATCACCGCAACGGAGATGCTCGACTCGATGGTCCAGGCCCACCGGCCGACGCGCGCGGAGGCCTCGGACGTGGCGAATGCCGTCCTCGACGGGACCGATGCGGTGATGCTGTCGGCGGAGACGGCCGTCGGCGACCATCCCGTCCGGGTCGTCGAGACGATGAACCGCATCGTCGGCGACATCGAGGACAGCGAGGAGTACGCACAGATGCAGGAACAGCGCGTCCCGCCGGCGGGGGCGGCACGCGCCGACGCGGTCGCCCGCTCGGCACGGTACCTCGCCCGGGACCTCGACGCCGCCGCAATCGTCGTCGCCTCGGAGTCCGGCTACACCGCGCTGAAAACCGCGAAATACCGCCCGAGCGTCCCGATAATCGCCGCCTCGCCGACCGAGACCGTCAAGCGCCAGCTCCGGCTGTCGTGGGGTATCATCCCCAAGTCGATTCCCGATACCGCGGACACCACCGACGCCATCATCGACAACGCGGTCCAAACCGCACTCCGGACCGAGGCGGCCGACAGCGGTGACACCGTCGTCGTTATTGCCGGGAAAATGTCAGACGTTGAAGGGGTCAATACGGCGAACACGCTCAAGACCCACGTCGCCGCCGAGACGGTCGCGGCCGGTCGGCCGCTGGTCGACGGCTTCGTCACGGGACCGGTCCATCGCGTCACCGAGTCCGGACTCGCGTCCCTCCCGACGGGTGCCATCGCGGCCGTCCCGGCCGACTTCGAGGGCGAGTTCGACGACGACCCCGGCACCGTCGCAGGGATTCTGGACGCGCATCCGGGGATGACAAGCTACGCGGCACTGGTCGCCCGCGAACTCGACATTCCGGCAATCAGCAACGTCCACCTCCCCGACGCGGTCGCCGACGGCGATATCGTCACGCTCGATGCCGAACGGGGCATCGTCTACGACGGCAAAATCGACCGCGTCGACGTGCCCGCCGACCGGTCCCGGCCCTGAGACTGCGGCCAGTCGGCGGGCTCCGGACGATGCCCGTGTTTTTTGTTGTAGTCCTCCGTACGCGTCTCCATGATTCGGAATCGGGAACGACTAGCACGGACGGCTGCCCACGACCTCGCACTCGACTGCATCGCGGCCGGTATCGACGCGACGCGACCGGAGCGTGCCATCGCGAACTCGCTCGACCGGCAGGACAGTACACTCCGGATTGCCGACTCGACGCTCGACCTCGACGCCTACTCGGAAGTCGTCGTCGGCGGCGGTGGCAAGGCCGGCGCACAGATGGCGCGAGCTGTCGAGCAAATGCTGGGCGACCGGCTCGGTGACGGCGTCGTCGTCACGAACGACCCCGCACCGACAGAACAGGTACGCGTCGTCGAGGGGTCACATCCGACACCGGACGAGTCGGGGCGGGACGGCGCACGCGAGGTGCTCTCGCTGGCCGAGTCGGCAACGGCCGACCAGCTCGTTCTCTGTGTCATCTCCGGTGGCGGGAGCGTACTGCTCCCTCCACCTGCCGGGGACGTCGACCTCGCCGCCCTCCAGTCCGTGACCGACGCCCTCCTCGAGAGCGGCGCGACCATCGACGAAATCAACGCCGTCCGGAAACACCTCTCGGCCATCAAGGGGGGGCAACTCGCCAAGGCGGCCGCGCCCGCGACTGTCATCGGCCTCGTCGTCAGCGACGTGGTCGGCAACGACCTGAGCGTGATTGCCAGCGGGCCGATTACCCCCGACCAGTCGACGTACCGGGATGCACGGGATACGCTCGACCGGTACGACATCACCCCTCCGGAGGCGGTCTCGGCACGCCTCGACCGCGGGCTGGCCGGCGAGATTCCCGAGACACCGGGACCCGAACACTCGGCGTTCGACCGGGTCCACGTCCACATCCTGGCAGACAGCATGACCACACTCGAGGCGGCAGCGTCGACCGTCGAGGAGTCTGAGTACACGCCCGTCATCCTCTCGACGCAGGTCGAGGGCGAGGCCCGCGAATCCGCGATGACCCACGCCGCGATTGCCAACGAGGCGCGTGCGACCGGCAATCCCGTCGACCCGCCCGTCGTCTTTCTCTCCGGCGGGGAGACCACTGTCACCGTCCGGGGTGACGGGTCGGGCGGTCCGAACCAGGAGTTCGCGCTCGGGGGAGCACTCTCGCTGGCCGACGACGTGGTCCTCGGCAGCGTCGACACCGACGGCAGCGACGGTGCGACCGACGCCGCCGGCGCGCTCGTCGATGCGACTGTCGTCGACGACGCCGACCGCGCGCGCGACGCCCTCACGGACAACGACGCCTACACCTATCTGGGTGAACGGGATGCACTCGTCCAGACAGGACCGACCGGTACGAACGTGAACGACCTGCGCGTCCTAGTTGTCCCCGACCGGTGACGCCTCGGGAGTACCTGACCCAACCCGACGCGTGGGCGAGTGATGAACTTCCAATCGCGGATGATCCGGCGACGTACAACGCGTCAGCGGACGTGTCGAACCCGGCGCACACGGTGCATCGCGGGTATGATGATGCGACGATCGACATGATGAAGCTCGGCTGGGCTCCCGGGACGAAGCCGTGGGAGAAGCCAATCATCGATGAGTTACTCGATGAGGAAGGCTACAGCGTCCAGCAACTACTCGCGACAGGGTTGTTCTCGCCGGATCAGACGAACATCAGCAAGCGGCTGCATCAAGGCGAACCGGATAGTGACGTGGATCGGTACCGGTCGGATAAGGATCGCTACGAGCATTACGAGATCGCTGGGATCGATCTTGAGTCGTTGCTGGAGGATGAGTCGCACCCGTTAGAGGAGCGTGACTTGCTCAGGCCGCGGTGGGGTGGGCGGTACATCTTCCCGTTCTACGTCGACGCGGCGGAGCCTGCAGAGCTCGGAGACCTGTTTGAATTCCCGTTCGATGCCGACGCGATCGACACTGCGTCGGCGGCGATCCCGCCGCTTGAAGCGTTCAGAGCCGCGCCGGACGCCGACCCAGACGAGGTCCAAGACGAGGGCGAGGGCCGCGTACCGATCTTCGCGTATGCTCGCGAGCAACTGCTCCGGGAGCATCCGAACGATCGGAGCGGTGGGAAGTACCAGAAGCCGATGTTGAACAGCGGCGGGGACCGACTCGGGTACGTGTACATTCACGAGGCGTTGTACGGGATTGACACGGTGGAGGAAGGCGAGCCCGTCGTGATTACTGAGGGGGTCGCGGATGCCGTGGCGGCGATTGAAGCGGGGATGCCGGTGTTGTCGCCGGTGACGACGAAGTTCAAACAAAAGCATTTCGCCCCACTGGACACTGTGTTGTCGGCGAACAACGTGGAGATAGTGCGGGTGATTCAGGACAACGAACCGTCGTCGTTCTCCGAGAAAGAGACGAGCCTGCCAGGTGATGCGGAGCTAGGTGACGTGTTGGGTGAAGCAGTCGCGCAGCGTGACGCGTGACGTGAGAGTGATGCAACGACGATCGAAGCGGAGCTTGACAAGATCTACGACGATGATGTGCCGGATAGCCCGTTGCACGGTTGCAAAATTAGCTCGGACCTATCACAATTCAACTATTAGTGGTCAAAATAGTCACTTTAACTAGATCAGAAGCCGGATCAACGATATGCTAACAACCAGATCCGGCACTGGTAACGACACGGCTGAGACTCATGAAACTGCTGTTCGCAATTACCTGCGAGCTCACGGTGAAGTCAATGTGTAGCGAGTTGCTCACCGATCACGACCATGCTGGCGAGTTCGTCGTGATCGATGGGACGCACATCGCGGCTTGGGCAAACACGCGCGAAGAGATTGAAAACGGCGATGTTGAAGATGCAAGCTGGGGACAACACGAAGGGAAATTCTATGGGTACAAGGTGTTTCTCGTTGTTGATGCTGCGAGTGAGTTGCCGGTCGCCATCACGATGGAGACCGGCAAGCGAAACGATACTGCGGCATTTGAACCGCTCATCGAGGAGTTCGATGAGCGGTACGACACTGACGATTTGCAGGCAGCACTGGCTGATGCCGGCTTCGACAGTCAGGGCAACCGCGAATTCTGTCAATAGCAGCTTGACTGTCCGCTGTTGACGGCGATCAATCCACGCAGGTCGTCGTCTCTGAAGTAATGAGTACGAAAACTTTTGTTAGTTAGGGTTGATGGACGAGTAATGGAACGCT
>OBKM01000482.1_pt1 | contig 19593 bp, 23 predicted proteins | sample 1519691 | NCBI WGS metagenome assembly OBKM01 (sample SAMEA37050418, study PRJEB22526) | metagenome | biome: saline pan; feature: lake; material: water | place: Egypt | collected 2015 | depth 0.5 m | reverse complement strand
CGTCGGCAGCGTCAGCGTCGGCGTCGGCAGCGTCAGCGTCGGCGTCGGCAGCATCGGTGTCGGCGTCGCTGTCGGCACTCTCGTCGCCACTCATTTCATCGGCAGTATCGTCGGGCTCTTCGACCTCGATCGTGACTGCGCCGTCGTCCGCGTCGGATGCGCCGGCGTCGGCCGTCTCGTCGGCGGCCGCGGCGTCATCGTCATCGTCGCCGATGGTGATCGTAACCGGCCCGGTCTCCTCCTCATCGGGAAGCCGGTCTTCGAGATTGAACACGGTGTTCAGTTCGCGCTGGACTTGCCCGACGACGCCGCGGACGAGGTCGCTCGGAGCGATGGCCTCGTACTCGTAGGGGTTGTTGCCCGCGCCGTCGCTTTCGCGTTTGTCGCGCGTGACGGTCTCCTCGTCGTGGAGTTCCGCGAGCGCTTCGCGCACGGTGCTCGGATAGAGGCCCGTGCCGTCGGCGATCTCGTCGCTCGTGCTGTCGGGATGCTGGCGCAGGTAGACGTAGATTCGCGCGCGGGTTTCGGTGTCGAGAATCCACGCCAAGAGATCGACGACCCCCTGATCGAACTCCGAGACCGCCCGGTCGGCCTCGGCTTCGAGACGCGCCTTCGTTTTGCGGAGTTCCGCACGTGCGCCCGCGTCGTCGGCACCGTCGAAACCGTCGCCGTCGTCGAAATCGTCACCGTCACCGTCAAAGCCGCCGGCGTCGCCATCAAAGCCACCGGCCTCACCCACTTCGCTGGTGTCGGCGTCGTCTGCGACGGAATGGTCGTTGTCGTCAGCCTCATCCACCGCGTCGTCGTCACGTGGGGTCTCACTCATAGCGTTTACTGTTGGGTCGCTGGCGACAAAAACGTTTCTGTCGGCCATCAAAGGACGGATCGATCGGCAGCACTACAAAACGAGATCGGAACACAGCGCGTCGAGGCCCTCGGACTCGTACAGGCGTCGCTGGCGGGTGGTTCCGCTCTCGCGGTCGAGCAGGCCACGAAGGCGCGAAACGCCGAGGCGGTCGCACTCGCGGTCGACGAGCGTCGCGAGGTCGACGGTGTCGCGGCCGTCGCGCGTGATTAGGCTCGCCTCGTGGCCGTGGCGAATGGCGCGCCACTTGTTTTCGTCGAGTAGTTCGCGTCGGAGTCGGGTCGGCTCCGCGCCGTCGGCGTAGCGCTCGGCGAGATCCATCACAAGCGCGTGGACGTACTCGACAAGCGCGAGAACAACGGCCGGATCGGACTGGGCGTCCGGCGTTCGAACCTCGACGGTGCCGTGGCCCGTGTGGGGGCGCACGTCGAACCAGAGTTCGCCACGGTCGTTGATCGAGCCGGTGTCGACCATTCGGTTTTCGAACCGTTCGTAGGCCGCAAAGTCGCTGAAATAGCCCGGAATCCCCGTGTTCGGGAGGTTTTCGAAGATTTTCGCGCGTGCCGACGACAACCCGGTGTCGAAGCCACACCAGTACGGCGAGTTCGCCGACAGCGCGAGCATGACCGCGAGCGACCACCGGAGTTCGTTGGCGATCCAGACCGCCTTGTCGGCGTCGTCGACGCCGACGTGCACGTGGAGGCCGGCGGTCGTGTTTCGGTGTTGGGGATACTGAATGCGGTCGAGTTGCGAAACGTAGCGCGGTTTGGTTGCGTGATCGAGTTCGCGCCAGTTTGCCGCCGGATGCAACCCGGCGGCGGCAATCGAAAACCCATGCGCCGCGGCGTGTTCGACCAGCGCCTCACGCGTCGTCTGCAGCGTTTCGGCGACGTCGTCGGGCGACTCGATAATCGGCGTCTGGGTTTCGATCGTACACTGAAACAGTTCGTGATCCAGACGGCCCGCGAGCGGTTCGGGTGGCTCGCTCTCGTAAATCAGCTCGGTAATGCCCGAAGCCGGGCGACCCGCGTCGTCGACAATAAAGAACTCCTCTTCGATGCCGAGCGTTCCCAGCCGACCAAACGTCGCTGCCGAGCCTGTTTCCATCGTCCCGGCGTAGGCGACCGCCTCATAAATAGCTCCGGAAGTCGGCGACGATGGCGGGTCGTCAGTGAGCCGACACCAATGGCCCTGTTCGTGAGAACGATTCGGCTGCGGAACGGGTGGGACGTGCCGGTTAGTCGCCAAGAGAGCGGGACGGGCGGGTTAATCGCCAAGCGAGTGCGTTGGCTCGTCAGCACCGACCGTTCCGCGGAGATGGCGGATGATCAGCAGCGCGGTCGCCACCCCGAGAACGGTCGAAAACACGAGCACAGAGCCCGATAGCGGCGTCAACCCGCCGCTGAGTTCGTCGTACACGAACTGGCCGGCGAGAACGCTCGCCACCGCGAACAGCGCACCGCCGGCGAGGTTGAGCGGGAGGCCCGGGGCGTCGACGACGCTGCCCGAATCGTTCAACAACACGAGGACGAGCGCGATGGCAAACGGGGTGCCGACCAGGCCGAATGCGAGCACCAAAACAAGCAGTTGGAGGAACGAGCCCTCGATGAACCCGCCGGCAGCGCTGAGCAGGGCGGTGGCCGCGAGCAGCGCGCGGTACCGCGTGTCGCGCACGTCCGTCTCCCAGCCGAGTTTGTCGGCGACGACGTAGGGCGGGATCAGCGTGTTGCCGCCGAGCGTCGACACCGCCGCGCCGAGCAGCCCGAAGAGGAACAGCCATTGGGCGAACGGGCCGGCGATCGGTTCGAGCGCGGTCGCCGCCGCAATCGCATCCAGCCCGGCGGCATCGACGGTGCCGAAGAGTGCGCCGGCGGCAACGAGGAACGTTGCGATGCTGAAAATCCCGAAGGCGACGAGCATCGAGACCGAAATGTCGAACCGCGCAAGCGGGGCGTCGGCGGTCGTCCACCCGCGCGCTTGCACCGTGTACGTCTGCATCGTAATAATCGAGATGTGGACCGCGCCGCCGAGAATGCCGGCGGCGATGAGCGCCCCCGACACGCCGGCCGGAATCGTCGGGACGAGTCCACCGCTCGCGGCGATGAAATCGGTTGGCACGAAAAACACCGAGGCGATAAACGCGAGCACGATCGCCGAAACGATGAGTTTCGCGCCGAGTTCCGCAAGCCGGTAGCCGCCGCCTGCGAGGCCGACGGCGAGAACGAGCGCCCAGAATACTCCCCACAGCCGCGGGTCGGCCCCGGTCAGCAGCCCCGAAACGTCCGCAAGCGTTTTCATGATGACGAGTTGGGCAAAGCCCGCCGCGAGAACGACGTCGGCGACGAGCAGCCACGCCCACCACGACCCGAGACGGCGCTCGACGGTCGCAACGATTCCCTCCTCGGTTGCCAACGCCAGTTTGGTCGCGAGATACTGTGCCAGCGCACCGAAAACCGCCGAGACGATCACGACCCACAGCAGCGCGTAGCCGAAACTCGCGCCCGCGACGAGCAGACTCGCCATCGTGGCCGGGCCGGCGGCAATCGCGCCCGCCAGCCAGGTCGGCCCGAGCGCCGAGAGTTTCTCGCCGACCGATCGAGCGTTTGCAGCGGTGTCGTGAGTCCGACTCATACTGGTCGCTGCCGCCGGCCGCGCTAAAATGTTATTACTTGGTGCTACCACCGAGAGTCGGAGCGCTGTCGGCGCGCACGCTTTGTTGTCGGCGGTGCAGATAACCACGTCGACGCGAGCCCCCTCTCGCTGCGCCGGTTCTCGACGGCCGGCGCGCCGGGATCGATCGCTTACCACTTACCGCTTGCGGGCGACGACCGCGAGATGGTCGTCGTGCAGCGGATCGAGTCGTTCGGTTTCGAGAATTTCGTACGTCGGGGACAACTCGTTGCACACGCGGTCGAACACGTCGCCCGGATCGGCGGTCACCTCCTCGCTTCGCGCCTTGATCGCGAGCAGGAGGCGGCCCTCCTCGCTGAGAAACACCGCGTTGTCGACGGCGACGGCGGCCTGCCCGCGGGTGGCGACATCCTGAACAATGACGTCGAGATCGCGCTCGACGATGTGGGCGTAGCCGGACGGATTTCGGGCGTCTGCGAGCACCGGGAAGAGATTTTCGCGCGCCTCGGCGACGGCACAGAGATCCCGCATCGGTCGCGGCGCGAACTCGACGGCGTACGTCGGTCCGGCGAAGTCGGCAACGTGGCTGACGGTCGTGCCGCTGGCCGCGCCGAGATACAACACGCGGTTGTCGCCCGCGAGGCCGGTCGCCATGCCCGCTTCGAGCATCGCGCCGAGTTTCGACCGGCTCGCATCCCAACAGCGCCACTCGCCGTCGGTCGGCTCGCCGTACACCGGCGGCCCGCGTGTGGCAAGGCGGGTTCGTCCGTCGAACGCGCGGCGCTCGACGCCCGCTGGAAGCGGCCCGGTCATTGGTCTCCCCCTGCGTTGTCCGCACCGTCACGGTCGTCCGCGTCCGACTCGGCGCGCGCACGAATCGTCGCCATGCGCTCGTCGAGTTCGTCGTGGATTTCGGAGCGGAACTCGCCGCTGTAGAAGTCGATTCGCGCGGCAATCGAGAGCTTTCCGGCGAGCGCGCGGGCGGCCGAACCGCGGTCGGCCGGCCGGGTTCCGCTGACGAACGGATGAGTGTAGATGATGCCGTGTTTTGGCGAACTGCCCCGACCGGCCAGATGGGCGAACAGTGCGTCCTCCGCACCGAGAACCTGGACGGTTCCGCTCGGTTTTTTCGCCAGCGGTTCAAGCCCGCCGGCCAGCGAGATGAGCCGTGCGGCGAGAACGGGACCGGCCATTTCGGCGAGGTTCGGCGCGACCTCGCGGGCGAGTCGCTCGATGAACGCTCGTTGTTCGTCAGCCTCGCGTGCGAGGTCGTCGACGCGGGTTGCAAGCGAGCAGACACGGGCTTCGAGCGGCGAGTCGGTATCGCGGTCGGCGAGCGTACGAACGGCGTCGACGCCGGTGTCGACGTCAAGTCCGAGCGTCCCGGCCCACTCGCCGCCGCGCTCGGCGAGTTCGTTGACCGTTCGGGTGGTGTCGTCCATCGCGCGAACCGCGTGGAGCAGTTGCTGATCGTCCGCGCGCTCGCGTTCGGCGACGCCGCGGCGGGCAGCCTCGATTGTTGCCTCACGGAGGGCCGCGTAGTAGTCGTCGGTATCGGCGCAAAAGCCGGTCGCGACGGCGAGTGCCGGCCAGTCGGCGGGGTCGCCGTCGGCACGCGGCGTGCGAATCGCCGCCACGCGCGCGTCGAGATCGGCACCAGCCGAGAGGTCGGCGAACCAGCCGCCGTCGGAAGCGTACTCGTCCATATGGCCCCGTTAGCGGCCCACACCGTATAGCACTCCCCCTTCGGTTTCGCCGCGAGCGGGCAAGTCACACACAGCGAGGCGGGTCGAGACGAGTGCTTTTTCCCTTCCGGCGCAAAGCTCAAGCCATGCCGCGTGTGCCGTTTCACTACATCGATCTCCGGAGTTTCTGTTATGCCACCGAGGACGAAAAACGGGTAAGACAAGCACTCGAAACGTTCCTCCCCGCGGAGTTCGAACTCGACCGCGTCGAGAACACGGGCCACCACGGCGACCGAATCGTCGTGCTCTCGGCGCGTGTCGACACCGCCGATGAGATGCGGGTCGTCCTCGATCAACTGGCCGAACTCGACGAGATCGACGCAATCATCGACGAACTCGACGAGCGGGTCGACGACAACTGCGCGTTCTTTCTTCGACTCGACAAACAACAGGCGTTCAAAAACCGAGTTGCACTCGGCGCTGGAATCACGCTGCGCGCAAAGGTCGAGGCGTATCCCGCCAAACATCAAAAGGCCGTCGCCAACGCCAGAGAGGCGCTTGCGCTGGCCGATGAGCGTGCGGTCGAACAGTAGCGCGAGCCCGGTCTGTCGTGGAGATTACGTTTCAACCCATTTGATCGAACAGCCACGCGAGGGGCGATCCGGGAGGTCGACGCGGTCGCCGGCCACCACCGACTCAATCGCCTCGCGAGCGTAGAACTCGGTTGGCTCGGTTTCGGGGTCGAGCGCGTCGTCGAGTCGGCCGTGGTACGCCAGCGTCCACGCGTCGTCTGCGCGGGCGAACAGGAATGGATCGGGCGTGCAGACCGCCCCGTACGCGCGGGCAACCTCCTGGGTTTCGTCGTACAGATACGCGTCGTAAGCGATGGTGCCGTCGTCGACGAGTTCGACCATGCTCTCAAAGTCGTCGTCGGGGTACTCCGGGTTGGCGTTGGGATTGATTCCGACGACCGCGCAGTCGTCGTAGTCGGCAGCGAGTTCGTTGAGAAAGTCGAACTTCGCTTTGGCGTACGGACAGTGGTTGCAGGTGAACACCACAAAAAGCGCGTCGTGATCGCTAAACGAGTCGGGCGAATACGTCTCACCGTCGGTTCCGGTCAACGCGAAGTCGGGGGCTGTGTCGCCACGGTCTAACTCCGAGTCGGATTCTTTGAGCACCATACTGGTGGTTACACCGCAACCTGCAAATCTGTTGGGTCGGAACGGGTGGTGCACATGAATGCTCAATAGTAATAATACAAACCAAAACTATTATCTCAGAGAATCGCATACGGGGAGATACCGATGAGTGTTCAGGACACCGCCGCGACGCAGGTATCGACGACTGAGGAGCAATCCGATCGGTGGGAGCCGGTTCGACCGCTGCCGCCGAGCTGCAAGCTCGTCGTGAAAACGCTCGACAATCACGACAGGCTTACCCAACAGCAGTTGGCGGCCGAGACGCTGCTTGCGACCCGAACCGTTCGCGAGGCGGTTTCGCGTCTCGAAGAACAGGGCGTCGTCGACTCACGCGTCTCGTTTCTCGACGCCAGAAAACAGCTGTACCAACTCACGATTTGAGTGCAGCAACGCTACTCGACCGTCACGAGATAGACCGCAGCGAGCGCAAGCAGGATCCCCACACCCTTTCGCGCGGTTAGTTCCTCGCCGAGAAGCACGATGCCGGCGACCGCGCTAGTCACCAAAAACAGGCCGAACACCGGCGTGACGACGCTCACCGGGCCGAGTGCGAGCGCGCGGTAGTACGCCAAAATCCCGATGCCGAGAAAGAGTCCGGCGGCGACAGCGTAGGGCATTTTCGAGCTGCCCAAATGCGGGCTTACCTGTTGGTTTGTCACGACGATTACCCCGGCAGCGAACACAACCAGAATCGCGTTCGAAATCATCGCCGCCACGTCGCTCGGAATCGCGTCCGTCCCGGTTGTTGCGATTCGCATCAACACCGGCACCAAGGTGTACGTTCCCAGCGCGAGAACGGCCCACGGGAGGTAGTTCATACGGAAACACGGGCCCCAACCGTGTTAGCCGTTCTGAACTGTGTATGTGCCATGGATGGTGCCAGCGGCGGATGCGGGCAGTCGCGGGTGCTGCGTGTGAGCGACGGATACTGCGGGAAAGCGACAATGTTGCGGGAACAGCGAGGGCGCGGCAAGTGAAGCGAGGCCCTCGCGGCCGGCGTAGACGACCGATTCCAATCCCCCACAAACAGTTGTCGCAAATCATATGCGGCCGGGGCTGTCAGAGTATATATGAACGCGAAACGCGAACTCCTGTCGTTGTTGTCGACCGACGCCCGCGAGTCACGCAACGATATCGCCCGCCAGTTGGGCGTCGACGTCGACACCGTTGATGCGTTGCTCGACGAGTTGGAAGCCGAGGGAACCGTCAAGGGCTATCAGGCGGTTATCGACTGGGACGCAATCGACGAGGAACGCGTGTCGGCGTTCGTCGAACTCAACGTCGAACTCGACCGCGAAACCGGCTACGAAGAGATCGCCGACCGCCTCGCTCGGTTTCCGGCCGTTCAGTCGCTCCGGCTCGTTTCGGGCGACTACGACTTCGCCATCGAGGTCACCGGCGACTCGATGCAGGACATTTCGCGGTTCATCTCCGAACAGGTCGCGCCGCTTCCCGAAGTCACCCAGACGGTGACACACTTCATCATGGAAACCTACAAACAGGGCGGCATCGACTTCGGCGACCGCGACGGCGACGACCGACTCTCCGTCTCGCCATGAGCCTCCAGCCGAACGAGCGGATCGGGCGCGTGCCCGAGTCGGGGATTCGCAAGTTCTTCGAGTTGGCCGAAGAACGCGACGATGTCATTAGCCTCGGCGTTGGCGAACCAGACTTTTCGGCACCCTGGGCCGCGAGAACCGCCGCAATCGACTCGCTCGAGCAGGGTCGAACCTCCTACACCTCGAACCGCGGCATGCGCGAGCTTCGCCGGCTGATCGGCGATCATGTGCGCCAGTGGGACCTCGAATACGACCCCGAACGCGAAATCCTGGTGACGACGGGCGCGAGCGAGGCGGTCGATCTCGCGTTGCGAACCTTCGTCGACGCGGGCGACGCCGTGGCGGTGCACGAGCCGACCTACATCTCGTACGTTCCCGGCATTCGCATTGCCGGCGGCGAGCCGTTGTCGGTGCCGACAAGCGCTGACAACGACTTCGTGCTCACGCCCGAGGCGCTGGCGAACGCGGGTGCGGCGAACGCCGACGTGCTCGTGCTCTGTTATCCGAACAACCCGACTGGGGCGGTGATGAGCCGAGACGAGGTCGCCGCAGTCGCCGAGTTCTGTGTCGACAACGACATCAGCGTAATCGCCGACGAAATCTATGCGGCGCTGACCTACGACGGCGAGCACACCTCGATTGCCACGATGGACGAAATGCGCGAGCGAACGATCGTGATCAACGGCTTTTCGAAGGCATACGCGATGACCGGGCTTCGACTGGGCTACGCGCTGGGGCCGAAACACGCGATCGAGGCGATGAACCGCGTTCACCAGTACACGATGTTGTCAGCGCCGACGACCGCGCAGTACGCCGCCATCGAGGCGCTCAAAAACTGCGAGGAGACGGTCACCGAAATGAAAACCGAGTACAACCGGCGGCGACGGTTCGTTCTCTCGCGGTTCGACGAAATGGGCCTCGACTGTTTCACCGCTCGCGGCGCGTTTTATGCCTTTCCCGAATGCGGCGGTGACGACGAGGCGTTCGCCGAGGAGCTCCTCGAAGCCGAGGGCGTCGCTGTCGTTCCGGGCCGCGTGTTCGGCCCCGGTGGCGAGGGCCACCTTCGGGTCTCGTATGCGACGAGCATGCGAGAACTCAAAACCGCGATGAACCGGCTGGAACGGTTTCTCGACACGCGGTAGCGGCCGCTGGGAGTTGTACGAAAAACGACGCGTTCGATACGGGACTGATTAGCCGTCGTCGGGAACATCGAACTCCCGAAAGAGCCCGACAAAATCGTCGTGATCCGAGAGCGCTTCGGTCGTTTCGTCGAGTTCCTCGCGGAGGTTTGCGATCTCCTCGGTCAACTCTTGATACTCCTCGTTATCGACGAGCGAGGACTGACTTTTTTCTGATTCGAGCAGCGCCTTCTTCGAGGAGAGCGAAAACAGTTCTTGGACGCCCTTGTCGTATGAACTGCGCGTCAACAGCTCTTCGACGGTGTCGATAAGTGCGTCCTTGGTGACGGGTTTGACCAGATAGGTGTCGAAGCCCATCTCGATGATGTCGAAGTCGGGTTCGACTGCTGTCACCATCGACACCCGGCAGTCGGCGTCGCGCGCACGAATCTCTTCGAGCACTTCGTCGCCCGAAAGCCCCGGCATTCGGCGGTCGAGTAAGATCGCATCGACCTCCTCGTCGAGTTCGTCAAGTGCCTCTTGGCCGCCGTAGGCCGTCCGAACCCGGTAGTCCCCACGAAGCCACGTCGCGTACAGATCCGCTAGGTCTGGCTCGTCCTCGACGATGAGAACGAGTGGAGGATCGTCAGTCATGGCTCCGCACTCCCTCGACGTTCATAGAAGTACGTATGAGCCAAGACATATCAAAATACCTCTTGTCAGCAGCGCTCAGAGGTCGACCGGCGGTGTAATTGCCGTGATGGTCAGTCGCGTTGCCTCGATTTCCTCCAACACGGCTCCCCAGCCGCCAACGGTGTAGGTTTCGCTGCCGTCGGTTTCGACGTACAACGAGACCTGCCCGGCCAGTTGTGTGAGCGGAACGGTTCCGTCGACGGTCGGCGCACCCGCATACAGTATGTCGGCGATCGTTCCGCGGAGCGAGACCGATTTGCCGCTGGTTGTTTCGTAGCCGACGATTTCGGCCTCGATAGTAGCCATCGAATCCAACAACGGCTCGATGTCGCGAACGCACCGGCGGATATCCGAGTACACCATCGGCGGCTCCTCGGAACGAGCGGTGTAAACGGGCTCCCAAATTTCCCAGAGGCAGGTGAGAAAGTACCAGTGGAACACGTAGGTGAGCGTTCGGTCGTCGACGAGCACGCCGTACTGGTTGAGCGACTGTCGATGCGGCGCAAAACAGGTCCAATTGCGGTCGATAATCGCGACGAATGGGGTCGGAAGCTTCTGGTGGCGAACCTCGGTCGCGAGCCCCTCGAACGCCTCGGTATCGGGAAACGGCTCGGCGTCGGGGCCTTCGGTGTGAATGCTAATTTTGATGAGAACGTCGTTGTCGTAGGCGGTCGCCAGCGCGGAGGTCAGCTCCTCGAACCCCGCCGGGGTCACCGCGAGTTGGATCTCGTTGTCCGCCGTCCGGATGAGCTCTTCAGCCCGCGAAAAGACGGTTTCAAACCGCTTGACAATGCTGAGTTTGGTCTGGCTGACCGCCGGCTCGTTCCACCGGTCTTCAATCTCTTCGGCAGCGTCGGTGAGCCGACTGGCCTGTTGTTGGAGATCTGCCAGCACGTCCTCGGGATCGGACGCCCGCGCGTGGAGGCTTCCCTGTTTGTACGTCTCGATGTAGGCCTTCGTCTCGAGATCTCGCAACACGTCGTAAATACGGGCGCTCGGCACGTCACAGGCGTCAGCAATCTCGGTTGCACTCGCCGAACCAAGCCGCAACAGTGTGCTGTAGGCGTCGGCTTGGTACTGTGACAGCCCCGCGTCTTCGAGCGCCGCGCGGAGCTCGGCTGTATCCATGTCGCCAGTATGCGCGGCGAGCCCTTATTTAGCCATTGGTCATTGGGGCGGCGGCGGAGCGGTCGATAAATCGGTGGCGACGCGTTTCGAAATGATGGCGACGCGTTTCAGTTCTGTGGGCTGTAGTTCGGCGCTTCGTCGGTAATCATCACATCGTGGGGATGTCCTTCGGTCTGGCCGGCCGACGAGACACGAACGAACTCGGCACGCTTTTTGAACCCCGACAACGAATCGGCACCGACGTAGCCCATGCCCGAGCGCATGCCGCCGACCAGCTGGTGGAGTTCGGAGGCGAGCGTTCCCTTGTACGGGGTTGCGGCCTCGACGCCCTCGGGAACGAACTCCTCGTCCTCGTCGGCGTCCTTGAGATAGCGGTCGCCCCCGCCGGATTTCATCGCGCCGACGCTGCCCATTCCGCGGTACTGTTTGTACTTTTTGCCGTTCATCGTAATCACGCGGCCGGGGGCCTCCTCGGTGCCCGCAAAGTACGAGCCGAGCATGACGGCGTCCGCGCCGGCGGCAATTGCCTTGATCGCGTCGCCCGAGTATCGAATCCCGCCGTCGGCGATTACGGGAACCCCCTCGGGAGCAGCCACATCGGCGACCTCGGCGATAGCGCTAATCTGTGGCATACCCGCGCCAGTGACGACACGGGTGGTACAGATCGACCCCGGCCCGATACCGATCTTGATGCCATCGGCGAAGTCGACGATTTCGGCGGCGGCCTCGCGGGTGCCGACGTTGCCGACGACCACGTCGGCGTCGACGCTCGCTTTGATTTCGCGAGCCGATTCGATGACGTTCAGATTGTGTGCATGCGCGCAGTCGATAAACAGCACGTCGGCACCGGCCTCGTCGGCGGCGGTGGCGCGTTCCATCTCGAAGGGGCCGACTGCAACGCCACACACGAGTCGGCCGCGGTCGTCGCGGGCAGCCTCCTGGTGTTCACGACGCTGCAAAATCCCCTGCATCGTCACGAGGCCGACGAGCGTGTCATCGTCGTCGACGATGGGAACCCGCTCGATTTTGTAGTCGTACATGAGTTCGAGCGCCTCGCGGGCGGTGACGTCTTCGGATGCGGTGATGACCTCGTCGGTCATCGCCTCGCGAACCGAGTCGCTCTCGCGAACCTCGAGAAACGGCCGGATATCGGTTCCCGAAATAATGCCCAAAACGGTGTCATCGTTGTCGACGACGGGCGCACCCGAAACGCCCTCGTGTTCCATCATCGCGTCGGCCTCGCGGATCGTGTCGGTCGACGAGACGGTGACGACGTTTTCGCGGCGAATCACGAGCTCGTCCGCGCGTTTAACCCGCTCGATTTCGGCGGCCGTCTCCTCGACGGTCATGTTTCGGTGCAACACGCCGAGTCCGCCCTCGCGGGCCATCCCGATGGCCGTGTCGCTCTCGGTGACGGTGTCCATCGCGGCCGACAGAATCGGAATGGTGAGTTCGACGGTTCGCGAAACGTGTGTGGATACGTCGGCATCGTCGGGCTCGACCCGGCTTTCTTTTGGCCGAAGCAACACGTCGTCAAAGGTCAGCGATTCGGGCACCTGCAGCTTCTCAGAAAAGAACGTCTCCTGTGGAACGTTGTTCGCCATATAAACCGTCATTGCGGATCCGGCAAAAACGTTGCGAGTCCGCACGCCTGTGTGGATTCGAGAGACACACAGCAATCGAATATGCACAACCATGCAAGCAGACGAGGACTCGGGGTGAACGCACCGTGTCCGCAGTTCTCACACAACGTTTATGATTGCCCCCCGACTTGTTTTCAGTATGAACTCCCCTGTGAACACCGCATCGCCATTCGCCCGCCAACCAGCAGCGGCCGGGTTTCGGTTTACACCGAAGGCGATGACATTCACGACCAAGGGAGTCCCAGCCGACGGCGGCTGTGGTCGTCGCGCTCCGGGGATCGGTGTCCGCGCTCGCTGCGCGGGCGACCCCCGGCCCGAGCGCCGTTTGGCCGTAGGTGACGGCCACTAGTCGGTAATGAGTGTTTCTCAGCACCCGGTCGCCCTCCGCATAGAGTCGATCGTTGGCGATCCCACCCGCCTGTTAGCAACGGTGATGGCGCTGCCGTTGCTCGACGGCATCTTCGTCGCCCTGTTGCTTGCGGGCACGCTCAACACCACGGTTGGGATGATCGAGACCGGCCTGCTCATTTTCGGCGGGTCGGCCACGCTGGCGGTGATCCTCGCCGAGATGGACGACAGTCCGCGGCGGATGGTGGGCTCGATTTTGCTGATCGGTGCGGTCATCGTGCCCGTAGCGGCGCTGCAGGCCGCGGCCGCGCCGATGATCGAGAGCGTGTTGAATCTCGTGATCTTCGAGCGGTTTGCCGGTCTGGTGATCCTCGCGATTGCCGCGAAAACCGCGAGCGCGAAGGTCGGCGAGTTCCTGCCGAGTCCGGCCATCATCATCGCGCTCGGCCTCGTCGCCAGCGTCGAGCCAAGCGGGTTTGCCGTCTCGCTGCTCGTCGACCCCGAACTCATCGTTCGCGGGGCGCTCACCGCCGCAATCGGTGTCGCCTTCGCGCTGGCGATTGCGCTGACCGCTCCTCAACTGCGCGGCGCGGTCGACCTCGATCGCTTCCGCTTCGGAAGTTCGGTCGCGCTCGGCGTGTTGGCGCTGCCGATTCTCGGTGTGCTCAACACCGAGGCCCCCATCGCGCTGGCGGTGCTCGTCGTCGCCGGGCTGTTGGCCTACGACCCGGATGCCCGCGAAAGCGACGCGGCCGCCGACGCGCCAGACGAGAATGACGACGACGCGCCCGACGCGGCCGATCCGGCGGACGATGACGCGGCCGACCGCGACGGCGACGTTCCAGCCGAGCCGGCCGGCCATCGTGACCGCCCGGGCCGTCCCGACCGCGAGGACGGCCCCCGAGAAATCGGTGATGTCGGCTACGGCTATCCCAACGACGACGACTCGCGCGCGCCGTGGCTCTGAGTCGGCCGCGCGCTTGCAGACGGAAACGCCTTAGTCCGCGCATCGAGACAACCCGGTATGAGCAACCGTGTTGTTGAGGGTCGGATGGTTACCCCCGAGACGCTCGCCGAACTAATCGAGGGCGAGCGGCCGATGGAAGCAACTGAAATCGAGGACGCCGACCGCGAGTGTCCCGAGTGTGGCGGCAACGTCATCAGCGTGGGCTACATGCCGAGTGTGACCGCGTTCGTGACGGGCTACAAGTGCCAAGACTGTGGCTGGTCGAAAAAAGAGGAGTAGTCCGCGAAACCGCAACGAACCGCGAGCCGAGCTATCGAAACCCCTTTACTGTGGATGCGACAACACTCGGGCGAGGGGACGTGGCCAAGCCAGGCATGGCGACTGACTCCAGAGGCCACGCGCCCGGGACGACACTCCAGACTGATATACCGAGCGACCGACTGATCATCGGCTCGCGTTGACGACCCTCTGGAGTTCCGAGGCGCAGACCGGAGATATCAGTCGATCGGGGGTTCAAATCCCTCCGTCCCCATCATTTTGCTGACACTCACTCGTCGAGTGTCAGCTATCGGTTGGTCGTCGGAGGGATTTGAAGCAGGGAGCGAACGGAGTGAGCGACTGTGGTTCATAATCCCTCCGTCCCGATCATTTTGCTGGCGCTCAATAAGTGAGCACCAGCTACAGGTTGGTCGACGAGGGATTTGAACTAGGGAGCGAACGGAGTGAGCGACCGTGGTTCACACTCCCTTCATCTCACCCTCTTCGTTCCGAGCAAAATCTCACTTACAGACCTTCTACTGCCGTTTTCCCTAGAACCTTTCGAGAGACCACGCAAAGTCCTGAACCCCGCCTCGATTCATCAAAAATGCCGTCTGGCAGTTTTTGAGTCTGCAGTAGCGGCAAGGTAGACATCCGATCCGCCAGGTAGTGTTCAGATAAGCTGATTCCATGCGAAGCTGAACACCACCCTTCGTGCCGGCCAAAAATAAAAGCGGAGCTGCTCTATCAAACCCCTGCCGAGTAGCAACTCCCCAGCAACCTTCATGTGTACACAATCACATACACAAACCTCGAATGGCCTCGAAAAACATCGGCATCAAACGGAGGTCTACGAGCGGCTCAAAGCACACAAACGCGGTGACGAGAGCTTCAGCGAGACGCTTGATCGCCTCCTCTCCGAACTCGATTCCGACTGGCGAACGAACGCGGGCTTTCTCATCGAGGAGGAAGCCACCGACCTCGAAAACTTGGTCGTTGAAACGTATCAAGCATAGGCCGTTCGGCTGAAATAGGAATACTAAAATTGTGAGTGGTTCCGCTCGTCAAACGCCGGCCATCTAACCGAGCAACAAGGTTTTCTCATATGGCTCACAATGTACACACATGAGTTCCGGATCCGGAGGAAAAAAACGCGTCCAGTTCCGCGCACCGCGAAGCCTCGTCGAGCGAACAGACACGCTTGCTGCGGTTCTAGAGACGGACCGGACGGACGTTATCGTTTCTGCGCTCCGTGAATATCTTCGCGAGGCGGCCCACGGCGACGAACTCAAACAGGAGATCGCCAACGCATACTACAACGATGACATCACCTTTGGGGAGCTGAAGAATCTCGTCGGACACGAAGAAGCCGCGAATTTCCGCGTGCTCAAATCGCAGTTGAGCGAGGAGTTCATCGACGAAGCAACAGCGGAGTTTGCCGACTCGTAGATGCGGATCGTTGCAGATTCCTCGGCGTTGGTGAGTCTCGGTGTCGTGGCCGACCACTCGCCGAATCCACTGGACTGTGTGCTGAAAACGCACGACTTGTTCGTTCCGAACCGTGTGATAAATGAACTCGAAACGACCGCAGCCTACGACGACGCGTCCGGACGTGCCGCGGAATCGGTGCTCGACCGTCGCGACCAGTTCGTGGCCCGAAGCGTCGAACTCGACGACTCGTTCCCCTTGGACGATGGTGAGAACGCAGCGGTTCGTCTGGCGAACAACCTCGAAGCGACACAGCTCTACTGTGACGAATTCAATCAACTCGCGCTCATCCACGCGTCGCTGACGACGGCACGGCTCATCACGACGCCGATTCTCCACGTAATACTGACACGGACAGGCGCGATATCTGTGGAGACTGCAGAAACGCTACTCGAAGAGATTATTGCGGCGAGAAGTTGGGCCGAGAACGCGTATGTTATCCGTGCACGGGAGACGCTTGGTCAGCCATAGTCGTCGATTTCAGCACCGTTGTGGTAGCGCACGTTGGCCGAGCGTGTTGTCGGTTATCGTCCAGTTTCCACGGGGAATTGCAAACGCCTTCGTCAGTCGGGTTTTATCGCCGCGTCAAACGTCTCGGCCAGCGACTCGACCTTCTCCAAGTCGAACCCGAGTTCGCTCGTCGTCAGCGCCGGGTGGTCGGCCAGCACCCGAAACAGATTGACGCCGTCGGCCGCACAGTCTTTTGCCATACCGACCAGTTCGTTCGCGCCGAAATGCTCGTCATCGGCGAGTCTCGCGATCATGCGAATCATCTCCTCGGGGTCGTCCTCGGCAAGCGCAGCCAAACTCTCGTCGTCGGGAGCGGTCATTGGTTCGCAGTTTCGTCTAACGCTGTATCAATCCCCCACTCGTGTCCGAGGCAGCCACACGAACTCACTCTCGACCGAAAGCCGACGAGCGTGTTCGACGGCATCCCCAACCGTCGGGAGCGACACGGCGAGATCGACGTTGTGTTTCACCGATAGTTTTAGTACAGATGTAGTACCATCTACCGTATGAATAGACGACAGTTCGCTACGACGGGCGGTTCGGCGCTCGTCGTGGCGGTAGCCGGGTGTGCCGGAACGGACACCGACAGCGGCGACGGAGGCGATCCTGCATCCTCCACTGATGACGCCAGCGGAGACAGTCCTCGCTTTGGCGACGCGTTCGTCCAACAAACCTCCTTCGCATACACCGGCCAGTACAGCGCGCCCGAGAACGGCGGCGACGCAACAATCGAGGGGCGCGTCTACGACGACGATCTCTATATGCGAACGGAGATGGACGGTCAAGTGTTCGAGCAGTACGTCGTTGACGGTGTCAGCTATATCGTGTCGGACGGACAGTGTTTCGAGAACCCGTCGACGGATGTCGAGCCCGACGAACCCGAACAAGAACCCGGGGCGTTCGACGAGGACGCCGACCGGTACGCCGAGCGTGCGCCGGACGGAATAACGACAGTGAACAATGAGGAGGCGTACTACTGGGAGATCGACGACGGCGACGAACAGGTCACCTACTACGTAAGCGTTTCTGGCGGACGGCTTCTTCGCGTCGAGTTCCCTGAGGGGCAGATCGACTACCACTCGTGGGGCTCAGCCGATCCGATAACGCCACCGGATATGGAGTGTCTCTCGTTTTGAGACGGCTGAGAACCGAGTGCTGAAACGGTAAACGGACGAATTTCTGACGGATGGCTCACCAGTGATCGTCGATGTGCGCCACGAGCGCGTCGTGCACCCGGTCGGGTTGCTCGTGGACGACCCAGTGGGTCGCCTCCTCGATGAGTTCCAGCCGGCCAGATTCGCAGTACGCGAGACTCTCCGTGGCCATCTCACGAGCCAGAAACTCGTCGTTCGCGCCCCAGAGCACGAGCGTCGGGAGCGACACCGTCGTTCGGGCTGGTCGCGGTCGGTAGCGAGCAATGGCACGGTACCAGTTGAGCATCGCAGTCAACGCGCCGTGTCGACTCCATGCGGCCCGGTAGCGGTCGAGCGCGCTCGGAGTGAACGTGCCCGGACGGCTGCTGTTCGTGAGCGTCCGCGTCAGCAGCCGGTAGTCGCCCGCCCGCAAGAGCGCCTCCGAAAGAACGGGGAGCTGGAACACCGCCATATACCAGCTCTTGCGGCGTTGACGCCAACTCGACCGGAGCGTCCGTTCCATCACCGTTGGATGTGGAACGTTGACCGCCGAGAGCGACGCGAGTCGGTCGGGATGTTGCAGCGCCAGCCACCACGCGACGGCCGCGCCCCAGTCGTGGCCGACGATGGCCGCCCGGTCGCGCTCGTAGGCGTCGATGAGCCCGACGATGTCGGCGGCCAACTCGTCGAGATGGTACCGGCCAACGCCCTCGGGTTTCTCGCTCCGATTGTATCCGCGCTGGTCGGGAACAACAACCCGATAGCCCGCTTTGGCAAGCGGGTCGATCTGCGACTGCCAACCGTACCAGAACTCGGGAAAGCCGTGAAGCAAGACGACAAGCGGGCCGTTTTCGGGGCCGGCCTGTCGGACGTGGAGCCGGATGTCGTTGGTCTCGACGAACACGGACTGGCCGGGGAGGTCGTCGGGGGCGTCGACGCCGCCCCGAGGAGGAGTGACCGAAACCATTGGCACCCCTAGCGGGTCGAGGGCGTAATAGCTACCGTTGAAGCGAACAAAAATAGGAAGAGTCCTGTGGGAGAACAGGTTACGGCGTCAACAACTCCTCGGCGTCGAGTTTCTGTTTTTCGTAGAATCCGCGGCCTTTCAGGCGCGGTACCGTGTGGGTGTAGAGCGTTTCGTCGTCGAGATCGTAAATAAGTGGGAAAACGTTGGTTCGGCGGTCAGCAACGGTATACCCCTCGGTGGCGAACTCGACGAGCGCGTCGGTCGGCTCATCGACTGCGAACACGAGATAGCCAAACAGATTTTCGACTCCGCCTTGGGCCGGCGCGGTCGCCGCCGAAAGAATCGTTCGAAAGGCATCTGCCGTTGTTTCCAGCGTGTCGCGATCGGTGTCCTCATCGTCGATAACCGTCACAAACACCTTTGTTCGGCCAATCGTTGGATCGTCATCCTGTTTGCACCAGATCGGATCGAACGGGTTTGCTTGTTCGGCTGCAACCGTCTCATAGCCGCGATCGAGAAGCTGTGTTTCGACGTAATCACGGTAGCTTCGACTGTCCATACGACGAACTCTATGGGTTATTGTATAGGTTATTCGATATCCGAAGACGCGAGCGCGACGTGAGCTGGGTGATTCGTCGAAAACAGCACCGAAACTCAGGCGGCCGCCTGCATCGACCAGACCGCCAGCAGCCCGAGCAGCACCGCCGGAATCAGCGGCAGGACGAGGAACGTCGCAAAGAAGGTCCAGCCGATCTGTGCGGGGGCGGTCGGATTGAGATAGATGAACCCCGGAATCACGAGGAAACACAGCACAACACCGGCGACGAGAATCCAGCCCGATCGACCGAATCCCTCGGCCGACGGTTTGCCGGTGTACGGCTCGTTGCGTGGTAACTCGTTCGCGGTGTCGACCTCAGCGTCGTTCGCGGTGTCGACCTCAGCGTCGTTCGCGGTGTCGACCTCAGCGTCGCTCCCGGTGGGCCGGTGAACGTAGCCGTCGGCAGCCTCCGTGGAATCGGAACGCACTGACACAGTCTTGGTCTCGGTGAACAAAGCACTCACGGTTATCGATAGCGACGCTGGTGTCGACACCGCCCACAGTCGGGGAGTTTTAACCCTCGTGGCTGCAAGCAGATGGTATGAGTAAACAGGAGCCGCAACCGGAGGCCGACCGGTTTGCCGGCACGAAAGACGAGGATCTGCCGAGCCGCGATGTGACAGAGGGTGCCGAACGAGCACCCCACCGGGCGATGTTCCGCGCAATGGGGTTCGACGACGAGGATCTGGGCTCGCCGATGATCGGCGTGCCGAACCCGGCGGCCGACATCACCCCGTGTAACGTCCACCTCGATGACGTCGCCCAGTCGGCGATCGAAGGAATCGAGGAGACCGACGGAATGC
>OBKM01000481.1_pt1 | contig 19657 bp, 20 predicted proteins | sample 1519691 | NCBI WGS metagenome assembly OBKM01 (sample SAMEA37050418, study PRJEB22526) | metagenome | biome: saline pan; feature: lake; material: water | place: Egypt | collected 2015 | depth 0.5 m | reverse complement strand
GTTGTTGTTTCTGAACGAAGCACTGAAGTATTGCCGCGGTCAGCCAACACTACCGGCTGACCGCGGCGACTGGTACGACTGGCCGCTAGATCTCCTCGAGTGCGAACCCATGCGCGAAACGTGGGGCGATCGCTCACTTATCGAAGCATGGTTCGGGGTGCTGAAATTCCGAACCATGCTGTTTAGACACCGCTTTCCCCACGACAGTACACGAGCATCAACCAGAAGTTGGCTCAGTGCTTTCGCAGCTCCCCACAATACCATGCTCCAAAGTTAACACCCCTCGGTCCACCCCGGTTGTTACTGGATACTACTGAAAATCAGAACGGTTACTTTCTGCGGTGCGTACAGCAGCTGGGCACTGCGTCGGTTCATTCTCGGAACCGACCGTTCACCCGACTGGTTCCGATTAGTGTGGTTCGAAAATCGAAGATTTTCGTCATCACGAGAATCAAAGATTCTCGAACGATCTCACTGCTTGGGGTGGACAGGCCGCCATCGTAGGACTGGCAGGAATCGCTCTGTTCCCAGCCTGATTCCTATCTATATATAAGTATCCTGTCAATTTAAGTTACGGAGTGTCAATCTCAGCGTGGCTATTGCAGCGCAGATTGACTCTGAGTTGTCGGATTCATCCTGCGTTGACGAGACAAGCCGACCGTCCGTGAAAAAGCGCGTCGCGGAACCAGAAAGCCCCACCCGCAGTGAGCGCGCCAGCGCAAGCGGGGTGAGGTAATTCACTCTACTGCCGGCGGGCGGTCACTACGGTTGACAACCGCGATATCACAGTCCGCGTCGACAGTGTAGAACCGTGGCGGGACAACGGTCCGTGAGACGGCACGACGGTCCATGCTCGCACCCACGGCGAGCAGGTTGTACCCGGCAGCTGCGTGGGGAAAGAACTGGTCTGGTGGGGTATCACCGATCCGGGTGTCAGTGGTCGCCGTCGTCGTCTCGAGTAAGTCTGCGAGCAGTCGTTCACGTTCCCGGCGCCGTCCGCCCGGCTTACTGTAGTGGTACAGACTCAGTTCCGTTCCGATCCGGTCCGCGATCTCGACAAGGGTCCGGTCGGTCTGTTCTCGGCCACTAATCCCGACGAGGATCCGCGCCCACGACCGGCGGTCGGGGACCGTTTTGAGACCGATCACGTCGACCGGCGCCCGGACGAACGGGAGAAAGTCTTCCGGAGTCTCGGGATCGAATGGAGCCACGATCAGGTCACTCGTCGTGTCCTGTGCGACGGTCGCTATCTCGGCCGCCGCTGGATCACGACTGGTCACTACCACGTCGGTGTCGACGTCATATCTTACTTCGAGCTCACGCGCGACCTCTGTGGCCGTCTCCCGACCTGTCTCCGACGGCGCCTCCTCGGCCGCGTTCAGGAGGACGATCCGGCCTCGCGAGCCAGCGCCGGCCGCCAGCTGTGCGGCGAAATGAGCCCGTGCCGTTCCGGTCGCGTCGGTGACGGGGACGACAACCGAGTGGGCCTGCCCGATCGTGTGGTACAGGTACTCGACGCCTGGCGCGTAGACTTGGTCCCGGTAGACGAGGAACCCTCCAGCGACCATCAGCGTCGATGCAATCATGCCACCGACGTAGACGACTTCACTGGTCCCGGTGACGAGTACCAGAAGCGCCGTTGAGAACGCTGCCGGCTCCTCGAGCCGAAACATCCAACTCGTCAGGCCGGCGAAGAGAACACTCATCGCTGCGCCGGCCGGTGGAACGGCCCCGGCGACGGCCGCCCCGGTCATCGACTCGGTAACGATCACCGCAGCCCAGCCGCTGAGTGCGCCAGTGGTGATGCCGCCGACGAACAGCCGTGGCGATGCATCCCGTGGATCGACAATCAGACTGTATGTTCCTGCGGCAAGTGGCGGGAACAACAGAAAGGCGACGAGATCGGAGATGTTCGACAACCAAGTCACTACCGCCATCACGAGCGGAACGACGACGAGAACCGAGAGTCGAATGAGCGTCGTCGCATCATACACCCAGGCGTGGAGGCTCTTTCCCCACCGTAGCACCAGCCGGTAGCCCCGTATCATCGCGGCGGACTTCGGGGACGAACGGTAAGACAATTGTCCCCAGGGCCGGTAATCGGCGCATGCACATTGCGGTACCAAACAAGGGGCGGCTTCACGAGCCGACCATGGGCCTGCTTGACCGCGCTGGCCTGTACCTCCGCGGCGAGGCCAGCCGCCGCCTGTACGCCGACACGGTCGATCCGGACGTCTCAGTGTTGTTCGCTCGCGCAGCCGATATCCCGACGTACGTCCACGACGGCGCAGCGGAGATGGGGATCACCGGCCACGATCAGCTTGTAGAGGCAGACTACGACGACCTTACGGAGATCCTCGATCTGGGATTCGGCCAGTGTCGGCTGGTCCTCGCGGCACCTGAGACAAGCAACATCGTGCGGCCGGCGGACGTTGCCGGCCGGACGCTCGCAACCGAGTTCCCGACGATCACCGAGACGTATCTCACGAACCGGGGGATCGACGCGACGGTCGTCGAGGTCACCGGTGCGACGGAGCTGACGCCACACGCCGGCATGGCAGATGCGATCGTCGATATCACCTCCTCCGGCACAACACTGTCTGTCAACCAGCTCACCGTCGTCGACGAACTACTCGAAAGCTCGGTTCGGCTGTTCGTCCGAGAGGACGCAGCTACAGACGACAAGGTTCAGCAGGTGCAAACGGCACTCGAATCGGTCATCACGGCCGATGACAAACGCTACCTCATGATGAACGTCCCCCGGGAACAGCTAGCAGCCGTAAAACAAGTCATCCCGGGCCTTGGCGGGCCGACAGTGATGGATATCGCCGACGGCGAGACAGACGTCCTCGCGGTCCATGCGGTCGTCGACGAACGTGCGGTCTTTGAGGTCATCACTGACCTCAAGGCCGCCGGTGCGAGTGACATTCTCGTAACAGAAATCGAGCGGCTCGTCGAGTGATCAGTCGAGCAGGTCAAGTCCCTCGAGTTGATCGACAATCGCTTCGACGGCGTGTTCTGCATCCTCGGGCTTCTTTCCGCCGGTAATCACGAGTTTCCCTGACCCGAACAACAAGGCCACGACGTCCGGGTCATCGAGTCGGTAGACAAGGCCGGGGAACTGCTCGGGCTCGTACTCAATGTTTTCGAGACCGAGGCCGATCGCGATCGCGTTCAGGTTGAGGTTCCGGCCGAGATCGGCCGAGGTAACGATGTTCTGGACGACGATCTCCGGGTCCTCGTTGACGTCGATTTTCAGCTCGCGGAGCTTGTCGAAGACGATCCGGAGGCTTTCGTGAACGTCGTCGGTGCTCTTCGCGCCGGTACAGACGATCTTACCAGAGCGGAAGATCAACGCCGCAGATTTCGGGTCCTGAGTCCGGTAGACGAGGCCGGGGAACTGCTCGGGGTCGTAGTCGGCACCCTTCAGATCCATTGCGACACTCTGGAGGTCGAGCTCTTGACCGATACCTGTCGACGCAACCACGTTTTCGATATTGATCGTGCTTTTTGGCTCAGCCATGCTATATCTTAAAAGATGTATTTAAGTATTATAAAAGTTGGTGCTAACCGACCCGCGTGTACCCTGTTCACACCCGCCTCAAAATATTCTCGGGCTGACAGTATACCGGCTGAGTTCCGCACACGGTATCCCCGGAAGCGTCTCAGACAGGGCTGCTAGCTATGCCATATCCTCGGATACGGGCTCAGTTCCCCTCCGGTCTGTGTGCGCTTCGTAAGGACCTGTCCGCTCGGGAGAGTGGGACACTTCAGCGGTTTCGAGGCGGAGCCTCCGGCCTCAAGGGGCGAGGAGTTCTGTAATTGTGGTCGTTTCTGTTGAGACACAGGGCCGGAATCGGACCGAACAGGTTCGCCAACCTGTTCTTCGAGAGCCTTACGAGGCGTACACAGACCGGGGTGGGGATCACGACCTGCATATCCCCAGAAACACGTCACCCGACGGCAGTCAGGTAGATGGCAACAAGGGCGAGCCCGATCCCGGCCGCTTTCCGCAGCGTGAGGGGCTCCTCGAGAGCGAGGATACCGATCACCGACGAGAAGGCGATGAACAGCCCGAAGATCGGAACGACCACGCTCACGGGACCTGTCGAGAGGGCCTCGTAGTAGGCGATGATCCCTACCGCGAGACAACCACCAGCAGCGTACATATACGGGGCGCGCGTGTGGGTGAGATACGCCGCCGGATCGGCATCGGTGAGGAGGATGAGGGCGACTGCCGCTCCAACGAGAATCGCATTTGTTGTGAACACGACGACACTCGTCGGGATCTCTTCGAGTGCAACCGCTGTGAGCGGGGCTACAAACGCGTAGGCAAGCAGTGCCGTCACCGACCAGACGAGATAGTTCATACCAACGATTCGTCGGGACCGCTACGGGCGTTTCGCTTCGAAACGCTCCTTGCCTCTTAGTGACCAGTGGGGGTATGGATCTCCTCGCAACGGCCCGTGCAGTCCTCGCGACTGGTCCGGTTTGTGATGCCTGTCTCGGTCGTGTCTTCGCCGAGCGGAGCTTTGGACTCACGAACGCGGCCCGTGGTCGGGCAGTCAGGACGACTGTTGCACTCGCCGCCGACGAACCCTACGAGCCGCCGGCCGACTGCTGGGTGTGCGAGGGGCAGGCTGCGACCTACGAGGCGTGGGCCGACCGGATTCTGACCGAACTCGAGCCCTACTCCTTCCAAACCTACCAGGTGGGAACGCGGCCTCCGCCACTGATCGAAGAGAACGACCGGCTTTTGCGGGCCGACGCCGGTCTCGATCCGGACCACGGCGAGTCGTTCAAGACTGACTTCAACCGCGAGGTCGGCAAACGGGTTGGCGAACGGACGGAGGCAACCGTCGACTTCGAACGGCCGGACGTACTCGCGGTCATCGACCTCGCGGCCGACTACATCGATCTGCAGGTCAACTCGGCGTTTGTCTACGGACGGTACCGGAAACTACACCGTGGGATCCCCCAGACTGAGTGGCCGTGTCGTGAGTGCAACGCCACCGGAACGGTGCGTGTCGACGGCGCCGAGACCGTCTGTGAGCACTGTGACGGCACCGGGTACCTGTACTCAACCAGCGTTGAGGAAGAGGTGGTCCCGCCGATCGTCGAGGCGATGGATGGGATCGATGGACTGTTTCACGGGGCCGGGCGTGAGGACGTCGACGCGCGGATGCTCGGCACCGGCCGCCCCTTCGTTGTCGAAGTCAAGCGACCCACGATCCGCCGCCCGGACACCGACGCACTCGAAGGACGGATCGACGAGACGGCACCCGGCGTTGAGGTTACGGGACTTACTCCGGCACGATACGATATGGTTGAGCGGGTCAAGGAGCTGGCTGCGGACAAGACCTACCGGGCACAGGTTGATCTGGCCCAGCCGGTCGCTGCCGATCAGCTGCAGACAGCAGTCGCGGAACTTGACGGTGCGACTATCGAACAGTACACGCCCAACCGGGTCGACCACCGGCGTGCCGGTCGGACACGAACGCGAACGGTCCGTTCGATCGCCGGGTCCCTCGTCGACAAGCAGACTGCACTCATAGAAATTACCAGCGAGGGAGGACTGTATATCAAAGAACTGGTCAGTGGCGACGATGGCCGTACGACCCCGAGCCTCGCTGGACTGCTCGGTTGTGAGGCAACGGTAACGGAACTCGATGTCTTGGCCGTCGAGGGCGAGGCAGAGCCCTTCGAGAAATCGGAGTACCTCCTTGAGTGAACCGCTTCGGAGTCAAGTGGTTTGCTCGCTCCCGGCGGTCAGCGACGCCGCCTCGAATACGCTGACTGAACCGGGCGCAACCGAACTCCCTTTGTCATTTACGACCACACTGTTAGTTCGATGCGCGTTGGACTCGACGAGGCCGGCAAGGGGCCCGTGATCGGGTCGATGTTCGCCGCTGCGGTCGCGACACCGGCCCCCGATCGCTTGCCCAGCGGAATCGACGACTCGAAGATCCTCTCGGATGCCCGCCGAGAGTCCCTGTTCGAGATGCTCACCGAAGCCGAGTGTGTTTATACTGCCACCGCAGAGATCACGCCGGCGAAGATCGACGCCCAGGATTCGGATATGAACACGCTAACAGTGCAGGCCCACGCCGGTGCTCTCAAAGAGCTTCTTGCTGCTATTCCGGGCGAATCACACCAGGTTATCGCCGATGCGGGTGATACCGACGCGGAGCGGTTCGGCGTCCGTGTGGCCACCCGGTGTGGGGCCGACATCGACGTTAGGGCGGTCCACGGGGCCGACGGCACGTACCCGATTGTCGGCGCCGCCTCGATCGTCGCAAAGACCGCGCGGGAGGATCACGTCGCCGCCTTGAGGGAGACATACGGCGCCGTTGGAAGCGGGTATCCGAGTGACCCGGAAACGAGAGCCTTTCTCGAGTCGTACCTCGAAACTCACGGCGAACTTCCCTCGTGTGCGCGGGCCTCCTGGGCGACGAGTCGTCGACTCCGCGCGGCGTCGGCCCAGTCTTCACTCGAGGACTTTTGATGCCCTGAGCGCTGTGAATACAGAGCTTTGAGGGGACTGCCCACGAGTTCAGTCGTCGGGAGCCGACAGCCGGTGATCCGGCAAACGCTGAGGCGTTTGTTGGTTGTGCTGCTGAGTCTGATTGACCTCCTCCCACTCGTGAACGGGGTGGGATTCGCACGGCGCCGCACTGCTTAGTTGGGAGCTTCAGGTTCGCAGTCTTGTCGGCACGACCAAACTTCTGGCAGGGCCACGCTGCCGTTACTTTTCCCCGGCATGGAATTCAGCATGGAATTCAGCATGGAATTCAGAGTTACCGTGTTGCCCGGGGTCCACAGCCAGCAGTTGACATCCTCCCTGCAGGTGGGACGTGACGTCCGCTCTCCTGGTTGGTGGCCGTACTGAGACGACCCACACTCCCACCGCATACAGGCGGTGGCAGCGACTGTCCCAGGGTGTGCTCACGAGTATGATCCCGCCGTTGTGCGGATATCAGTCACCAAGTGTCGCCTCGGTGTCGATGCCGTAGACCATCGCCGGCGTGTCGACGTGAGCGCGCCGTAGCGCTGCCGTTGCACCACGATCGGCAAGCCACCTTGTCCGGCGTGGAACGGTCTTTGGCCCCAACACGGCGCCTGGTCGTTCTGGATCGTCGAGAAAGTCGGTTTCCATCATAAACGCCGTCTCAGCCTCGACGGCGGCCAGCAGCGTCTCCTTGGTTGCCGTCACGCTGGGCGTGAGTGCCTTCAGAGGGCCGGCCGCGTAGTGCTTGACGACCTCCTCCGTCGCCAGGCCCGAGGCAGTTGCCATCGACGCGATGTCGGGAAACGAATCACCGGCCTCGGTATGTAACTGGATGGGACAGTCACGGTCAGCGGCCAGAGTGAAGGCATGTTCGAGAACCCGGTTCGAGGCGGCTGTGACCGCGTCATCGACCGCGTAGTGGGGGCGTCCCGACTTGAGCCCGAGTGCCTTGCCTTTCCCGACGGCTGCAGCGGCTCGGTCGAGTCCCGCGCACATCAAGTCGGCTGCCTCCGCTGGCGTTTTTCCGTTCTCAAGCAGGTGTGTAATCAGCGTCGGGTGGACACCAAGTACCGGCCACGCAGTCCCCGGAAGGTAACTCGCTGCCCGCTCAGCGAGTGAACAGGTCTGCTCGAAGCCAACGGCAAAGTCAGCCGGGGTCTCGATGGGGTCGACGTACTCGTATGCCGGCCGGTTGATAATGATCATGTGCGTCCCACCAGCGGCCGCAAACTCATCGACGGCAGCGAGTCCTTTGCCGGCTCCCTCGTCGAGGTGGAGGTGATTGTCGAGGACCGGCCCAGTGTATCCAGCTGTTTCCATGTGGTGGTGTTGTTTGTCGCCCGATTTCTGTCTTTCAGTCGCGTTTCTCAAGATACACGTACTCGTCGACGGCATTTGTCAACGCGTCCGACTGGCCGTGCCGACCGGGAATGAAAGCGACCGTCTGTACGTCCCGACTCCGGGCGTACTCCACGGCCGGCTTGAAGTCCATGTCACGTGAGGCGATCACCAGGACACCGAGTGACCGGTCTGCGACAGCCGCTGTTGCCTCTGTGGCGAGCCGGACGTCGACGTCCCCGCTCGTGACCGTCACCTCGAACCCGCGTGCTTCGGCGGCTTGGATCAGTTTTGTCGGCGCTTGGGCGTCGAGGTACAATCTAAACGGCCCCAGGGGGCCGTATGTGAGTGCCCGGCTTCTGATATCATCGAGGTCGACACTAAACTCCGATCGGAGGACATTCGGCCCGTCGACGAAGACACCCACCCGTGGCCCGTGGCCGCGGAGTCGCCGGACGAGCCGTCTCAGTGCCATGGGTGTGTCAACTGAGCCGCCTCGAAAAGGCGTGTCGGTTCCCCCGAACCATTCTTGCCTGCCTGTCGCGAATCCGGCTCTATGGGAGCACACCGGTCACCGCTGCACGCGACACACACCGCCGCAGACGCGTCGTTTACCGACTTCGGCGGCTGGAAGATGCCGGTCGAGTACGACGGCGTCCGCTCTGAACACACCGCCGTCCGGGACGGAGTCGGGCGGTTCGACATCTCACATATGGGGCAGCTCACCGTGACCGGGCAAGACGCCGGCGTTCTGCTCGCGCGCTTGCTCGCCAGTGACACCAGCGATCTCTCTGTGGGTGCGGGTCGATACAGCGCACTGCTGACCGAATCCGGGGCCTTGATCGACGACGTGATCGTCTACCGGTGGCCCGACGAAAACGGCGTGTCGCAGTACCTCGTGGTCCCAAACGTCGGGAACGACGGCCGCGTTGCACGGCGTCTACGGACGTATCGCGACCGGTGGGATCTAACCGCCGACGTAGACGTTCGCACACACGACTATGCGATGGTCGCCGTCCAGGGCCCTGCGTCGCCGCCCCACGTGGCAGGCGCGGTCACGGCCGATGTGACGGCACTCGACCGTTTCGATGGACAGTGGACGACACACGACGACCGGTCCGTATTCGTCTCGCGGACCGGGTACACCGGTGAAGACGGCTTTGAGTTGCTCGTTCCAACGGCTGGTGCACTGGAGCTGTGGGACGCCTTCGAGGAGGTTCAACCCTGCGGGCTTGGGGCCCGCGATACACTCCGAATCGAGGCCGGACTCCTCCTTTCTGGACAGGATTTCGACCCGGAGGATACGCCCGTGACCCCGACCGAGGCCGGCATCGGTTTCATCGTCGACCCCGACCACGAGTTCGTCGGCCGGGAGCGGTGTCTGGCACACCTCGAGGCTGGCGGTGACCGCCAATTCGTCGGACTTATGCTCACCGATCGTGGTATTCCCCGACACGGGTATCACATTGTCACCGAGGCCGGCGACCGAATCGGAACCGTTACCAGTGGAACGTTGTCCCCCACCTTCGAGGAGCCTCTGGGGCTTGGCTACGTCGGCCCCGAACACGCAACGCCGGACACCGAGGTGGCTGTCGTGATTCGCGGTACCCAGAAACGCGCAACAATCACTTCCAACCGGTTTCTCGACACGCTATGAGCTACGACGTACTAGACGACCGCTACTATACGGACGATCACGAATGGGCTCGCATCGACGATACGACTGCCACCATCGGTATCACAGACTACGCACAGGACGAACTTGGCGATCTGGTCTTCTTCGAGTTCCCTGAACTCGGCGACGAGGTCAGTCAGGGCGACGCCTTCCTGATTGTCGAGTCGATCAAGGCAGTCAGCGATGTATACGCCCCGCTTTCCGGCACCGTCGTCGCGGTCAACGACGACCTCATCGACGCACCTGAACTCGCCAACGAGGACCCCTACGGTGAGGGATGGCTCGCGGAGATCGAGATCGCCGATCCGGACGAGGTGAGGGCGTTGCACGACGCGGCGTCGTACCGCGACGAGGTGCTTGACTGACCTGGCACCTCAACACTTAAGCCCGGTAGCGCCTTGCTGGATACCACGAGATGGAGCACTCGAACCACCCGTCGGGGACGCCCTACGCACCACACGATCCTGCGACCGTGGCGGCGATGTTAGACGAGATCGGGGTCGAGAAGCTCGATGCCCTCTACGATATCCCGGAGACGATCGCGTACGACGGCAGTTTCGGCATCGACCAGAAGACCGAACAGGAGGTGATGGCGGAAGTCACCGGGATGCTCGATCGGAACGAGGATCTCGTCGAGTTTCTCGGCCGTGGCCACTACGACCACTACGTCCCCTCGGCAGTCGACCACTGGGCCGACCGGTCGGAGTTTCTGACCAGTTACACGCAGTATCAAGCCGAGGCCTCACAGGGCTTTCTCCAGGCCCTATTCGAGTACCAGTCGATACTCGCAGAGCTGACTGGTCTTGACGTGGTCAACGCCTCGATTTACGATGCCGCAACAGCACTCGGTGAGGCAGCAACTCTCGCTGCTCGCGCCCGTCGGGTGGATGGCACACGGGTACTGGTTCCCGAACTCATTGCCGATCGGTACCGCTCTGTTCTTGACAACTACGTCGACGGGACCGGCCTGACCGTCGAAACATACCCAATGGAGGACGCAAACGCCGACGTCGACGCTCTCGCGGAGCTTTTCACCGACGATGTTGCTATGGTCTACGCGGAGTCACCGACGATTCGCGGGACAATTGAGGAGTCACTCGCCGAGATCGGGTCACTGGCCGATACCCACGACGCGGTATTTGCCGTGGGCTCGGATCCGTTCGCCCTCTCCGTGCTGGAGGCGCCAGCGCGTGTCGGTGCCGACATCGTCGTTGGTGATGCGAGTGTCCTCGGCATCCCGGCGAGTTACGGCCTTGGCCTCGGCCTGTTTGCAACCCGAGAGCAGTTTCTCCGTCAGGTCCCGGGCCACTTGGCTGGGGCGACGACCGACGCCGACGACAACCGGGCGTACGCGATGGTTCTGCAGACTCGCGAACAACACATCCGCCGCGAACGTGCAACCTCGAACATCTGTACGAATGCGGCCTGGCTCGCGCTCAGAGCAGCCATGCACGCTGCGTTGCTCGGTCCGTCCGGACTGGTTGCGACGGCGGACACGGCACTCGAACAGCCAGCGGCGCTTGCCGACCGGCTCGACGCGATCACGGGCGTCACGGCGCCGGTGCACGACCGAAACCACTTCCGCGAGTTCGTCTTCGAGACGGTCCGCCCGGCGCAAACGGTTGCCGACGGACTCCGTTCGCGTGGCTTTGCGGTTCACGTTGTCGGCGACCACGAGCTACAGGCCTGTGTCACAGAGACGACCGCCGACCACGTCGACGCCTTCGTCAAGGCCCTCAGAGAGACTGCTGCAATCGAGGAGGTGCCACAGTCGTAAGCTACCCATGACTAAATTCAAGCGCGTTCCCCGTAGCGGGTTCCGCCCCCGCTCCGTCAGCCGTCATGAGCAGGGTGCACGACGCCGTGGTTCCGCCCGACCGAGCTGTTCTGTTCGGTCAAGCGTGCGCCCGCCGGGCTTGATCCGGCGTGGGCGGCTGGGGTCAACACGCCGCGTTCATGCAGCGTGGACTCGGACGCTTTGCACCGCCAGAACGGCGGTCAAAGCGGCGTTGTCAACGTCCCGCTGTTCGAGACCGGCATCCGGCGGTGCCTCTGAGGCGTCCGTTTTGGCCGCCCCAGAGTGCGGTGTGATATCCGACCCGAACCGGCCTCAATGGACCGATTGCGAACCCGTCGCCGGCCAGAGCGCGGTGGCCGGCAGCGCATCCGATGCGCTTCCGCCCACGACCGCAGTCGTGTGTTTCCGCGCTGCTCAACTATGACATACCGACAAGCACGGTTCCAGCACGACGGTGTCTACGAGCCACACCTTGCAGCGAAAGACCAGACGACCGTGACCCCGGACGTTGACCTCCCGGATGAGCTGACCCGCGATGAACTGTCCTTACCCGACCTCGCAGAGCCCGAACTTGGCCGCCATTACACGCGGTTGTCACAGATGAACTGGGGAATCGAGTCCGGCCCCTACCCGCTGGGTTCCTGTACGATGAAGTACAACCCGAAGTTTACAGAGGATCTAGCTGCCCATCCCAAAGCCTCGTTGCACCCCGATCGGCCGGCAGCGGCCGCACAGGGTACACTTGAGATCCTCCATACGCTCCAAGCGTACCTGGCGGACATCGGCGGCATGGACGCCGTGACACTGCAGCCGCCCTCCGGCGCTGCCGGTGAGTTCACCGGAATCAAGATCGCGAAAGCCTACCACGAGGCAAACGGCGACGGCCACCGCAGCGAAGTCATCGTTCCGGATACGGCCCACGGAACGAACCCGGCGACGGCCACGATGGCCGGGTACGACGTGATCGAAATCGAGAGCAACGAAGCGGGCCAGATGGATCTCGACGCCGTCCAGGCAGCGTGCTCCGAACAGACCGCCGCGTTGATGCTTACGAACCCAAACACCGTCGGTGTCTTCGAAGACAACATCCAGGCACTCGCGGATGCCGTCCACGGCGTCGGCGGGTTGATGTACTACGACGGCGCCAACCTCAATGCACTCGTTGGCCGAGTACGTCCCGGTGACATGGACTACGATATCATGCACTACAACGTCCACAAGACATTCTCGTCACCACACGGTGGTGGCGGCCCTGGTGCCGGCCCGGTCGGGGTGAAAGCTGGGCTTCAGGACTTCTTGCCGGCGCCACACATCCGCAAACGAGACGGCAGCTACGAGTTTTACGACCCACCCCAGTCGATCGGCAAGGTCCATGGAAACCACGGTAACTGGCTGGTCCTTCTCAAGGCCTTCGCGTACATCCACCGGCTCGGAGACGAGGGACTGATCGACATGAGTGAAAAGGCGGTGCTCAACGCCAACTACCTCGCCAGTCAGATCGAGTTCGAGATCCCGTATGGCCCGTTTTTCCACGAGTTCGTGGCGAGTGCTGGCGACCGGAACGCCCGTGACGTCGCCAAGCACATGCTCGACCACGGTGTTCACTCTCCTACAACCGCCTGGCCGGAGATCGTCCCGCAGGCGTTGATGACCGAACCGACCGAGATCGAGAGCAAAGACAGTCTCGACACGCTCGCGGCTGCGTTTAACGCTGCTGCTGGGGCGTCAAAAGAAGAACTTGCGGCTGCTCCACAACAGACCAGCGCAAAGCGGGTCGACCAGACAGCAGCGGACCGGAACCCACGCTTGACGTGGCACGCCTTGGATGGGGACTGAGCAGCGAAGCGGATCCCCAGATACTATTAATAAAAGCGGAAAATTAAAACAATTTTATTAACCTTTAATACACGCTCCGCGCATGTTCAGGTATGGTTGTCGCTAGCGTCTCAATGCCAGAAGAACTGCTCGAACGAATCGACACCTTCGCGGAGGAGCATGGCTACACGGGCCGAAGCGAGGTGATCCGGGAAGCTGCCCGAGACTTGTTGACGGAGTTCGAAGACAAGCAACTCGAGGGCAAGCGTCTGATGGCAACGATCACGGTTGTCTTTGATTACGACACCACAGCGGCCGAAGAAGAGCTGATGCACCTCCGCCACGACCACGACGACCTCGTCGTCTCAAACTTCCACAACCACGTGGGGAATCACTACTGTATGGAACTGTTCGTCCTCGAGGGATCACTCGAAGCGATCTCGACGTTTGTTGGCAAGATCCGCGCCACCGGCGAAGCGCTGTCCGTCGACTACTCGGTCGTCCCGGTAGATACGCTCTCGCATCCCTTCTCGGGGACCCACTCCTGAGACCTCCTTGGTACCGCTGAGTATGCATTTATGTCTGCTGTCCCCACGGCGCCATCTTCTGGGTGTCACACGTTCGTGTACCACCACTAGTGTCCGGCGACGCCAACACGCCTGGAGGGCACAACGGTGACTGTACTGATTGCACTCAACGACTCCGCCCCCGCGTGGACGGCCTTTGACTACGCGCTTGAACACCACGATCCCGAGGAGATTGTCCTCGTCCACGTTCTCGCCTCGAAGGACCACGGCGAGGCCGCCGGTCCAGAGCACGCAGCCCAACTGTTTGACCAGGCTGCCGAACGCGCGTACGTCGCCCCGGCGCGGTTCCAGACCGACGTCCGGACCGGTGATCCAGTCGAGGGACTTCTCGCTGCCGCCGGGGCCGTTGACGCCGACCAGATCGTCGTCGGCACCCACGGCCGTGAGGGCGTCTCGCGGATCCTTCTCGGAAGCGTCGCGGAGGCGTTAGTTCGGCAAGCCCCGGTTCCCGTCACAGTCGTCCGGTGACCGCCTCCCGCCCACATCAGGATGAGGGCCCTTGCCGGGGATCGGACACACAAAACAATAGAGCGGCATTTGCTAAACGTCTGTACGATTTGCTTGCTACTTACAACTGATTTTTGCCTATTTGGACAGTAATCTTGGGGGAACAACGGGGTTTTAGTGCCAACGATTATACCGTATAGGTGATTGCGATGACAAACGGCGATATTGGAACGCTAACGTCAGCGGAACGTGATGTCATAGAAACAATCGCGGACGAAAACGTCGACCTGATTCGGTTGCAGTTTACCGACATCTTAGGCACGGTCAAGAACGTCTCTATTACCACAGACCAGGCAGAGAAAGCATTCCGGGAGGGTATTTACTTCGATGGGTCCTCGATCGAAGGCTTCGTGCGAATCCAGGAGTCGGATATGCGACTCGTCCCCGACCCGTCGACGTTTGCGGTGCTCCCGTGGCAGTCTGCTGGTGAGGGCAAGGCCGCCCGACTCGTTTGCGACGTCTACGATACCGCTACCGGCGAACCGTTTGCCGGCGACCCACGGACGGTCCTCAAGTCGGTCCTCGCGGAGGCAGAGGCGATGGGCTACACGATGAACGCGGGTCCCGAGCCGGAGTTTTTCGTCTTCGAAAAAGACGAAGACGGCAACGCTACGACGGTGACACACGACAGTGGCGGCTACTTCGATATGGCGCCGAAGGACCTCGCCTCGGACCTTCGCCGTGAGATCATATACGCCTTAGAAGCGATGGACTTCGACGTTGAGGCCGCCCACCACGAGGTCGCAGAAGGCCAGCACGAAATCGACTTCAAGTACGCGGATGCGTTAACGACGGCAGACAACATCGCGACTTTCCGTACGGTGGTCCGGGCCATCGCCGAGAAGAACGACCTCCACGCGACGTTCATGCCGAAGCCGATTGCCCACATCAACGGTTCCGGTATGCACACTCATATGTCGTTGTTCGAGACTGGCGTCGAGGATCCAGCAGCGGCGAATGCATTTCACGACCCCGATGACGACTACAACCTCAGTGAGACCGCCTACCAGTTCCTCGCCGGGATTCTCGAACACGCCCCGGCGATTACTGCCGTGACAAATCCAACTGTCAACTCCTACAAACGGCTTGTCCCGGGCTATGAGGCCCCGATCTACGTAGCGTGGAGTGACGTCAACCGGTCGGCACTGGTCCGGAAGCCGGCGGCCCGGACGCCGGCGGCCTCACGAATCGAGTTCCGGTCCCCGGACCCATCCTGTAACCCGTACCTGGCACTTGCAGTGATGCTTGCGGCTGGCCTCGATGGCATCCGGCGTGAGCTGTCCTGTCCCGATCCGGTGCGGAAAAACATCTACGAGTTCGACGAAGCGGAGCGGGCCGCACACGGGATCGAGACTCTGCCGCCGAATCTCGGGCAGGCGGTTGAGGCCCTGAACGCCGACGAAGTGATCAAAACTGCACTCGGAGATCACATCCCCGAGAAGTTTATCGAAGCGAAAGACGCCGAGTTCAACGAGTACGTTGCTGAGGTTTCCCAGTGGGAGCTGGACCGTTACCTCGAGACGTTCTGAGCAACGACCTCGATGGCCTGGTAGCCACACTCTTTACACCGCTGTTTCTGTTTGAGGCCGCGTTCGATCCACGTTCGTGCGTACGTCTCCATAGAACCGCCACACTGTGGACAGTCGCCTGCGCTCATCAGCCTGGCGTTGGACGAAGGTCATAATGAACGCACCGGTCTCCGAAGGTCTAAGTGCGATCCAGCACTCGTGTGTGCATGAAACTCTACACCGGCCGCGGCGACGAGGGGATGACCGACCTGATGGACGGGACGCGCATCGCGAAGACGAGCGCGCGGATCGAGGCCTACGGCACGGTCGATGAGCTCAACGCCGTTTTAGGCCGTGCCCACCCAACCGGGTACGACGACCTCAACGACCTCCTCTTGACCGCCCAGAACCACCTCCATATTATTCAGGCCGAATTCTCGAATCCCGACAGTGGCACAGAGACACCGAGGATCAGTGACGACCACGTCACTACCGTCGAAGACTGGATCGACGACCTCCAGGCCCAGCTTGAGCCGCTTGAATCGTTCGTCCTCCCGGGCGGTTGTGAGGTCGGGTCTCGCCTCCACCACGCCCGTGCCGTCTGCCGTCGAGCGGAACGTCGGGCTGTTGCCTTTGCGGCCGACAACCCGGTCAACGATGCTGCTGTCGTCTACCTCAACCGCCTCTCTGATCTGCTGTTTGCGGCCGCCAGAACGGTGAACGACCGCGAGGACGTTCCCGAGGAGTCTCCGACGTACTAGTCCTCACGCCGGAGTCGCCTGACCACGAAATCGGTATCGAGTTGGGCGAGAAACTGCCCCAGCCGTGGCCCCTCGGACTTGTCGAAGAACAACCGGTATCCCGTTGAAAAGAACGCACCGACGTCGATGTCGTGGCGCCGTGCAGTCTCATAAATCTCCGCCTGGATCGCCTCGCCGTCGTCCGGGTTGGCTTCGATAAACGTTGCCAGTTCCTCTAGTGCGGCTGCGGTCGTCTCGTCGATGGTGACCGATGGGCGCTGGTCTCGGCTGAGGCTGTAACTGTACTCGTTGTCGGTCCGCTTTGCCCACCGACGGGCGCGGGTGACCCGCGATAGTGCTGCCTCGACTGCTGACTCACTCGCGTCGGCCGGGATGTGCCCTTCACGAGCTGCGACCTCACGGCGTTGCTCTGGATCGTCTGCCATGCCCAACACCGCGGCAAACTGGTAGGGAATCCGGAACCGGTCCGCCCGCACCTCGTCGACGAGAAACGGATACACGCGCTCGGCGAAGGCCTGTCTGCTGTGTGTGTCGGTGGCCTCACCCTTGTAGGCCGCCTCGAGCTGATCGAACTCGTTGACGAGCTGGTCGATCTGCGTAATCGAGAAGTCACGGGCCGTCGTCGGATCCTTGGCGAAAAAGTAGCGCAGTACCTCCGGTTCGATCAACTCGAGTGCCTCTGGCACCAGCAGGACGTGTCCCTCGGAGGAGGAAAACGGCTTGCCGTCGAGGGTAAACCACTCGTACGCCATCGGGACCGGGGGATCGATATCGAAGATGTCCCCGGCGATCTCGGTGCCACTCGGCCAGGAGCCCTCCGCATGGTCCTTCCCGAAGGGCTCGAAGTCGACACCGAGTAAGTCCCACTGGGCGACCCACTCGAAGCGCCAGGGGAGCTTCCCCTCGCGAATTGAGACCGCCCCCTCGTGCCCGCAGCCGTCGATCTCCCGGTCGCCGGCGGTCAGTCCCTCGCACCGGTAGCTAACTGTCTCGGCTTCGAGGTCGACAGCCGTGACTGTCGAGGTGAGCTTGCCACACGCACGGCAGATCGGATTGAACGGGACGTACGAGTCATCGACCGAGTCTTGAAACTCACTCAGAAGCTCGCGTGCGTCGGTCTGTCGGTTGAGGACGGTTCGCACTGCGTCGTCGAAGGCTCCAGACTCGTACAGGTCCGTATTCGAGACGATCTCGACGTCGATGTCCAGAGCGGACGCGATATCGGCGATCAGCGTCGAGAAGTGATCGCCGTAGGAGTCACAGCAGCCAAACGGATCCGGGATGTCGGTGTACGGACGACCGAGGTTCCGTCCGAGTACGCCAGCATCGACGTCCCCGAGGTCGACGATAGTTCCGTCTAAGTCGGCGAGTTTCCGCGGCAGCTTCCGGAGTGGATCCCGGTCGTCAGCGGTGAATACCTGGTCGACAGTGTGGCCCCGCTCCCGGAGGACTTCGGCGACGAACCAGCCGAGCATGAGCTCGTTTGCGTTGCCGAGATGCGGTATGCCGGATGGTGAGATTCCCCCTTTGATCGTGATGGGGTCACCGGATGTTTGGGCCTCGATCTGGTCGGCGACTGCGTCGGCCCAAAATGCACGCTTGGTCCGGCCGGTGGTCGCGTACGGGTCGTACACGACCTCGTCTCCGATGCTCATGCCAGGGTTACGAGTTCGGCGTCTTTATATGGGATGATCTCGGTCCCGTCGTGTTCACCACGTGTGACTGCCGGCGGGATCCGTGTTGGATCGGTCCCGTCGACGACGAGTGCGTGGACGCCAGACCGCTGGAGCACCTTCGCAGCCAGCAAGTCGACCGGCGCCTTCGCCCCGGCAGTCATCTCGATGTCGGAGATGAGATCAACGAGCTCACCCGGCGTGAGCCGTGGCACACGTTCGGCTGTTCCATCTTCGTCTGGGTCGGCCGTGTAGACGCCGTCGACAGAGGTCGCGTAGACGAGCAACTCTGCGTCGATGTACTCGGCGAGTGCTGCGGCGACTGCGTCGGTTGTCTGTGCCGGGACGACACCCCCCATGATTGGAACGTCACCGCGACGCATCGCAATGTCGGCAGCCTCGTAGTCTGCTGGCGGCGTTCCGACTGCTTGCCCCTCGATTCCGGCGGCCAACAGCCGGGCGTTGAGCCGCGTGGTGGCAATCCCAATCTCGTCTAGCTCCATTTCGTTTGCTCCAAGCTCGCGGGCCACGGAAATATACTCCCTGGCGGTCGTTCCACCGCCCACGACCGCAGCCACGGTCCCGCCAGCGTCGACGATCTCTTCGAGGGCGGTCGCGTGTGCCCGCACACGAGCTGGTGTTGTCGGTGCGAGGACACTACCGCCAATCGAGACGACAACTTTCATCGCAAAGGCATACCCAAGACGTCCTCTTAAGCGTTGTCAAGCAACTGTTGCCGCCCCCGCGGTCTCGCGTCACCACGGCGCATGGGGTCCGCCCCGGCCTACTAACCCGACGAGCCCCGGCATGTTGTGCTCACACCCCGTCGTATTTGATAGCTGATAGTACGAGTAGCACACGCGACAGATAAACAATCAGAGCGCGGTATAAACTGTCTCCGTTACTCTCAGGGCGTCATTTATTGTTCATTGGATGGGTAAAAATGACATAAACGGTCGAAGATCGGCTAATATCTGTTTAACCATCGACCGGGTATATTACCCTCCGGCCGATAGGTGGGGGTGAAGCATGAGTACGGCAGTTACCTCCACTGACGATGACCAGCCCTCCAAGCACGAACGCCTTCGTGACTTCCTGGTCGAGAAGGTCCACACGGAAGGCGAAGTCTACTTCAAAAGCAAGTTCATCGCCGAGGAGGTTGGACTCTCCCCCAAGGAGATTGGCGCGCTGATGGTCCAGCTCAAAGACTCCGCATCTGAGGTGGACATCGAAAAGTGGTCCTACACTAGTGCAACCACTTGGCGCGTCGAGCCTGCATGATCTGACCGTCGAAGGTAGCTTATCGCCGGCTTGACCTCCTCCCAGACTGAAGTCGTGGGATTCCTCCGTGGGTAATCCAACCAGATTGATTACCCCGGCTGTGAACGTGCGGGTTCGCTGAGGCTGGGTTGGTCAAGCGAACGCGACTGTTCCCCAAACTCGGCGGGTCTCCAGTCGTGTTCGTTCCACTGCCAGTACGCCCCCTC
>OBKM01000480.1_pt1 | contig 19666 bp, 13 predicted proteins | sample 1519691 | NCBI WGS metagenome assembly OBKM01 (sample SAMEA37050418, study PRJEB22526) | metagenome | biome: saline pan; feature: lake; material: water | place: Egypt | collected 2015 | depth 0.5 m | reverse complement strand
CCACGACGGAGAACGGGTAACGACACCGATGTTGCGCGCAGCTATCCACAACAAAGCGATGCGGAATACCCACGAGGGGCGTACACTCCCCACAACGCTTATATTTTCAAGCGGGAAAGTGGATGTCATGAACCGATCGGTCCGGGTGCTACACGTCGACGATGAGCCCCGATTTACCGGACTGACGACGACCCACCTGCAGCGGATCGACGACCGCTACGTGGTCGAAACAGCGGAGAGTGTAACAGAGGGGCTGGACCGACTGGCGGATGGACGATTCGACTGTGTCGTCTCCGACTACGATATGCCGGGGAAAAACGGCATCGACTTCCTCGAAGCGGTGCGGGAGTCAGATCCGAACCTCCCCTTTATTCTGTTCACCGGCAAGGGAAGCGAGGAGGTCGCCAGTGACGCCATCTCGGCAGGCGTCACGGACTACCTACAGAAGGATACTGCCACCGAGCAGTTCGAGCTGCTCGCCAACCGGATCGAGAACGCCGTCTCACAGCACCGGACCGAACACGAACTCGAACAGCAGCGGATCGTCCTCGAAACGGTGATCGAGAACCTGCCAGCCGGAATCCTCGTGGAGGACGAATCCCGGGAAGTGCTGACGGCAAACACGGAGCTCCTCGAACTGTTCGGCGACGACGTGAGCGTCGAGGAGTTCGTCGGCGCTGACTGTGCACAACTGGCACGGGAGCTCAAAGACGTCTTCGTCCGGAGCGAGGAGTTCCTGGCCTCGATCGAGGACCACCTCGACGCACGCGAGCCAGTCATCGGTGAGACCTTCGAGCTCGCCGACGGTCGGATCGTCGAGCGCGATTACATTCCGTACGAGCTGCCAAGCGGGGCGGCGAACCTCTGGATGTACCGGGACGTCACTGACGATCGGGAACAGACCAGACTTCTGGAGGGGCTGTTCGAGCAGTCGTTACACGGTATCAGTATCAAGGAGATCATCACGGACGAGGAGGGCACGCCGGTCGATTACGAGTATCTACATGTAAACGACCAGTTCGAGGAGTTGACCGGTCTTGACGGCGACGCGATCGTCGGGCGTCGTGCGACCGAGGCTATCGACGGGATCGAGGACACGGGATTCATCGAAACGTTCGGGGAGGTGGCGCTGGGAGGCGAGCCGAAACGGTTCGAATCGTACTCCGAACCGCTGGATCGCCACTACGAGATCTCGGTGTTCTCGCCGACCGATGAGCGGTTTATTACCATCTTCTCTGATATCACCGAGAGAAAAGCGAGGCAAAAAGAGCTCGAGAAGTTCAAGTTCTTCGTCGAGCACACGCCCGATTTCATGATCATTCTCGAAGAGGATCTCACCGTCCGATACCAGAGCCCGATCTCGCCCGCGGTCGAGTACGAACCCCTGGTCATTACCGCGGACGATCCGATCCAGTATATTCACCCCGAGGATCGAAACGCTACGGTCAGCGGGTTCCAGCAGAGCCTGGACAACCCCGACGAGGTCGTGACGAGCGAGTTCCGGGCGAAGGATGCCGAGGGTACGTGGCGGTGGTTCGAGACTCGCTCCCAGAACTTCATCGGCACCGAGCCGATCGACGGCGTGCTGGTGACGATCCGGGAAGTTACCGAGCGCAAGGAGAAAGAACGGAGGCTCCAGCGACAGAACGAGCGCCTCGATCAGTTCGCGAGCGTTGTCTCCCACGACCTGCGAAACCCGCTAAACGTCGCGGACGGACGCCTGGATCTACTCGCCGAGGACTGTGATAGCGAGCACGTAGCGGAGATCGAGTGGGCGCTCGACCGGATGGATCAGTTGATCGACGACGTACTGACGCTGGCTCGCGACGGCGAGACCGTTGGCAAGACGGATCCGGTCGCGCTGGATGCGCTCGTCGTCCAGTGCTGGAGTAACGTGGCGACCGGGGAGGCGACGCTGACCTGCGAGACGTCGGGCGAGATCCGCGCTGATCGGAGCCGGCTCTCACAGTTGCTCGAAAACCTGTTCAGAAATTCGGTCGAACACAACGCCAGGCCGGTGACGATCACTGTCGGCGACCTGTCCGACGGGTTCTACATCGAGGACGACGGACGCGGGATCCCGGCAGCGGAACGCGAGGCGGTCTTCGAGGCCGGTCACACCTCGACCGAGGACGGCACCGGCTTCGGACTGGCAATCGTCGCGGAGATAGCGTCGGCACACGGCTGGGAGGTCGACGTTACCGGAAGCACAGCAGGTGGGGCGCGCTTCGAGATTACCGGCGTCGAGCAGGTCGAATGACGGCCAGAGGAGACAGGGTGCGCGTTTTCCAACACTTCGAAAACTGTAGTAAATTGCTACAACTTTCGAAGTGAGTGAACGAACAGCCGCGACTGTCCGATCTGACACCGGCAGCGGATTTTATACGCCGTCGGAGCGATATGCCGGTATGGCAACCGACACCGCCGACGGAACGCTGCTGGTGCCCGTTTCCAACCCGGAGACGGTCGAGCGGCTGCTGGACACTGCCGTCGACATCGCGCGGGGCCGATCGTTACGCATCCTCGCGCTGCACGTCGTCGAGGTTCCGGCACAGATCCCGCTCTCGGAGGGCCACCAGCTCGTCGACGAGGACGGCGAGGAGCGAGCGGTGCTGGCCGACGCGGAGCGCCGGGCCACGGACGCCGACGTGGCCGTCGAGACGACGCTCCGGTACGCCCGCGACGTGGCGACTGGCATCGTCGGCGCGGTCGACGAACACGACGCCAACGGGCTCTTGCTCGGCTGGCACGGGCGTCCGCGTCGCCGGGATATCATTCTGGGGAGCTTCATCGATCGTGTGCTCGCAGAGGCGGACTGTGACGTCTTCGTCAAGCGGATCCGCCGTCCCGCCCGGCACGTCGACTCGATTCTCGTGCCGGTCGCGGACGGCCCCCACTCCGATCTCGCCGTCGAGCTCGCTGAAGCGCTCGCGACGGAACACGACGCCGATATTCGACTGGTCCACGTCATCGGGCCGGACGCGAACACTGCTGCGGTCGAGACCGCGGAATCACTGCTCGCGGAGAGCGCTGCCACGCTCCCGGACGACTGCGACGTCGAGACGGATCTGCTCCGGAGCGATCACGTGCCGGGTGCGATCAACGACGAGACCGCCTATCACGACCTGACGATCCTCGGCGCGACGCGGGACCCGTTCTTGCGTCGCAAGCTCGTCGGCTCGGTAGCGGAAGGCGTCGGACGCTCCGCGGCGAGTGCCGTACTGCTGGTGCGGAGCGAACCGGAAGAGTAGGATCTACGCGAGTACAGACACGAGCGCGACCGCGACGTATGCCGCCCCACCGGCCACGAGCGGGATCGAGAGGTTATCGTCGACGACGAACTCGCCGATTCGGGGTTTGACGCCGTCGGCGACCATCGCCCCGAGCGCGGCGACCGCGGCGACCGCCGGGCTCAGGAACGGCCACGCGATCGCGAAGCTGATGACGAACATCGCCGCCAGCGAGCGTGGATGTTTGATCGTCCGGAGCTCGTCGGTGCTCAGGAGTCCGCTCACGGGATCACCGATCGTAAGCATCAGGATGGCGGGGACGGCGATCGACGGCTCGAAGGCGAGTATGACTGCCGTCATGCTGAACGCACCCAGCGCGTAGCCCGCGACCGTCTCCTGTTCGTACTCGCGGGTGAGCTTCTCGAAGATCCACAGATCCAGCCCGGTCCGTAGTCGGAGCAGTTCGATACCGACGACTGCGGCGCTGGCCGCGAGCATGAGCGCGCCCAGTTGCGACCACGTCAGGACCTCGAGCAGGTAGAGCCCGGGGATGATCGAACTGCTCGCGTGGAACAGCCGCCGCTTGATCTCGTCGGCCATCTACGACAGTTCGTCGAACGACAGGTCGCCCGACCGGAGCGCCGTCAGCGTCTCGACGAGCTCGTCGAGGGCGACCCGGACCTGCTCGGTCGAGTCGCGTTCGCGGACCGTCACCGTCCCCTCTTCGAGCGCCTCGTAGTCCACGGTGACACAGAACGGCGTGCCGACCTCGTCCTGTCGGCGGTAGCGCCGCCCGATCGCACCGGAGTCGTCGTAGGCGACCGAGAGCCCGGCCTCACGCAGGTCGGTTGCGACCTCCCCGGCGAGCTCGCCCAGCCCCTCCTTGTCCATCAGCGGGAAGACGCCGACAAAGGTCGGGGCCACTTCGGGTTCGAGTTCGAGATAGGTCCGTTCCTCGCCGTCGACCTCGTCCTCGCGGTAGCTGTGATCGAGGATCGTGTAGAGTACGCGATCGATGCCGAAGGAGGGCTCGACGACGTGGGGCGTGATGTGTTCGCCCGCCTCGGTGACCTCCTCGACGGCGAAGCCGGTCTTCTCGACCGGGACAGTGTACTCCGCGCCGTCGACCTCGACGGTGACCTCGTCCCCCTCGAACGCGGATCGGTCCGTCTCGGCGAGCGCCGCGAGCGCGTCGGCGATCTCGCCTGCTGCGCCGCCGAACTCCGGCCCGAGATAGCTCATCTCCGGATCGACCGTCGCGCGCTCGACGGTCTTCGGTTCGTCGTACTGCTTGAAGATCGTGAACTCCTCGTCGGAGTACTCGCCGTGTTTGCTCAGGTCGTAGTCGCTCCGATAGGCGAAACCGGTGAGTTCGACCCAGTCACCATCTAGTTCGGATTCGGCGTCCCAGCAGTCCACCGAGTAGTGAGCGAGTTCGCCGGGGAGATGCTGGCGGAAGCGAAAGCGGTCCATGTCGATACCGACGCGATCGTACCACTGCTGGGCGATGCCGAGATAGTAACCGATCCACGCGCTGGCGATGGTGCCGTCCTCTACTGCCTCGCCGATCGTCATCGTGATGGGCTCGCCGTCGTCGGCCTGCTGTTCGGGGACGGGATACAGCGTCGCCTCGATGTCCTCGACCCGCGCGAGGTCGGGCTCGTCCTCCTCGGGGTCGATGAACAGTTCGAGTTCGGCCTGCGTGAACTCCCGGGTGCGAATAACGGATTTTCGGGGGCTGATCTCGTTCCGGTAGGCCTTCCCGATCTGTGTGACGCCGAAGGGAAGCTGATTGCGGGCGTACTCTTTGAGCTGTGGGAACTCGACGAAGATGCCCTGAGCGGTTTCGGGTCGCAGGTAGCCCGGCGAGGAGTCACCGGGACCGATGTTGGTGCCGAACATGAGGTTAAACTCCTCGACGGACTCGCCCGCGAGCGCCGCACCGCAGGCCGGACAGGCGAGGTCGTGCTCGGCGATGAGCGCCTCGACCTCCGAAATCGGGATCGCTTCGGCGTCTTCGAGCTCGGTGTTGTCCTCGATCAGGTGATCCGCACGATGGGTCGCACCACACTCTGCACATTCGACAAGCATGTCGTCGAACGTGTCGAGGTGACCTGAGGCCTCGAAAACGGGCTCGGGCATGATCGTCGGCGCGTCAATCTCTTGGTTGCCCTCCTTGACCGCAAAGCGGTCCCGCCAGGCGTCCTCGACGTTTTGCTTGAGCGCCGCACCCTGCGGGCCGAAGGTGTAAAAGCCCGAAACACCGCCGTACGCGCCCGAGGCCTGCAGGAAGTAGCCGCGGCGCTTGGCGAGCTCGACGAGCTCCTGACTACTCATACAGCGCCTCCAGCAGATCCATATCGCGGACGACGCCGACGAGCTGGTCGCCGGTGATCAGCGGGATCTGCTCGATGTCGTGGGTGATCATCTGCTGGGCCGTCTCCTTCGCAGTCTTTCGTTTCGAGACCGTCACGAGGTCCGATGTCATCAGGTCGCCGACAGTCTCGTCGGGGAGTTCGACGTTCCGGACCGTCATCGATCGACTGCCGACGCCTTTGATCCCCTCCCACATCCAGTCGTTGTCCTGATCGGCGAAGCTGTTGCCCGTCCGCTCTTCCTCCTCGACGACGCGGGCCACGTCGAGGATGTCGACCTCGGTCAACATGCCCGTCGGATCGCCCGCCTCGTCCAGCACGACGGCGTAGGGGACGTTCGCGTAGAACAGTTCGCGCATCCCAACGACGAGTGGCGCGGCCTCGTAGGTCGTGTTGATATCGGTCGTCGCCAGCGCCTCGACGCTCGTGTCGGCGTCGACATCGCCGGTCGCGATCGCCCGGATCACGTCGGTGATCGTGATGATCCCTTCGAGTTCGCCGTCGACGACGGGAATTCGGCGGGCGTTCTCCGCCGCCATCAACTCGGCGAGAGCCTCGATACTGGCCTCGCACTCGATCGTCGGAACCTCCTCCATCAGCAAGGCGAGTTGATCCTCGTCGGGCTCCTCGATCAGGCTCTCACGGGAGACGAGCCCGCGATACTCCTCGCCAGCGTCGGATTTCTTGACGACCGGCACCGATGAGAACTCCCGGTCCTGCAGGTATTCGAGGGCATCGTCCCGGCTGCCGGGCAGCGACACCGTGACGAGCTCCGAACGGGGTGTCATCGCGTCGGATACGTTCATACACCGGCGTACGTGCAAAACCGCAATAAACTCCCTGCTTCGCGTACGTGACACGGTAGGCGACACACGAGCGCTGAAATAGATCAAAAGTGGACGGCTGTTCATATCAGATCCGACGGGTTTATGTATGTATGAAAGATAGTTATAGATATGTCCACGTCAGGCTACACCGAGTCGTTGGCGGACACGCGTGAGGTCGTGGGAACGATCGACGGCGACGGCCACGAGGGCGAGTACGTAATCGCGGATATCACCCGGGATGGGGCGTGGATTTCCACGGATCTCGCAGATGCGGTGGAGCTTGACGAGATGCGATAATACCGGGCACACTCCGGATGGTCGATTTTTTGAACGATGGGGCCAAAGTCCCGAGCAATGCCGCCAGAGTCTACGGAGAACCCGTACGTCGAGGAGCCGCCGACGGCGTTCGAGCCGGTGGAATCGCTCGACGAGACCGAGGCCCGCGAACAGGCGGATCTCCTCCGGGAAGCGATCCGATATCACGACCGTCGGTACTACCGAAAGGCGGACCCAGTTATTTCCGACAGGGCCTACGACGCCCTGTTTGCCCGCCTCGAAACGCTCGAAGACCGGTTCGATATCGACAGTGCTGACAGCCCGACCCAGCGGGTGGGCGGCGAGCCGGTCGACGAGTTCGAGACCGTCGAGCACGTCGGGCCGATGCTCTCGATCGATAGCACCGAGGACGCCGACGAAGTGCGTAACTTTGCCGACCGGATCGAGCGCGAGTTCGACGACGTAAGCTACGTCTGCGAGCCGAAGTTCGACGGCATCTCGATCGAGGTCGTCTACGAGGACGGCCAGCTCGTGCGTGGAGTCACCCGCGGTGATGGTCGCGAGGGTGACGACGTGACCGCAAACGTCCGGACGATCCGGTCGATCCCGCTCCAGCTCTCGGGGGACTATCCGGAGTTTCTGGCCGTGCGAGGCGAGATCTACATGCCACGGGACGCGTTTCAGGCGTACAACCGCGAGCTGGTCGAACGCGGCGAAGACCCCTTTGCGAACCCGCGGAACGCGACAGCAGGGACGATCCGTCAGCACGACCCAACCGTGGTCGCCGAGCGCCCGCTGGACTGTTTCTTTTTCGAGGTGCTCGACGCGAGCCGTGAGTGGGAGAGCCGCTACGCCGAGGACGAGACGCTGCCGGAGTTCGGCCTGCGCGTCAACGAACACACCACCCGCGTCGACGACATCGAGGCCGCAATTTCGTACCGCGACGACATCCTCGACCAGCGGGACGACCTGAACTACGAGATCGACGGTGTGGTGATCAAAGTCGACGGCCGGGCCGAGCGCGAGGCTCTCGGGTCGACCGCCCGACACTATCGGTGGGCGATCGCCTACAAGTTCCCCGCACGCACCGAGGAGACGACGGTCCGCGATATCGCGGTGCAAGTGGGGCGAACGGGCCGCCTGACGCCAGTCGCACTGCTCGATCCGGTCGACGTCGGCGGGGTGACGGTCGCTCGGGCCAGCCTGCACAACCCCGACGAGATCGCCCGCCTCGGCGTCGACGTCGGCGACAGGGTGCGGATCGAGCGGGCGGGCGACGTGATCCCACAGGTCGCGGAGGTCATCGACGAGGACGGCGACGGTCACTTCACGTTTCCGGACACCTGCCCGGTCTGCGAGAGCGCGGTCGAGCGGGACGGCCCGATGGCCCACTGTACCGGGGGAATCGCCTGTGACGCCCAGCTACGGGAGTCGCTGGTCTACTACGGGAGCGACGCCGGGCTCGATATCGACGGACTGGGTGAACGGACGATCCGCCAGCTGCTCGATACGGGGCTGATCGAGCGGCTGCCGGATCTCTACCGGCTCGACGCCGACGAACTGGCCGGGCTGGAGGGCTGGGGCGAGCGGAGCGCGCGGAACCTGATCGAGGCGATCGAGGCAACCGAAGAACCGCCGCTCGCCGACATCCTCTCCGCACTCGGTGTCCCACACGTCGGTCCGGCGACCGCCCGGGAACTGGCTCGCGAGTTCGGTACGCTGGACGCAGTGATGGATGCGAGCGTCGACGAGTTACGATCCGTCGACGATGTCGGCGAGATCGTCGCCGAGGAGATCCACGAGTTTTTCGCCTCCGAAGCGAACCGGACGGTGATCGAGGAGCTGCGCGCGGAAGGCGTCGAGCCACAGGCCGCCGAAACCACCGGCGGCGACGAACTCGATGGGCTGACGATCGTCTTCACCGGCAGTCTGGACGGCTACACGCGCAGCGAGGCCCAGGAACTCGTCGAGGCCCGCGGCGGCTCGGCGACGAGCAGCGTCTCGGGTAATACCGACTACCTTGTCACCGGCGAGAACCCCGGCACAGCGAAGGTCGAAGACGCAGAGACAGAGGGCGTCGAACGGCTCAGCGAGGACGAGTTCGAGGCCCTGCTGTCGGACCGGGGGGTGCCGATCGGCGAGGACTAGAGATCCTGTCGGCGGAACAGCACGGTTCCGAGCGCGAGCGGGACGACGATCCAGACGGCGAGGACGGCAAGGCCGGTCCAGCCGTTGATATACCACGCGCCCATGTACCGGGGCTGTGCCACGTCCGTGTAGACGAACCCGTGGAGAATCATCCGATAGGCGTAATGTGGATTGATCACCGAGAGCGGGTACATCCACCAGTCGAACTGGAACGCGATCGTCCACTCACCCGTCTGCAGGCGGTTGACGACGGACTGGGTTGCCATCAGGCCGGGCGTCCAGACGAACCGGAACAGGACGTAGAGTACGAACACCCCGACGGCAGAGAGTATCGAGGACGAGGCCGCGCCGGAAAACCCGATCGCGAGACTCAGATACGCCAGACCGATGAGCAAGACGCCGAGGACGAAGACCAGATAGTCGACGATCGAGAACGCGTCGAACAGCGCGACGACGACGAAGAGCCCGGCGGTAAACGCCAGCAGGACCGGGACGGCGAGCACGACCGAGCGCCCCACGAACTTGCCGAGCATGACGTCGTCACGGGTGTGTGGCAGCGAGAGCGTCAGATTGAGACTGCCGGACTGTCGCTCGCCGACGACGGCCTTGTAGCCCAGCAGGATCGCGATGATGGGCACGAACATCACGGCGTTGTTAAAAAACGACACGAGGCTCTCGACCGTCAGTTCGCCCTCCGTGCCCCCGCCCAGCAGAGGAACAGACGCGTACAGGGCGGTCAAAAATAGGGCAAGGATGACGAACAGTCCCGAGAGGACGATGAGCGAGCGCGATCTGATCGAGTCCCGGATCTCCTTGCGGGCGATGGCGTCCCAGCTCATCGATCGGCCCCCATCGTCACCTGCTCGAACAGCTCTTCGAGCGAGGCCTCTTCGATCGAGAAGTCAGTGACCTCGACGCCGGCGCCCTCGATCGCCGCGATCACGTCGGCTTTCGCATCGTTCGCACAGTCGACGAGCAGAGAATTACCTTCGGTTCGCACGCCCGAGACGCCGTCGAGCGATCGCACGGCATCGAGCGCGCCGTTGTCCGGCTGGGCGACGGTGACCCGGAGCTCGTCGACGGAGCCGGTCGACTCCCGGAGCGCTTCGATGCTGTCCTCGGCGACGAGCTCGCCGTTCGTGAGGATGCCAACCCGGTCACAGACGGCGTCGACCTGTGCGAGGATGTGGCTCGAAAAGAAGACGGTCGCACCACGGTCGCGTTCCGCCTCGATGAGTTCGCGCATCCGCCGCGCGCCGTTCGGGTCGAGCCCCGTCGTCGGCTCGTCGAGAATCAACAGATCGGGCTCCCCGGCCAGCGCCATCGCGAGGACGAGCCGCTGTTTCATGCCTTTCGAGTAGTCGCTGGCCCGTCGATCCGCGGACTCGACGAGTCCAACACGTTCGAGCAGGGCGTCGGGTTCCGTATCGGCTGCTTTCGACTCGCAGGCGAACTCGAGATGCTGGCGGCCGGTGAGCCGGTTGTAGACGCTGAACCCCTCGGGCAGGACGCCGATACGTTCACGGACGGCAAGCGGGTGTTCCTGACAGTCGATACCGAACACTTCCGCACGACCCTCGGTCGGGCGGACGAAATCGAGGAGGACGTTGATCGTCGTCGACTTCCCGGAGCCGTTCGGGCCAAGAAAGCCGTAAATCTCGCCGTCCTCGACCTGGAGGGAGAGGTCACGAACGGCAGTCAGCGAGCCGTACCGTTTCGTGACCCCGTCGAGTTGAATGGCGGCCATACCCGGCCTTCACGACCTCGTCGTATAATTTCTTTGTGTGAGAGCCTGGAAAAGTGTCGGCTCACAGCACGTCATTGGGGTCGTGCTCGCTCGCCATGCGTTCGGCTTCGGTTGCGTAGCGCTCCCTGCGCTCCTCATCGTGGACCGGCTGGAGATCGTCTTCGGGGACCGCTCGAGCCGCCGTCACGTCGAGTCGAAACAGCATGTTCGCGGAGAGATCACGCTGATGGTAGCGACTCCCGTCGGGTGTCGCGTAGACGAACGAGACGAGGTTTTCGTCGCTATAAGAGCGTTCGACGAGCCAGCACTGGACCGAGTCCTCGGACATACGACCGTGTAGCACGCCGGCCGATTTGTATCTGGCGCGAGACCGCTGTAGCAACGATGCAATTATTCATAATGTTTTTATACCTATAATCGAATCGTTTGCATATGAAACGTAGACAATACCTAGCAGGCATTGGCGCAGTGACCGCGGCAACAGTCGTCGGCGTCCCCTCCGTTGCGGGCGACGAACACGACGACGCGATCGCACACTGGGACGTGCCCGAAGGCACCGATGTCGGCCCGGGTAACTACACGTATCCGACGACCGGCGAGATTGATGAGGGGGCGTTCGATCTGGCTGGGCTGACGATCACGTCGGAGGACGGGGAGTATCACTTCACCCACGAGTTCCACAACGAACTGAGCAACCCATGGGGCGGAGATTACGGCTACTCTCACCAACATCTACAGATCTATCTCCATAATCCCGATGCAGACGGCGGGACCATCGAGGCACGAGAGGGTGTCAACGCGACGTTCGAGGCACCGTATCATCACCGAATTGTAGTATCACCTTTCTCGGGAGAGCCGGGATCAATTGTCGAGGACGCGGAAGGAAGCACTGTTGACGAAGATGTGGAGGTCAACACTGAAGACGGCAACAAAATCACGGTCTCAGTAGATGAATCAACGATAGACTATGTCGAGGAGGGAGCAGTAGCCGCACTCTCACTGAGCCACGATGGAGGGGATGACCCACCGGAAGGATTTATTCGACCAGTCACAGAGGACGGTGGCGAGTGGGAGTTCGGCGGCGCGGAGAACGACTACGCCCCACAGGTTATCGATCTCGCAACCGAAGAAGACATCAGTAACGAGGACGCGCTGGCATACTCCGACGGCGAGTACGCCGAGATCCCACTCCTGCAGGTCGGCGACGAGGAGATCGACGACGACCACGACGAGGAGGTCGACGATCCGAACGGCGACGACGATGAGGACCACGACGACGAGGATGATCACGACGAAGAAGACGATCACGACGAAGAGGACGACCACGACGACGATGATGACGCCGACGGTGAGGATGACCACGATGACGACGACGAAGCCGACGACGACGGCTCGCCCGGCTTCGGCATCGGTGCGGCCATTGCTGGCGCGGCAGGTGGTGCGCTCGCGAAAAAACGTCTGAGTGACGACGAAGTCGAGGAATAACGGCTGAGATACCGCGATCAGTTCTTCCGATTTTATTTATACAGGAGTGAGCGGCTGGCAGAACGTACCGGGTACCGGTAGGTTCGGTTGACGTGTTCTGCAGGGAGTACTCTTTTGAGCCGCCTACTCCGTCGGCTCGACGAGACTGACCGTGTCATCCCCGCCCCGGATTTCGACGTCGTGACGCGTGTGCCGGGCGTGCAACTCGGCCCAGCGCCGGACGCCGTGTTCGGCCAGTTGCTCCTCGCTTGCCGGACACTGTCGGCAGTTCGCCCGCCACGTCGCGACGTCGTCGGGGAAGTGGCCCGTGTGGCGCATGTGATCGAGCGCGAACTGTTCGACGGCCTGATTGCCGAGGCCCATCTCGTCGAGTTCGTAGGCGAGATCCCACTCCCGATCGCACCGCGAGCAGGCGATCGTCGGCGTGTCGTCGATCTCGTGGGACGCATCCTCAGTCATCACCGAAGCTACTCGACCGACGCTTTTGAATCCCGGTGTCGAACACGACAGGTCTCGAAACGATTACGTCGGGCACGGGAGAACTCGAACCCGTGTCCGATACGACATCGTCCGGGGCGGAGACTGGGAGTGACAGCCCTGTCGTCCTGCTCACCGGCGCTGGCTCGGGGATTGGCGCGGCGACAGCGCTCGCGTTCGCCGAGAAGGGCTGGACCGTGTACGCGACGGACGTCGAGACGCCGTTGTCCGAGGAGATTCAGACACGCTGTCGGACGCGCGAGTTAGACGTCACCGACGGCGAGCAGAGCCGGGGGGTGGTCGCGGACGTGCTCGCGGAGACAGGCCGACTCGACGTGCTGGTGAACAACGCGGGCTACGCCGTGCCGGGGGCGATCGAGGAAGTGCCGGTCGATGAGACAAAAGCGGAGTTCGACGTGCTCGTCCACGGGCCACACCGGCTGATCAGGGAGGTGCTGCCCGCGATGCGCGAGCAGGGATCGGGGACTATCGTCAACGTCTCCAGCGTGCTCGGGCTGGCCGCCTATCAGGGGCTGGGCAGCTACGCGGCAGGAAAGGCCGCGATGGAGGCGCTGTCGGACTCGCTCCGGCTGGAGCTGCGCGGAACCGGGATCGACGTCGTGCTCGTCGAACCGCCGTGGGTCGAGACGCCCTTCGCCGACGACGCCCGGGCGGAGCTCGCCGGGCGCGAGCGCCACGGGAGCTACGCGGAGACGTACGCCGCACTGGAGGACGGCTGGGCACTGGACGGCGGGCCGCTCGCGCTCTCCCCCGAGCGGGTAGCCGATACGATCGTCGCCGCGGCGACCGACCGCTCGCCATGGGCACGATATCCTGTCGGGATCGTGGCGACGTTCATCAGGTGGACGCGCTGGTTTCCGCCCGCGCTCCTCGATCCGATCCGGCGTGCGTTCGGGTGGGCAACGACCCGGATCGGGCGACTTGGCGCACGCCTGAGGCAGTGGCGGTAGTGGGACGGTACGCAACAACCTGAACGCCAACACGCAGGTTTTTGTTCGTGGGGAACGGCCAATTGGCTATGAACTATCGGGAGGTCACGACGACCGGGGAGTACCTCGCGAGCCTGGACCACGGCGCGGACTGGCGCGAGGAGATCGAATCCCTCGCAGGCGAGGTCGACGCCGACGCGGCGTGGTTCACGGCGCTGGGGGCAGTGCAGGACGCCGAGGTGTGGTTCTACGATCAGGAGACCACCGAGTACGAGCCCGTCTCCTTTGACGAACCGCTAGAAGTCGCAGGCTGTGTCGGGAACGTCTCCTTGCTCGATGGCGAGCGCTTCGCCCACACCCACGCCGTCCTCTCGCGGCCGAGCGGCGAGGCGCTCGCCGGACATCTGGATGCTGCGACCGTCTGGGCGGGTGAGCTGTACATGCGGACCTTCGAAGAATCACTGGAACGGGACCACGACGAACGAACCGATCTGGACCTCTGGTTATAGATGCGAGACGAAGACGAACGCTACTTCGACCGGCTGGAAACGGAACTCGACACCGCGATGGATGTCGCCAGCGAGGCGAAAGCACGCGGCGGCGACCCAAAGCCCGAGGTCGAGATCCCCATCGCCAGGGACATGGCCGACCGCGTCGAGAACATCCTCGGGATCGACGGCGTTGCCGAGCGCGTGCGCGAACTCGAAGGGGAGATGAGCCGCGAGGAGGCCGCACTCGAACTCGTGACCGACTTCGTCGAGGGGCGGGTCGGCGAGTACGACTCTCGCGACGGCAAGATCGAGGGGGCGGTCCGAACGGCGGTTGCCCTGCTGACCGAGGGCGTCGTCGCGGCACCGATCGAGGGGATCGACCGCGTCGAGATCAACGAGAACGACGACGGCACCGAGTTCGTCGCCGTCTACTACGCCGGACCGATCCGTTCCGCGGGCGGAACCGCACAGGCGCTGTCCGTGCTGGTCGCCGACTACGCCCGCTCGCTGCTCGACGTCGACGAGTTCAAGCCCCGCGACGACGAGGTCGAGCGCTACGCCGAGGAGGTCGGCCTCTACGACAAGGAGACCGGCCTGCAGTACTCGCCGAAGGACAAGGAGACGAAGTTCATCACCCGGAACTGCCCGATCATGCTCGACGGCGAGGCGACGGGCGACGAGGAGGTCTCGGGCTTCCGGGATCTCGAACGGATCGAGACCAACAGCCCCCGCGGCGGGATGTGTCTCGTGCTCGCGGAGGGGATCGCGCTGAAAGCCCCGAAGATCAAACGCTACACGCGGAACTTAGCGGAGGTCGACTGGCCCTGGCTCGATGACCTGATGGACGGCACGATCGGGGACGACGAAGCGGAAGCCGACGACGGCGGGGACGACGGCGACAGCGAGGATGCCGATGACGGTGAGACTGACGAGAGCGACGCCGATGAACCCGCCGAACGCGAGGGGCCGCCACGGGCCGAACCAAACAAGAAGTTTTTGCGCGATCTGATCGCCGGACGACCCGTCTTCTCACACCCGAGCGAACAGGGCGGCTTCCGGCTCCATTACGGACGGGCACGGAATCATGGCAACGCGACCGCCGGCGTCCATCCGGCGACGATGCATCTGGTCGACGACTTCCTCGCGACCGGCACGCAGATCAAGACCGAACTGCCGGGGAAAGCGGCAGGCGTCGTGCCCGTCGACAGCATCGAGGGGCCGACGGTCCGGCTGGCCAACGGCGAGGTCCGCCAGATCGACGACCCGGCCGAAGCGATCGAGATCAGAAACGGCGTCGAGAAGGTCATCGACGTCGGCGAGTATCTGGTCAACTACGGCGAGTTCGTCGAGAACAACCACCAGCTCGTGCCCGCGGGCTACACCGTCGAGTGGTGGGTCCAGGAGTTCGAAAAGGAGGGTGCCGACGTCCAGGCGATGCAGGACTCCCCGAGTGTGGATCTCGCGGACCCCGACCCCGAGGAGGCGCTCGACTGGGCCACGGAGTACGACGCGCCCCTGCACCCGAACTACACCTGTCTCTGGCACGACATCGATGTCGACGAGTTCGAGACGCTGGTCGAGGCGGTCGACGAGGGAACGGTCGACGCGGACGTTCCGGCGATCGAACACAAGAGCGTCGAGCCGTCGATCCTCGACGTGCTCGTACTGCCGCGTTCCGAGACCGTCCGGGAGGCCATCGAGGCGCTCTTGCTCGAACACACCCAGACTGACACGACACTGCGAATCCCCGTGTGGCGGCCGTTCGTGCGCTCGCTTGGCTTCGCAGTCGATGGCGAGGACCTCACGCGGACGTGGGACGAGCTGTCGGCCGACGCCCGGTCGTGGCCCAACGCCGTCGAAGCCGTAAACGAGGTCGCACCCTTCACTGTCCGGGAACGCTCGCCAACCCGCGTCGGAAACCGAATGGGCCGTCCCGAAAAGTCCGAATCACGCGAGCTCAGCCCCGCCGTTCACACCCTCTTCCCGATCGGCGAAGCCGGCGGCACCCAGCGAAACGTCGCCGACGCCGCCAAACACGCCGACTCGATGACCGACACGCCCGGCGAGGTCGAAGTCGAGGTCGGCCGCCGGGAGTGCACGGACTGCGGCGAACACACGTTCAAAACCCGCTGTCCCGAGTGTGACGGCCACACGGAGCCACACTACGAGTGTCCCGACTGTGAGAGCCGGCTGTATCCCGACGAGTCGGGCCGGGTCTACTGCGACCACTGTGAGGTCGAGGGCACCAGCGTGGAGACCCGAATCGTCGACGTCCACGCGGAGTACCGCAACGCGCTCGAATCGGTCGGCGAGCGCGAGAACGCCTTCGAGATGCTCAAAGGCGTCAAGGGGCTCTCCTCCCAGAACAAGACGCCCGAGCCGATGGAGAAAGGCGTCTTCCGCGCGAAACACGGCGTCTCCTCGTTCAAGGACGGCACCGTCCGGTACGACATGACGGACCTGCCGGTCACGTCGGTCCGCGCGAGCGAACTGGACGTGACGGTCGATCAGCTCCAGTCGCTTGGCTACCAGGAGGACATCCACGGCGAGCCGCTCGAACACGACGACCAGCTGGTCGAGCTGAAAGTCCAGGACGTCGTCCTCTCGGACGGCGCGGCCGAGCACATGCTGAAAACCGCGGACTTCGTTGACGACCTACTAGAGAGCTACTACGGGCTCGACCCCTACTACGAGGTCGACGACCGCGAGGAACTGGTCGGCGAACTCGTCTTCGGGATGGCCCCTCACACCAGCGCGGCGACGGTCGGACGCGTGATCGGCTTTACCAGCGCGGCAGTCGGGTACGCGCATCCGTTCTTCCACGCGGCAAAACGCAGGAACTGCTTCCATCCGGAGACGGAAATCACGTATCGAACCCCCGACGGGGAGTGGGATCGAGTCGAGATCGAGCAGTTCGTCGAGGAACGCCTCGACGATCCGAGAACCGATGATTTCGGGACACTGGTCGAAGACCTCGACCACACACTGTATGTGCCGTCGATGGACGAGGACGGTCAGTCAACGGAGCAGCGGATCACGACGATTTCGAAGCATCCGTCGCCGAACCACCTGATACGGATCGAGACTGCCAGCGGGAAGCAGCTCCGGGTCACCCCTGATCACACGATGCTTCGATGGCAGGACGGCGTACAGCGAGTGGAAGCCAGCCAGATCGAGGTCGGGGACTCCATTCCGAGCCGTTCTTCGGGAGCCGCTGACCGAACCGCATCAACACAGACAGTGTCTGCAGACGGCGGCCAAACGGATACCGAGACCGTCGAGTGTGTCGAGATCATCGAATCCGAAGTTGAGTACACGTACTGCCTGACAGTTGACCAAACGAACACTCTTGAAGCGAATGAGTTGCTGTCTGGTCAGTGCGATGGCGACGAGGATTGTGTAATGTTGCTCATGGACGGGTTGTTGAACTTCAGCAGGACGTATCTCCCCGATCAGCGCGGCGGGAGCGTTGCCGAGAACTCACAGCTCGTTGCTACTGATCCAACAGGAGACGTGCAGTTTCTCACCTTTGAAGAGTTCTGGAACAGGCTGGACTCGCCGATCGAACGCGACGGCAAGTTCCGAAAGAAGACCTGTCTCTCGGAAGGCTGGAAGACCTATGCGTTTGATAACAACCACGACGCATCGCTACAACCCATCGAGAAAGCCATCAGATACGAGGCCGACGAAGAGCTGCTTCGGATCGAAACGCAATTCGGGCGCTCACTGGAGCTGACGAAACACCACAGCCTGTTCCGCTACAGTGAGAGCGGTATTGAAGAGGTTGCTGGTGCCGAACTGTCGGAGGGGGATCTCGTTGTTGCGCCCCAACAGCTCGATATCGAACCGACCGAAACGACGATCGATGTGACCGATTGTGTGGACAAGCCGTACGTCGTAATCGATGGCCACGTCGAGGATCTGCTCACCACGATCTGGGAGACGACCGAAAGGGGGAGTCCGGAACACAGAGCGTTCGACAGCGGGCTGTCGTACCGGCTCTCGAAACGAAAAATTTCGTGGGAACAATTTACGACCATTCTCGACACGGCAGGCTATGAGATCCCAACAGGTCTAAAAATCGGGTTCGAGGGTTCGACAAATGGGATCGCACGCGAGATCGACATCGACGAGGATTTCGCCTGGCTGCTGGGACTGTATGTTGCTGAGGGGTCCCGTTCGAGTGTCTGTCCGACAATCCACAACTCGGACGAGGACGTGATTGATCGTGCAGCCGACATAATCGAATCGACACTCGGCCACGAACCCGAGCGACGGTGGTCGAACCGAAGTTACGAACTCAGATTCCCAGCTGTCTTCCGTGCTGTGCTGACTGAACTCGGCCTCGGTGCACACGACAGCTACAGTTCCAGTGAAAAAACGGTCCCCGAGTGTATCCGCAACGCACCGCTGGACATTGTCCGGGCGTTTCTACGAGGGTTCATCACGGGTGACGGAAGCGATAGTACGGACGATAACTGTACGACGGTTGCCTTCCATACGACCAGCGAAGATGTAAAAGATGGAATGGTCTTCCTGCTTCACCGATTCGGACTTGTTGCGAACATCTCGTGTCAGGATGACCGCCCAGGGAATCGACAGCCGATCTATGCGGTTACCGTTTCAGGCGGAGCAACCGACAATCCCTTGCACCGCGTATTGAACGGCAAGCAGCCGTATCAACCAAAAAGTCTCGTTGTGACAATTCCTGATCCCCTGTGGGAGCTGCGCGAAATGGAGATACAAGATATCAAAGAGATTATTCCAAAGTATCTCAAGCGTCGGTCAAACATCTCATTGGCCAAGCTGACGGAGATAGTTGAGGAGCTCGACAGCCGAACACTCCCGGCTGCTGCCGAATCGAAGGTCGATGATCTCCGCCCGCTGGTGAACGGTGATCTATCATATCTGAAGATACAATCCGTTGATACTGTCGATTATGATGGATATCTGTATGACCTTCAGGTCGGAGGTGAGCCGATTTTCACAGCTAACTGGCTCTATGCGCACAACTCGATGGACGCCCCGCTGGTTATGTCCTCCCGGATCGACCCCGCGGAGATCGACGACGAGGCCCACAACATCGACGTCGTCGACCAGTATCCACTGGAGTTCTACGAGGCGACCCGGGAGCTGGCCGACCCCGAAGATGTCGACATCGAGATCGCCGAGGCGACGCTGGGGACGGACCGGGAGTACACCGGCTTCGGACACACCCACGACACCGCGGATATCGCGCTCGGGCCCGACCTCTCGGCGTACAAGACGCTCGGGTCGATGATGGACAAGATGGACGCCCAGCTGGAGCTCTCCCGAAAGCTCCGGGCCGTCGACGAGACCGACGTCGCCGAGCGGGTGATCGAGTATCACTTCCTGCCGGACCTGATCGGGAACCTGCGGGCCTTTTCGCGCCAGGAGACGCGCTGTCTGGACTGCGGCGAAAAGTACCGCCGGATGCCGCTGAGCCGCGAGTGTCGGGAGTGTGGCGGCCGGGTGAACCTCACCGTCCACGAGGGGTCGGTGAACAAGTACATGCAGACCGCGATCACGGTCGCCGACGAGTTCGGCGCGCGCGATTACACGAAACAGCGCCTCGAAGTGCTGGAGATGAAATTGGAGAGTATCTTCGAGGACGACACGAACAAACAGAGTGGGATCGC
>OBKM01000479.1_pt1 | contig 19680 bp, 16 predicted proteins | sample 1519691 | NCBI WGS metagenome assembly OBKM01 (sample SAMEA37050418, study PRJEB22526) | metagenome | biome: saline pan; feature: lake; material: water | place: Egypt | collected 2015 | depth 0.5 m | reverse complement strand
TCCGCGCCCTCCAATACTACACGTCGTACAAGGCGTCGTTTGAGGGGATTCCGACTGCGTGGATTAACCCCGAGTACACGAGTCAGCGGTGTCCGATGTGTGGACATACGGAACGTGCGAACCGTCAAAAGAAACGGTTCAAGTGCAAAGACTGTGGGCATCAAGACCACAGCGACCGTGGTGCAAGCGTCAATATCGCCGTGAAAGGCATCAAGAAACTCGATTGGAATGTGCCTGCTCTCAACAGCCTTCCCGTTGTTAGGAAGGTGCGACGGCAGGCATCGGGGGCCGTGGACGCCCCGACCGTGACCCATCCGACCGCCCGAGGCTATCAGGCCAATGGTCGGATGGGAGTGTCCGACTAAACCACGGGAAGCCTCGGGGCTTGACCCCGAGGCGGTTCACCACGCGGGCCACCACGGCTCGTCCACGAGTTCGACCGAGCCGTTCATGCAGGCTGTCGACCCCGAGTTCGGCATCATCTCTAGTGCCTTCGACAGCCAGTTCGGTCATCCGCACGACGTCGTTCTCGACCGGTTCGACGAGATGGGTCTCACCACCTACTGGACAGGTGTCCACGGCGATATCCTGGTGACGACCGACGGCGAGACAATCGACGTCAGCCCTGCCGCCGAGGAGTCGACTGACCCTGCCGTTCTCTCCGGGCTCAGACCCGACGACACGGCGATGGGTTCGGCCACCCCTCAGGTCGGGGCGGCCACACTGACACCGGTATCCACACCCGTTACGGGGTGACACGACCGATGGGACCGACACAGTACACACAGGCGGTTGTCGATCGCATCGTTGATGACCAGGCCGTGCTGCTGTTCGAGGACGACAGGGAGCAACTCGTCGTCCCCGCCGCCGACCTCCCGGAGCAGGCCCGCGAGGACGGCGGGGTAGTCACGGTCGGGTTCGAGGACGGCGAGGTGTGTGACATCACCTACGACGCCGCGGAGACGGCCACACGACGGGAGCGGATCCAGGGGAAGCTGGATCGGCTCTCGCGGTCACTCTCCGAGGACGAGGAGAACTGACCGGGTCGGGCTGTCGGCCACAGCGACTCTCTGTCTGTCGGGCTCGCCGACACGCGCCGGTTTATGAGCGGAGACTCTCCGTAACTGTTCTATACTGTGGTATCCGTACCCTCAGCTGATGAGCGAACAGGTCGACAGACAGCTCCGCGATGGGCTCCACGCACACGGGTACGCCCGCACCGACGACGGCGTTCTCTGGGAGACGTACGTCGGTGAGGACATCGTGGTGCAGTGTCCACCGTCGGACGACGCGGATCTCTACTTCACCGATCTGGTCCCGCGAGCCGTGTTTCTGTTCTCGCACGCCGCCGAGAACGGCGTCCGTGTCCCAGAGGTGCTCGATCACGGGACGGATTCCCCGGCGTATCTGGTGCTCCAGCGGATCGACGGGCCGAACCTCTCGGCGTTCGTCCACGCCACCGCAGACGATGCCACGAGGGCCGCGGCACTCCGGAGCGCCGGCGAGGTCCTCGGGCAGATTCACACGACAGACGGGTTCGGGTACGGCGAGCTCGTGGCCGGTGAGTACCGACAGAGCAGCCACGGGAGCTGGCGGGCGTTCACGCGGGGGCTCATCGAGCAGGCGGTCGAGTACACGAGCGGCGGCCCGTTCGAGCCGGTGGTGAGCGAGATCGAGAGGCGGTTCGAGCCAGGCGTCGTTCCCGAACAGCCGGCGTCACGTCTCCTGCACGGTGACTTCTCCGCGGACAACGTCATCATCGACCGGGAGACACGGGCGTGGGCGATCGACTTCGACAACGCGCTGTACGGTGACAGCAGGTACGACTACATCCGTGCACGTGACAGACTGACCGGTGCCGACCCGCGGGAGGGGACATACTCCAAACTGCTGCACTCGCCCGACCAGGCCGACCCGCGGGTTCTGGGCGACTCACAGGCCGAGAGCGCGTTCAAGACAGGCTACGAGCGCGCACACGAGCTGGTGATCGACGACGAGCTGGAGGCACAGTACGTGCTCCTGGCGATGGCAAAGAGCGCACAGGACGGGGAGTGGATCCGACAGAACAGAGCCGTCTCGACGGCGGACTGGGTCAACGGGCTTGCGGGGTGGTATCGGTCCCGGTTCGGGTAGTGACGAGGGGTGGATACAGCCGTCCGGGGTGGCCGACTGTGCTCCGGCGGGGTGTCCCGCCGGCTCCGGGGCCGCCGCTGTCAACATCTTCAATACGTTCGAGCCTAACTACGGCTATGGAGGTTCTGTCCGCAGTACCCGTTCCGGCGGAGGCACGCGATGTGAAGGCGGCTGCCAGAGAGTTCGCCAGCGAGCACGTCCGTCCCAGAAGCGCCGAGTTCGACACCACAGGGGAGTACCCGCTCGACATCGTTCAGAAGGCACAGTCGGCGGGGTTGGCCGGCGCCTACGTTCCCGAGGAACACGGCGGTGCGGGCTGGACGCTCGCAGACCGGCTCGCGGTCGTCGAGGAGTGGTTCCGTGCCGACGGGGGAATCGGTCTCTCGCTGCAGTTGGTCGATTTCGGCGCGAAGGTCGTCGCGATGGCCGGGTCGCCGGAACAACAGGCCGAGTGGCTCCCGCCGGTCGCACGCGGCGACAGTATCACCGGGCTGGCGGCGACCGAGCCGTCCGGCGGCTCTGACCTGGCCGGTATGACGACAACGGCCCGCCGGGAGGGTGAGGAGTACGTCCTCGACGGTGAGAAGTACTGGACGAGCAACGGAGTGATCGCCGACTGGATCGTCGTCTACGCACGGACCGGCGAGCCCGGCCACGAGGGCTACTCGCTGTTTGTGGTTCCGACGGACAAGCCGGGGTACAACGCCGAGCCGATCACGGGAAAGATGGGGTTGCGGGCCTCCCAGCAGGCCCGTATCACGCTCGACGGCGTCCGCGTTCCGGCCGCCAACCGCCTCGGGCCGGAGGGCAGCGGCTTCTACCAGCTCGCCTCGTTTTTCAACTACGGGCGGATCGCCGTCGCTGGGCACGGCACCGGGCTCGCGGCGGCAGCACTCGAGACCGCCTGGGAGTACGTTCACGACCGGGAGCTGTACGACGACCCGGTTGCGGACAAACAGACCGTCCAGCACCAGCTCGTCGAGGCTCGCGAGCAGTTCGAAGCGGCCCGCGCACTCACCTGGCAGGCCTGCGAGCACGTGATGGCCGGCGAGGACCCCGCGTTCTGGGCAAGTCTGGCAAAGAGCCACGCCACCAGAGCCGCAGAGGACATCGCACAGACCGCCGCGCAGCTCCACGGCGGCGAGGGCCTCCGCGAGGAGAACCGGGCCAACCGTGTCTACCGTGACGCCAAGTACCCGGCGATATACGAGGGTGCCAACGCCGTGCAGCGCGATCTTGCGTACGGCCACTGGCCCGAGGCCTGACGACCCCGATGTGGGTGGTCGGCTGACACCGGCATATCCCCCCGAGAACGTAAGCGGGTCGGGCAACCGCCCCTGACCCGAGCGGGCTGTCCTCCCGGTCGATATCTGACAACCGATGGTGGTGGCTTTGGGGAGCGATCGACCGGCAGTACAACGGTACGGTCGACCCGGATAAACTGTCTGGGCTTGACTGACAAACCCCCTTATTACCCTCGCCGCTTGGACCCGCCAGATGCGGGCTCGTTTTTCCCCGTCGGTACCCACGGAGGAACGCTCGCGCTTCAGCGAGGGGCGGCGGTCACCGACGAGCCACAGACTGGGGCCGCCGAGGGGACACTCTCGCGGCCGCCCGGGGGATGGTCGAACTTAATACCACAGGATATAGGGGCACAGTGGTATCCCGGCGGGGGGCCGATCAACCAGATAGTCATGAGCTATGACCTGACCGGCGAGGTTGCGGTCGTGACCGGCGGGACACGCGGTATCGGGCGTGCAATCTCGGAGAAACTCGCCGCCTGTGGCGCGACTGTGGTCGCCAACTACTACTCGAACGAGGAGGCAGCACGGGCGACCAGCGCGGCGATAACGGGGTACAGCGACACGTCGCGTGTCATGCAGTTCGACGTGAGCGACGCCGATCAGGTCGAGGGTGCGTTCGACGAGATCCGCGCGGCGGTCGGCACCCCGACGATTCTGATCAACAACGCCGGTATCCTCGAGAAGGACCCACTCGACTGCACGACAGAGGAGTGCTGGGACAAGGTGGTCGATGTGAACCTGAAGGGGACTTTCCTCTGCTCCCGGGAGGCGATCGGCCCGATGAAGAAGACGGGTTCCGGTGCCATCGTCAACATCTCGAGTGTTGCACGGGAGAACGGCATGACTGGGCTGGGCGGGTACGCCGCGACCAAGGGCGGCCAGGTCTCGCTGACCCGGGTGATGGCTCAGGAGCACGGCCCACAGATCCGCACCAACGCCGTCGCCCCAGGGCTGATCGAGACGGACATCTGGAAGGACGAGGACGGTGACGACCTGATCGCCGAGGCGGGAAACACCAGGGAGCTCTGGACAGAGGCGAGCCCGCTGGGACGTGTCGGCAAGCCAGCAGATGTCGCGGGGGTGGCCGCGTTTCTCGTCTCCGACGAGGCGGCGTACGTCAACGGCGAGGTGATCACAGTCGACGGCGGGACGAACTTCTGAGCGCGTGACCGACTCAGCACGGACACGCCCACCAGTGGCGACCCGCGCCCGAGAGGGCGGGGTCGTCGGCGCTGGTGGCGGTGGATTTCCGGCCCACGCCAGGTGGGCCCGGGCCGACGATGTCCGGTCTCTTCCCGTCAACCACCAGGAGAGCGAGCCCAGCTGCGCGGTCGACAGGTGGATCGGCCGCGAGCAGGCATCCGAACTGACCGGGCCGTTCGACCGACTGCTCGCCGTCGACCGGGAGGTGGCCGCCGGGAACACGTACCAGAACGGGCGAATCGACGTGTGAGGGGTCACCGACTGGTCACAGTCGGTTGCGGTCAGCCCGACGCGGGTCAGCCCTGACAGGGTCCGCGTGCCGGTCCAGACGACAGACTGGTTCGAGGGGTCGGCCGCGGCATCGGGCGGGCTCACCCGGTCGGTCTGTTATCCGTGGGGACCGCGTTGCCGACCCGGCGGCCGGCCTCTCGGTCGCGCAGCACGCGCCTGTCGACGGGACGGTCACCGCCGTCGAGACCGGGTGGCTCGAGATACGGGCCGCGACGGGGGAGCCGGGCCGGCCCCCGAACGCGGCCCTCACGGCCCTCTGCCGGGCGGTTCACACCGTCTCGACGGTCGATACGACAGGCAGGGGCCCGACTGACGGTGGGGGCCCGACACAAGAGCCATGTCGGTGCGGGCCAACACGAGGGTATGGACGCGCCACAGCCCGCGGACGGCTGGCCGGATGGCCCGCTGTCAACTGACGACGCGAGAGCGCTGTACGAGCGGCGCGACGCGGCCGAGGCCGTCTGGGTGATGGACCCCGAGAGCGGCGTCCGCTCGGTGACGGTCCCGGCCGACGGGCCGGACGAACCGGTCGTCGACATCGTGGTGGAGACCGACGACGCCTTCGAGATGTACAGCTACACCGGGGGGCGCTGGATGGACTACGGCACACAGCAGAAAGACGACGAGGAGGCACCCCCGATGGCCGGGACCCTTGAGAGCTACCGCGTCCTCGCCGGCGCGTCACCGGCGTACCCCAACCTGGACTCGTAGCGTCCACCACCGGTGTTCCAGGGTCCCCCTGTCGCTCGGTCCCGTCACATCCCTGTGGTGTCGATTCCGATGCCGACCCGGATATCATTTTGGCATCACTCACGCCGTCGAGAGTGAGCCCGTCACACTGTTCGGTCAGTCGACACCCCTGCTCGTGGTCGGTGCCGTGCTCGTTGGGGTCGCCGACGACCCCGCCCATCGGCACCGATACTGCGGTGGCGGGTGACACCGACCGGGAGGCCGAGACCGACCCTGATGCCGACGGAAGCGGGGGCCAAACCGGGGGTTGACCCGCCACGCCGCGGCGAGGCGCTCGGGCGTGTCGCCCGCCGTCGAACCCGCTTGCCACGATGCCCCGGACGTACCGGCACCGGACCGCCAGAGTTTTTATTCTCGAATTTATATGCCGTGTATTGCCGGGTCGGTGGAACGTACCGCCGGACCCGTCTTCGGGGCGGCAGGCGACGGACACAGAACGCACGTGAGCTGGAATGTCGATTGTACTCGGGCTGGGGCTGGTAGCTGGGGCGATGGCCGTGGGTCTCGGACTGCCGCTGTTGTACAGCCGCCTTGTCACCCGGACGGAACTGCTCCCGAGGGACAACTGGGGGCTGGTCACCGGCGTGTCGGTGGCCGCCGTGCTCGTTGGTGGGGTCGTGGCGCTGCTCCCTGGGGCCCCGTCAGTTCCGATCGCTGTCCCGGGGTTCGAGGAGCTGGTTCTCGCGCTGTTCACCGCGGCGGGGCTGTTCTCTATCGGCACAGTCTTCGGCGTCGCGACGCTGCGACTGCCGCTCGATCACTTCCCCCGGACGATTTCGACCGGCGGCCGGGCACATATGAACCCACCCGGGGTCGCGGGTGCGTTCGCGCTCGTCGCCGTCGCTGGTGTCGGCGAACAGCTCCTGTTTCGCGGTGTCGTCCAGCCGGCGGTGGCCGCGCAGCTCGGCACCGGGGTCGGTGTGGGTGTCGCCGCGCTTGCGAACTGCCTCTACTACTACCCGGCCGTCGAAGACTGGCCGCGGAGACTCGACCTGGACGGGTTCTCCCGGCTGGCGATAACGGCCATGGGTGCCGCGTTGCTGGGGGGTGCGTACGTCGTGGCCGGAAACCTTCTCGCCCCGGTTATCGCCCACTGGCTGTACCTCTCGACGCTGGTTGCGATCAGACGCCAGGTGACCAGAGCGGACGGCTGACAGCTGTCTGTCCCGCGTCGAGTCACCACCGGCTGCCGGGTTGAGCCACCTGGGGCCGGGAGGTGACACGCGACTAGCCGGCCGGTCAGCGCTCACCGGCTTCGACTGCCGCCAGCACATCGTCGAGAATCATCGTGGCGGTCGTCCGGTCGAGCGGGTCGTTGTTGTTTCCGCAGTGTTCGGACATCAGACACAGCGGGCAGCCGCGCCGCCGGTTGCACTCACACGCGGCGATGTGCTCGCGGGTCCGTCTCGCGATCAGCTCGAACGCCTCGTAGATGGCCTTGGCGAACCCGATCCCGCCGTCGATGCCGTCGTGGACGAACCAGGTCGGCCCGGGGATCGTTCCGTGGGGGTGTCTGGTGGTCGACAGGCCGCCGATGTCGGCGTTGTCGATCAGCAGCTCCAGCGGTGCGAGCTGGATGAGGCCGTGTTCTGCGCCGTGAATCCCGCCGGCGTAGGTGTACCGGGCCTCCTCGGCCGGGACGTTGTCGTCCCGCTGTGCACGGTCAGTCGGCTCGAGCAACGGCGCGTCCAGCGCGTCGATGGTGTCCGTGAGATGTGTCTCCGGGAGCGTGACCCAGAGCAACTCCGTCCGGAGCTCGAGCGGCGGCGCGTCAGTCGGAAGTGGCCCCCTGCGAACGTCGCCGGTGAACACGCTCCGGACGAGATACTCGTCGTACCGGATGCGGACGGTCCCCTCACCGAAGTACAGATCGTACCCGCCAGCCAGCGGCGTGTGCTCGCGAACTTCGAGGTCGTCGATGTGTTTTGTCGAGAAGGTCTGGGTGTACTCGTCGGTTGTCGTCTCCCGGACGGTGATCGTCGGGTGACGACCGGACTCGACCCCGGTCACCTCGTACTGCTGGCCGGCGTGGAGAAAGAGCGCCCCCTCGTGGTAGTCCCGGTAGGCCCGCTCGCGGGCGACGGGGTCGTGGTCGATCTCGCCGTTCTCGCAGGTGACGACGAACTCCCCGGAGCCGGTGCCGTACAGCGAGAGCCGGCTCTGTGGTCGTCGGTCACCGGTGTAGGTCACCCCGCCCGCATCCAGATCACCCACCCGCTCGAGCACGCCGGCATCCTGCCACATCCCGACGATCTCGCGGAACCGCCGTTCGTCGCCGAAGAAGTCGGCGTCGTCCGCCCGCAGCGGGCGCTCGGCGGCGGCGGCCAGTACGTGATCGGCGTAGACGCGGTCGTTGTCGAGAGAGATGACGGCGTCCTCGACGGAGCTGTCGTCGAACAGGTACCCCGGGTTGTCGAAGATGTACGCGTCCATCGCGTCCATCCCCCCGAGCAGCACCGACAGCGCGTCGCTGGTGCCCCGTCCTGCCCGGCCAACCTGCTGCCAGAACGACTGCTTGGTGCCGGGATAGCCCGCCGTGACCGTCGCGTCGACCGAGCCGATATCGATCCCCAGCTCGAGTGCGTTCGTGGTCGGGACAACATCGACTGCACCGGCCTTGAGCCTGTTCTCGACGGCCCGCCGCTCCTGTTTCCCCAGCCCCGCGTGATACGGGTCGGTCTCGACGTACGCGGTCGCGGGGTGGTCACCCGCCGCGTCGACGATCTGTTTGGCCGCGATCTCGGCGCCCTGTCGGGCCGAGCAAAACTGCAGCGTCTGGACGTCCGAGGCGGCCAGATGGGCCGAGACGGCGGCCGCCTCCGCGCCGGTCGAGACACGTGCCGCCTCGAAGTCCCCGAGCGGGTCTGTGGTGTCGTCGTTGAGACTGTCGTCGTCGAGCGGTGGCTCCCAGAGGACGATATCGCGAGCCCCCTGTGGGGAGCCGTCCTCGTCGATGACGGTGAACTCGGCGCCGGTGAGCCGCCGCGCGTGGGTCGCCGGGTTCCCGATTGTGGCGGTCGTCACCGCGAACTGCGGGTCGGCGTCGTAGTAGCTCAACAGCCGGCGGAGCCGCCGCAGGATGAACGCGACGTGGGTGCCGGTGAGCCCGCTGTACTCGTGGGCCTCGTCGACAACCACCAGCTCCAGGTTGGCGTAGAACCGGTGCCAGCCGGCGTCTCTGTTGTGGCGGGGGAGGTAGACGTTCAGGCCGGCCGGGTTCGTGAGGATGACGTCTGCCTTCTCACGAATGTGCCGCTTCTCGTCGCTGTTTGTATCGCCGTCGTAGACACCGATGGTCGCATCCACGCCCCAGTCGCCCCGGAGCTTGTCGTTGAGCGTTGCCTCCTGGTCGCGGGCCAGCGCCTTCATCGGGAACAGACACAGCGCCGTACTCGACGGGTCCTCGAGGTGGTTCCGGGCCATCTGGAGCGCGTAGATCCAGGTCTTGCCCGACGACGTGGAGCTGGTGACCACGACGTTCTCACCATCCCCGAGACGGTCGAGCCCGGTCGCCTGGTGGCTGAACAGGTCGGTCCCGACCCGGTCGGCCAACTCCGGCCGGAGAACCGCCTCCGGCGGGACTGTCTCGGCCACCTCCGGGGGCACGTGGACGGTGTGTCGCATCTGTCCCTCGTACCCCGGGTAGGTCTGCCTGAGCCGCTCCTCGGAGAGCACGCCAGCCGGCTGTTGTCCGCCGTCCGTCCGGAGCCGCCCGTCTCCGGCCGCGCCGTCATCGGGGCCGGCGGCTGTGATATCTCTCATCGTCAGGTGAAATCTGAGAGTGCACCCTGTGTACTCTCGTCCGCGGGTGTCCGGTCTCTCGTCGTCCCGCGGTCGCGCCGTGCGGCGGCGTCCAGGGCCTCGTAGATGGTCGCCAGCGCCCGGACGTCGTCCTCGCAGTAGGCCTCGAGCCGGTCCCAGGGCGGTGGCCGTACACCGGCCGGCTCCTCCGCCGCGAGCCACGCCCGCCGGTAGGCGGTGTACACCGCCGCGACTGTCCCACCGTCGATACCGGTCGTCGCCGGTGTCCAGCCGAGTGCGCTCGCGACCGTCTCGAGCCGGTTGTCGTGGCCTGGCAGCGCGGCGTTGCCACCGCTTTTGCGTGTGGCCCACCAGAGCGGGTCGAACTTGTAGAGGTCGTCCCAGGTCTCCGTGTAGCCCGGACAGTGTTGGCGAATCTGGTCCTCGAGGACCGGGAAGTCGAACCCCCAGCCGTTCCACGCGACGAGTGGCCGTCCGCGGGCGTTCGCGTCGGCCCAGGCAAGAAACGCCTCGAGATGATCGGCAGAGCCGGGCTCCGGCTGGGTGAACGGCATGTATGTGCCGTCGGCGGCGTCACCGGTGAGCACGCCGACCAGCCAGGCGACCGACGGCTCGAGGCCGTCGGTCTCGATGTCGATGAACACGGGCTCGCCACGCGGCAGCGAGTCGTCACCCGTTGCAACGACGGTCCCGTCGACCCGGGCCGTCGCGGCGTCGTGAACCGTGCCCGCCACGGCGCTCCCGAGCCGGTCGAGTCTGGCCAACCTGTGGGCCGGCGCCGCTGCCACGTCGGCCGGCGTCTCGTAGCCGGCCTGACGCAGTGTCTCTGCACGCGCCGGCCCAACCCCGTCGATCCCCGTCAGCCCGAACGCGTCGGGTGCAACAGTGTCGACACTCACGACCCCGCCCGGGTAGATGTCGATTACCGCTGTTTCGTCCCTGTCGCCGACGCCGACGCCGGTCGTCCCGCTGTGCTCGCCGATCCCGACGACCGGCATCTCGCCGGCCGCCCGCTCGAGATGCCGCGTGAACCCCGCCCGGAGACCCGTCGAACAGTGCACGGTGCCGTCTGTCTGCCAGCCCTCCGGGAACGACTCACAGTAGCGGTCTGTGCCGTCGAGCGTGGCTGACCGCTCGTAGGGATCGATATCGAGTGTGAGCTCCGCCGTCAGACAGATTCGCCGGGGGGCCTGTCGGTGCTCGTCCTCACCGGCTCTCTGTGACCCGTCGCGGCTGGCCGGGCCGTCGGTGCTGCTGGCGGGGGGTGTCACCACAGCACAGCCGTGCTCGGTGAGTGTGACCGAGCGGGTCTGCACGCCACGCTCGGGACTCACCACGGGACATCCAGTCGACCGCGAGAGGTGGGCCGAGACGAGAGTCGGCTGTGGCCCTGTCGCGACAACCACGTCCGGCTCGACCGCCGTGAGCAACCCCTCGATCGCCTCGCCCGGGCGGTTCGCGGCGGCCCTCCCGGACAGAGCGAGCAACCGGACGGGAACGCTATCTGGTGGCGGAAGCTGGCCTCGGTGATCCATCGTGAGGGCCCTCGTCGCCGGGTCGAACCGCAGACCCGGTGTCTGTCGGTGCAGTGTTTACTGGATGTGGCGACAAGTATATTTCCCATCGGGAACTGCCACGGCCCCCCCTGTCTACAAAGAAACAGGCCGAGTGCCTCGGGGTCGTACGGAAATCGGAGATTTCCGTGATGAGCGTTGGACACCGTCCAACGAATCTGCGAGCGGGCGATGCCCGCGAGCAGCTGACGAGAGACGAAGTCTCTCGAACCACTTGATCCCGAGGTACTTCACAGCTCACACACCTAGCCCACCGGGCAGCGGCTGGCATGTCATCAGGGCCCTCTCCCAGGGTGGCTGGAACGGCGTGGGGATGGCCCGGCCCGCTGCTCGCGGTGCTTGACGCCCGTGATTGTCACTCCCGCAGATACGAGAGAGGCAACACCGAGCGGATACGCACCACGCCACACCCTCGCGGTGAACGCCGACGGTGCGCCAGCGAACCCGCACGTCCACAGCCGGGCTGATCAACCGACTGGCTCACGCGCGAAGGGATCTTCGCCCGGTCGGGCGGAGAGGCGGTCTGGTGGACGGCATTCGTCGGCGCCCCCTTCTCCGGCCCCAGGGACGCCACCAACATCCCCGCTGTGGCCGTTCGCCACAACGTGCAGATACCTGTCACGTGCCACACAGCACAACGCCTCCGGCTCCGGATCGCCGCACCCATCCGGCTGTCGTCCGCCGGGGTGCCCGTGTGTCGCCGCCGCCCTCGGCGGGTCATCACGACCGCTCCGGGGATTTCTCCACGCGCCGACACGCCCCCCAACGTTTATCATGATTGCGCACATGTATGTACTATGGGTGACACTATAGCCGCTCCCATGGGACGGGCGACCGATGAGTACTGACGACACAGCGGACCACGATCCCCGTCTCCTCGCCCTCGACACGGGCGGGACGATGACAGACTCGTTCATCGTTGACGAGGAGGCGAACTACACGGTCGGAAAGGCACAGACGACGCCGGAGGACGAGTCCGTCGGCGTCAAGCGGTCCTTCGACAACGGGCTAGGCTACTGGAACACCTCGTTCAGGGACAGCGCGGACTCCCTGGAGGGGGTCGTCTACGCCGGGACGGCGATGCTCAACCGGCTGCTCGAGCGCGAGGGCGAGGGCGACATCGGCGTCGTCACGACCGCCGGCTTCGAGGACCACCACCGGATGGGGCGCGGTATCGCCTGCTGGGCAGACCTGTCGTACTCGGGTCGGCTCCATGCCAGAGAGCACGAACACCCCGAGCCGCTGGTGCCGCGTGAGAACATCAACGGCGTCCGCGAGCGGATGAACATGTTCGGTCAGCCGGTTATCGACCTCTACGAGGAGGAGGTCCGGGAGGCGGTTCACGACCTTCTCGACCGGGACGTGCGGGTTATCGCCGTCTGTACGATTTTCTCGTACGCGAACCCCGAACACGAGCTGCGGATCAAGGAGATAGCGGAGGAGATCAAGGCCGAGCGAGACGACGAGACGCCGGTCTGGCTGTCGAGCGAGCAGAACCCGGTCCGGGGTGAGACACCGCGTTTGAACACGCTCATCCTCGAGGCCTACGCCGTCGAGCCCTCGCGCAAACAGCTGTACCACATCGAGGACGCACTCCAGGAGGAGGGGCTGGACTCGCCGTTCCGCGTTCTGACCTCCTCCGGTGGTACCATCGCGCCGGATCATGACTGGCTGGCCGAGACGATGCTGTCGGGCCCCATCGGTGGGGTGTTCGGTGGTGAGTTCCTCACCGACAAGCTCGGTATCGACAACCTCGTCTGTTCGGATGTCGGCGGGACCAGCTTCGACGTGGCGCTCATCACAGAGGGTCACTACCCGACCCGGTGGGACCAGACGCTGGCACAGATCCCGACCAACATCCCGATGACGGCGCTCGACTCGATCGGCTCCGGGACCGGCTCGTATCTCCGCGTCGATCGTGCCTCCGGCCGTATCGAGGTCGGACCGGACTCCGCCGGCTACCGCGTGGGCGTCTCCAACCAGGACGCCGACGTGGAGACACCGACGGTCACCGACTGCACGGCCCTGCTGGGCTACATCAACCCCGACTTTTTCCTCGGCGGTGACATCCCGATCGATGTCGACGCGGCCAGAGCGGCAATCGACGAGCAGCTCGCCAGCCAACTCGACGAGGACCCGGTCGAGACTGCCCGTGGCGTTCTCAACATCGTCGAACGTGACATGGCAAACGAGCTCCGGTCGATGGTCCACGGGCTGGGGTACGCGCCGGAGAACTACAACCTGGTCAGCTACGGCGGCGGTGGGCCGCTTCACGCGGCCGGCTACACCAAGCCGCTGAACTTCAAGGACATCCTCGTCCCGGACTGGGCGGCCGCGTTCTCCGCGTTCGGCACGGCGTGTGCCGACTCGGCGTACCGCTACGACCAGTCGGTCGATATCATCCTCCAGCCCGACTTCAGCAACGCCGACCAGGTGGCCGACGTGCTGACCGGTGTGCTCCACAGGCTGCGCGAGAAGGCGGCCGACGCGTTCGAACGTGACGGCATCGACGCCGAGGAGATGTCGTTCCGGCCGGCGCTTCGCGCCCAGTACACTGGGATGCTCGACGACCTGGAGGTCCAGATCGGGGACCGCTGGGACGGAAGCCTGGACGGCGATGACATCGAACAGATCGTCGGGACCTTCGAGGAGGAGTTCGGCCGTGTGTTCCAGCGTGCGGCCCGGTCGCCCGAGAACGGCTACCAGTTCACCGTGGCCATCGGGGAAGGTGTCGCGCCGTCACAGAAGCCGACACTCCCCGACGAGGAGCCGGTGTCGACGGACACACCGCCGGAGCAGGCCCACAAGGGCGAGCGCGACATCTACTGGGAGGGCGACTGGCACGACGCCGCCATCTGGAACATGGACCACATCCAGGCCGGCAACGTTGTCGAGGGGCCGGCAGTCACCGAGGCCCCGGCGACGACGATGCTGGTTCCGCCGGGCTGGGAGGCATCGCTCGATACCAACCGCATCTACCACCTGAACCCACCAGACCAATGAGCAAACCAGACGAGACTGAACTGCACGATCCGGGAACGACAACACGCGACCGCGAGCACGAACACGTCGAGCCACCGCTCGGCTGGAACGGCCAGACGCTCCAGGAGATGCTCGACGAAAGCGAGCAGATCCTCAAGCAGACCGGCCGCTACCAGGGCCTCGAGGAGCTCGAACTCAAGGAGAACGACCCGTTCACCTACGAGCAGATGTACTCGCGGCTCCGCGGTGCGCTGGTCAGCGCCCGGGAGACCGCACTCCACGTGAGTGCATCGCCGATTGTCCGGGAGATCGGGGAGCTCTGCTTCCAGATCTACACGCCAGAGGGTGACTCCGTGGCTGTCTCGACCGGCATTATCGTCCACGTCCACACCGGCTCGATGGCGATCAAGTACATGATCGAGCAGGACTACGAGCACAACCGTGGCATCCAGCCGGGCGATATCTTCTGCAACAACGACAACGACCTCGGCAACGTCCATACCACCGATGTCCACACGTTCGTTCCCATCTTCCACGATGGGGAGCTCGTGGCCTGGGCCGACGGCGTCACTCACGAGCTTGATATCGGCGGGATGACCCGCGGCCACGACCAGGTCGCCTCCACCAACCGCCACGAGGACGGGCTGTATGCCACCTGTGAGAAGATCGGCCAGGACGACAAGCTCTACCAGGACTGGCGTGACCGGGGCCAGCGCGGCGTCCGGACGCCGATGTACTGGGACCTCGACGAGAAGTGCCGTCTCGCCGGCTGTCATATGATCCGCGAGGCCGTCCACGAGATGATCGACGAGGTCGGCATCGACATGTTCAAAGGGTTCCTCCGGGAGGCCGTCGAGGAGGGGCGCCAGATAATGGAGTCCCGCGTCAAAGAGCGGATGTTCCCCGGCACGTACCGCGAGGCCAGCTTCCACCCGATCCAGTGGGAGGACAAGGCCTGGCAGCCCAACGCCCAGCAGAACATGATGAACCACCTCCCCGTCGAGATGACCATCGACGGGGATGGCGGGATGGAACTCGACATGGAGGGTGCGACGCCGCCGGGCCCGCACCCGTTCAACTGCGCTAGGGGCTCGATGGAGGGGGCACTCTGGGTGTATCTCACCCAGTCGCTTCTCCACGACGGGAAGGTGAACGACGGTGCCAACTTCGCCGTCGACACGCACTACCCCGAGGGGACGGTGGTCAACCCACAGGATCCGGGGCTCTCGTATCACACACCGTGGCTCACCATCTTCCCGACCTATCTGGCGGTGTCGAAGTGCCTCTCCAACGGCTTCTTCTCGCGGGGGTTCCGCGAGGAGGTGGTCACCGGCTACGGCGAGCCCTCGGACGCGTTGCAGGGCGGTGGGAAGCTGAAGGACTCGCTCGCCGATGCCATCCCGGACGCGCTGGGTGACTACTGGCCGGTCGGGCCCTTCGATTTCTCCTGTCAGGGGCTCGGGGCCTCTGCCTGTCGTGACGGGCTGAACTACGGGTACGCGATGTTCAACCCCGAGGCCGACCTCGGTGACGTCGAGGAGTGGGAGCAGACCCAGTGGGGGCTGCTCCAGTTGAGCCGGCGGGTCAAGCCCAACACTGCGGGTCACGGCAAGTACCGCGGCGGCGCCGGCTGGGAGGGCATCCACACCATCATCGGCAGCGAGGATGTCTCGCTGTACACGCTCAGCATCCCGACGGTCACCTGGTCGAACTCCGGGATGGCCGGTGGCTACCCCGGTGGCACAAGCTACTCGGTGCGCGCACACGACACCGACCTCCCGGCGCGTGCCCAGTCCGGCGAGCCGTACCCGCTCGACGACCAGCCCGTCGGCTCGTTCGAGGCGGACATCGAGGCCGAGGAACTCATCCGTGACCAGGACGGGATGTTCTTCCCGGAGCAGTTCGACAACTTCGATCTGCTGCGCTACCAGACAAGCGGGGGCCCCGGTTGGGGGGATCCGCTTGAGCGCCCGCCCGAGAAGCTCAAGGAGGACATCGAGCAGGACATCTTCACACCCGACATCGTCGAGGACGTGTACGGTGTCGTCGGTGACTACGACCCGGCCGACCGGGAGTTCACCATCGACGAGGAGGCAACCGCACAGCGCCGCGAGACAATCCGCGAGGAGCGGGCCGCCCAGACCCAGTCGTTCGAGGCGTTTTTCGAGGAGGAGCGAGCACGCGTCGAGGAGCGCGACTGGAACGATGGCGCCCAGTACATGTACGAGGGCGTCTTCGAGACAAGCGAGGAGTGGGCGGAGGCGTTCCGCGAGTTCTGGGACCTCGACGAGGAGTACTCCCCGTAGGTGATACCAATGACAGATCTCGACAAAACACGCGTGGAATCGCTGATCGACGGCAGCCTCTCCTGGGACGAGCTGCGCAACGAGGTGCTCCCGGACCCGAAAGACCCGCAGCGCTTCGAGAAGACACGCGAGGTGCTCCAAGAGCGGGTCGACTGGGAGGACCCGATTCTCGTCCCGCTGAACGACCACCTGTACGTGGTTGGGACCGACGACGGCCGGGTGGTCAAAGCCGAGTGTGGCGCGGTTCTCTGTGACGCCGACGAGAACTGGAAACGCCACTGCCAGGTACGCGTTCGCGAGGACAAAGATGAGTTCGAGCAGCTCTACGAGGAGCAGATGCACGTCGACCCGGACTGGGCGTTTGAACTCCGGGAGTGGTACTGCCCGAACTGTTACCAGTTGCTCGCCGTCGACGCCGTCCCAGTCGGCTATCCGGTGCTCGAGCCGTTCGACCCCGATATCGACACCTTCTACGAGGAGTGGCAGGGCCGGCCTGCCCCGGACCGCGAGGCCGGGTCCGCCGACTGACCCCAGCCTCCGCCGTCCCCGTGAGCCTGTCTGTGTGAGACCGTGGAGCCGTGTGTCGGTTCCCGGCACGTTCCCGGGCTACTGCCCGGTATCTTTTTCCACGGCGCTACACAACGAGGAGGTATGCCACCCGAAGACGCCAGCACGGCTCTCAGCACGGAGACAGACAGCGATATGACCCTCACCGACGCGCTGGTCGACAGCCTCGACCGGTTCGCCGACCGGGTCGCCATCAGGGTGGATGGGGAGTCGTACACCTACCGCGAACTCGACGAGCGCTCGAACGCGGTCGCAAACGCCCTCCTCGCGCGTGGTGTCGGACCCGGCGACCGGGTCGCGCTGATGACATCGAACTCTCTGGGCTACGTCGTCGCGGATCTCGCCCTGCTCAAGGCCGGGGCGATCAAGCTCCCGCTCAACGATATGCTGACCGAGGACGACTTCGCGTACATGCTCTCGGACTCCCGCACGGAGACGGTCATCGCGGGCGCGGCGTTCACCGACACCCTCGCCTCGCTCGTGAAGACCGTCGACACCGTCGAGCGCGGGTTCGTCATCGACGCCGACAGCGACCAGTTCGACTCGCTCGCCGACCTGACCGCCGACGGTGACGAGACCACACCCCCGGACGTGGACCTCGCGCCGACAGACCCCGTGGGTCATTTCTACACCGGTGGCACGACCGGCAAACCAAAGGGTGTCATCCACTCACAGGAGAACTTCCTTCAGGTCATCTACGCCCACACCATGGAACTCGACATGACGAGTTCCGACACCCTGCTTCTGATGACACCGCTCCCACACTCGGCGGGGCTGTTCCTGTGGGCGTCGCTGGTGCTGGGGTCGAAGACCGTCATCCGCCCCGGGTTCGACCCCGCACAGGCACTCCAGGATATCGAGGCCCACGGGGTCACATGGACGTTTCTCGTACCGACGATGATCTACGCCGTTCTGGACCATCCCGATCTGGCTGCCACCGACACCTCATCGCTGGAGACACTGGTCTACGGTGCGGCGCCGATGACGCCGGCCCGACTCCGCGAGGGGCTCGATGAGTTCGGGGCTGTGTTCACGCAGTTCTACGGGCAGACGGAGGTTCCCAACCTCATCACCGTTCTGGGCAAGGAGGAACATCGCATCGCAATCGAGGACGGGAAAGAGGGGCGTCTCGGCTCGGCCGGCCAACCAACGCTGATGGCCGACGTGAAGATCGTCGACGCGGAGACCGGCGAGCGCCAGCCCCCCGGGGCGGAGGGCGAGATTATGGCGACCGCGCCCTACGTCATGGAGGGGTACTGGGAGCGCCCCGAGGCGACCGCAGAGACCGTCGACGACGGCTGGGTGCACACCGGCGACATCGGCCGGATGGACGAGGATGGTTACGTCTCCCTTCTCGACCGCAAGAGCAACATGATCATCTCGGGCGGGATGAACGTTTACAGCACAGCCGTCGAGGAGGCGCTCATGGAGCATCCAGGTGTGAGTCAGGTGGCTGTGATCGGCGTCCCGGACGAGAAGTGGGGTGAGGCGGTCACCGCAATCGTCGTGCCGGGCGAGGAGCGCCTCACCGCCGTCGAGCTCCACGAGTTCGCCGACGAGCGACTCGCCGACTACAAGCGGCCGAAACAGGTCCAGTTCCGGGAGACCCTCCCCAAGACCCCTTACGGCAAGATCGACAAGAAGGCGCTCCGGGAGCCGTTCTGGGAGGACGCCGACCGCAGTATCAACTGACGGGTCAGTTCCCCTCGACAGGATCGAGTTCTCGCACCCGACCGCGGTGCTCCCAGTCCTCCGGCTGTCCGGGCTCGCGGCGGGTGTGGAGGTCGACGTCACCGCCAGCCCTGACCAGCAGCACGTGCTGGTAGCCGTCCTCGTCAGCAACGAGCCGTGCTGCGTTCCAGCCCCCGTTCTCGTCCACCCCGACCGACCGGTTCATCCCGATTGCCCGGCCGGACTCGTGGGTGAAGACGAACTGCTGGATGCCCGGCGCTATCTCCGCTGTCTGCTGTGGCCTGTAGACGATCACCGACACCTCGCCGAGGTCCGGGTCGGTTACGCGGACGGTGTCGCCGTAATCGAGCTCCTCAACGACACTAGCGGCCTCAGACATTACCGGTACGACGGTGTGCAGAGGATTATAGATTGTGATGACGGTGGCCGTCGGAGCGGGTCACCCCTCGGGGGTGATCTCCTCGACGAGCTGTTTGCCGACCGACCGCGTCGAGCCATCGACGAACTCGAGCGTGTACATGCTGCCCCGGTCGTCGTAATCGCGTACTGTCACCGCCGTGTCGTCGCCGTCGGTGAGGTGGTGTGGTTCGGTGAAGATCACTGTGAACCGTTTCTCGCTCATGCCCGCAGTAGTGGTCCGGCCCAGTTACCGCTGTCGGTGTGTCGCGTCGACGGCCGCGACCCGCCCGCCACAGCGCCTGGGCTGTCGTGCCGACCCGAGCGGGGCCGAGACGCCGGCGGTGCCGGCCCGGGCCCGCGCTCCAGCCCGGCCGCCCCGGCTGGAGGGGACAGCTCTCGAATCCACCTTTTAGTATCGGTCAGACGAACGGTGGCACATGCGGACAGTCGAGGTCTCACGCACGGTGAACGCACACTCCGGCGCGGTCAGGGCGGCGCTCGACCCGGCCAGTGTTGTCGAGTACGAGGGGAGCTTCTCGGTGCTCGACATCGAGGAACGCGAGAGCGACTCCCTGGTCGTCGCCGGTAGCACCGGTCTCGAACTCACCCTCCGGTTCGAACAGTACGACAACGGCATCTACTACGAACAGGAGAGCGGGGGCGGGCCGCTCGAAACGATGGAGACGACGATCAACTGGTTCCCGGAGAACGGTGCGA
>OBKM01000478.1_pt1 | contig 19685 bp, 19 predicted proteins | sample 1519691 | NCBI WGS metagenome assembly OBKM01 (sample SAMEA37050418, study PRJEB22526) | metagenome | biome: saline pan; feature: lake; material: water | place: Egypt | collected 2015 | depth 0.5 m | reverse complement strand
AGCGTGATAGAGAGGATCGGGTCGAAAGACCGGATTATCGGACGAAACAGCTGGGAGTTCTCCCAGGATTCCCCCATCGTCTGAAACAGGAAGTACCCGGCGAAAACGACGACCGCGAAATATATCAGGAGCTCTACCTTCTCGGCGTGTTTCTCCGCCGTCGACTGTAATCCGTTCATGTGTATCCCACCGCTCAGATCCCGTCCGACGACCCGGTCGGTTCGGAGACTGAGCCGTCGTTGACCGCTGTTTTGCTCGTATATTCCTCGAGTAGACGCTCGGTTATCTCCGAGTCGTCCTGCAGATAAAACTCCCGGTCGGTCGGATTCTCCATGTTCAGAACTTCGTTCCGTTTGATGTAGAACCCGTCCTCGAGGCCGTACGTATGGTGGATGAGAATATCGGTATCGTCGGTCGCTTCGCGGGTTTCATACCCGGTGAAATACCCGTCCGACTCGACCTCGGATCTGATGTTATCGAGAAAGACACCGCCGATGAACATACCGAGCCCGATATCCCAACTGTCGCCGTCGGTGACCGGGAACGAGGCGAAGTTTTCGCCTCCCGGACCCAGGTTGTACGAGCCCTGGAACTCGGATCGCAAGTCCGCCTCGGACTGTATCTGATCGATCACTTGGCTGATGACACCGACCACGATTTTCATGTGGGTGTACCTGCTTCGGTCGCTGCTCAGCCGTCGCTTTCGGATCCCGTTGTATTTTGGGTCCTGTGCCTTCCGGGCGAGTTCCTCGAGAGACCCCCGAAGCCGCTGTCTCTCGACTCGATCCTCGAGTAGCTTGCTCTGTTCGAGGCTCGAATCATCTCTGAGTTGCAACACGTCGTGGGGCTTGATCGCTTTGACATAGAGGTAATCCTCACGTTCGGTGTCGGCACGCACCTCCTTCGATTCGCCGTACTCGTTCCGGAGGTCCGTATACTCCTCCTGTGCGTCGATGAACGCTTCCCGACGGTTGTTGATGTCCTGAAACAGCGACACGATATCGCTGTACAGCTCGACATCGTCGGTGGCGGCCTCGATGTCGTCCGTTAGCTGCGTTTCCCTCGCTTCGATATCATCCGTTTCGATGATTTCGGCCTCGAGGATCTCCCGGACGGTCCCGGTGAGGGCTTCCATGCCGGTGTCCCGTTGTATTTCCTTTCGGACTCGATCGACCGCGGTGTCGGAGGACCCATCGATCCGCGCCCGGACCTCATCGAGTATCTGCTCTTCGCGCTCCCGCGTTTCACGTTCCAGCGTGTTGCGGAACGAATCAGCGCTGTACTCGAACTCGACGTTGAGCGTATCGCCCGTCCGGGAGACGGTGAATACGCCGCTGTCGTTGATTTCCGCCCGTTTCATCCGATAGTTTCGCTGGGCGTTTTCGCGCTCCTCCTCTTTGGAAGTCTGGAACGGCGAGAGCTTCTCGACGAACCCCTCGTCCGCGTTCATTTTCAGGAACGATTTTTTCAGCGACTGGAGGCCGTCGAGGACGTCGTTTATTCGGCGTTTATCCTCCGTTATTTCGACCCCGATCCCTTCGAACTCCGACTCGATGGTGTTCAGCGCTCGGCGGACCTCGTTTTGATTCGCCGCTTCGACGTCGTCTTCGGTTTCGGCCTTTTCGATTCCGTTCGCGTACTGGTTGAGTTCGGTCTCGAGTTGGTCGGCGAGTGTTTCGATCGACATGCCGCGACACCGGCGTAGCTCCTGATAGAGGTGTTCCGTATCCCGTCGCCAGTTTTCGACCACTCTGTTCAGTTCTTCCTTTTGTTCTTCACGCCGCTCGGCGAGTTCCTCACGGACGTCCTCGAGTTCGCTCTGAAGCCGGTCGCGGCGTTCCTCGGCGTCCTCGAGTTTCGTTTCGAGCTTTTTGAGGCGGACTCCCGCGCTTGCCCCCTCGTCCTCGAGCCCGATCAAATAGCTCAGGGTGCTACCGACACGGTTGTTTTTTTCCTCCACCGCTCGGGCGTTTTTGATTATCTCCTGTCTGCGATGGATGTTCGAAAGCTCCTGTTTGATGATATCGAACAGCCGTCTGTCGATGCTGTCTACGTACCGATCCTCCGTGTCGACATCGGCGGTCCCGGCCCGGATCGAATTCATGATGACTTCGATCCGTTCGGTTATGTCGTCGGTTTCACGTTCGGCGTCGTCTATGATCCCGCGATACACCGAGACCGACTCATACTCCAGTTCGTCCAACAGGTCGAACTCGATGAGTGATTGTAGCCGCGACAAGCGGTTTTCCAGGTCGCTCCGGTCGATATCGTGTAGCTCACCCTCGGCGTTGTCATACCGCTGCTTCGTGAGGAACCGATCGACTTCGGCGTAGATATCGGCCTCGGCTTCGGTGGCGTCGTCCTTTGCGTCGAGGATTTTCGAAAGCGACGATTTGGCCTCGTTGATCGCATCGACGTTGTAACGGAGAACCTGCGGAAGGCCGATCGTAAAGGGCGCATACGACGGAATATCCGCAAACGGATCCTCCATATCCATCATGTTGTAATACGCCACGATGAGATAGACGATCGCTTGATCCAGCTCCTTGAGAGCGCCGGAGCTCTCCAGGATGTTCTGTGTCTTTCCGCTGAAATTCGTCGGGTTGATAGGGATCAGTATCCGATCGTTGAACAGGCTTTCGCCGTTCAACGCGGCGTACTCCATCTCCGAGAGGACGGCGTGGGCGTTCGCGTTCTCGGCGGTAGGTTCGTCGTCGTTCGGGAGAATGCCGAAAAGCGTGATCTCCGCCGAGCGTTGGGTCTGTTTGAGATCGGCAGCGAGATCCAGGAGGATTCCGGAGCCGGTTCCGCCCCCGAGTCCGGCGAAGACAGCCACGCGACCACGGTTCGGGAGATCGATCGCCGTCCGGACATCCTCCACCTCGGCGTATGCCTTGTAGTACAACGCCTTTCCGAGCCCGCGACGGCGGACGACACCGGTGGTGAAATCCAGATCCTCGTCGATCAGTTCGGGTTTGAGCCACCAGTTTTCTTCTTCCATCCCCGTTCCGGAGGCGATACGCGGGACAGTATCCTCACCGATCAGATCGTTTTGATCGTGGAGCTGTATCTGTTTTGTCAGCGGGAGATATTCGATCTCGATCGTTCCGGTTCGGCCGCTCGATGGGTCACGCAGTTCGTTTTCCTTTTTTTGTATGGCCGACTCGATCCCGTTGATCCGCTGTAGATCGCGGTTCCGCTCTTCCTCGGCGGTATCGATTATCGTTACCACGAGTTCTTCCGGTTCGGGCTGTGGCTCTAAGATCGACTCCTGAATCCACTCGGACTCAAGCAGTTCGTACGCGATAGATTTTCCCGCCCCACCCAGCGCAAAGATCCTGTCCGGGAAGTTCATGTCATCTCAATCAAGCGTCGGTCACTTAGTCTTTAACCAGCCGCTGGCCGGGGGTTCGATCACCGCGATCGGTCCGCGCGGCGACGAAGCAGGTAAGCCGCACCGCCGATCCCGGCAACAGCCGTCCCTATCCCGAACCCCGGGAGTTCGACGATCTCGGCGTCGTCGACGCTTTCGGCTTCGGTCGCCTCGCCGGCCCCCTCCGCGTCCGGATCAGCCCCTTCATCGCCGTTTTCGTCCGCGTCCGTTTCCGACGGTCGCTCGTCGTCGGCGAGATACGCGTCGAACGATCTCGCCTCGTACGCCCCGGTTCCATAGATATGGTGGCCGGAGCTCCCGTAGACGACCCGCGAGTCGACGCTGTGTCCGACGTCCGGATCGGCGACGACGGTCGCCGAGGACAGGATCGATTGTCCGGCGTCGAACTGCCACTCGGAGTCGCCGGAATCCGCCGCAACGGCGTAGAAGGTGTCGTCGAGCGAGCCGACGAAAACAGTCCCCCCAGCGAAGGTCGGATCGGAGCGGATCGGCTCTCGTGCGCCGAAGGCCCACCGCCTATCCCCTGTGTCGGCGTCGACCGCGTACAGATTTGTGTCGTCCGAGCCGACGTAGACGGTTCCGTCGACGACCGTCGGCGACGACCGGATCGAATCGCTCGCGCTGTATGTCCATTCCGCCAGGTTCGAGTCGGCCGGAACGGAAAAGAGGGATCCGTCGTCGCTGCCGAAATACACGAACCCATCGGCGACGGTGGGCGATGAAAAAACCGGGCCCTGGGCGTTACATCGTCGCCAATCACACACCCATTCCTCGGTCCCGGAGGACTCTCTCAGAGCATACACTCCCGAATCTTCCGACCCGACGTACACGTTCCCGGCGGCGACGGTCGGGGAAGACCGCACGCTGCCCGCTGTCCTGTACGTCCACGCTACGTTTCCGGTGGCTGTCGTCACCGCGTACAGGCTGTTGTCGTCGGAGCCGACAAAAACACGATCGGCCGTTACTGCCGGCGTCGTGTTGACCGGTCCGTCGGTCGTGTGATGCCACTCCTCTTCGCCGGTGTCGGTATCGAGGGCCCGAACCGAACCGTCCTCTGAGCCGACGTAGACGGTCTCATCGACCACGGTCGGGGCGGATCGAACCGGACCGCCGGTTTCGTGGGTCCACCGTGTCGTCCCGTTCTGTGCGTCCACAGCATAGAGGGAGCCATCGTCCGATCCGAAATAAACCGTTCCGTCGAACACGGTTGGGGCGGATCGGATCGCATTCCCCGTGGAGAACGTCCACACCCCCGTGCCGTTTGTCGCATCCACGGCATGAAGCGTTCCTCCCCGCGTTCCGAAATAGACGGTCGGGCCGTCCGCTTCCGCGGCCGTCGCCGGCTGTGAAGCAACGACGCCGTACCCGACAGTCATCGCAGCAGTTTGCAAGCACGTGCGCCTGGTGAACGTTTTTTTCTCCGGTTCGTTATGCATGCTGGTTCCCACCTGTCCGTTCGCGTCGGGTCGTCGGTCCGTCTACGGTCGGTCCTTCGGGGCGCCCCACGACCTCGCCTCGGGTTTGTAGACGCTCGGAGGGCATAGCTCATGATTGTTTCCCTCGACCGGAACGCGCGAACGCGTTCGGCAGATACTCTCCGCGTGTCGACTCCAATCGGACCGAGTTGGCCCTGTTGGACCCGTTGTATCGGCCGTCCCGGGCGTATGAACCGAACCCCGAGACACCACGACGTTCGGAAGTGTTATCCGTGATCGGGGAGTACGTTTGTTTGTAATGGCAAACGGCAAGGTTGATTTCTTCAACGATACTGGCGGCTACGGTTTCATTTCGACTGACGACGGCGATCTCGACGACGACGAAGACGTGTTCTTCCACATGGAGGACGTCGGCGGGGAGGACCTGACGGAGGGGACGGAAGTCGAGTTCGACATCGAGTCCTCGCCGAAGGGGCCTCGCGCGGCGAACGTCGTTCGACAGTAACACAGCGATAGAAGCGTCGTTCGCAAGCGACAAACGATATCCCGATTTTTCGAACACTGATACGCCCCAGCCGGAGCTGTGTTCATGTTCCGGAGACACCGGTATCGGGACTGTGCGTTGGGTTCGGGGAACGCGGCGTCATACTGCCGGCGATACCTATTTCAAGATATTCGCGTTCCGGTAGCGCGATATCGTCACGAAAGTATAGCCGGCAGTATCAGAACCGGTGCTCATCGACCCCATCCGGGTACTCCCTCCGATCCTCGGTCGGGGGGGCGTCGCCGAACTCCGCGAGACACTCCGTACACAACCGTGTCGGTTCGTCGAGATGTTCGGCGCAGACGAGTTGTCCGCAACGATCACAGCCGTCCTCGACGGTGCCCGTTCCGCAGATCTCACAGCGGCTATCGACGCTCATGGCTTTCCGTTGGAGTCGAAAGCGCCTAAAAGTATCTTCGGCGAGGAGGGTTTATAAATCCGGTCGAGGAGTCCCGAGGAGTTGATACCCCCGGCGGTCGAAACGTCGCCCGATGACCCCGCCGCTCGCCGTCGATATCGACGGTACGCTGACGCGCCCGGACGACTCGCTCGATCCCCGCGTGTTCGATCCGATCCGTGGGTGGGACGCGCCGGTCGTAATCGCGACCGGCAAGTCGTTTCCGTACCCCGTCGGTCTCTGTGAGTTCCTCGGTGTTCCGATCAACGTCGTCGCGGAGAACGGGGGGGTCGTCTACGTCGAAGCGGCCGACGCGATCGTCTACAACGGCGATCCGGAGGGCGCGGCGGCTGTCGCCGCTGCCTACCGCGAGGCCGGCTACGAACTCGGATGGGGCGCGGTCGATCCGATCAACCGGTGGCGTGAGACCGAACTCGCCGTCGCCCGCGATCAGCCCCTCGAGCCGCTCGTCGAGATCGCCGACGAGCACGGCCTCGTGGTCGTCGACACCGGCTACGCCTACCACGTCAAGGCACCCGACATGGACAAAGGACGGGGACTCGAAACCGCCGCGGCGGCGCTCGGAGCCGATCCCGGATCCTTCGTCGCCGTCGGCGACTCCGAGAACGACGCCGAACTGTTCGAGCGCGTGGGGCGTGCCTTCGCTGTCGGAAACGCGGACGAGACGGCGAAGGCGGCCGCGGACGAGGTGACCGAGGCGGCCTTCGCCGACGGGTTTTTGCAGGCGCTCGATCGGATCAACGCCTCGGTGTCGTGACCTCGGATCTCTGCCGTCGTGACCTCGGGTTCCCCCATCATGCCCTCGAAACGTCGTGACCGTGGCTTCGGGTGGCGTCCTCGATCGGCTCACGGACCGCGTCCCCGACGATGATATAGAGGAAAACATACACATACAGGCCCCAACCGCCTGATCTTTCCCTAAAGCCGGGGAAAGCTTTTGACGGTGTGGTTGTTATCGACTCTCGTATGAGTGCCGACCGGACCGCACTCCAACACGCCCTCGAGGAGGGCGAAAAGGAGGGCGGCAGCGTCGAATTCAAAGAACGGCTCACCCGGAGGACCCACCTCGCTGAGGGCCGCCTCGAATCGCTCGTCGCACAGCTTCGACACCGGATCCTTTCGGGCGACGGCGAGGCGACCTACGTCGTCGGCGTCACCGACGACGGCGGCATCGCGGGCATCTCCCCCGACGCCTTCTCGGAGTCGATGGACGTCCTCTCGTTGCTCGCCGACGAGGCTGGCGCACACATCGACGACGTGGAGACGTGGGGCGTCGACGGCGGCGAAACGGCCACCCACGAGGAGGGTCTCGTCGGCGTTGCCACGCTGCATGAAGGCTCCGTGCTTGAGGCCGACGACGAACACATCGTCGTCGGGACCGCCGGCCACGTCGACCACGGCAAATCGACGCTTGTCGGCTCGCTCGTCACCGGCTCGGCCGACGACGGGCAGGGCGGAACCCGGAGTTTCCTCGACGTGCGCCCCCACGAGATGGAACGGGGGTTGTCGGCGGATCTCTCCTACGGCGTCTACGGCTTCGACGATAACGGCGCGGTCCGGATGGACAACCCCCACCGGAAGTCCGATCGGGCCCGCATCGTCGAGGAGGCGGATCGGTTGGTTTCGTTCGTCGACACCGTCGGCCACGAGCCGTGGTTGCGGACGACGATCCGGGGGCTCGTCGGGCAGAAACTCGATTACGGCCTCCTCGTGGTCGCGGCCGACGACGGGCCGACAAAGACCACGCGGGAGCATCTCGGAATTCTGCTCGCGACCGAACTTCCGACGATCGTCGCCATCACGAAGACCGATATGGTCGCCGACGAGCGCGTCGCCGAGGTCGAACGCGAGGTCGAACGGCTGCTCAGAAACGCCGACCGGACGCCGCTGTCGGTCGATCGTCACGGCGTCGGCGTCGCACTCGAGGAGATCGGCGAACAAGTCGTCCCGATCGTGGCCACGAGCGCGGTGACGAAGGAGGGCCTTCCCGTCTTGGACGAACTCTTCGAGCAGCTTCCGAAGACCGGGGCCGAGGCGGGTGCGTTCTCGATGTACATCGATCGGACGTACAGCGTGACCGGCGTCGGTGCGGTCGCCTCGGGGACGATCCGCTCCGGCAGCGTCGAGGCGGGCGACGAGTTACTCGTCGGCCCGCTTTCCGACGGCTCCTTTCGGCCCGTCGAGGTCCGCTCGATCGAGATGCACTACCATCGGGTCGACGAGGCCGCTGCCGGACGGATCGTCGGGATCGCCCTCAAAGGGATCGACGAATCCGAACTCGAACGCGGGATGGTGTTGTTGCCGCGGGACGCGGACCCGACCGCAGTCCGGGAGTTCGAGGCCGACGTGATGGTGTTGAACCATCCGACGCGGATCGACGACGGCTACGAGCCGGTCGTCCACCTCGAAACGATCAGCGAAACGGTATCGATCCACCCGGAGGACGGACAACTGCTGCCCGGCGACACCGGGACCGCACGCGTCCGGTTCAAATTTCACCCTTACGCCGTCGAGGAGGGCCAGCGGTTCGTCTTCCGGGAGGGCAGCTCGAAGGGCGTCGGGACGGTTCGGGAACTCACGGGCGTCGAGTAGCGCCCACTCCGTGCTTCGGTACTGATTCCCGCCCCCGTCAATCAGCCTCGATCCGTCCGCGTTGGACCTCCTCGACGTACGCCGTGAAGTTGTCGAACAGCCCTTTGACTTCACGGGCCGCCTCGTAGTTATCGGCGTGGATGTCCGCAAGGACGCGATCGATGCGCTCGGCGGGGAGGTGATCGGTTTTGCCGCGGGTGACACGCTCGGCGGTCTCCATGTCGTATTCGGGGTGAAACTGGACGGCGAAGGCGCGGCCCTTACGGAAGCCGTGGATCCCGTATTCGTTTTTCGCGAACACCGTCGCCCCCGGCGGGGCCGTCTCGACGTGATCCGAGTGGGTCGTAAAGACGGTCATCTCCTCGTCGATACCGTCGAGCAGCCGGTTTCGACCGTCCTGTTCGACGGCTCGGTAGCCGATCTCGTACTCGCCCATGCTCTCGACGCTGCCGCCCAACACGTCGGCCAGAAGCTGGTGACCGTAACAGACACCGAGGGCGGGCAACCCCGCCTCCAGGGCGTCGCCGACCCACGTTTTCAGCGCCCCGATCCACTCGCGGTCCCAGTAGACCGAAGCCCTCGACCCCGTCACGACGAACCCGTCGTACCGGAAGTCCGCAGGGAGATCGCCGGACGGACAGTGGAACTCATCGATGTCCGCATCGAGTTCCCGCCGGAAGTTCCGGCTGGTGTCCTCGGCTGCGTGGGCCGCGTTCAACAGGGCGAGCCGTGGCTGTTTCATCTCCATGCTGGTTACGCCGTCAGTAATGAAATGCGGCCATGTGGTGCCGGTATTTGCCGGTAATCGAGCGACGAGGATACCGAAGCGGACGGAACTGATCGGGACATCAAGCCATACGGATCGGTTCGATCAATCCGCATGGACCTGCCGTGCGTTTCGGATATCGGCTTCGAGGCGATCGGCGTATTCGAGGCGAAGGTCCCGCGCTTCCGCGTCGGAGAGCTCCCCGCGTGGCTGTAGTTCCGCGGAGATCGGATCGTACGCCTCCACATCGAACCCCATACGATCGAGGTACGCACACACCGCATCCGACCCGAGCCCGTCGCGGATCGCGGCCTCGACGTGCTCCTCGACGGTATCGAACGCCGGCAGTACGACGGACTCGTCCGTCAGGTGACCGCCGTCGCCCTCGATCCGCGGGGACGTTTCGAGGGCGCGTTCGACGACGCCGACGATGTCGTCGGCGAGCCGGAGGATCTGACTCGGTAGGGCGGTGTCCGGCGAGCGCCACTCGACGGTCGAAAACGCCGCACGTAGCTTGACCGGCGTCCAGACCGCGTCCTCAGGCTCGAAGGCCGAATCGACCGTGTCGGGGTCGACCCCCGCGATGATGGCCTCGTTTTTGAACTCCCTGTAGCGGCGTTCGAGTCGCCTCGCCCACGCCTCGCGGCTGTCGACGTAGGGCCACAACTGTCCCTGGTGTGGGAGTTCGTCGTATGCCATCCGGCGGTACAGAAGCGATCGGGCGCCGGCCGCCAGGGGCTCCCCCTGGAAATACGGCGAGGAGTTCACGAGCGCCACGGCGGGGTCGAGCGCGGTGAGCGTGTTCAGCTGCTCGACCGCGTGACCGGGCCGTTGTTCGACGTGGATGTGGGTGCCGGCACAGCGCCGCACGTACTCGAAGCGGTCGCCGACGACGCGGTCCTGGATCCGGGTTCGCTCGCTCGGGAGATCCGGAATCGATCCCGCGGCGATCGGTGTCGAAAGGGGAACGAGACCGAGGCCCCGTCGGTCGGCCCGACGGAGGACCCCCGCTACCCGCTCGCATAGCTCCGCCCGGAGCTCGGCGCTCGTCTCACAGGGCGTCGTCTTGATCTCAAGCATCGGGGCGATGAACTCCCGTTCGGCCCCGGGGAGGTCGACGAGATCACCCGGCTCGGTGAGCCGGCCGGTCTCGTCGATCACCCAATACTCGACTTCGATGCTCCGCCGGATCGGATCGGGTTCGGCCGTGGCGGCGTCGGTCGCTCCAGACGGACGCCGTCCGTTGGATCGGTTCGACATTATGATGGACTCTCCGTTATCATTCGGGCAAGCGGTGTCGGATCAGGTTGCGTTGACGACGGTTTCGGGGGACCCGTCCGTTGTTTGGGGCTCCTCCTCGCGGACGGGGATCCCCCGCGAGCGAAGCGCAGTCGCCAGGTTTGCCGACGTCGTCCCCCCGCAGTTGGCGGCCTGTTCGAGCGTGACGGTCCCGGTTCGATACAGTGTCAGCCCGGTCATGACGGCGTGACGCGTCATCGGCAACCTCCGCCGACGAACGTCGTCCGCTCGACAGGAACGGATTCAGCTTCGGAGGCCACCCGACAGCGGGTGAGAACTTCGGTTCCGCAGTTCGGGCACAGATAGTGGACGGTGTCGTCAGTTCCGACGACGGTCCACTCCCCATCGAAGCGGCCCCGATACGGACACGACACACAGAACAGCGTTCCCTTGTCGGCGGATCGCCCGGCCGGGCGATCGTTCGCCGATCCTTCCGATCTCATTACATCCCAAGTATAACCCTAACCCCTACTAAAGGTTTCGTATGATAACCCATTCAGCATTCAGCAAAACAAAGAACCAAGATACAAAGATATACGACTAGATTTGTAAATAAATACTCTCGTAGGCGGGGGCGGCGTATGAACTGCGTCATAAAAACGAGGCGGGCGGAGTGTCGACGGATTCATACACCGGTTTGTGGAGGATACGCCGAGGAAAACGTTTCTGCGGGCGGCGCGGGGCGAGCGCCTCCGGACCGTTCGGAACCAGGGGTTTCCGCGATGTCCTGAAAAAACGCTTTTATATCCCCTCGGGATTCTCGATCCACCGACGGTGACGGGACGTTCCGTGTCTCTAGTCACCCGATCCCGGGGCGGTTCATCGGTGCCGCTGGAGGAACGTATCGAGCCGCGACAGACCCGCCTCGAGTTCCGAAGCGGGCGCTCCGAGCCCGATCACGAAGCGATCCGGACAGCCGACGGCCTCGCCCGGTGCGAGGGCGACCGAAGCCTCGGTGAGAACGCTTCGACAGAACGAGCGCCCGCCGGCGAAACCCTCCGGGACCGCACAGAGTGCCCTCGTGCCACAGTCGGGATCGGACCACGCTAACCCGTGGGCGTCGAGAAGCGCCTCGACAGCGGTTCTGTTTTCCGCGACGTGGGCGCGGGTTTTCGGCAGTATCGATCCGCGCCGATCGAAGGCCTGTTCGGCGACATGGAGGCCGATCCCGGACGGTGGGCCGCTCGTGTAGTCGGCCCAACTCTCCGCGGCGGAGACGACCGCGGGCGGCCCACAGAGCCAGCCGACCCGGAGCCCAGCAAGCCCGAACGCCGTCGAGACGCTGCCCGTCGAGATCCCGTAGCGACCGCGGGCCGCGACCGGCGGGATCGGATCGGGATCGAGGGGTCGGAACCGTTCATCACAGAGCAGGTACGTGCCGTTGTCGGCACAGCGTTCATACACCGCCCGCATCGTCGCCTCGTCGTGGGACCGGCCGGTCGGATCGTTCGGGTTGACGACGGCGACGAGATCCGTCCAGGGTTCGAGTGCCGCCCCGATGGCTGCCGGATCGAGCGTCCACCCCGGCCCTTCGAGGCGAACTGCCGTCACGTCGCCGAGCGCATCGGCGAGCCCCAAAAACGAGGTCGAAGCGGGCGTTACGACGACGGCGTGTTCGTCGACGACAGCGAGCGCCGCGAGGAGATTCGCCTCCCGGAGCCCGGGAGTGACGATCGTCTCCGAGGCCTCACGTCCGTGATACGCGCCGAGGTCGACGCTGAACGCGGAGGAGCCGCCGGTCGGAACCGCAGCGCCGAGCCGGCCGGGATCGAGATCGAAGTCCTCGGTCGGGGGTGGTCGAACGTCGCGACCGGCCAGGGAGACGGCGGCGTCGGCCGCGGACTCGGCGAGCCACCGTTCGAGGTCGAAAGGGCTGATCCGCATACCGGTTCGTCGGGGGCGGCCCTCAAGGGCGTATCGTCCGTCGAAACCGAACGCCGATACCGGCCGTCGAAACCGAACGCGGGGCTCGCCCGTCTCGAAACCGGGTGCGGAGCGTTTCAGCCCCGAAGCGCATCGACGGGGCGTTCGTTGGCCGCCTTCCAGGCAGGATAGAGGCCACTAACGACGCTTATCAGGATACCGAAGACGAACGCGGCGAACAGATACAGGCCGTTCGTCGGATCGAGAACGATCCACAACTCGACCGGTGTAACGAGATACAACACCGCAACGAGACACACCGTTACCATGACGCCGCCGATGGCACCGACGACCCCCAGAAGCGTCGCCTCGAAAAGCATCGTCCGGAGGACGGCGCGGCGGCTCACGCCGACGGCGCGGAGAACGCCGATCTCCTGGCGACGCTCGACGGTGCTCATCAACATCACGTTCAGGATACTCACTCCGGCGACGAAAAGCGAGATACCGCCCAGGCCGACGAGAAACGCCGACAGAAGCGAGAAGAACTCCTCGATCTCCTCCAGTATCGAGGAGAGTTCGAACACGTCGACGACCGCTTCCCGATCGTTGATCGTCGCCTCGACGGCGGCGGCACTCGCCGTCGCCGCCGGCCCGGTTTCGGTCCGGATGACGACCTGCTGGTAGCCGTCGCCGTCGACAGCGGCTTCCGGCAGCATGACGGCGTCGTTCGGGGAGATCGGCGTGAACGACTCGATGGGTTCCAACACCGCGATCACGCGGTGGGTATCGCCGGCCACCTCGACGGTATCCCCGACCCGGGCGTCGAGCGTGTCGGCGAGATCCGCGCCGACGACGGCACCCTGTCTGTGTCGCTCAGGGAGCCGGCCGTCGGCCGCGGTGTACACCGAATCGGGGTTCTCGATGCCGTAGATCGTCGCGGCCGCTGACGCGCCGCCGCGGGTGACGAGTCCGCCATCGGTCTTCAACGGAACGACCGTCCCCTCCGCGGTCACGCGTTCGATCTCCGTGACGGTCCGTTGGTCGATCGAATCGATCCCGGCGTCGGCGTTCGGCGTGACGATCACTTGCGTGCCGATATCGCCGAGGGCGTCGTCGGCCCCCACAGCGAGGACGTTCCCGAAGATGCCGAGGGAAGCGATCGCGACGACGCCAACCAGGATGCCCAGCGCGGCAAGCGCCGACCGAAGCCGGTTCCGCGAGAGGTTCCGGCGGGCGACGAAAAGCGCCGGCAGTCGGGTCACAACGACACCTCCGCGGCGATCACGCGATCACCCCATCGCGCAACTCGACCGTTCTGTCGGCGTACTCGGCGACCGCGGGATCGTGAGTGACGGCAACGACGCTGACGCCCCCGTCAGTAACGCCGGTCAACTCGTCCAGGATACGTTCACCGGTGTCGCGATCGAGGTTGCCGGTCGGTTCGTCCGCAAGCAGGACCGTCGGATCGTTTATCAGCGACCGGGCGATCGCGACGCGCTGTTTCTGGCCGCCGCTGAGTTCCTCCGGGAGGTGATCGAGCCGGTCGCCGAGCCCGACCCTCGAGAGTAGTTCGGCCGCACGGTCGCGTTCCGGTTCCGGGTCGAAGATGGTCGGGACGACGACGTTCTCCAGGGCGGTCAGGGTGGGGATGAGATGGAAGTCCTGGAAAACGAACCCGATCGTCCGTTTTCGGAGCCGCGTCCGCTCGTCGACAGCGATCCCGGTTACGTTCCGGCCGCCGATGTCGATTTGCCCCTCGTCCGGCGAGTCGAGAAGCCCGACGACGTTCAGAAGCGTCGACTTGCCGCTACCGCTCGGCCCCATGATCGCAACGAACTCGCCGCGATCGATCGTTACCGAAACCGAATTCAACGCGACGACGTTTTCGCCGCCTCCATCGTACCGGCGGGTGACGCCGCGCAGCTCAATCGCGGTCACGGAGTCGCCTCCAGCCGAGTGCTGCCGCGCCGAGAAGCGTCATCGAGGCGGCCGCCGCGGCGACGAAAGCAAGCGTCGGGATACCGGATGCATCACCGTCGCCGTCCGCCTCGACGCGGGCGTCGTAGGGCAGTTCGACGGTCCGTTCGTATGGATCGCCGTCGGCGAGATACGTGACCGAGACCGGCACCGTCGTCGCGTTCGCGTGATCGACGTCGGCGGTCACATCGAACCTGACGAATTCGCTTTCGGGGACCGTCCCGACGAAGTACTCCCGTGCGGGGTAGGTGGGGGCGACGTACTCGGTGCTGCCGACAGCCACGATCGCGCCGTTGACCTCGCCGAGTCCCGGGTTTGCGGCGTTACCGGTGACCGTCACGGCCCCGTCTTCGAGGGCCATATCCACGTCGGTGAGGACGATCTCGCCGCGGTTGGGTCGGTATTCGAGCGTCGTTTCGCTCGTGTTCCGTTGATCCCCGAGGACGTAATCCGCTTCGAACGAAAGGGTCGTTTGCTCATCGAAGTCGCCGGCGTCGAAAAGCACGCTTTCGGATTCGCCGGGAGGGATATCGCCTGCCGGAAGCCGCGGGAGCGTTCCGGCTTCTGTCGAGGGGGAGACGACCGTATCGCGGGCCGTCGCGGTCCCGAAGTTCGTCACCTCGACGCGGACGAGCGGCGTCCGAAGCTCCGTTTCGGAGTCGTCATCACCGCCTAACAGATCGCCTGCGTCGGGACCGAGATCGACATCGAGTTCCTCGTCATCGTCCAGTTCCGAGGGATGGACTGTCCGGGCGTCGATCTGTACGTCGTCGGTGACGCCGGCGGCGTCGACCCCACCGACGACGACCGTAACCGGGCGGGTGATGGTGACTCCGTTGCCGGTCTCGTCGGTCGTCTCGACGAGGAGTTCGAGTTCCTTGACTCCGGACTCCGAGAAGGCGTTCGCGAGTTCGAGCGTCACATCGTCGCCGACCGACAGCGAACCGAGATCCTCGGCGTCCGCGTGGGTGTTCGCGAACCGATCTCTGTCCTGTAACGCGATCCGGTCGACGGTGACGCCCGTTGTGCTTCCCGCTGAGTTCTCGACGGTGAACTCGACGGTCGTCGTGTTCCCCGGGGCCGGCTCCGCCGGCGTGACCGTAACGTCGGCGACGACCAATCGGGCGTCGGGGACATCGGCGAGCGCCGGGGCCGCGATACCGAGTCCCACGAGGAGGACACAGGCGGTGAGGAGGTAGCTGACTCTCACTACCAAACGTATCGGCTCAGCGGTTTTATCGGTGTTGTTTGCGGGAATTAGGCCTTCCCTTCCGTGGACGGCTCACGCTCGACCGTAAAGCCGTCCAGATCGACCGTAACGCGCTTTGCAACCGTCATGAACGCCTCGTAGTGATCGCCACCGGGATCGATCTGCGTTCGGCTCTCGATGAGTCCGGCCTGTCGGAGCGTGTTGAGACGGCGATAGACGGTCGGCAACGAATACCCTGTGAGGTCGGCGACCTCGCGAGCACTTTTGGCCTCACCGTTGAGGACATTACAACAGCGCCGGGCCTTCTCGTCGCCGAGAGCGTTCAACACGTCGTTTGCGGTGTCGTCGTCCGAACGCGCAAGCGCCCGTTCGACAGTCTCCAGAAGCTCCTCTTTGTCGATCGGTTTGACTATGTACTCGTCGAACGGGAGCTCGACCATCCCGTCGTCGGGTTCGACCGCAGTAGCCATCACCACCGGAACGTCGTGACCCTCCTCGCGGAGCGTTTCGAGAACTTCGTCGCCGGATGTCCCCGGCATCCGCCGGTCAAGCAACACGAGGTCTATCGAATCGCCGAAGGCGGAGATGGCCTCCCGGCCGCCGTAGGCTTCCTCGACAGTGTATCTATCTTCGAGCCACGTTCGATAGATTTCGACGAGCCCTCGCTCGTCGTCGACGGCCAGAATCGTCGCGTTCTCGAACGACATCAACTACATTATTCTTATGGCCATCCGACATAAGTTATTTGGAGAGCCGGGCTGATAAAACGAAAGCCAGCGAGCCCAACGACGGACATCCGATCCCCGAACGACCCACTCGATCAGTCGCCGAACGGCCCCATGCCGCCGAGCCCGCCGCCGCCGCCACCGCCGCCGCCCTGCATCTGTTTCATCATCCGCTGCATGTCGCCGTCGCCCATCCCCTGGAACTGCTTCATCATCTGGCCCATCATCTTGTGTTGTTCGAGCAACTCACGCACGGTTTCCTCGTCTTTTCCGGCGCCTCGGGCGATCCGCTCGATCTGGCTTTGGCCGATCGCGCGGGGGTTTTCGAGTTCGGCTTCCGTCATCGAGTCCATTATCACCTCGAAATCCCGGAGCCGCTCTTGGGTCATATCCATCGCGTCCTCCGGTAGTTGGTCTTTGATCCCGCCGCCGAGACCGGGAATCATATCGAGCACCTGATCCAGCGGCCCCATCCGGTTCATCGCGTTCATCTGGTTGCGCATGTCCTTCAGGGTGAACTCCCCTTTCATCAGGTCCTCGGGGTCCCAGTCCTCCTCCTCTCCCGTTTCGGCCATCGCGCGCTCGACGCGCTCGGAGAGCTGTTTGAGATCGCCCATCCCGAGCAGTCGGGAGATGAAGCCCGAGGCCTCGAACCGTTCGATGTCCTTGACCTCCTCGCCGGTACCGAGGAAGGCGATCGAGGAGCCGGTCTGATCGACCGCGGCGAGGGCACCGCCGCCTTTCGCCGTCCCGTCGAGTTTCGTGATGGCGACGCCGTCGATGCCGACCGCGTCGTGGAACCGCTCGGCCTGCTCCTTTGCGCCCTGTCCGATCGCGGCGTCGAGCACGAGCAGGTTCCGGTCGGGATCGGCGACCGACTCGATCTGCTCGAGTTCGTCGATCAACACGTCTTCCAGGGCGTGGCGGCCGGCCGTATCGACGATGTGAACGTCGGCGTCGGCGGTCTCTGCGAGCCCCGTTCGGGCGATATCGACCGGATCGTCGTTGTCGGGGTTCCCATAGAAATCGACCTCGGCGCGTTCACACATCTCCTTGGCCTGTTCGTAGGCACCGGGACGGAACGTGTCGGTCTGGATCACGGCGGGTCGGAGTCCCTTCTTCGAGAACCACCACGCCATCTTCGCGGCGGTGGTCGTCTTCCCCGACCCTTGCAGGCCGGCGAGGACGATGGTCTGTTCCTCGAGTGGGATCTCTGTCGATTCGCCGACCAACTCGACCATCTCCTCGTAGACGATCTTGAGGACGTGATCCTTGGCGGTCGTGCCTGCCGGCGGCTCCTCATCGAGGGCCCGATCGCGGATCGAGTCCGAAAGCCCCATCACGAGATCGACATCGACGTCGGCCGACAGCAAGGAGCGTTGGATCTCCTTGACGATCTCCTCGACGTCCTCCTCGCTGAGGGTCGTTTTGCCCTGTAGTTTATCGAGCGTTCCGCGGAGGGAACTGCCCAAATCGTCGAGTACCATTTACCGGCCGTAGACGGTCCAGCCTAAAGGCTTTGTTCGTCGCGCCCGGAAACTGGTAGCCTGAAGCGAGAGTCGGGACCGCGCTGCTGTATAAAACCGACGTGATCGGCCTCGAACGGTTAGCTTTATGCGCACGGACGGTCTCGCCTCAGACATGGCTAGCTTCGAGGAAGCAGAAGAGCGCATTCTCGATAAGATGATCTGTATGCGCTGTAACGCCCGAAACCCGAAACGTGCGGACAGCTGCCGGAAGTGTGGTTACAAGAAGCTCCGGCCGAAGGCGAAGGAACGCCGCGCGGCCTAGATCAACTCGGTCCGGGCCCAGTACCCGGTCCGGACCCAGTTCGATCCGATCCATCTCAGTTCAGTCCGTCCGACCGCGAGGTTCCGCCCACCGAGTCAAGCAAACGTCGATTGCGCCGGTTCGAGTTCACACCGTGGGCGCGCTCGAAGGCCGTTTTTTCGGCGAACGGGAGATACAGACTACTTAAAAAAGCGCACGGTTTCGGCCGCGTGAAACGCTCCGAACCGTATTTATAGAGCGCCGATACGGGTCTGTATGGGGAGTGTATGACGGATCAGAAACCAACCGTTCTCATCGTCGATGACGATCGACAGCTGGCGGATCTATACGCCGCGTGGCTCCGGGAGGAGTACGACGTGCGGACCGCCTACGGGGGACGAAGCGGGATCGAGTCGATGGACGAGAGCGTCGACGTTGCGCTTGTCGATCGGTTGATGCCACGGATCTCCGGCGAGGCGGTACTCAAACACATGCGGGCCTCGGGGTATGACTGCCGCGTCTCGATCGTGACCGCGGTCGATCCGGACTTCGACATCATCGAGATGGGGTTCGACGAGTATCTGGTCAAGCCGGTCAGGCGGAAGGATATCGAGACCGTCGTCGGCTCGCTCGTGACGCGGGCGGAGTACGACGAGACGCTACAGGATCTGTTCGCGTTGGCCTCGAAGCGGGCGGCGCTCGAGGCGGAGAAAAACGCCCACGAGCTCGGAACGAACGACGCGTATGCGGGGTTGACAGCGGAGTTCGATCGGCTCAAAGCGGAACTCGAGCGAACCGCAGCGGACCTCTCGGGGCGGGACCTGGAAGTCGAGATGCGGCGGGTCGGCGTCGACGGGTGAAAGACGGAGGGCGGCGGTTGAAGAACGCGGGAGTGTCCGAGCGATCTTAGACCGCTCCCGCGAACAGTCCACCGAGAAACGCCGCACCGAGCGCGAGCGCAAGCGTTCCAGCGGCGTTGGCCGCCGCGGAACCGACATGACCGTCCTCGAAGAGACGAACCGTCTCGACGGCGAACGACGAAAACGTCGTGAACGCGCCACAGAAACCGACGGCGAGGGCGAGCGTGGTGGGTTCCGAGAGACCGACGGCGAGGACGAACCCGAACAGAAAGCTTCCGGAGACGTTGACCACCGCGGTGTCGACGGCACGGCTGTCGATGGCGACCCCAACGGCATATCGTGAGACAGCGCCGAACGCGCCGCCGAACCCGACGGCGAGCGCGCTCACGAGCGCCACCGGATCACCCCCCGAGCGAGGAGCACGGCCGAAAACCCGAGGACGTAGTTACCGGCGACGTTGAGCGCCGCAAACGCCGGGTCGAGAAAGACCGTCTCGCCCGCAAACGTGCTGTAGGTGGTAAACGAGGAGATGAATCCGGTCGAGAGAAGCAACCGGATCCGGTCGGACACCGCTCCGCCGAGTTCGACGTGGTAGACGAAGAGTCCGAGCGCGAACGCCCCGGCGACGTTGACTGCGAGTGTACCCCACGGGAACGGTTCCGGGGCGACGACCGCAACGCCGTGACGGCTCAACGCCCCGGCAAAGCCCCCGACGGCGACGAAAAACGTAGCCCGCGGGTCCATACCGGCGTCTCGGCCGGACGTTACAGAACCGTTTCGGTTCGGAGTGAAGGTTTATATACCCGAACGCGACCAGACGGCCCATGCGGA
>OBKM01000477.1_pt1 | contig 19714 bp, 25 predicted proteins | sample 1519691 | NCBI WGS metagenome assembly OBKM01 (sample SAMEA37050418, study PRJEB22526) | metagenome | biome: saline pan; feature: lake; material: water | place: Egypt | collected 2015 | depth 0.5 m | reverse complement strand
GGGTCACCTATCCCGGGCTGGAAAGCCACGAAACCCACGAGATGGCCTCGAAATATCTTGATGGCGGCTACGGCGGGATGATTACCTTCGGTCTGGAAGGCGGCTACGACGCCGCCCGCAGCACGGTTGAATCGACTGAACTCGCTTCGCTGCTCGCCAACGTCGGCGATGCGAAAACGCTGATCATTCATCCGGCTTCGACAACCCACCAGCAGTTGAGCGACGAGGAGAAACTCTCTGCGGGTGTCACCGACGATCTCGTACGGCTCTCTGTCGGCATCGAAGACCCACAGGACATCATCGACGACCTCGATCAGGCGATCACGCAGTCGAGTTGAAGCTGCGGTCTCAGCCCCAGTCGTGGCTCTCCCACCCCTCGTAATGTTTGAGCCGGCTTTTGATCTGGAACGGCTCCCACCCACACTCGTGGTAGAGCACGTCAGCCAGTGTGCCGAACGCGCTGTTGTCGAGTTCGATACCCCGCTCTCCTCGGTTTGTGATGTAGGGCTCGGAACGTAGATTGTCGAAGCAGTCACTGGCCGTGGGATACTCACTCGTCTCGATGGCAGCAATAGAGAGAAGATTTTCTTCGATGATCGGTGACCCCCAACGATGCTTGGCCACCATCGCTGCGAGGAGCGCGCATTTCACTGATGGCTTACGCATAGTCCTCCGTTTTTATTCCTCTCTGATAAGAATACGTTAATTTGAGTTACCGTCCAAGGAAACTCCTTTGTGTGCTACCCGATAAGCTATTAGCATGAGTGAGTCACCGCCGAAGCACCCGGCAGCAGAGCAAGACACCAAGGAGGCTCGCTTGGAGAATCCAAGCGGTGTCCTCTATCTCTTCCAACACGAGAGCATCCCGATCATTATCGACGCCATTCTTACCCTTCCGCCGCGACGGGAGTTCACCAAGACGGAACTCGCGGATCACGCCGGTGTGACTCGCCAGACAGTGAGCAAATATATTGATCGCCTCGTCGATCTCACAATCATCGAACCGGTGCCGACCACGTCGCCGCGTCGCTACCGCGTTGCCGACAGCGATGTCGTCGCGGAACTGTTCGCGCTCAACAGCGCGCTCAATGCAACCGCTGACGACAACTGACTCAGACGATCTGTTCGCCGTCTTCGTCGTAGACTGCAATTGCATCAACCGGACAGGCCCGAGCCGCAAACTTCGCGTCGAGTTCCTCACCCTCGGGGACTTCGGCAACGAAGATATCCTCTTCAGTCTCTTCGCCACCGTCCAGTACCGCCTTCCCGGCATCCATATCCTTCTCAAACCCGTCCCACTCGGCGACACACTGGAACATCCCAATACAGGTATCACGGTCAAATTCGATCTGCATGGGTGGGCTTGTATCGTGGGCTACATAGCCGTGTTGGGAGCAGTTTGTGTGGCGATACCACCGCCGCAACAGATTTGTGTTTGTGTTTGTATACACAAACTATGGGCACGAAAACCATCGGTGTCACCGACGAGGTGTACGAACGGCTCAAAGCCCGCAAACGCGATGATGAGAGTTTTACCGAGCTGATGGATCGGCTGTTGGACGACACAACGGCCGACTGGCAGCGCGGGTTTGGCTCGCTGTCGAGCGAGACGGCGGCTGATCTCACCACGCTTGCGATAGCATCGCGGCAACAGACTGCAGCCGGAGTCGCCGCCAGACAGCAGGACGCAATCGAACGACTCGCCGACATCGATACTGATGAAACTGCTTGATACGACGTTTCTTATCGACTACCTGGGTGGCGATCCAGCGGCCGAAACCTATCTCTCGGCGCATGAGGACACGGAGTTCATCACGACGACGATCAACCTCAAGGAGATTGCTGTCGGCTACGCGCTACAGGAGCAACTCGATCCGCAGGAACTACAGCCAACCTTCGCATGGCTCGATATCATCCCCTTTCAGCCACAGCATGCGATCATCGCCGGCGAGATGGAAGCAGCGTTGCACGCACGTGAGAATCCCAACCAAGCCAAACTCAACTCACTTGCAGCGGATACGCTGATTGCAGCCGTTGCCAAGGCGATGGGAGCGGCGGTCGTGACACGGAATGTCGACGATTTTGAGCTGTTTGATTCGGTTGCCGTCGAGTCATACTAAGCCAGCCGGCAGCTGTTTGCAGCAACTGCACTCCACGCCGAAACAGTCCTGCGGCTACTACAGATCAGCCACGTCTTCGATTGCGTCAGTCAGCTCTTTGATCGACTCGACGGTGTGTTCACCCATATGGCCGATTCGGAACGACTCCTCGCTAAGATCACCGTACCCGCTCGAAAAGACCATATCGTACTCCTCGGAGACTGCCTCGACTGTGGCGGCCACGTCGATATCTTGAGTGTTCTCGATGCAGGTCACGGTCTGTGATTCATACCCCTGCTCAGCGAAGAGAGCGAAATGCTCGCGGGCCCACTCGCGGGTGTACTCAGCCATTGCTTTGTGTCGGCGGTCGCGGGCACCGTGGCCCTCATCCAGCATGTGTTTCATCTGTTTGCGGTAGGCCAGCATGTTCGGGATCGCTGGCGTCGAGTGGGTCTGGCCCTTTCGGTCGTAGTAGTCGAGACACCGCTGGAAACCGCCGTACCACGAGGCTGAGTCTTTCGCAAGCTCTCGCTCGTAGGCCGCGTCGCTGACGGTACAGACCGCCAGCCCTGGCGGCATGGCGAAGGCCTTCTGGACGGAGGTGAAGATGCAGTCGATGTTGTGTTCCTCGATATCAATGTAGTCGCCGCCGAGACAGGAGATGGCATCAACAACAAAGTAGGTGTCCGGATACTCGCTGAGTAGATCGCCAACGGCTTCGACCGGGTTGCGAACGCCAGTTGAGGTCTCGTTCATCACCATCCCGACAACGTCGTACCCCTTGTCGCTGGCGTCGAGTGCATCCCGGATATCCTCGGGTTTGACTGCCTCGCCCCACTCGTATTCGATGCGGTCGACCGTTTTGCCAAGCCGTTCGGCGACGTTGGCCTGTCGCTCGCTGAAGGCTCCTGATGTGGGGACGAGCATGCGATCCTCAACGAGACTCAGCGTTGTCGACTCCCAAAACTCGGTGCCGGAGGCGGTGAGGATGATGAGATTCTGGTCGGTATCAAGGAACTCCTTGGTGTCCTCAACAATCGTCGTATAGAGGTCAGTCATCCGATCCATCCGGTGGCCGAACATCGGCTGGGCCATCTCGCTGATCACATCCTCCCGGACTTCAGTCGGGCCGGGTAGATACAGCGTTTTCTCGGGATAATCGTCAGTGTACTCTTGTTTCTTGCTCACGGAATCCACCTTGTACCCACTACTCCGCAACGAGAGGCCATGGTAGTTTTGATACCGCCGTGGCCCTCCGCAGTGCGAGCACACTCGGGCCGCAAACGGACGAGCAGTTGCCGAGCGGTTGCCGCGCAGTCGACTGAAGCGGTCGACACCGCACGGAACTCGTCGGGAGTTGATTGACGCATATCCAAACGCGCCCTTTACCCGAAACTGACTTTCATATATTTGCGTACACCAAAAATATATTGCAACTCGCTGCGTAGCAGTAGCCATGGACGACTTCGATCCGGCTCCCGCTGTTGCGGATACGACCGAGCCACGCCAGCAGTGGCTTGCGAACACCGATACCTTCGGGCGGGTCTACGACGCTTTGCTCGGTATTACGTCGCCGACGCCCGCAGCCGAGATCGCCGAGATCGCCGACTGCTCGCCTAACGCTGCGACCAAACATCTCACCCGACTGGCGGAGATGGGCGTCGCCACCGCCGACCGCGAGAGTCGCCCGGCCCGGTTTGCCCGCAACGACGCCTATCTCGAATGGCAGGAGGCCAGCCGGATCGCCCGCGAGCTATCGGTCGCTGAGATCATCGACCGCGTCGAGTCGCTGGAGGCCGAGTGCGACGAGTATCAAAAGCGGTTCGATGCGACCGACCCTACCGACGTCTCAGCGTTTGGCCACGACGACCACGACACGATCCACGAACGCATGACCGCACTCAGCGAGTGGCAGGGGCTGTTGCGTGATCTGCGACTCTATGAGTTGGCTCGCCAACTGGCCCAAAACGACGGCCACCTACTCCCGGCATGACGCCTGCGGAGCCGCCGGAGGAACCGCCGGAGCCATCGAATGGTTCGACGGAGCCATCGAACGAACCGACAGCGTCACCGAACGGTTCGACGGGGCCGCCGGATCGACAGACACTGCGGCTGCTCGAACAGCAGTGTGCGACGACCCCGCTTGTCGAGACCACTGCATTCCAGCCGCGTGCGACGGAGCCGCGCCGCCTGCTGGCGACACTCGATACTGAGGCGTTTCCCGAAAGGGTTGTGACTGTGCAACTTGATATTCGGTGGTTCACAACTGGTGATTTCTCCTTCCACTACGTCGAAACGACGACCGACGGCGACCAGTGGGAATGTCGGTGGGATCGACATCCGAACCCACACAACGCGCGGCTGCACTTTCATGAACCGCCGGATGGGGCCGCCGTCGTTGATCTCTCACTGGAGTCGACTCATCCAATCGACGTGTACGCGACAGTTGTTGCTGCGATCCAGCAACGGCTTGCGGAGCACTGGGACAACCCGTAGCAACGGAGCCACACCTCAGCCTAACAACTCAACCAACAGTGCCTTCTGGGCGTGCAGCCGGTTTTCGGCCTGCTCCCAGACAATCGAGCGCTCGCTCTCGATGACGCTGTCGGTGATCTCCTCGCCGCGGTGGGCCGGCAGACAGTGCATCACTGTTGCGTCGCTGTCGGCCAGTAGCTCGTCGTTGAGCTGGAAGCCATCGAACGCTGCGAGTTTCTCCTCGCGTTTGTCCTCCTCGCCCATGCTGACCCACACATCAGTGTAGATCACATCCGCGCCGTCGATAGCGGCGTTGGGATCAGTGTAGACTGTGGGCGCCTCGCCAAGCTCGTCGGCCCGGTCGATGACAGCCTCGTCCATCGCGTACGCTGGCGGCGTTGCGACCGCGAGATCGACGCCGGCGAGTGCGCAGCCGACCGCAAACGACTGGCCGACGTTGTTGCCGTCGCCAACCCAGGCGACTTGGACATCGTCGAGCCCGCCGAACTGCTCGCGGATTGTCAACAGATCAGCCAGCGTCTGGCAGGGGTGGGCGTCGTCGGTAAGCCCGTTAATCACGGGCACGTCGGCGTACTCGGCCAGTATTTCGGCATCCGCGTGATCAAAGAGCCGAGCCATGATGCCGTCGACGTACCGACCCATGGCGCGGGCGGTGTCTTTCAGTGGCTCGCCGTGGCCCAACTGGATATCGTCTGGCCCCATGAAGATCGCATGCCCGCCAAGCTGTGTCATCGCGGTCTCGAAAGAGATTCGGGTGCGGGTACTCGGCTTCTCAAAGAGCATGCCGAGTGTCTGGTCAGCCAGATGTGGTTCGTGATCGCTGGCTTTGAGTTCGCTTGCCAGCGAGAGCAACGAATCAAGCTCAGCCGCCGAACAGTCGTCGATATCGAGAAAGTTCTCTGCGTTCATCAGGTGGTCTCCGTTTGTTGTTCAACCCCCAGCCGCTCACAGACGTTGCTGAGGACAGCAATTGCCGTATCAAACGACGCAAGCGGGAGGTGTTCGTTTGGTGTGTGATCTAGGCTGGAATCGCCCGGCCCGTAGCTCACCATCTCACAATCCCAGTGGGTCGCGTACACGTTCATATCGCTGGTGCCGGTTTTGCGCAGCAGTCGTGGATCACCGCTTTCGTCACGGATCGCCGCGCGGAACACACGAGCTAACTCGGTTCGTGGGCTGGTCATCACTGGTGGGATTGATTCTGTCCAGTTGACGGTGCCAACGTCAAGCTCTGCATCCGACAGCTCCTGTACCTCATCCGGCGTTCGCTGTGGCGGGACACGAAGCTGAAACTCCATCGTTGCCTCCATCGACAACCCATCCACAGAGATTCCGCCCTCGATATCGACTGGTTTCGTCGTCACCTGTTCGAACACCGGCATCCACTCATCTGGCTCAAACAGCTCTTCGACCCGATCCCACCAGCTCATTGCGTACTGGATCGCGTTGCGATCCGGTCGGGAGTGGTGTCCAGATTCGCTGGTAGCAACGTATGTCCCTTCCAGCAGCCCGCGGTAGCCAAGCGTAATCCCATCCCAGCCTGATGGCTCACCGTTGATAATCATCTCTGGAGCCGACTCACGGTTCTCAATCAGATGCCACGCGCCACGAGAGGTCGATTCCTCGCCAACAACGCCGACAAATGAGGCACCGGTTTCAACGGCTGCGATTGCCATCGCTGCCAACGAGCCGGTTGCATCAACGCTTCCGCGACCCCACAACTCGGGGCCCTCCTCGCCGTCTTTGATCTCGACAGGGATTTCGCCCGGAACGGTGTCGATATGCGAGGTCAAAAGCACCGTCTCATCGCCCGGTGCGCGGACGTTGCCGATCTCATCGATCCAGACCTCGCGGTCATGCGATTCAAAAAAGGCTGCCAGCCGTTCGGCGGCCTCGGTTTCCTCGCCCGACACCGAGGGAATGGAGACGAGTTCGGTGAGAAGCTGTCGGCCCTCCGTATTCACTGCGGGATGGTCAACAGCCTGCTCGGCTGCTTCGACAGCCATCAGTCTAACACCTCCACCAGTGTCTCGACGACGCTGTCAACATGCGCTCGTGTAATGGTCAGCGGCGGCAAAAATCGAACGACTGTCCGCCCCGCTGGCAACGCGAGTATCTGATGGTTGATCGCCAGATCACGCAGAATACGGTTCGCGCCGCGTTTCACCTCAACGCCGACCATCAGCCCCTCGCCGCGTACATCGCGGATAGCGAGATCATGTTCCTCGGCGGCGGTCTCGATCTCGTTCATCATATACTCGCCGATCTCGGCTGCATGCTGTGGAATCTCCTCATCAACAATCGTTGAGACGGTCGCTTCTGCTGCTGCGGAAATAACAGGGCCGCCGCTGAAGGTGGAGGCATGCGAGCCGTAGTTCTCAGCAATCCAGTCCCGACAGAGGGTTGCACCGATTGGCAGCCCGTTGCCGAGGCCCTTCGCGCTGGTGATCATATCTGGCACCACATCGGCCCACTCCGAGGCCCACAGGGTTCCAGTACGACCCATTCCGGTCTGTACCTCATCGAAGATCAACGCCGCGCCGTTTACTGCGGTCTCGGCACGTGTTCGCTGGAGATACCGCTTGCGAGCAGGGTTGATGCCACCCTCGCCCTGTACTGGTTCGATAATCACCGCTGCGGTGTCGTCGTCGATTGCCTCAACCATCGCCTCGGTGTCATCGTACGGGACAAACTCAACGTCGCCGATTAGCGGCTCGTATGGCTTCTTGTATTTGTTCTTCCAGGTCGTCGCAAGCGCGCCCATCGTCCGCCCGTGGAAGCCGCGTTTGGTGGCGATGATTTTTGAGTCTCCTGTTGCGGCGCGAGCGAATTTCAGTGCTGCCTCGTTGGCCTCAGTGCCGGAGTTACAGAGCCACACCTTATCGACGGTTTTCGGGGCGGTCTCAGCGAGTAGCTCATACAGCGTTGTTCTGCTCTCGACCGGATAGGAGGCCTGGACGTAGGTCACCCGCGAGAGCTGGTCGCTGACGGCCGCCTGGACGGCCTCGTGGCCATGGCCCAGCGGAACACAGGCGTAGCTCGCGCCCATATCCAGATACTCGGTGCCGTTGCTGTCGGTGACGTACGCGCCGTCACCATCGACGATCTCGATCGGCTTCTCCGAAAATACAAACCCACTCATTTGGTGATCTCTCCGTTGTCTGCAACTGCACTCGCCGCAACTGTCGTCCCCGCGCCACTGAGGGTCTCAGTTACTGGTGCGTCGCTGTTAGCGTCGCCGACGTGTACTGCTGGCGCGCCACCCTCCAGTGCCTCGGTTGCGGCCATGACTTTCTTTCTCATGAACCCCTCTGCGGCCGTTTTGAGTGTCTCCAACTCCCCCGGCGTCGTTGCCGACTCGATGAGCGTTTCGGGGTCGTCAGGATCGGCGTAGATGCCTGCAACATCGGTCAACACCACAAGTTCAGCGCCGAGGGCGCCAGCGATGGCGGCTGCTGAACGGTCAGCATCAGCGTTGACAGGCGTCACCGAGTCGTCGTCTTCTTCGCCAAGCATCGGCACGCTCACCACCGGGGTATAGCCGTCGCCGAGCAGTGATTCCAGCAGCTCGCTGTTCACGTCGGTGATCTTTCCCGAGTGATCGCCGCGTTTGATCTTTGTTTTGCCGTCTTCGCGCACACGCACCGCTGATTTGCGGGGGCCGCTCAGTAGCCCGCCATCGACCCCTGAGAGTCCGAGGGCATCGACACCAGCGTTGCGGAACAGCGTTGTAAGCTCGGTGTTGAGTTTGCCGGCCATCACCATTGCGAATACGTCCATGGTTTCTGCATCAGTAAACCGGCCGGTAACGCCACCGGGGGTTTCGACATAGGTTGGCTCAATCCCCAGCCGTTGTAGTGTCTCATCAACTGCGGTTGAGCCGCCGTGGACGACAACGACAGCACGGCCGCGGTCGACAAGTGCCGCAATATCGTCGACCGCTCCTTCGGGATCGACGGCTTTCGCGCCGCCGATTTTGACGACAACCGGTGGCTCACCACCGTCAGCCCGTGTCTCGGCTGTCTGGTTTTCGGCTGACCCAGTCGGCATCTGGCTGCCTTCAGGCGGGATGTTTCCGGTCATAGTTAGGGCGCGCCCACCGGGTGAAGCCCCTGGAACTCGAGTCCAGCCGTCTCTTCCAGCCCGAGGGCGATGTTTGTGCCATGAATTGCTTGTCCGGCCGAGCCTTTCATCATGTTGTCGATTGCTGCAAACGTGACAAGTCGTCTGTTCCCAGGATCAAGCTCGAAGCCAACTTCGGCCATGTTGGTGCCAGCAACTGCTTTTGGCTCGGGATACCGGTAGACACCGCCACCGCCAGCGACAAGCCGGACAAACGGCTCGTCTTTGTAGCTCTCGCGGTAGGCACCCCAGAGATCGCTTTTCGAGACTGGCTCCTCCGGGAAGACGTGGCAGGTCGCTGCTGAGCCACGGGTCATATCGACTGCATGGACGGTAAATGAGACTGACACGCCGAGGAACTGCTCGATTTCAGCCTCATGGCGGTGGCCTGTGGGCGCGTAGGGCCGCACGACGCCGGAGCGTTCGGGATGGCTGGAGGCGTCGCCACCGCCGGCGCCGCCCTCTGAGGAGCCGACTTTCACGTCGGCAACGATCTGCTCATCGCCGGAGAGAATCTCGGCATCAAACAGCGGTTTGAGCCCCAAAATCGTTGAGGCGGCGTTGCAGCCGCCGCTGGCGATGAGATCCGCCCCAGGCAACTCCTCGCGGGTTATCTCCGGCAGTGCGTAGACGCTTTCGTCGAGATACTCCGGCGCGCTGTGGCCGTCGTACCACTCCTCGTACTGTTCGGCACTGTTGAGACGGAAATCTGCCGAGAGATCAACGACTGTGTCGGCATGCTCGTAGAACTCCTCAATCTGTTCCATCGAGACCCCATGCGGTGTGGCTGCGAACAGCACATCAACCGATGCAAGCTCATCCGGCGAGCTAAACCGCAGATCAAGCTCTCGGAGATTTGGGTGAGAGTAGCCAACTGTTTTGTTCGCCTTCGACCGGCTTGTCGCCTGTTTGATCTCGAAATTCGGGTGTCCGGCCAGCAGGCGAAGCAGTTCCCCACCGGTGAATCCCGTGCCGCCAACAACGCTTGCGGTGTAGGTTTCGCTCATTGCTGTTTCTCCGTTGGTTTCGTCTCTAGCCAGTCGACAACTGTTGCGGGGACGTCGGTCTCGACACAGCTGTTGAGTGCTTTGAACTCCACGGTGTGGTTGATCTCGTGGACAGTGTACTCACCACTTTCCTCACCGCCGACTTCCATGAGATCAACACCAAGCAGCCCACCGCCAACAGCCTCACTCGCCGTTTTGACGAGTTCACGAGCTGTTGCATCAAGCTCGAACCCTGCCGTGTTGCCGCCTTTTGCGGCGTTTGTGAGCCAGTGATCCGAGCTGCGAGTCATCGCCGCAACCGGCTCGCCATCGGTAGCAACAACGCGGATATCGCGGCCGGGTTTCTCGACAAACTCCTGGATGTAGAACACCTTGTGCTCGTAGTGGCCGAGTACCTTCTTGTGTTCGAGAATCGCCTCGGCAGCGGTTTTCGAGTCGATCTTTGCCATTAGCCGTCCCCACGAGCCAACAACTGGTTTCAGGACACATGGGTACCCAAAGGATTCGATTGCCGCCATCGCCGAATCGACGGTGAAGGCAACTTTGGTTTTGGGTGTGGGGACGCCCGCCGCATCGAGTGCAAGGCTGTTTTTTGCCTTATCAGCACACACGTCTGCGGTTTCGGGGCTGTTGATCACGCTCACGTCGTAGTGGTCGAGAAACCGAGTGGCGTACAGTGACCGACTCGTCGAGAGACAGCGATCAACAACGAGATCCAGCCCGTCGATCTCGGCGGTTGTTCCATCGAGGCCGAACTGGTGGTCTCGGACGTCGATCTTCGTGACCTCATGCCCGCGGTCACGCAGCTCATTGAGCAACAGCTTCTCGTCTTGGCGAATCCGCGAGTAGAGGATACCGATGTTCATACTGAAACTAATTGTCGCCGCCTGCGGCGTGATTCACTTACTCGCCCCAGTCTTCTTCGAGTTCTGGTGCCTCTTCGAGCGTGACTGGATCGAGGGAGACGACCTCAAGCTCGGTGCCTGTGATTGGGCTGTCGATGATTTCGCCGACCTCAACATCGGCCGGTAGCTCAATTTCCTCGCCAGCGATTGGATCTTCTGCAACGAGTGTATCGCTTGTCATTGTACCAGTCAATCTACTCCCAATGCGTATAAAACCATCGAAAAGATATCAAAACAAACAGGTAGCATAAATGCCTCTAACGCCCCGAAAACCCCTCCAAACCCAATATCTGAAATATATTATAAAATTACAGTCATAAGTTTTGGTGCCGACCCACCACGCCGTCGCCAACGCGGGCAATTTCCGCACCGATTCCGGCATGCGTGGGGTTAGACATAGCGTTCAACCTCGCTTTCTAACGCAGCCGCGGCCGTCGCCAGCGTCTCGCGGCGGCGCTCGATTTCGTCGCTATCGGCCGCGTGGCGGCTGCGTGCCTCGCTAATCGAGGCCGTCACCACCTCGGGTGCAGGCCCGCCAGCAGAGTCCCGGCTTACGATGCTTTCGGCTGGATCAAGCGCGGCTTCGAGTGCCGATTCGGTCACATGCTCGAACAGCGACTCGCCGAGGACGTCTTCGGCGGCGGCTTCAAGCACCGCAACTGTCACCTCACCGTCAACTGATTCGGCGGCAACGGCAACAACCTCATGGGCCGTCCGGAACGGAACCCCGGCCATCGCCAACAGATCAGCGACCCCGGTTGCGGTTCCGAACCCTTCGCCCGCGGCTGCGGCGAGTGCCTCTTCGTTCCAGGTTGCGGTTCCGACCGCGCCTGCGACAGTTGCTGCGGCCTCAACCACGGCGTCGACAGCGCGGAACGTATGCGGATGGACGCGCTGGAGATCGCGGTTATACGCACGCGGCAACCCTTTCAGTGAGGTCAAGACGCTCGTCAACTCGCCGGTTGCATCGCCAGCGACGGCGCGGGTTAGCTCAAGCGTGTCCGGATTTTTCTTCTGGGGCATAATCGAGGAGGTCGAGCTGTAGGCATCAGCAAGCTCGACAAACCCCTTGTTGGCAAAGATGATGCAATCCTCAGCCACGCCGGAAAGCGTCGTGGCATGAATCGCCAACGCAGCCGTCACCTCGCCCAGAAAGTCGCGTGCTGAGGCAGCATCCATCGCGTTGTCGACAACGCGGTCGAAGCCAAGCAACTCGGCGGTGCGTTCTCGATCAATCCCAAACGGCGTTCCAGCGAATGCCGCCCCGCCCAGTGGTGAGGCATTCAGTCGGTCATACGCAGCCAGCAACCGTTCGGTGTCACGGCTGATGCTTGCGGCATAGGAGACGAGATAGTGCCCCAACGTCGTCGGCTGGGCTGGCTGGAGATGCGTGTACCCCGGCATCACCGTCTCGGTGTGGGCTGTCGCCGCCTCAAGCAGTGATTCTCGCACTGCAAGTGTGGCCTCGGCTGCCTCAAGCAGATCCTCACGAAGGCGATAGCGCAGACAGGTTGCCACCTCATCATTCCGGCTGCGGGCGGTGTGCATTTTTCCGCCGTCTGGGCCGACGCGGTCGATGACGGCTGACTCGATTGCCTCATGGACATCCTCGCCGTCGGGCAACTGCTCGTGACCAGCGGCTTCGACTGCTGCAAGCGCGCGGAGAATTTCGCCAGCTACGTCGTCGCCGATAATCTCCTCTTCGGCAAGCATTACCACGTGGGCGCGGTCGACTGCGAGATCAGCCTCAAAGATGCGGCTATCGCCAGCCAGACTTGAGATGAACTCGCGGGCTGGCCCGCCGCTGAAGCGGTCACGACGGACGACCGTCTCCTCGGCGTTGTTCGGATCAGCCGCGCCGTCGCTGTCGTCGCCCATGATTACTCGTCGCTACTGTCGCTGTCAGTCGCCTTGCGTTTCGCATCGGCGGCGCGTTTTGCTTCGGCTGCGATGCGATCTTGGTAGCCGTGATATTTTGCGACGCCCGTCGCGTCCGCCTGGCTGATGTCGCCGACTTTCTCGGTGTTGAACGAGGCAGCATCGGCGGAGTAGACGGCATACTCGCTGTCGCGGCCGACGACGCGGGCTTGGCCACCCTCGAACCGGATCGTGACTGTTCCGGTGACCTTTGTCTGGGTTTCCTCAATAAACCCTTCAAGCGCGGCGACAAGCGGGCCATCGACAAGCCCCTCGTATCCTTTCTGGCTCCACTCGTCGTCAACGCGGCGTTTGAAATCTCGCTCCTCTTTGGTGAGCACGAGTGCTTCCAGCCCCTCGTGGGCGTTGAGTAGCGTTGTTGCCGCGGGGTGTTCGTAGTTTTCCCGCACCTTGAGTCCGAGCATGCGGTCTTCCATCATATCGGTTCGACCAACGCCGTAGGAACCCGCGAGTTCGTTGAGCTCTTCGATAAGTTCGATTGGCTCCAGCTCCTCGCCGTTGAGCGAGACTGGATACCCGTTCTCAAAGCCGAGTTCGATCTCTTCGCCGAACCCACTCGGTGGTGTTGTCCACTCATAGATCTCTTCGCCCGGGACGTGGTCTGGCTCTTCGAGCGCGCCGCCTTCGATTGAGCGGCTCCAGAGATTTGTGTCGATTGACCACGTGCCCTCGTTGCCGGCCTGTACTGGCAGATTGCGCTCGGCAGCGTACTCGATCTCCCAGTCGCGGGTCATCCCCATCTCGCGGACGGGCGCGATGACTTCGAGATTTGAGGCACGCCAGATCGCCTCAAACCGAAGCTGGTCGTTGCCTTTTCCGGTGCAGCCGTGGGCAATCCCGTCGCATCCTTCCTCTTCGGCGACTTCGAGGATCGCTTTGGCGATCACCGGACGGGCCAGTGCTGTCCCCAGCGGGTAGCCCTGATAGTCGGCGTTGGCGCGAACCGCATCGAAACAGAGCTCGGCAAACTCAGCTTTTGCGTCGACAACGTGGTGCTCCAGATCAAGGGCTTCAGCAGTCTCTCGGGCCTCCTCGAACTCTTCGTCTGGTTGGCCGACATCGACAGTCACGCCAACGACTTCATCGTAGCCGTACTCCTCTTCGAGAACCGGCACACAGACGGTTGTATCAAGACCACCGCTGAACGCCAGTGCCACGCGGGATGTCATTACTCTCACCAAACGGAGAGTGGGCCTTAAATTCAGTGATTTAAGTTTCCGAAAATAGACGCAGAGACGGCACTATACGACCGAAAACAGCGATTTCGCCGCAACAATCAGCGACCGTCGAACCTGGGTAGCTCGACCGTCGATCCGCGGCGAGGCCACCGCCGGCCCCGCTCTCGGTCGTCGCCGGGGTGCCTGCTGGCACCGTCGCCGGAGTGCCTGCTGGCACCGTTGCCGGGGTGTTCGCTGGCACCGTTGCCGCAGCCGCCGCTGGCCGACCACCGCTGGCTTGGCGCGACGGAGAACTGCCATAGTTGCGTGTTGGTGGTCGCCTACAAAACGATTTCGTGATTGGTTGCCGGATAGCGGCCCAGGTATCCGGCACACAGGGATCGAGCTGTGGCTGTCACAACTGTTTGGTGTCACTCCACACTTTGTTCTCCTTCGGAGGCTATATTTTTAACAATAGATAACTAACAACTCTTGTGTCCGACGACGATGACCCGCCGCGACTGACCGACATCGAGTTGTCACAGGTCACCGATCCGTCAATCGCTGCCATGCAGTGGCTTGTGCTTGCGACAGCGTACTTTACGCTTCTTCTCTTCGTCATCGGCGTGTTTGATCTTCTGCTTGGGTTGTGGCATCTCATCGTGAGCGGTGAGTTCACCGATCCGCTTGCTGTTGTCAGGCTTTTAGACACTGTGCTCTTGCTTCTGATTATCGTTGAAGTCCACCGCACGCTGATCGCGTACGCCCGCAACGAACCCGTTGTCCGGATCGTTATCGGTGCCGCAATCATCGCCATCACCCGCGAAATAATCAGCTTTCGGATTGAGGAGTTTGAGACAACGACCGATGCCCTTGTCGCAGCCGGCGGGTTCGGGATTCTCCTGCTCGGACTTGTGATCGCCTACTTTGTGATTCGTTCTACGGAAACAGAGAATGCTGGATACGGCTAATGACCGGAGCGTCCTTCCTTGGCTGGCCTCGCAAGAACCGGATTGCACCGCAAGAACCGGCTTGCCACTGCTGTCATCAGCGGACGCCGAACAACGTCCCGGCGAGGACACCCACCCACAAGAGACTGCCGACACCCAACAGATTGTTTCTCGCTGCCTCGCTGTCGCGGTTGGCCGCGCCGGCAGCGATCAGCCCGAGTGCGGTCACCATCAGCATTCGCTGAAGCACGACATCGACCGGCAGTGAGGCGACCGACACGAGCGCATAATCAATCCAGATTGCGGCCGCGTGTGCTGTTGCAGCGACAACTGCGGCATCGATCCGGTGTGTCAGCCCTCGTGCGATGAGATAGGTGGCGGCCGGCAGCCCAACCGCGATTGCTGGATACAGCACCGCGGCAATCGCGTGTACCGAGAGCAACTCGGCGTGTTCCAGTGCGATCCCCCCAATGCGGCTGCCGACGCTCCGGCGAGGAGGGATCGACGCGACGAGGCTGCCCGCAGTTCCATGCTGAAAGCTGTACGCAGGGGCACAAATCACAGCTTTCCGCGCACAGCAGTAATCGGCATCTACGTTCCCTGACGCCGATTGCACACACCCTGGTATTGATTATCGCTGCCCGTTCTGGTTAGGATAGATGGACGCTGACAGCGACACTCTCACCCTCGCCTTCTCGCTTGCAGCTATTGAGCGACTTGAAGATCCAGCTGCGGTGTTCGACGATGCTCAAACCTGGAGTCACACACTCGGCATCATCGACGATGATCCCGACCAGATCGACACCGTTGTCTCAACGTATGATCTGCGACAGGATTTCGAGATGCAGGATCGGGATCTGTGGTTCGCGCTTGAGGAAATCTGTGAGTCGACGCAGACCCACCGACACGTCTACATCGGCGCGAGCGATCAGGAGATGCGGGTCTCAACCATGTTCGATTGGGAGTATCTTCGCGTTACGGAGGCAGCCGAAAAGGCTGGCTGGGCGGTTGCTGCGAGAGACGCCGAGTCAGGACGCCTCGGCCGTCTGCTCTCGCGGCTTCGGGCACTATTTTAACCACGCTTAGAGCCACATGGGATCAAGCCCCGGATCAACGCCGATAGTCCAGAACGTGCCGGCGATGCCAACGGCGACTGCGGGTGGGATGGTGAGATTATCGTCGATCGCAACCCCACGAATAACTGGTTTGACACCGTCGGCAGCCGCCCCCGCCACCGCGCCAACTGTGGCCGCAACCACGCCATGGGAGCCAGCCCACGCAACCGTCAGTGGAAGCGCGGCGACAACCCCAATCAGGAACGTGATCGCAACCACTGTCGGGCGTTTGTGTTCGTCGGCCGCGTTGGTGCTCAACGCCCCACTGATCGGGTCGCCAAGAATCAGCACCACCATCGCTGGCAGTGCGACCGTCGGCCCGAACACGACCACAACGGCGGTCATACTCAGCATATACAGCGCGTATCCGGCGATGGAGTGTTGTTCGTAGGGGCGTGTCACGCGGTCATACAGCCAGTGGTTGAGCCCAACAACGAGCCGCAAAAACTCAAGCAGAAAGACGATTGCCGTCACGACGAGCATGAAGTACCGAAGCCCAGTCCACGACACAATCCCGAGCAGATAGATCGCCGGCATCCCGATGCCGGTCATATGGATCGCCCGGCGCTCGTATTCTCTCATTGTCGCGGAAGACGGAGCCGGATCATTCAGTCGTTACGTCGGTTTCAACAGCGTCGTACGCGGTCTGGAGATCGGCAAACGTCACGTCGCCGTCGATCACAGCCTGCAACTCGCTGACCAACTCATCGACCGGCACCCGGATCTGTGCCGCCGCATCTCGTTCTCGAACAGTGACGGTTGTCTCCTCGCTTTCGATCCCAGTGTGGTCGACAGTCACACAGAATGGCGTACCGATCTCGTCTTGTCGTCGGTAGCGACGCCCAATAGAGCCGGAGTCGTCGTAGCTCACCGCAAAGCCGGCTTCTCGGAGATCGGCTGCCACGCTGTCAGCGAGTTCGACCAACTCGCTGTTACTGACAAGCGGGAAGACTGCAACATCGGTTGGGGCGATCTCGGACGCCAGCGAGAGATAGGTGCGGGACTCCTCGTCGACGGTATCTTCGCTGTAGGCGTGTTCCAAGAGGGTGTAGACAGTTCGGCCAATCCCGAAGGAGGGTTCGACCACATGCGGTGTGATATGTTCGCCAGCCTCGGTTTCTTCCTCGATAGCGAAGTTGGCGACCTCGCAGTCGACGGTGTAGGACTCGCCGTCGACATCGAGTGTCAGCTCGTCGTCCTCGAAGGCGTCTGGATCAGTTTCTGCGAGCGATTCGAGTGCGGCAGCGATATCGCCGGCTGCGTCGCCGAATTCGGGGCCAAGCGCTGACATGTCGGGATCGACCGTTGCTCGCTCGACTGTTTTCTCCTCGTCGTAGCGTTTGAAGACGGTAAAGCGATCTTCGGAGTACTCGTCGTGTTTTCGGAGATCGTAGTCGCCACGGTAGGCAAAGCCGGCGATCTCGATCCAGCTGCCGTTGACCTCGCTTTCGGCATCCCAACAGTCAGCCGCATAATGCGCGCGCTCACCCGAGAGATGCTGGCGGAACCGGAACCGATCCAGATCGACGCCGACGCGTTCGTACCACTCCTTGGCCACCCCAAGGAAGTATGCAACCCACGGCGAGGTGATAACCTCGTTTTCGACCGCCTCGCCAATTGTCGTCTCAATATAGCCGCCATCGTCAGCCTGTTGCTCGGCTGCCGGATACAGCGTTACCTCGACATCCGCTACCTCCGCCAGCGGTGGCTCATCTTCGTCGGGATCGATGAACTGCTCCAACTCGGCTTGGGTGAACTCCCGGACGCGAACAATCCCACGGCGTGGGCTGATCTCGTTGCGGTAGGCCGGGCCGATCTGTGTGATGCCAAAGGGGAGTTGGCCGCGGGCGTACTCCTTGAGCCGGGGAAACTCAACAAAGATTCCCTGGGCTGTTTCAGGGCGGAGATACCCTGGCTGTCCCGAGCCGGGGCCAATCGAGGTCTCAAACATCAGATTAAACTCCTCGACTGGATCGCCCGCCAACGACGCGCCACAGGCCGGGCATGCGATGTCGTGTTCCCGAATACGTTCCTCGACGCGCTCGATGCCGAGTGCTTCGGCGTCTTCGATCTCCTCGACAGCGTCTTCGATCAGGTGGTCGGCGCGGTGGGTCGCGCCACACTCCGCACACTCGATGAGCATATCGTCGAACCCATCCAGATGACCCGAGGCCTCAAAAACCGGTTCGGGCATGACAGTTGGGGCTTCGATCTCTTCGTTGCCAAGCCGGAGTGTGAACTCTTCGCGCCAGGCGGATTCGACGTTGCGTTTCAGTGCTGCACCCTGTGGGCCAAATGTGTAGAAGCCGGCCGTCCCACCGTAGGCCTCATTTGAGCCGAAAAAGAACCCACGGCGTTTGGCGAGTTCAGTCAGTGCCTGCTGGCTTGCCATTAGAGCCCCTCCAACAGATCGATATCCCGAACGATGCCGATGAGTTCACCACCCGAGACCAGTGGAATCTGTTCGATATCGTTGGAGATCATCACTTGGGCGGCGTCGGTTGCAGTTTTGGTTTTCGAGATGGTGATCACGTCGCTTGTCATGATTTCGGCGACTGGCTCGGCCGGGATTTCGACGTTTCGGGTGGGGAAGTAGCTGTTGCCGACGGCTTTGATCCCCTCCCAGGCCCACTCGGAGTCCTGCTCGGCGATTGATTCGCCAGTGTCGTCTTCGCCCTCGACAACACGGGCGATCTCGACGATATCAACCTCGGTGAGCATCCCTGTCATCTCGCCCCCATCATCAAGTACGACCGTGTACGGCACATCGGCGTGGTAGATCTCGCGTTCGGCGACGGTGAGCGGTGTTTCGATATAGGTGGTGTTGATCGCCGTCGTCGCCAACTCACCGACCGGTGTGTCACCAGCGATCTGCTCGCGGGCAATAGCCCGAACGACGTCGGTGACGGTGATGATCCCATCCAACTCATCGTTGTGCTCGGGATCAACGACCGGGACACGACGAGCATCGTTGTCGACCATATGCGCGGCGGCTTCAAGAATGTCGGTCTCCGGCGGCAGCGTTGCGACTTCCTCGGTCAGCAGTGCGAGTTGGTCTTCATCCGGATGTTCGATCAGCGAATCCCGAGAGATGATCCCTCGGTAGACGGCTACACCATCGACGGATTTTGTGACCGGCACAGAGGAAAACCCGTACTCTTGGAGGTATTCAAGCACATCATCCCGGGTACCGGGAATCTCGACGGTCACTAGCTCCGACCGCAGTGTCATGGCATCGGCTACGTTCATACACCGGGCTACCGTCGGCCAGCCTCTTGTATCAACCGAACCAGCCGCCGGCTGTCAACGGTTTCGGTACGCTTATATAGCTAAGTGTGTGAAAGTAAACCATGACACAGGATCACACGCCTGTCGGGGACAGCGAATCTGAAGTCATGGCGGCTGTCGACGATGCTGAAGCGGGTCACGCCTCGTATGTCATCGCCGATATCAGCTGTGACGGAGCCTGGCTCTCCGTCCGCGAATCAGATGCGGTGATCCTCCACGAGTGGTGTTAGCTTTTATTGCTCCACGGTTTTGCCGCCTGTTCCTGAACCCATGCAGTCATAGTTCTTGACGGTGTAGGCGTAGATATGCCGAAAGATATCCCAGATCCATCGGAGACTCGACGGTTTGAAAACGGCAAAGTCATCGAAATCAAGGTTGATGGCGATATTGTGATGCGGATCGAACGCCAAAGTGAGATCTTCACCTCCCCAATCGAGGATGCCGGCATTTGGGCTGCACTCTCAGGCATCGTTGACTCGATCGATGAAACGCTGGAGGACAAACTCGATGCCGATCCCCACGAGGTGTTGGAGGAGCACGCGGTCGAACTCCGAGCCGGTCACGCTGGCGACTGGGATACGATTAATGACGGAAAAACTACATGAAGTCCGCGATCCCGCTCTGTTTGTTCTGATCG
>OBKM01000476.1_pt1 | contig 19729 bp, 21 predicted proteins | sample 1519691 | NCBI WGS metagenome assembly OBKM01 (sample SAMEA37050418, study PRJEB22526) | metagenome | biome: saline pan; feature: lake; material: water | place: Egypt | collected 2015 | depth 0.5 m | reverse complement strand
GGCTCGTGACCGAGGTCCTCGACCGCGTTGCAGATCGCCTTCGTTTCCTTGCTGTTGTGTAACGACAGCACGCCAACGTGAACCGGGTCCGAACTCATAACGAATACTGCGCGGGCCGATGTAAAAGATGACCCGATCGACGGCCGAATATCAGTCTCTGATCCGTAGGTCGTTATATATATACCCCCCGGTACGCTCCGGTGTGACATGAGCGACGACCGGGTGTTCACGTACAACGGCGGCGCGGTGTCTCCCGGCGAAACGCAGAACATCCGTTACGGTATCAGCGAGACGTACCTCGGCGACCCCGTCCGGATTCCCGTGACGATCGTCAACGGCGAGCGCGACGGCCCCACCGTCTTCCTCACGGCGGCCGCACACGGCGACGAACTCAACGGGATCGAGGTCGTCCGCGAAGTCGCCCACGAGTGGGACCTCTCCGATCTGGCCGGCACCCTCGTCTGTCTCCCCGTGCTCAACGTGCCCGGCTTCCTCGCCCAGCAGCGATACCTCCCCGTTTACGACCGGGACCTCAACCGCTCGTTTCCCGGCAAGCCGGGATCGACCAGCTCGAAGCGCATGGCGAATCAGATCTACACGAACTTCATCGAGCCGTGCGATTTCGGGCTCGACTTCCACACCTCCACCCGGGGCCGAACGAACATGCTCCACGTCCGTGCGGATATGGCCGACAGCGGGGTCCACCGCCTCGCGATGGCGTTCGGATCGAGCGTGATCATCGACAGCGACGGGCCCAGCGGCACTCTCCGCGGCGAGGCGACGGCGGACGGCATCCCGACGGTTACGATCGAGATGGGCGAGGCCCACCGGTTTCAGCGCCCGCTCATCGACGAGGCGCTCGGCGGCGTCAGGTCCGTGTTCACCGAGTACGGACTGCTCGAGTCCGACACGGTGCGCTGGCCCGGCTGGCGGACCATCGTCGCGGGCGCCGACGAGAAGACGTGGCTGCGCGCCGACTCCGGCGGCATCGTCGACACGCACTTCGAGAGCGGTTCGCTCGTCACGGAGGGCGAACAGATCGCGTCGATCACGAACCCGTTCAAAAAGGACGAGATTGGCGTCGATGCGCCGTTCACCGGGCTGTTGATCGGCCTCCTGGAGAACCCGGTCGTCTATCCCGGCAACCCGCTGTGTCACCTCGTCCAGATCGACGAGCCGACGCGGCGAGCACTCGAAGCGGAGCAGTCGTCCAACGTCTAAACCGTGGACCGCCGATGGACGGGCTCCCGGCCCGCTTCGGCCGGTGACCATCCACGACGGTGGCGAGTGAGCGCAGACGCCGGCGGCCAGCAGGTCAGTGCCGCTCAGTCACCCGACGGCGACGCGATTTCGATCGGCTCGGCGTCGCCACAACCGTGTCGGTGAAGCAGCGACACCGACCGCTCCCGGCTCTCCGGGTCGTCGATCGTTGCCCGCGTGATCGGCTCCTCGACCACGTAGAACTCGACGTGCGTGATCGAGTCGCCGTCGGCGGTGCGGTACGTCGCACAGAGGTACGTCCCGAGGTGTTCGGCGACGAGCGCGCCGTCGTCTCCCCGCAGAGAGGAGGTGTAAAACCGCTCGCGGTACGTCGCGTGCTGACGGTTCAGTCGGTCGTGCGGGCGCTCGAACGAGAGCGGCCGGTCGGCGTGCGCGTCGATCAGGTCGCCGCGCTCCGTCCGTGCCGGGAAGACGTAGTAGCGGTCGCTCGTTCGGGGGTTCGGCGCGAAGATCGACCAGTCGCTCTGGAACGCGACGAGGCCGCTCGCTGCGGTCTCGACCTCGTCAACGGGTGTCTCCTCGTCGAGGACGCCGACCGCCGAGAGCCCCCCGGCGACGACGAGGGCCGTCGCGACGGTCGCGACGAGGACCACCGCGCCCGCGTGGCTCACGAGCGACGCGGGGAGGCGCCGTCGAACCGCCGCAGACCCCCGTGACGGCAACGCTGAGACCGGACGCGGGATCCGGCCGGCGGCTGCGACGAGTCGGCTGCGAACGGCACCCGCGTCCGGGACCCACCGCCCCGGCTCCGGCGAACCCGATCGGGTCCGGCTTCGACCGGCCGTTCGGCGGTCGATCGAACGCCGGACGCGACCGCTGAGCCGTTCGGCGTCGTCCCACGCAGACGACTGACAGAACAGGAGGAGACCGGTGAGACAGACGAACGAGAACGCCCCGACGCGGACGGTGAGCGCCATCGCGACGTGTGCGGTCGCGAAGGCGGCGACGAGCAGGTGACGGAGGCGGCCGCGAAGGACGAGCAGGAGCCACGCGGTACAGAGCATCGCCAGCCAGACCAGCCCGCCGAGCTGGAGCAGCTCCGGTGCCGCCCGCAGCGCGTCGCCGAAGAGATGCGTCACCTCGTCGATGCCGAGGATGAGGACGGCCGCTTCGCCGGAGCGCCACAGTTCCGACGTCGTTTTGTGATACCCGTTAACGACGTACATGATCACCATCTGTGTGAGGATCAGCGCGCTCGCGACACCGCTCACCGAGCGTCTTCGGGGGCGGTCGGCGGCGACCGCGTCGACCGACCAGCGCTCGCCTAACGGGAGGAAGACGGCGAGCGCGAGCAGCGTCGCGAACAACACGTCGGCGAAGCTCAACACGAACGGGTTGCGCGCGTCGAGCGACACGACGAGAAGGAGCGCGAGAACGGTGACGGGGCGGGTGTAGTAGCCGAGCGCGAGCGCGACGCCCACGAGCCCAGTGAGCGCGAACAGCGCGGCCACGCCCGTCGCCGACGTCACGACCGCGTACGGCGAGTACGCCGCGACCGGCTCGACGGCGACGGCCAGCGACGCCGGCACCGCCCCAGAGTCGGTGTAAAAGAACTCGAGGTTCCGCGACCGAAGGAGAACGTCGGCGACGATCAGGAGGCCGAGCGCCATCCGGAACAGCGCGAGCGAGCGCGTATCGATTCGGACGCGACCGCCGATCGGTTCCGCGATCCGCGCGGCGATCCGCCGCGGAACGCTGGCGATCACGTGACTCGGCGGCGGTGAGACCATCGGCAACGCCCGACTTCGTCTCGGTGCGGGTATAGGTGTTGTGGACGGGTCACCGTCGCTCTCCGCGGCGGTCGTCGCCACCGCCGCGGTCGATATCGTCGCCGACATCACGGTCGATATCGTCGCCGACATCACAGTCGATATCGTCGCCGTCGTCGGTATCCGTTTCATCACCGTCGACTCCGAGCCGACCGCGCATCGCGAGGCCGGCCGCGGCGACGACGCCGAGGAAGCCGACGAGGAAGACCACCGGCTGGACGGCGACACGCTGGGCGACGACGGGGCCGGACTCGCGCTCGATCGTTCGGGTCCAGAACTCGTAGCGATCCCCCTCGTAGACGACCACGAGCAGCCCGTCCCCGAGGACGGGATCCGCGGGATACGAGAGGGAGTCGACGCGGTCGCTCGGGTCCTCGACGGCGAAGCTGTTCTCCGGCGACTCCCTGGCTCGGTCGAATGCGTCACGAGCGTCCTGGTCGAGGTCCGCGTACGCCACGGTCGCGTCGTCCACGGCGGCCGGCTCGGCGTCGACGACCGGCGAGCCGTCGTCGACCGGCTGTGCGGTGTGGGTGTACGCCGGGTCGGGCTCGCCGACCGCCACCGGGAGGTACAGCGGGTTCGCCATCAGGAGGACGCCGACGGCGACGAGAGCGGCGATCGCGAGCCGGGTGCGCATGTGTCGATTTCGGCCGGACGCGGCTTGAGGCTTTCCGACGGGAGCGCCATCTGTCGACCCGCGGCGTTGCGGGTGGTGCGGCCGTTCCGCCGTCGAAGCCGCGATTTATAAACGGCGTCCGGACGGACGGGCGAGCATGACCGACGACCTCGACACGCCAGTGCTCGACAATCACCTCCACCTCGATCCGCGTCACGGCCGCGGCGTCGACGCCGTCGAGGAGTTCGTGCGTCTCGGCGGCACCCACCTGCTCGTGGTGAACAAACCGTCGTGGCACCTCGGCGTCGAGGCGGACGAGCCCGCCGACTTCCGTCCGGTCTTCGAGGAGACGCTGGATGCGGTCGCGGCCGCGAACGACGTTCTTCCGGGCCGCGCGTGGCCCGTTCTCGGTGTCCACCCCGGACTGATAAGCCGCCTCGTCGACGAACGCGACTTCGCTCCGGCGGCCGCTCGCGACCTCATGGCCGGCGGACTCGACGTCGCGAGCGAGTTCGTCGCCGACGGTCGGGCGCTCGCGTTGAAGTCCGGGCGCCCGCACTACGACGTGAGCGACGCCGTGTGGGACGCGTCGAACGCCGTCACGCGCCACGCGTTCGAACGCGGCGCGGCGCTCGACTGCGCGGTCCAGCTCCACACCGAGGCCAGCGAGGACCTGACCGACCTCGCCGCGGTCGCCGAATCCGTCGGCCTCGACGCCTCCCGCGTGGTGAAACACTACGCGGCCGGTCGGCTCGCCGGACCGATCCCGAGCGTGATGAGCAAGAAGGATCGCCTGGAACGCGCCGCGGCGTCCGGCGAACCGTTCCTGATGGAGACCGACTTCGTCGACGACCCGGAGCGGCCGGGGATGGTGCTCGGCCCGAAGACCGTCCCCCGACGCGTCCGCTGGCTCCTCGAAAACGGTCACGACGAAGCGGTCCGCCGGGCCCACGTCGAGACCCCCGCCGCGGTGTACGGGATCGACACCCAAGCGACGCTCGAGTGAGGCCGCCTGCAGGGAGGCGGGCACAATCCTCCCGACCACGCGGCCGATCGTTCGAGCCGACCATGCGACCGATTGTCTGTCCCGACCACGCGACCGATCTGCCGCCCCGGCCACGCGACCGATCTTCCGGCCCGGCCAGACCCTCGAATCTCGTCGTTCTCGGAGTGAGAACCCGTCTCGCGCGGCGTTCGATAGGAAAGGCATTTGAGTAGTCCGGGCGACGTACAGCACATGACCGACGACGACGCCGTTGAAGCGTTTTATACCGAGGAACGCTGGCAGAACTGGCTCGACCGGCTCGAGGAGGAGGAGCTCGACCCCGAGAACGAAGACTCCGCCCGGCTCCTCTTGAACCTCCAGGACGACGCGGCGATCGCTGTCGTGAAAGTACTCGGCGCCTTCGACGAGGAGCGCATCGACGAGGAGCGCGCGGTCGAGGAGCTCCGCGAGATACGGGAGATCGTCCTCGCCGAAGTCGACTTCGACGACGAGGACAAGCGCATGCTGATCGACGGCGTCCAGACGTCGCTCGTCCCCGTCTTCTACGCGGCCGAGGAGTACCTCGTCGGCGGCGTCGTCGAGGGCGACGTGTCCGAGTTCGTTCGCGCGGCCGCGGACGCCGAGGCGGAAGAGGACCTCGACGCCGCACTCGGCTATATCGTGCAGGCCGGAACGCGAATCATCGACGGCGAGCCGCTCGACATCGAGGTCGCCGAAGAGCTGGAGTACGGGCTCGTCTCCGAGTGGGTCAACGGGTTGGACTCGCTGCAGTCGGCCATCGAGGACCCGGAAGTCGTCGAAGAGGACTGAGGTCCGACTCGGATTCCCGTTCCGTTCCCGACCGCCGCTTCGGATCCCGTTGTTTCCTCGCGTCCGATTGTTCCGAGGACGACCGATTCCGGCGCTCAGCCCGCGACCGAGAACAACAGCAGGTTGTGCGCCGCGGGGCCGAAGCCGACCGCCGCGATCAGCCCCAACAGCAGGTACCCTTCCGCCGGCGCCTCTCGGACGTACTCCGCGAACAGCCAGACGACGGCGCTCGCGACCGCGAGCTTGACGAGAACGAACACCCATCCCGATCCGAGTAACGGGACCGGCGGGACCCCGCCGAGTTCGAGGAGTATCCGAGAGATCGGCGTCCGCTCGCCGAAGCCCAGCTGCGTCACCCCGACCGCGGTCGACACCCCGTCGAGCGCGTGCCCGAAGACGGCGAGCGCCCCGACGCCGCCGGTGATCGCCGTCTTCGGCCGCGCCCGCGTTAAGCCGATCCAGACGACCGCGGCGGTCGGGACGGTCGCCGCGAGCGCGACGGCCGACCAGAACACACCCGCGCGCGAGACGCCCCCGGCGACCGCAACGGTGACGACCGGAACGAGGAGGAGCCCGCCGACCGCCGCGAGCGCGGTCGGAATCCGATTCCTGAGAGACGCTCCCGACTCATGACTCGTGGGAGGCGCCCTCGACGCACTTGGCCTGTCGGTGTCGGCGGCGCGGTCCGCGGCGAGCCACGTCGCGCCCGCGAGGACGCCGACCGTGAGGTACACTGTCGGCGAGCCAGCGAACGGGGCGAGAACCCCCGGCAGCGCGTCGACGACGTACAAGACGTGGAGCGCCGATCCCAACGCCATCCACGGGGCGAGCGCGACGACGTGACGGCCGGTCACTCGGGGGGAGCGACGCCGGAGCCCGACGACGACCGCGGCGGCGGCGAGGAGGACGGCGACGAGATACGGGACGGGCGGCAGCGTGGTCCCGTCGGGGAGCAGCGGAAGCGTGCCGGCCATCACACCGACAGCACCGGCTGGCTCGCGTAGAGGAGCACGTATTCGGCCGCCTTCCCGAGCACCTGTCCGGGGTCACCGGTGACGGGTTCACGCGGAACCACGATGAAATCCGATTCGAGCTCCTCGGCGGTGTCGAGCACGACGCTGCCGGGGTGAACCGTCTTCACCGTCGTGGAGAACCCGTACGCGATCGAGTTACTGTGGCCGACGCCGGCGGCCTCCGCCCGCTCGGCGACGGAGTCGGTGAAGGCCTCGGTGTCGTCGGCGACGTCGGCTTTGTCGACCACGCCGTGGTCGATACCCCGAACGACGTCCTCGTCTAAGACGTACAAGGCGTGGACGCTGGCGTCGTACTCGGTCGCGATCGTGATCGCGTAGTCGACCGCCTCGTGAGACTCCTCGCTACCGTCCACGGGAACGAGGACGAGGTCGATGTCGAGATCGGGCATATCCGAGCCGTCGTCGCCGGAGTTCAAAAAGCCCGCCCAATGCGGTCGACGCTGAGGGCAGTCAGAATCCCGAGAGCTCGCGCTGCCCGACCGTCGCCCGCTCGCCCGGCGGCACGTTCGTCGCGACGATCTCGTCGACCTCGTCGCGACCGTCGGCATCGCTGTTGATCGCCCGGGTGGCTTCCTCGCGCTCGACGAAGAACCCCGCGTCCGCGTACCGGTCGTACATCACCCCGCTGTTGCTGAGCACGACCGCCACCCCCGCGTCGTCGAGCGCCGCCGCGACGTCGAGGAGTCTGCGCTGGTCGTCGCGCCCGAACCCCTCGGCGCTGTACTCGTTGAAGTTCGCCGTCGGACTCATCGGCTCGTACGGCGGGTCGAAGTAGACGAGGTCGCCAAGCTCGGCCGCGTCGAGCACGTAGTCGAAGTCCTCGTTGCGGATCGTCGCGTTCGCGAGCACCTCGCTGCCGCGCCGGATCCGGTCGCGCTGGACCCAGTCCGGGTTCGCGTAGCGGCCGATCGGCACGTTGAATCCGCCGTCAGCGTTCTCTCGATACAGTCCGTTGTAGCAGGTCCGGTTGAGATACAGGAGGAGGGCGGCCTCCTCGAGCGGGTCGAACGCCCCCTCGTACGGGCGGCGGTTGAACCGTGCCCGTTGCTGGTAGTAGTAACAGTCGACCTCGCGGCCGCGTGCCGTCTCCTCGGCGAACGGGAGCGACGGGTCCGGATCCGATTCGGGGTCGTCGAACGATTCCAGTCGTTCGATGAGCCGTTCCGGGCGGTCGCGTACCTGCTCGTAGAAGTTCACCAGGCGCGGGTTCGCGTCGTTTATCGTCGCGTCCGGTGGTTCGAGATCGAAGAAGAGCGCGCCCCCGCCGACGAACGGCTCGTGGTAGCGGTCGTACTCGGCCGGAAACCGAGCGTACAGCTCGTCTAAGAGCTGTCGTTTGCCGCCGGCCCACTTCAGGATCGGCTCGGCCATGCGATATGGGTACTCTTCAGTGACGGGATAAAAGCGTCTCGGGCGAGCGGGCTCTCGAAGGAGGACCGCCGCGGACCGCTGTGAGCCGGCTCAGTCGTCAGCGGGCTCGCCGTCGGGAGCGGGGAGGTCCGCGACGTGTTCGGCCGCCTCCTCGAAGTTCGGACCGGGGGCTATCGTTCCGGCCTCACGGTCCCACTCGATGTAGCCGGCCTCCTCCAGCGCCGGGAGGTGTTGCTCACGGAGCTCGGCGGCGACTTCGTCGGCCCGCCCGCGGGGGTAGAGGTCTGCGATGGAGCCGACGGCACCGTCTGCGAGCCCCGCGATGATCCGCCGGTGTTCCGGCTCGGTGACGACCGCCGACATCGTGGAGTGGGTGTTCCGTGTCATTGTGTATCGCTTCGTATGTGTACGATCATCTTCAGTGAAATAAAACTGTTGACGGGAGGCGTCTTACCCGACGCGAAGCCCGCGATGAAGCGTGTACCCCGCGACGACGAGGAAGACGAACGGGAGTCCCGTGAGCGGATGGGCCGCCAAGGCGCCGGCGGCGAGGATCAGATAGCCCTTCTCCGGCGGTCGCCACGGGGTGCGACGCCGCATCGCGTCGAGTTCAGCGCGGAACGCGACGAGGAACCCGCCCGCGATCAGTAGCCACACCGCACCGGCGGCGAGCGCCGTAGCGGTGCTGCCCCCGACGTCACCGACCTGACCGAGGATATCGTTCGATCCGACGGCGCTCGGCGCGATCAGCGTCTCCGCGACGAGGGCGACGGGGAGATACAGCGCGGCGATCGCGATCATCGTCCAGAAGGGGGCGTTCGCCTGCAACGTCGCCGTCGGACTGCGTGCCATACCGTATCGGGGGTCGCGACCGGCAGAAGTCCTCCGGTGTGACCTCGAGAGTTCGCGGGTACGACGCCGGTCGGATCCGGCAGTACGACGCCGGCCGAATCCGGTAGTACGACCCCCGTCAAATCCAGCAGTACGACCCCCGTCGAATCCGTCGGTCGGTCCCCCCTCGAAGGGACGGTCGCCGTGACGTCGTACGCGTCAGATTTCCGAAATCAACAGCTTCGTGAGACGTGTACGAAAGAGTAGCATGGTACTCGTTACACCTCATTAACGACCGTTTTAGACTGTTCTGCTAATTGTCGTGTGGTACCATTTCTCAAAACATATTTGGAATATGAAAGGTATTTATTCGGCGAGAACGTACTGTTAGTTATGCAATCAACGAGCATCGGATCGGCCGCGCAGCATCGCTCGATAGGATCCGACGATCCGTCCGCGGAGAGCTCTCTCTTCGGGCTCGGCGGGTTCGTCGCACTCCTCGCACTCCCGTTCCTCGTCGTCGCGTACCCGCTTGTTACGGCCGCTCTCCTGATCGGCGGCGTCGCCGTCGCGGCCCTCTCGCGCTCGGTCGTCGACCACGTCCGACGACACCGCGGCACGGTCCGGCGCATCACCCTCCCGGGCCTCGGGACGGTCGAATACCGTTTCACACGCGCCTGACGAACGGAACCGAATCACCAAACCGTAGCCGACCAACGGCGTCGCGCGTTTCGATTGGCGCTCAGAGCCCGTACACGACTTTTTCACCGACGTCGAGACCGTTCGCGATGGCGGCGTGGAGCCGCCCCTCGCCCGCGACCCAATCGCCGAGCAGGTATAGATCCGCCTTTTGTGCCGAATCGAGCGGGCCGCGTGCGACTCCCGCTTCGGGCTGTGCGTACCGCCATCCCTGATGGTCGGTCCACGCCGGGTCGCCGAGTCGGTCGTCGTCCATGATGTCGGCCGCGTGTTCGGCCAGCGCCGAGACGTTCGCCGCCGGGTCGTCGTCGTAGTGTTCGACGGACCACTCGTGGTTCGCCTGCACGATCAACAGCGTCTCGCCGTCGGGGACGTGACCCGCCTTGCACTCCTCGCGGGAGATCCACCCGACCGCGTGTTCCTTGTCGGTGTTGACGACGGCGTAGTACGGCACGTCTATCGCGAACGGGTAGTGGAGCACGGCGCTCCAGACGGTCCGGTACTCGACGTCGCCGACCGCGTCGACCAACCGCTCTCGGAGCGGTGACTCCCACTCGGCGTCTCGGAGGAGGTCGGCCGTCTGTGGCGCCGGGGGGTTCAACAGCAAGACGTCGAACGGTCCCCACGTCTCGCCGTCAGCGTCGACGAGCTCCCAGCGCCCGTCACCCCCCGCATCCCTGTCGTCTCCGCTACCGTCGCTGTCGCTGTCTCCCTCGATCCGCCGTATCGTCTCGACGCGGGTGCGGCGGTGGACCGTGGCGTCCGTCCGATCCAGCAGCCGCTTCGCGATCTGCGTAAGCCCGCGCCGGTAGCTCCACTTGTGCTCGTCGGCGTCGCGTCCGGGCGTCACCTCGCCGTCGGCCTCGAAGGTGTGAATCGGCTCGGTGACGTCGACGAGACCCTCGGTGTCGAGCGTCTCCGTGATCACGTCGACGACGCGCTCGTCGTCTGACTTGAGGTAGTTCGCCCCGTAGTCGTAGGTGAGGTCGTCGTGGCGACGGGTCGCCGCCCGCCCACAGAGGCCGCCGGATTTCTCGAAGATCGTTACGTCCGCGTCGGGGGCCGCGTTCGCGACGACGAACGCCGCGGCCGACGCCCCCGCTCCCGCGCCGACGATACCGATATCTGTCACACCTCTCGTACGGGGGCGGATCACTTAATCGGTAGGCTAACCGCGCGAAAACGCCGCAAACGATTAGAGACCGGAACAGAAGCGAACGGCTCAGCTGTCGTCCGCACCGACGATCATGACCGGCGCGTCGGCGCCGCGCTGGACGCGGACCGGGAGGGTATCTGGGTGGACCAGTCGATCGAGGCCGGTCCGCCGCGCGGAGCCGACGACGATCAGGTCCGCGTCGTGTGCCGCGGCGAAGTCGAGCACCTCGTCGTGGGCGGTGCCGTACCGGAACCGCTTTTCGACGTCGACGCCGCGGGCGTCACCACGGCTCTCGACGTCCTCGACGAGCGCCTCGCCGGTGCGCTCGCGCCGCTCGACGACCATGTCCCAGTGTTCCGTCGTGTCGACGACGTACAACGCGTCGACCGTGGCGCCGTGAGCGGCGGCGACGTCGAGCGCGGTCTCCACGGCCGCACGACCGGCCTCGTCGTCGCGGGTCACGACGAGCACGCGCTCGAAGAGACCGGATACTGACGACCGGGGGTCGGCCGGAGCGGACGCGCGCATCGACGAGGCTGCCGAAGGTGATCTGGTAGTCGGTTCGATCGGGTGCGAGTCGGAATCGTGGTCGGCTGACATGGTGCTCGTCGCCGGGGAACGGTCCGTTGGAGCGCCCCGACGCTTCTTGACACAATCTTGAAGCCAGTACGGCTTAACTATTTTCGACAGGATAAACAATTATCATCATCTATCCGTCTGAGATGTAGTTATATTACGGTTTCTAGCCAAACGATCGCAATATAATACTCACACCCGGTTTTAACTGTGTAATTGTTCATGGACTTTAGTCAGATGTCGACCCGACGAAGGGCGACTCCGCCGCTCGGCGCCGACGTCGCGTGGATACCCCGTTCGTCGGGTCGGTCTGACACGGATCGGATACTACCGCGGTCGAAAGCGATACGTACACGGCCACGACACACACGACATCCGGATAGCTGAGCCACTGACCCGGACTCCGATACCAGCATGAATCTCACCGCGTCTCAATACGACGGCTATCGTACCGATGGGTGACGGAACAGCTCCCGGCGACGAGGGGTCCGATACCACATCGGACAACACCCCCACCGAGTCGGCCGACGTTGACGACGCTACCAACGGTGACGACGCTGCCGGCGTCGACTACGCCGGTCGAGCGTCCGCGGTTCTCGGATTCTCTCGCTGGTGGCAGGTTGTCGCGGCCGCCGCGATGATGGCCGCCGTGAGCCCGTATCAGTACGTCTGGTCGTCGATCGAACAGCCTCTTGCAGAGAGTCTCGACATCGCGCTCCCGGCGCTCGGCGCGGTGTTCTCTTTTTACGTCGTCTTCCAGTCGCTCTCGCAGTTCCCGGCAGGCAAGTGGCGCGACAGCCGCGGGCCGGGCGCGATCACGTTCCTGGCTGCCATTCTGGCCGGCGGGGGGTACATCGGGCTCGCGTACGCGACCAGCGTCTGGCAGTTATACCTCCTCTACTCGCTCGGTGCGGTCGGCGTCGGTATCGTCTACACGGTCGCGGTCAACACAGCGGTCAAGTGGTTCCCGGACCGCACGGGGCTGACGACGGGCATCGGAACGATGGCGTTCGCCGGCGGGAGCGCACTCGTGGTCCCGTACGTTCGCGCGAACGCGACGGTCGCCGCCTACAGCGACGTGCTCAGAAACGTCGGCATCGCCATCCTCGTCGTGTTACTCGTCGGCTCCCTCCTGCTCCGAGACCCGCCAGACGACTGGCTCGGACTGGACGACAGAGACGAGGGAGAGAGCGACGCGGGGCTCGCGGCGTCGCTGCGCGGACGAGCGTACACGACCCGCGAGATGCTCTCGACGTGGCAGTTCTGGCTGCTGTACGCGATGTTCATCGCGACCGCCGGTGCCGACCTCATCGTCATCGCGAACGTGGTTCGGTTCGCCGAACACTTGGGGCTGGCCGCGGTCGTTGCGACCGCGGCGGCGACCCTGTTGCCCGTCGCCGCGGGCGTCTCGCGGATGGTTCTCGGCGAGGTGTCGGACCGGTTCGATCGGAGGCGGGTGATGGCGGTCTCGTTCGTCCTCGCCGGGCTGTTCCGGATCGCGCTCATCGGTGCGGGGCTGGCGGAGGCCGGGATCGTCTTCGTCGTCCTCGTAATGGGCGCGATGTTCTTCTCCTCGCCGCTGTACGTCTACTTCCCCGCGTTGCTCGCTGACTACTACGGCGCGCGGAACTCCTCGGGCAACTACGCGGTGTTGTACACCGCGAAGGTCGGCGGTGGCGTCTTCGCCGGCACCGTGACCGGCTACCTCGTCGCGACGTTCGGCTGGATCCCCACGTTCACGCTCGGTGGCGCTCTCGCAGTGGCCGCGGGCCTGGCGGCGCTCGTGCTCCGGCCGCCGAGCGACGCCGGGTTGCGGTCGACGGAGGCGGCGACAGGCGACTGAGTCGGGAGGCCCGTCGCCGCAGTGGGATCGTCAGCGAAGCAATCGGCGTCACCGCTCGCTTTTTCACCGCGCCACACCGCCGATCGGCAATGACGCGCGAAACGACCTCCGACAGCGGTCGCTTCCCGGCACCACGGTCAGCGGCCGTTCGGGATCAGGGATCGTTCCGCACTCGATTCAACTTCCCGGGGCGAAATCATCCGACCCACGACGACCACGGATACGGCCCGCTCGCAACGGTCGTGGAGTCATTCATGGATCCCGGAACGCTCATTCGGATGCACCAACACCGCAACGAGGAGATCGTCTCGTGGGTGCCGGCCGGCGTCATGCGCCACGACGACCGCGAGGGCAACGAACTCGTCACGGACTCGGAGCATCTGTTGGTGATGAACGCCGGACGCGGGTTCTGGCACTCCGAGGAGACCGCCGCCGACGACCCGCCGCTCCGGATGCTACAGATCTTCGTGCGTCCGCACAGCCTCGGTCTCGACCCGAACATCCAACACGGAGCGCTCCCGGAACCATCCCCTGACGAGTGGCGGCGCGTGTTCGCGCCAGCCGGCGCCGATCACCCCTTCACTGTGCGCAACGAGGTCGACTGTTTCGATGTCCGACTCGACGCCGGTCGGTCGGCGCCGCTCCCCGCGATCGAGGGGCGTCACGCCTACGTGTACGTGTTCGGGGGCGCGGTCGAGGTCGATGCCGTCGAGCTCGCGGAGACCGAGAGCGTCCTGTGGACCAGCGGCGACGCGCCGGTCGTGACGGCCACGGAGGACGCGGTCGTCGTCGCCTTCCTCGTCGATCTCGACGCCCCGATCACGCGACAGGGGACGATCGGGCGATAACGGCTGGCCGTCGAGCGGTGTGCCCCTCGTCTGACCGTTCACGCGTCAGGGGCGGCGCGCGCGGCGAGAACCGCGAGATTCGAAGTTACGCGAGTCCCCTCACGAGCGAGCCGAACAGCGGAAGCCCGAGCGCGCTCGCGACCGTCACGTACACGATCGGACGCATTCCGGGGACGAGCGCGGCGGCCCCACCGAGCGAGACCGCGAACGCAACGAGCGCCAGGCACCCGGTGCCGAGCGCGTACGCGACCCCTCGCCGAAACGAGGGCGCGACCACCGCGACGGCGGCGCCGGCCGCGACGAGTCCGATCCAGTGGATCGACGCGATCAACAGGCCGAGACCGGCCGCGACCGCTAGCGCGACGACGTGCGGGCGGGTCTCAGTACGGACGCGTGTCAGGTACGCGTCGGTCACGCGCCGTCACCTCGGAACGCGACAGTCTCGTCGCCGTCGACGTCGAGCGACATCGATCGCTGTTCGTTGTCGAGCCACGCTCGGAGCTGGTCGTCGTAGTGGGGAGAGAAGTAATCGCCCGAGTTGCCGCCGGGCAGCACCGCCGTAGCGTCACTGCCGGGGCGAACGACCATCCGCCAGCTCGAACCGACGGCCGACTCGACGCGGTAGTTCTTCACCGTCGCCGGCGAGCCGTCCGCCGGCAGCGTCTCGTAGTTCAGGAACGGCGCCTCGCCGCCCAGCGGGTGTTCGATCGGACCCGTCGAGTTCCAATCGCCGTACGTTTCCCACCCCTTCTCATGGACCGCCGCGAGCGACTCCGTGAGTGCCGCGAGCATCAGCTCCCCACGGTCGCCAGCGAACACCGGGTCGTCCGCCGGCAGGGTCGCTACCATCCAGTCGCTCGGGTAGTACGTCTCGTCGAGGTCGGCGTCGTCGAATGTTGGTCCGAATACGCGCCGCCGGAACCGGTCCAGCCATCTGGCGAACAGGAGGGCGCCGCGGGAGTCGCGGTCCATGCGGTAGTCCCACTCATCGAGCGTCCGTGCCGCCTCCGAGAGGCGTTCGGATCGCTCGTTTCTGTCCCCAGCGAGTCGGTCCACCGCCTCGAGCAGCTCCGGTACCAGTTGCGCCGCTCGTCCGTCTCGGACGTCGCTCTGAAGCGACCGGTGGAAGTCGGAGTCGGTCGGCTCGTCGGAATCGACCGCGGCGTCGAGCCGGTCCGCGATCCGCGCGCCGCGGTACGGGGTCGCGTAGGCGACACCGACGTAGTGGACCGGGTCGTCGATCACGCGCTGATTCGCGGTCGAGAGGACATCCGGGTCGATCGCGTGCGGCTTCTCCTCGAACGGGACGAAGCCGAACGCGTCTTCGCCTTCTCCTCCGTCTCCGTCCGCTTCCTCCCACGAGGACCGCCCGAACGGAACGAACCCGCGCCACTCCCCCTCGCCGGCAGACCCGTCGAAGATCCGGTCGCCATCGACGACCGCGCCGTCGATCCGTCGGATCGGGAGCTTACCCGTCACGTAGTACATCGTTCGACCGTCGGCGTCGGCGTACACGAGGTTCTGGGTGGGCAGGTCGAACTTCCGCGTGGCCGCGAGGGCGTCGTCGAAGCCGTCGCTCCGACCCAGTTCGTCGATCGCGAGCGTGGTCCGCGTCGCGGTGTGACCCGTCCACGCAACGCCGACCGTCCGCCCCTCCCGCTCGATGAGCGGACCGTGGACGGTCCGCCGCACTCGCAGCGTCCGGTCCTCACCGCCGGCGACAGGGATGATCCGCTGTTCGTCCGTCTCGAACGCTCGCCACTCCCCCTCGTACCGGTAGCGTTCGCCCGCGTCGTCGATCTCGTAGCGGTAGCAGTCGAGCACGTCGGCGCCGACGTTGGTGAACGACCACGCGCCGCGGTCGTTGGCGCCGGCGATGACGAACGGGACGCCGGGAAACGTCGCCCCGCGGACAGACCGGTCTGGTGTCTCGACGTGCTGTTCGTACCACAGCGGCGGCGCCATCAGCGAGAGGTGCGGGTCGTACGCGAGGATCGGCGAGCCGCTCGCGGTGTGTTCGCCGGAGACGACCCAGCTGTTCGAGCCGACCCCGTTCGGCGACTCGAAGCCGGAGAGCCACGCGGTCAGGCCGGCGTCGACGGGATCCGGAGAGCGTCCGCGAGCGCCGACGTGTCGACGGTCGGATCGGGTCCGTGGCCCCCCTCCGAGTCGCTCCTCATCTCCGTCGAGGATCGGGACGTCGTGATCCAGCCGCCGGGGGAACAACGTGTCCGCCCGTTCGTCGCCGAGTCTATCGCCGACCACCGCCCGGCGTAACTCACTGAAGTCCCCGGTGAGCGTCCACGAAATCTGCTTTTCCATCAGCATCGAGTCGGCGGGAGTCCACGGCCGGGGCTCGTACCCGATCAGCTCGAACTCGATCGGGAGCGGCTCGGCGTCTATCGCCGCGTTGACGCCCTCGGCGTACGCTGCGACGAGCGGGCCCGCGTCGGTCTCGCTCACGAGGTCCCACGTCGCCGCCGCGGCCTCGGCAAACCCCATCGCGACGTTGAATTCGTCGCTCTCGAGGGTCGCGTCGCCGATAATCTCGGACAGCCGTCCGCGCATGACGCGCCGCTGGAGGTCCATCGCGAATAGCCGGTCGAACGCCTGGAGATAGCCGACCGCGAAGTACGCCGCGCGATCGTCCTCGCTCGCGATGTGCGGAACGCCGTCGTCGTCGACGTGCACGCTCGCGTCGCCGTGTGGGCTGGCGACGCGTTCGGGTAGCGACCGGTCAGCGGCGTCCCACGCGCGCCCAGACAACGGGGCGAAGGAGTCGAGTAGATCGGCTGCTTCGGAGAGTGCGAGACCGCCGGTGCCGCCCGCCAGCATCGCGGCGAGGACCGCACGTCGCGTGGTGTCGTTTGTCACTCCGTTACCGAACCGGGCGTTCCTAATGATAATTCCGGTGGTTCAGAGCGCGGGAGTCACCGTTCGGGACGGGAAACCCACATATCGATCCGCCTGTAACGAACGCGTGATGGACGTCGCGCTGATCACGGTCGGAGACGAACTGCTCTCTGGGGATACGGTGAACACGAACGCGAACTGGCTGGCGAGCGAGCTGACCGACCGGGGGGTCGCCGTGGCGCGGATCCTCTCCGTGCCGGACGATCGAGCGGTCATCACCGAACGCGTCCGCGAGTACGCCAACGCGTTCGACGCCGTGATCGTCACCGGGGGAATCGGCGGGACGCCGGACGACGTGACGATGGAAGCGGTCGCAGACGCGTTCGAGCGCGACCTCGCTGCCACCGACCTGACACGCGAGGCGGTCGATCGACGGCTCGACGAGATTCGAGAGCGGATCCCCGACGAACAGGGTGACCTCGACGTGGATGTCGAGGCGGAGGCCGCGATCCCCGAAGGCAGCCGCGCGCTGCTGAACGAGGCCGGGCTCGCCCCGGGCTGCGTCTGTGAAAGCGTGTACGTCATGCCCGGGATTCCCGGTGAGCTGCAGGCGATGTTCGGTTCTGTCGCCGACGAGTTCGCCGGCGACCGACGGTCGCGGTTCCTCTACACCGTCGAGCCGGAGGCGAACATCGTCCCCGCGTTAGCGGAGTCGATGGAGCGGTTCGACGTCACCGTCGGCTGTTATCCGGACCGCGACGCCGACCACAATCGTCTGAAACTGACTGCGACCGACGATACTACGTTAGACGACGCGGCTGAGTGGCTGCTCGAGAGCGTCGACGCCAGCGAGACGCCCGTCTCACGCGACTGGGGCGAGCCCGAACAGTAACACCGGCTGACAGTGTCGCCGTCTCGACCGGCTTCCGTCGGTCGAGCGTCACAGATCGCACAGTCCGATAAAACCAGTGAGAAAGACGTATAAACCGTTAAAACAGTTCTAAGAACTTTTTGAAATATCGGACTGCCGTAATAAAAAGTTAGAAACGGTCTCGAAGCGCCCGTAAACGCGCGTAATTCGAGTAAACGCGCGACAACGCTCTCACCCTTATATGATGCCGGCAGTCCATGCGACAGTTGACCCAGGTGATCTCGATGTCAAGCGAAACGTCCCCCTCGTCCCTTTCGGTGCCCGCCCGGATCGGTCCCGACCTCTCCGACCGGCTTCGCCGCCTGACCGTGGGCGGGATCCGAGCGACCGCCTTCTGGGCGGCAGTCCTCCTCCCGCTCGCGTACGTCCCCGCGGCGTACGGAGTCATGGGATTCGACACCACCGGAAGCACGCTCGCGCTCGTCGCGATCCACGTGGCGTGTATCGTCGTTGGCCACGGACACAACACCCCTCCCGAACGAGCCCGCTCATGAGCACGACACCCTCTCGTAGCGACCGGACCGACGAGTCCAGCGAACAGATCGCCGAACCCGTCACAGAGACCGCCGACAGAACGAAAGCCGAGCGACTCGCCGCGTTCCTTCGCGAAGAGGCCGCCGACGGTGAGATGTATTTTAAATCGAAGTTCATCGCCGACGACGTCGGGCTGTCTCCGAAGGAGATCGGCGCCCTGATCGTGCAACTGCAGGGCTCGATGCAAGACCTTGAGATCGAGAAGTGGTCGTACACGGGCGCGACCACGTGGCGCGTTGCCCCGACGTGACGGCCACCGCTGACTTTCGAGCTGCTGCGATCGCCGTGGGGCGAAGTCAGGAGTCTCGACGGGGTCCACCCGGTCGAACGCACTGACGACACTGCAATCTGGTCATTTTAGCGGGCCTAATGCCCCAACTCGTGTTTGTGAAAACCGAGAGGATTCTGTATGGGTTGGGGCGGATAACGTACGAGGTACGTACGAATTCTGCCCCGCCAATTACGTGGGTGTCAGCCGCTCTACTTGGAGTCTAGAGACACTCCATGACAGCAAACCGAGATGATCTAGAACCGCTCGACCCCGAGACCGGGCAAGAGCTGTTCCTCGATCACAAGTCGACGCATTGCTCAGACGCGACTGTCCAGAATCATCGCTACCGAACGAACCATTTCGTCCGGTGGTGTGATGAAGAAGGGATCGATAACCTGAACGATCTCACTGGCCGGGATATACATCGATACCGCCTTTGGCGCAAGGAAGATGGAGACCTGAATAAGCTCAGTCTTCGGATGCAGATGAGCACGCTCAGAGTCCTTCTCAAGTGGGCAGGATCAATCGAAGCAGTCCCAGAAAACCTCTACGACAAGGTGCTCGTCCCTGATGTCTCACGGAAACAGCGGCAGCGCGACGAGACACTCGGCGCGGAGGATGCAGAAGACATCCTGCGGCACCTTGCAAAGTACGAATACGCCTCAAAGGAACACGCGTTACTCGGTGTCCTGTGGGAGACCGGTATTCGCGTGGGTACTGCTCACTCGCTGGACATCGATGATGTCCAAACAGAAAACGACTGTCTACAGGTCGTGCATCGGCCCGACACTGATACGACGCTCAAAAACGGCGAATCCGGTGAAAGGCTGATCGCAATCAAACCACCACTTCGCAACCTGCTCACAGACTATATCGAAGAGGTTCGTCCAGATATCATGGACGAACACGGCAGAGAGCCACTCTTCGTCTCCGAGCAAGGCCGGTTGTCGCGTAACTCACTCAGACGAGTTGTATACCGGGTTACGGCACCCTGCTACCGCGGTGAAGAATGTCCGGGTTGTGAAGGACGCGATGCTAAGTGTGAGGAGTCTGTAAGCCCCCACGCTATTCGGAGAGGCAGTATCACTCACTTCCTAACCAGTGACGTTCCGGATCAGATCGTGAGCGAACGGATGAACGTGAGTCCGAAAGTTATCGACGTACACTACGACAAACGATCTGAAGAAACAAAATTAGAGCAGCGCCGAGGATACCTAGATAACATCTAATTACACCCTCATCTATTTCATTTTTTAACATCGCCTCTCAAATTGGAAAGGGTGGCTTTGTTAATATCCTC
>OBKM01000475.1_pt1 | contig 19739 bp, 22 predicted proteins | sample 1519691 | NCBI WGS metagenome assembly OBKM01 (sample SAMEA37050418, study PRJEB22526) | metagenome | biome: saline pan; feature: lake; material: water | place: Egypt | collected 2015 | depth 0.5 m | reverse complement strand
CCGATTCTCGGCGGCTTTGTCGACACCAGCGAGCTGAGTGCTGACGTGCTGTTCACGTTCTATGCGCCAATGCAGGCCCACCCACTGTTCTACGGCGGGTTAGCGGTGTTCCTCATCGGGTCGTGGATGGCCGGCGTCGACTGGTTCCGGTCGTACTTCGCCTGGCGAACCGAGAACCCCGACGAACGGATCCCGCTCCAGACGTTCATGGCGCTGGTCACGATGGTGATGTGGTACATCGCTTCGATTGGGATCACGATTGCCGTCGTCGGCTTCCTTTTGCCGTGGTCGCTCGGATTTTTTGACCAGATCAACGCCCTGCTCACCCGGACGCTGTTTTGGTTCTGGGGCCACCCAGTGGTGTACTTCTGGCTGATGCCAGCCTACATGCTGTGGTACACCGTGTTGCCGACGATTTCGGGTGGTCGACTGTTCAGCGACCCGCTCGGTCGGGTTGTCTTTATTCTGTTTCTGATGCTGTCGACGCCGGTCGGCATCCACCACCAGTATCTCGACCCCGGCATCTCTGAAGGGTTCAAAGCGATCGCGATGACGAACACGATGTTCCTGCTGTTGCCAAGCCTGCTGACCGCCTTTACCGTGGTCGCCAGCATGGAACACGGCGCACGCCAGCGCGGCGGCACCGGCCTGTTCGGCTGGCTGCGCGCGCTGCCGTGGCGAGACCCCGCCTTTACCGGGATGACGTTGGCTGGGCTGATGTTCGCCGCGGGCGGCTTCAGCGGGATGGTTAACGCCGGACTCAACATCAACTACCTGGTCCACAACACGCTGTGGGTGCCGGGTCACTTCCATCTCACCGTCGGCACCGCGGTCGGGCTGACGTTTATGGCCGCCACCTACTGGCTGTGGCCGCAACTCACAAACCGCCGGCTCTACAGTCGACCGATCGCGCTCACACAAGTGATCATGTGGTTCGTCGGAATGGCCCTGATGTCGAATGCGATGCACGTCGCCGGCCTCTTCGGGATACCGCGCCGAACCGCCGAACCCCAGTACGAAGGGTTTGATTTCACCGCGACTTTCGGGTCGATCGCGGAGTTCGACCTCCAGTTGGCAATTGGCGGCACACTGCTGACGATCTCAACGCTCCTGTTTGTCACCAACATCGCACTTTCAAGCGGCGGACCGACGGTACGCGGGCTCGGTAAGCCGCTCTCAGAGCCGCTTTCAGGCCCCGATGACGCGCCACTGATTCTCGATAATCTCAAGCTCTGGATCGCCATCGCGCTCGTGTTGGTCGTGTTGGCCTACACACTGCCGCTGGCAAGCATTATCGAGCGCGGCGGCGTCTTCGGCCCCGGGGTCGACCCCGTCCCAATGATCGTCGAGCCACTCCTGCTGTCTGTGGAGGCGGCCGCCGGTGACTCGACGCTCGGTCGGCTCGCGGGAGGTGTCCTCGGATGAGCAAAACCACACAGGGCGGTATCCTGCTGGGGAGTGCGGTGCTGTTTGTCATCATCTGGGAGCTCCGGAGCGCTCTCGGAGTGATGGCCGGCGTGGACACCCATCCTGTCATCTACGGGGCGGCAACGCTGCTCTTCGTGATTCTGATTGCAATCGGGCTAAACCTCGGGTTGATACGGTTCGGAGATTCCACAGAAGAATCCTCCTAATGGCTATCCATCGTCGACTCTCGCCGCTGGAGTTCGCTGTCGGTAGCGGTATTCTCGTCGTCAGCGTGCTGGCGGCCGCCACAGCGAGTTACCTGTCGGTCCAACAGCCGACACTGACTGACGGTCGGGTGTTGGTGTATCCAGTGGTGTGGTCGACGGCCGCCGTTGCGGCCGCCGTCTGGGTCAGCCGAACGGTGCGGGTTCGCCCACGCCGATGGCTGGGAGCGGCTGTCGGTGTCGGCTATACAGTCGCACTCCTGTGGTTGAGTGGCACACTCGGAGCCTCCGCAGGGATGCCAACGAGCCAACTGGAGTTGGCCCTCCCTGGCTGGGGACCGATTTTGCTGTACGACAACGGTCTGTTAAGCCTCGCGATTGTCCCGTTTGAGTTGGTTGCCTACCTGTGTTTGGGCTACATCGTCGCCGTCCTCATATCGGCGGCAGCCTCCGCGCGGACGGCCGCACTCGGGATGGCCTCCTGTGTGAGCTGCGCCGCGCCGCTGTTGCTCGCGGTCGCCGGGCTGTTCGGCGGCACGCAGGCGACGACGATAGTCGCCTCGGCGGGCTACGATCTGGCGACAGTGATACTGCTGGTCACCTTTGGGCTGCTGGTTCGAGCCGCCCGAAAAACGATCGCGCCCTGTGAGATCCCGACCGGGCAGGGAGACGCATCGTGAACCGTCGACGGCTTCTCGCCGGAGTCGCCGGAATCGGCGTCGTTGGTGCGGGCTGGGGTGTTTCCGCTGGCGCGCTGTCGACGGACACGTTATCGGCTGCTGAGGAACACGACAGCCTCAACGACGCCGTCGAGACCATCGATGCCCCCGGCAGCACCGCCGGTGAGCAGTCGATTCCGGCCGACGGCCCGCTGGTCGTCGACGTGATGTCGGTGACGTGTTCGGTCTGCGAGGACTCGATGCCCGCGCTGGTCGAAGCCTACGAGCAGTACGGCGAGACGGTGTCGTTTCTGTCGGTCTCAACCGATCCGGTCGGCTTTTCGGTCGAGAAATCGACGCTGGCCGAGTGGTGGGCCGACCACGACGGCCAGTGGCCGCTCGGTATCGACCCCCAGCTGTCGATGACACAGGCACTGTCTGTGAGTGCGGTGCCAACGACCGTGCTGATCGACGCCGAGGGGCGGATCGTCGACCGACTGCGCGGCGAGAAAACACCGTCAGAGCTTACAGCGATGATCGACTCCGTGTATTACCCGTAGCAGCCGCAGTCCTCAGCTGCTGAGTGGGTGTACGATTCAAAACAAAACCAGCGATGCACAGCGAAACAGGGGCCTCAGCTAGTTGTCGGAGCGGTTGGCCGGCTCCTCGAACAGCGAGTCGACCGTCCGCAGAAAACGGTCGACAAGCCGGTCGGGCATCGACGGCGAGACCGTCTCGAACAGCTCGGCCGTCCGCTCAGGGTGGGCAAGTCTGAGCGTCATCGGGCGGCGGTCGGATTTGACGAGTATATCCGCGTCGACGAGGTTCGAGACGTGCCAAGCGGTCGTACTGCGTGCGATGCCGAGCTCGGCGGCCAGCGTCCCCGGCTCCGTCGGCCCTTCGGCGTGGAGACGGAGGATGAGTTCTCTGGCCGTCTCCCGGCGGAGATACGCGAGTGTGCGCCGTTCCCACGGATCGAACGCGAGATCGAAGTAGTGAGCCCGGCCGCCAACCCGCTCGACAGCGAGCTCGTCGCCATCAAGGAGTCGCTGAAGATGGTACTGAACCTGCCCAGTTGCAAGATCGAGATCACGCTTGATCTGGTTGAAATGGACGCCCGGCGTCTCTCGGACGTGCTGCCGAACCCGTGATCTGGTTGTCGACATGAGTGTGTAGCAACACCTAGTACTGTCTCGATGTAAAGAGACGCGGCGGTTCTCACTGCGTGGGATCAGCCGAACGATATTTGTACCATAACAGTATCAATACCCCATCGTCTACGTGTGGGCAGTGCTGTCTGTACTATCGAGTTGGGGTGTGACCGGATCGCCACTGCTGCTTGCAGTGATCGCTATCGCGGGGCTCGGAACCGGTGTGCTGTTTGCGGTGAGTCTCGTTGCGTATCGCCGTCGACGCAGCCGTCAGTTCCTGCTTATCAGTATCGCGGTCGGCGCGCTACTCATGCGGTCGATTGTCGGCGCGGGAACCGTTCTCGGCGTCGTCCCGATGGTCACCCACCACTTTCTCGAACACAGTCTCGACTTCGTTATCGCCGCCCTGATCCTGTATGCGGTGTACGCTCATGCACCCGGGACGCTGTCGACCGAGAGCTGAAACGAGCGTATATGTCCCGTCGAACGAAACTACTCATACGCTACTGCGCCCACCCGAGACGTTTCACTGTGAGAGCTGTGGCCGAATGGTCGAGTACGACGAGGCCATCCGCCGGGAGACGATGGGTGGTCTCGACCCGAACAGGTGGCAGCTGTTTTGTTGTGATCGCTGTGGCAACCGACTGGAGACGGTGTTCGTCGGAAACGACTGAGAGCGCTGCCCGACGCGAAAGCCAACTACGACCGCTGTCGACGCCCGAGCAACCCACCCGCCAGCACCAGCGAGCCGACAAGCCAGCCCACGAGGCCGAGCGCGCTCCAGCGAGCCGCCGCGTAGCCGCTGTCGACACCCGAGGCGACGCCGACGACCGTTTCGAACACCAGCCCCCGGTAGGCGCTGTTCGGCACCGTCGCTAGCGCGCCGAACAGCGAGTCGGCGGCGAGCCACTCCTCGCTCAATCCGAGGATGACGAGCGCGTCACCGCCGGCGACGACGAGTACCATCGCCCCGCCAGCCAGCGCGAGCGCGACTCGCGTCGACCGTGCGAGCACCGAAACTAGGATCACTACCCCGAGCATCGCCAGCCCGTAGATCACCGTGAGCACGATGAACCGCCCGAACAGGACCGGCGAGTCGACGCCGGTGTGGGTCGCATAGATTCCGGTGTCGGGGCTCGCCGAGAGCGCGATCAGAATCGCCGAGATCACCAATCCGCCGGCAATGACCACCGTCAGCGCGAGCGCGCGGCCGGCGTAGATCGCGGCGACGTACACCCACGGGGGGACGTCGTAGCTTTCGAGCACCGCCAGCTCGCCGCGTTCGAGATCGGCGACGACGCTCCGGTAGCCGACCGCAACGGCGACTGCGGGCACGAGCAACTCAAGCGGCAACAGCAGGTCGACGACTGCGGGCAGATAGCCGGACTCGCCGCCACCGCCGCCGTCGACGAGCGCGACGACCAGCCCCCAGATCGCCAGCGCGACCAGCAGGTAGACGCGCGTGCGGACGACCGTCCGGAGTTCGCGGGCGAACAGCGCCGAAAACTGCGTGCGCGCGGAGCTCATTGATCTCCCCCGTGGACCACCGCATCGTAGACGTCCCACAGCGATTCGGTTCCGGTTTCGGCCATCAGCTCGCGGGGGCTGCCTCGGGCAGCAATCGTGCCGTCGTGGACGACCAGCACCCGGTCCGCAAACCGCTCGACGAGCCCCAGATCGTGGGAACTGACGACGATTGCCGTCCCCTCGCGTGCCCGCTCGGAGAGTATCTCAAAGGCCCGCGTCGACATACTCGGATCGAGCCCGCTTGCGGGCTCGTCGAAGACGACGACCGGCGGCTCGCCCACGAGCGACTGGGCGATGCCGAGCAGTCGACGCATCCCGCCCGAAAGCGCCTCGACCGGCCGGTCGGCGGCGTCGGCGAGGCCAACGCGGTCGAGCGCAGCGGGGGTGTCGACTTCGCGGCCGAGCAGCGCGCCGTAGAAGGCGAGCGTTTCGGCCGCGGTAAACTGTGGGCGAAAGGAGGGTTGTTGAGGGAGATAGCCAATCGGTCGGTCGACGGCGGGGCCGGTGTACTCGACGCTCCCCTCGGTGGGCGAAAGTTGGCCCAGCAGAATCCGCAGCAGCGTGGTTTTGCCCGTCCCGTTCGGGCCGATAACGGCGGTCACCGCGCCGGACGGAACGTCGACGTCGACCGACTGGAGCACCGATAGCTCGCCGTAGCGGTGGCTGATTCCGGCGGCACTCAAAAGCGACTCGGCGGCTGTGTCGGCTGTCGGCGTGGCAGTCAGTGCGTCAGTCATGGTGTGTCGTGCTGTGGCGGTTGTCTGCGGCGTCGATTCCCTCCGCGACGACGCGCTCGGCGAGGTCAAGACGGTCGGGGTTCTGTGGTGTCGGCTGGGGCGACGGATCGATGATGTTGCCCGAACGCAAGCCTGGCGTCGATCCCTGCAGCGCGCGCAGCCCCCGATTGACGGGTGATTCGGCGACCGTGTAGTGGACACTTGAGCGGTGGAGTTGGCCGTCGGCGACATCGGTCGGCAGATACGGCCGTGGCTCAGGGCGGTCGGTACCGTAGGCTCCCTGCCAGTAGTTGCCCTGCTGGCCGTCGGCCCACACCCGGAGCGGGCCCGCGCTGGCTCCCGCGTGGTTGTCGTTGTCGACGAAGTCGTTGCTGTGGACGGTGCTGGTTGCCAGCACCGAGCCGGTTCGCATTCCGTTGGTGTTGTTGGCGACGACGTTGTGTTCGTACAGCGACGACACCGCGGTCGTCGTGATGCCGACCCGGTTGTCGACCGCAACGTTGCGGGCGATATACGAGTGTGAGCCGGCGGTCGAAATCCCGTTCGAACTGTTCGAGACGACGTTGTCGACGACGGCATTACGGGCCGGCGAGGTCATGATCGTGATCCCGCTGAACTCGTGGTCGGCGAACGTGTTGTCGGCGATGAGGCTGTCGGAGGTGTGCATCAGGTGGATGCCGTAGCGGCCATCGCGGAACGCGTTGTTCCGGATGACAGTCTCGCCGGAGCGATGCAGATAGACGCCGTCGCGGCCGTCCGAAAACGCCGAGTCCTGAATGACTGCCGGCGAGCGCATCGCCATCACACCCATAAAGCCGTCGCGCCAGTCGGCGGCTCCCTGGACGGTCGCGTTGGTGACGACCGCATCGGGGCTATCCCGGAGCAGAATGCCGTTAGCCTCCGTGTAGGGGACTGTCACCTCCGTCAGATACACACCTGAGGCACCGACCGCCGCAATGCCGGCATCACCGTGGCCGTAGCCCAACTCGATGTTGGCGTCCCACTCGTCGCCCGTCGCGGCGTCGGGATCACGGCTCTCGTTGCCGATTCCCTCGACGATCAACCCCTCGATGGCGACATCCGCAGCGTTGACGCGAACGGTCGACCCCTCGCGGTCGCCCACAACGGTTGCGTCGTGGGCCCGGAGTGTCAGCGAGTTGTTGATTTCGATTGGGCCGTCGTACGTGCCCGGTTCCAGGACGACCGTCGACCCCTCGGGCGCACTGTCGAGTTCGGCCTGCAGGTCGTCGTCGGGTGTGAGTTCGCGCGAAACTGGCCGGTCCAGCAGTTCCCGAGCGTTCTCGACGCGCTGGTCGGCGTCGGCCTGCTGAGTGTCGACCTGCTGGCGGACGACCGCGGCATCGTCGACCTCAAATGATTGCTCGCGGAGTTCCGCCCAGCCCATCACCGTCCCGCCGTGTGCGTCGGCGAAGTCGGCGGCAGCCTGCTGGTCAGCGAACGGCACCGCCACCGGGCCGGCGGGTGTTTCAGCCGCGCTGTCGACGACGTAGAAGGCGGTTTCGGCGCGCTCCCAGTCGGGCCACTGGTCGGTCTCGATCAGGCCGTCGTCGAGCGCGATCCCGGTATTGTCGTACGTCGTTACATACGTCACCAGCGGGTAGCCGAACTGCTGTTGGCGGGCCGGGTCGTCGATGGCGTCGACGGCGGTCTCGATCCCGTAGTAGCCGATGACGTACTGATACTGCGAGTAAAACACCTGCGCGCGCGGCACTGAGGCCTCCGAGTCGATGGCCGCGCTGTCCTCGGAGGCAAAGCCGATCGAGCGGGTGTCCTCGAAGGCAACTGGGTCGGGGACGGTGGCCTCGACGTCGACGACGAACAGGCCGGCGGCACCGAGCAGACAGACGACGAGCACGCCGACAGCGAGACGGTCGTTTCGCAGCCGGCGGCCGGCAAACTCCATACAGTACACTGGAGGGGATGGATGGCTTTACGCTCTCTGGTACGTCTCTTGACGCCGCCCAGAGCCGAAGACAACTGCACCAATAGGCTTACCCACCAGCCAGCAGTATTGTGTCTAACGCACAATGTGCATGAGGTCACACGATGGCTGCTGAACTCGGGGCTGCGGTCGGTGCGGGCGTGGCGACGTTTTTTTCGCCGTGTGCCTACGCACTGTTGCCGGGCTACGTCGGAATGTATCTCAGCGACGGCGAGGGAACGCTCCGAAGCGACAGTCTGCGTGGGCTGGCTGCGGCGGCGGGCGTGCTTGCGGTTGTCGCGGCGACAATCGGTGTTGTCGCAGTCGTCGGCGAGGCCGCCCAGCCGTGGCTGGTCCGGATCGAGCCGCTGACGGGGCTCGCGCTCGTGGTGTTCGGCGTCGCACTCCTCGGTGGGTCGACGTGGGGCTGGCAGCTCCCACTCCCCGATCAGCGACCCGGAGTGGTCGGCTTCGGGATCTTTGGAGCCGTCTACGCAGTGGCCGCGGTGGGCTGTGTCGCGCCGCTGTTTTTCGGACTGACGCTTGGCGCGCTGGGAGCCGGCCCGACGCAGGCCGCACTCGTTCTCGGCACCTACGGCTCGACGATTGCGGCGTTGCTGTTGGCTGTGACGGTCGCGGTCGGTATGGGGTATGAGATCGCCGAACTCAAACTCGCGCGGCTCTCGGTTGTCGGCCAGAAACTCGGCGGTGTGGTGTTGATCGCTGCGGGGGTCGTTCAACTCGGACTGACGATCTGACTGTCGGCTTAGGATCGAATCGAGTCGACGAGTTCGCGGTCGACGTCGCCGGCGGACTGGACGGTGCCGCCGTACTCGTCGGCGAACGCCTCGGCGTCGACACTATCGCTGAACGGGATGAGATCCGGCCCCATCGCGCCGATCACATCGCTGCCGACAACCACCGAGAGATCGGCCTCCTCGCGGTGGTCGTCGGCCGCCAGATGCGCTGAAATGGAGGGCTCGTCGCCGTCGTCGACCGAGTAGTCGACGCGGCTGTAATCGGTGAGATACGTCACGACTGGATCGAGCCCATCGTCTTCGCGGTCGAACCGGTAGCTGTAGCTGCAGGTGCCGCTGCAGAACCAGGCCGGCCCCTCACGGTCGGGTGGGTAATCATCGAAAAACACCTGTCCAGTGGGGCCGGGGTGTTGGTCGATAACCATCCCGCACTGATCGCAGCCCTGGCCGTCGTCGAGGCTGACGGCCGCCGGAGCCTCGCTGTCATCGCCCAGACAGCCGGCAAGCCCGACCGCGAGGCCGCCGCCGACGGCTGTCAGCACGGTTCGTCGATCCGTCCGTGATCCGCGCTCGGATTCCATACCGACGAGTAAGGCGACGGGCGAATTAACCCGTTTGGTACGGCCCGCGAAAGCGTAAGCTGCCGATTCGACCACCACACCAGAGGCTACATTGTTCTTGCCCACATAGCTGAGATAGATGCATCGGCGAACGTATCTGACAACGGTTACTACGGGCATGGTCGGCGCGACCGCGGGCTGTCTGGGAGGGCTGTTCGATTCGGGCCCCGAAAACGTCGTCCTCGGCGAACCTAGCGATCAAGTAGCCGAAAGCAGCGCGTTGGCGTATCCAGCCTACGGCGAGCTGTTTCCCCGCTTCAGCCTGCCGACAGCGTTTGATGAGTCGACGTTCGAGTCGGCGGCGGTCGACGTACCTGCGTTATATACTGCTTTTTATGCCTTCTGTCCGGCCGAATGTATTCTCCTGATGAATTCAATGGGCAACGTGCAGGGCGAACTCGACTCGTGGGGGCTTTTGGATGCCGTCCAACTGGTTGGGATCACGTTCGATCCCGAACGAGATACGCCGGCGGAACTCGAGTCCCACGCCGCCAGCAGCGGTATCGACCACACACACGACAGCTGGCAGTATCTCCGCCCGGAAGACGACGACCAGGCCAAAACAGTCGTCGACGAACAGCTCGGAATCGGCTTCGAACAGGTCCGCGCCGAGGGCGAGGAAGCCTACGACTACAACCACGTGACAGTGACGTTTCTGGTCAATTCCGACGGCGTCGTCGAACGCGCCTATCGTGGCGAACCACTCGAGGTCGAACGCGTCGTCGACGATTTCGAAACGGTTGTGGCTGCCTATGAGTAACCTCGAACAGTGACCCTCCTCCAACACACCTGTGAGACACCGCAGTCGGCGGGCGTGCTGGGCGGTGAGGCAGTTGGGTTGGGGGTGTTTTTCCTGATCGGGCTGTTCGGCGGCGCGCACTGTCTGGGGATGTGTGGGCCGCTGGTGACGACGTACGCCGACCGGATGGATCAGCAGTCGAGCGAACCGAGCGACCGGCTGTCGGTTCACATGGTCAGCCAACACGGCCTCTTTAATCTGGGCCGGACGGTGAGCTACGCGCTGATCGGCGGGCTGTTCGGGCTGGCGGGGTCTATCGTCTTCGTCTCGGCAGACCAGCTGACAACGGTGTTTCGAGAGCTCAACATCGTCGTTGGGTTCGTAATTGGGGTCGTGATTATCGCCGCCGGAGTCCATTACCTGCTGCGCGGCACGGCAATGTCGTTGCCGGGTGAGTCGCTGTTCCGCCCCCTCACCCAGTTCGTCCAGCGACATCTCACGGCGCGCGTCGACAGCTACGTCGGCAACCGCCGGATCGTCGCGCTCGGCGGGCTACACGGGCTGCTGCCGTGTCCGTTGTTGTACCCCGCCTTTTTATACGCCTTCGTGCAGGCCTCGCCGGCGGGTGGGGCCGCCGCGCTGGCCGTGTTGGGACTCGGGACGATCCCGTCGCTGTTCATCTACGGAACGCTGTTTCAGTCGCTGTCGACGGGAATGCGGATCAAACTTCACCGGGTGCTCGGCGTGGCGTTCATTCTCCTCGGGTACATCCCCTTACAGCACGCGCTGATGTTGATGGGGATTCATCTGCCCCACCCGCCGATCCCCTTTTACCAGCCGCTGTAGGGCGTTTTCACGCAGTGAGAACCCCCATCCGCGTTTATTACCTCGGCCGATCAACGGTCATGTATGACCAACGCACGTTCGTCAACGGCAGAACCGAACCAGTTCGAGACTGTCTTCAAGCTACTCGGCGTCGGCCTCGTCGGCCTCTCGGCAGTGCTCGGCGCGGCCGTCATCTGGTTTACGGTCGGGCCGGCGCTTGCCGGCGCGGCGAGTCCAATCGCCCTCGCGACGGCCGTCTTTACGATTGCTGTCGCAATCGCATTCAAGAAAACCTCGGATATTGCCGGCCGGACGCCCGTCTCCGAGCGATAAACGCGAACGTGGTCGACGCGGCGTCGACCAACTCATTAGTTGACTGTCACCGACTGAGTTGTTAGTTGACCGTCACCGACCGACTCGCCCGAACGGGCGACAGCGGTAGATCGGGAAACGTGGCTTCAACCGTGTACTCGAGGGGCTCATCCGCCCCGAACACCCCAACGGGAACCGTCGTCGACCCCGACAGAAAACAGCGTGTTTCGATCATTTCGACATCGTTGACCGTCACTCGGATGCCGACGGCCGCGCTTCCGGCGGTCGACCGCACGGTCACTTCGCACTGTTCGTTTTCGCCGCGAGCGATCGTTTCGGGAAACGCCCCCCAGTCGACCGTGATGCGTGGGAGGTCGCGGGCGGCGTCAACGACGCGCTCGGCGACCCCAGCAGTCATGCCCGCACGGGTGAGTTCGCTCACGCCGGCGTCGACAACGGCCGCAGGCGTCGTCAGTCCGCCTTGGGCCAGTGTTTCTGCCCGACCCGAGCCAACGCCGTCGATTGCCGTGAGTGCGACCGCCTCGCGAGAAACGCCGTGTTCGACGCGTGCCTCGGTTCGGGCGACGAGGTTCGCTGCACGCGAACCGGCAAACCGATCGGCGAACTCGTGGAGCGCCGCGAGCAGGCGCAGGGCGTTCTGTTTGATCACCCACGCGTCGCTGCGGAGCGCCGACGGAATCCGGTCGTCCATGCTCGCGTGCAAGATGGCGAGCACCTTTCGGTGGCCGTTTTCAAGCGAGGTGTCGACCCCGCGAAGCACCGCGTCGATGGCGTCGGTTTCGGCCTGTCGCGCCGAGACGCTGTCGAACTCCTCAGCGCTGGCGACCGCTTCGAGCACGTCGTCGACGCCCAGCGATTCGCGGTCGGCGAGTCCACCGAACCGGGCGGCCGTCGGCAGGCGAAGGTAGTACTTCGAGGCGAGCGAACCAAGCGGCGTCGTCGACACGCCCAGATTGTCGTCGGTTTCGACGAAGCCGCGGTCGACGAGCGTCTCCAGCGTGGATCGAATCCGCGCGCGCAGGCCGTCAAGGTCGTACGCCTCGGGAGCCGAGTGCGCGCGCTGATAGTAGAACGTCGTTTCGAGCCAGCCCATCACGTCGTCGAGATCCCGGATCGTCCCCATCGCAATTTCGGCGTTGAGATGTGAGTCGATGTCCTCGGCCAGTCGGGATTCGATATCTTTGCCGTCGGTGAGCAAGCGCCGGTATTTGTCGGCGTCCGAGTGGTCGCAGACGACCCAGCCGTAGCCAACGTCGTCGTAGCCGGGCCGACCCGCGCGACCGAGCATCTGGAGGATGTCAAGCGGGCTGATGTCGACCTCGCCGTCGAGCGGGTCGTGATACTTCGTATCACGAATAACGACACAGCGAGCGGGGAGATTGACGCCCCACGCGAGCGTCGACGTCGAAAACAGCAGTTGGATTTTGCCGTCTTTGAACCACTGTTCGACCCGGTTGCGGTCGTCTTTGGCGAGACCGGCGTGATGAAAGCCGACGCCGTCGGGAACGCCTTTGCGGAGGCTGTCGTTGCTCAGTTCTTTCGCCGCGTTGTGGAAGTCGTAGTCACCGCGCGCACCCATTGGAATGTCGCGCTCGCCGATTTCGTCGCGGGCTTTCGCGGCGGCCATCACCGCATCCTGTCGCGAGGAGACGAAGACGAGCGCCTGGCCATCCTCGCGAATGTGGGCCTCGGCGAGGTCGAGCGCGCGGTAGAGCCGGCGGTACTTGTCGGCAAACGCGTTGTCACCGTGGCTGTAGGTTTTCACGTCGGCGTGCAGATCGACCGGGCGGTACTCGTCGCCGAACGCAAACGTCGACTCGGGCGGGGCGTCGAGCCAGCCGGCGACGTCCTCGATGTTCGGCATTGTCGCCGACAGCGCAACAATGCGAGGATCACAGAGCCGGCGGAGTCGCGAAACGGTCGCTTCGAGCACGCCGCCGCGACCGTCGGCATCGAGCAGATGAACCTCGTCGATGATGACGCAGTCGACGTTCGTGATGAACGAGTACCGCGGCGAGTCGTGTTTTCGCGTGGCCGAATCGGTTTTTTCGGGCGTCATCACCAGAATGTCGGCACGCTCGGCGCGCCGTGGGTTGAGATCGCGCTCGCCGGTGACGACGTACACCGAGTAGTCCAGCTCCTCGAAACGATCCCACTCGGCTTCCTTTTCGTTCGTGAGCGCACGCATCGGCGCGATGAACAGCGCGGTTCCGTTGTCACGGAGACACCGACAGATGGCGAGTTCCGCAAGCGCGGTTTTGCCGGAGGCGGTCGGCGCGCTGGCAACGACGTTTTCCGATTCCTCAAGCAGGGCGGGCAGCGCCTCGCGCTGCATCCGGTTGAACTCCGAAAACCCGAAGGCGGCGGCGAACTCGGGAACAGCGTCGGCGACCTTCACGCACTCTCACCGAAACTGGGCCTCATTGGGTTGTGTCGGGGCGCGACCGGCCAAAGGCGTTTCCTTCCGGGGCAGTGCGATGGGCTTCACAACGATTTTTGCTCGCGAGACCGACTGTTCGCACATGGTTTCCGCAAAAACACTGCTCAAGGGCGCGGGGGTGCTCGTGCTCGTGCTCGTGCTTGTTCGGCTGGCGCTGTGGCTGCTCGGCGTCGTCGTCAGCACCGTGCTCTGGGCGATCCAGATGGCGATTACGCTGCTCGTTCTCGCCGCGTTGCTGTACGGCGTCTACTGGGCGTACACGAAGTTCATCCAATCGGATTCCGCAACGAGTCGAGAAACCCTCTACGAGCGATAACGGGACGGATTTAACAGGGTTGACCCTGATGACGCCAGTATGGGCCCGCCCTCCGACGATGATCCGAACAGCCCGGACGACGCGCCACGAACGGGCGTCGAGCGCGACGAAATCGAACCGGTGAGCCGCGACGAGATGCAGTCTGGATCGATGCCGACGCCGTCAGCAACGCCATCGAAACCGGCGTCGACCGAACAGGCGAGCGGTGGCGACGAGTCGCCCGAAGAGCCGACCGAAGCAGCGTCAACGGCGACCGCAGAACCAACCACAGAATCAACCGAAGAACCGGCTGTAGAACCGACCGATGAGTCGGCCCCGCTGGTCGACTCGAACTGGTGGTATGCGGTGGCGGCCGTCCCGTTGTATTTCGTGGTGGGGGTTGTCGGCGGAATCGCAGCGGTCGTGTTCTTTTTCGGGGCCGTCGCCATCGACATCGGCGGCGGGATGGGCGTCGCAAGCGGCCTGTTCTTCATTCTCGCCATGCTAGCGGCATTCCTGTTTGCAGCCGTCGGCACCATCCTCCTCGTGTTGTTTCCGGTCGGTATCTATCTCGACGCCAAAGCCGTCGCCGACGCACCCGTCGACTGGGAACCGGATCCGGTGCTGTACGGCCTCGTCGCGGCCGCAACCGCGCTGTTCAGCGCGCTGACGATCAGCCTCATTGTCGCACTCTACTATCTCTACCGACGAAGCCAAGAGGTCGGGATTCCATAGTCGCGGTGACCCATCGTCGCTTCGCAACCGATTTGAGGCCGCCGACTGACTCACCGGTATGGAAGTATTCGGCTCCAGTGGCGCGCGCGGGGTCGCCGGCAGCGACCTCTCCGTCGAGTTCGTCCTCCAGATCGCCCAGGCGGCGGGCACTGTCTGGGGGGCCGACCGCGCCGCTGTCGCCACCGACACCCGCCGTACCGGCGGCATGTTCGCGGACGCCGCGGCCGCGGGACTGGCAAGCGTCGGCGTCGACGTCGACCGAATCGGCGTCGTTCCAACGCCGGCAGTCAGCCAGTACTGCGAGACCAACGAGGTACCGGCCGTGTTGCTCACCGCCTCGCACAACCCGCCCGAGTACAACGGCGTCAAACTGCTCGGTAGCGACGGAATCGAGCTCTCGGTTGACACGCTCGAACGAATCGAGAAACACACGCTCGAACAGCGGTTCGACACTGTCGGCTGGGAACACGTCGGGTCGAGCCGGCAGGTCGAAACCGCAAACAGTGAGTACATCAACGCGGCCGTCGAGGCGGTCGACCGCGACGAAATTGCGGCCGCCGAGCTGACGGTCGCGCTCGATCCGGGCCACGGCGCGGGCACGTTCGTCAGCCCCGAGTTCTTTCGCGCGCTCGGCTGTGAAATCGTCACCGTCAACGCCCAGCCCGACGGCCACTTTCCGGGGCGACTCCCCGAACCGGTGCCCGAACATCTCGAGGATCTCGCCCGCCTCGTCGTCGCGAGCAGCGCGGACCTCGGCATTGCCCACGACGGCGACGCCGACCGGTCGGTGTTTTTCGACGAGAACGGCCGGTTTATCGACGGCGAGGCCTCGTTGGCCGCGCTGGCCGAACGGGAGCTGTCGGCGGGCGATACGACCGTTGCGGCGGTCAACGTCTCCCAGCGGCTCGTCGACGTCTGCGAGCGCGTCGGCGCGTCGCTCGAACTCACGCCAATCGGCGCGACCCACATTATCACGACGATCAAACGGCTCTGGGAGGAAAACGCGAACGTGCCGATCGCCGGCGAGGGCAACGGCGGCGTCTTTTTCCCCAACTACCGACTCGTTCGTGACGGCCCCTACATCGGCGCACAGTTTCTCGAACTCATCGTCGACACCCCCGCCAGCGAGGTCGTCGAGCCGTATCAGGCCTACCACAACGAACGCATCAACCTCACCTACGAGGAGACAGCCGAGCGCGAGGCGATGCTCGCGGCGGCGGCCGACTACGCCGAGCGTGTCGAGTGCGAGGTGTCGACGCTCGACGGCTACCGTCTCGATTTCGGCGACGCGTGGGTGCTCGTCCGACCGAGCGGCACCGAACCGAAGGTGCGAATTTCGGCGGAGGCGACCGAGCCGGCGCGCGCACTGGAACTCGCCGGCGAAATGAAACAACGACTCGACGACGCTCGCGACGCCGAGTAATCGCCGAAGTCAGTGGGGATTCAGTCGTCGAGTGCAGTCGCGTCGAGCGTCCGCTCCAGCGCCTCGATTGCGGCCTGAACGTCCGCGAGGTCGTCAGCGACCGCCCCCGACGTGAGCCGCTCGAGATCGTCATCCGAGAGCTCCGCGCGGGCGGTGGCGACGCGGCGGAGGCGCTCGTACTCGTCAGTTCGGGTCAGCCGCGAGAGCGTTCGGCGGGCGATTTCGATGCGGTTGGTGTCGAGCGCAGCGTCGCCGTCGGGCGAGTCAACGGTGGTGTTATCGGCCCCCTCAGTGCGGTCGCTCGCCACGCCGTCCGAAACCGCGAGCCGATCCGTGTCGAAATCGGCGTCGACACCGTGTTCGGCGTGGTCGACGTCAGCGAACACCGAATCAAGGCGGCGAACAATCGGGGCGAGTTCGCCGAGTCGCGCGCGAAGTGTCGCGGCGTCGGCCGGCGGCCAGTCGATCAGCAACGGCTCGGGGCTGAGTCGGGTGAGGTAGGTCTGATGGACTGCCACGTGGGTTCGCAGCGCGCCGGGGTCGTCGACGTAGTGGTCGAGTTTCGACGGCGAGTAGTCGGCGTACTCTCGCAGCGTCGCCAGCGGTTCGGTTCCGGCCGGGGCGTCCTCGATGTACTCGGCGAGATCCCGCGGCGGGCGATCGACAGCGACGAGCGGCCGGTCGGCGGCCGCCTCGATCAGCGCGAACAACTCGCGGGCGCTGCGGTGTTTGCGAAACAGGTCGAATGCGCTGCGAACCGCGTTGTTGTAGGCTTCGATTGGCTCGCGAATCGGGTCGAGCGACGCCGTGAGATCGACCGCGCCGAGTTGCTGAAGCGACCGAAGACGGTCGGCCTCTTCGCGGAGTTCGTCAAGCCGGCTTTTCGCGGCATGGCGGGCGGTTCGGTAGGCCTCGCGTGCGTCCTCGCGTTCTTCGAGCATCGAAACGGCCTCGCCAGCGGGTTCGAGCGCCTCGCGGGCGAACGCGAAGTCGTCGTCGCTCAGTCGGCGTTTGTCCATCCGGTCGCTGGCACGCTCGAACCCCTCGGAGCCCGGTACCCCGTCGGGAACCGAGTCGGCCAACGAGAGAAACTGGCTCTGAAACCGGAGATACGCACCGAAGTCGCCGGTGCCGGTGGCGCTGTCGGCGTACGAATCCAGCAGCCGGATCGCGTTGCGGTAGGCGTCGGCCGCGGTTTCGACCGCCGACTCGCCGTACTCGTCGATCGCGCTCTCGGCGTCGCCAACGCGGTCGGCGGCGGCTTCGAGGGTCGCGATCGTGTCGGCTGTGGACGGCGACGCGGGCGGCGAGTTTTCAGTCATATTACTCGTAGACAGCGTCGGGATCGAACACCCGTTCGCCGACGTTTTGGCCGTCGATCGTTCGGTAGAAACAGCTGTCGTGGCCGGTGTGACAGGAGCCGACATGCTGGTCGACAATATACAACAGCGTGTCGGCGTCGCAGTCGACGCGAACCTCGTGAATCTCCTGGGTGTGGCCGCTGGTTGCGCCCTTTTTCCAGAGTTCGTCGCGAGAGCGTGAGTAGTAGTGCGCAAAGCCGGTTTCGAGCGTCGCGTCGAGTGCCTCCTCGGTCACGTACGCGAGCATCAGTACCGCGTTGCTCTCGGCGTCCTGGGCGATCGCGGGGACAAGGCCGTCTTCGCCGAAATCAACGTCAACGGTATCGGTCATTGCATCCACAGAGGAACGCCGATCAAATAGGGTTTCGCGTTTTCAACCATGCACCGACCTCTCCGCTTCTCCCACCCTCTTTCACGAGACCGACACAAAACACTTGCAAGACACCGAGAGAAACCGCTCATGGAACGGGCGACCGACAAGCTCAGTGGCGCGATTTTGCTCAGTGTCGGTCTCGCGATAGTCGCGATACTGCTGCATTCGGCCGTGATCGAGAGAACGCAGGTCGGCGGGCTCGCCCAAGGAGTTGGCGTCGGCGTGGCGATGGCCGCCTCGGGAATCTACGTGCTGGCAGGAGCAAAATATGCGCTTGCCGTGCGCGCCGTCTGGAGCGTGCTGTTCGTGATTGGCGGCCTGATTCCGCTGTTCATTGTGCTCGGAGCCGCCCAGGCCGAACTCCACGTGTTTCTCGGTGTGACTGCGGTGTTGGCGGTGATTTACGTGGGACTGGTCGGCTCAACGGCGCTCGATATCGTCCGTACCTACCGGTGATCGTCCGTACCTACCGCTAACCGTCAGACAAAGCCGAGTCGACCGAGCAGTCCGAACAGCAGATCACCGTAGCCAAACGCAATGAGGAGGCCGAAAAACATCGGCACAATGAACGGGAGTCCCGGCGAGACCCAGACCGTCTCGCGGTCGGACTGGCTGAGGAGTTCGAGCGCCGCACGAAGCGATTCTGGCGTTGACCCGTAGGCTGTCCGGTCGATTTCGTCGAAAAATCGGTCAGCCCCCCATGGATCGGTATCGACCGGATCGCTCCCGGTCAGATCGGCCTCGACCGAGTCGGTCTCGTCGTCATCGCTCGATCGCTCGAGCCGTTCAGCGTCGATTCCATCGTCATCGGGGCGCGTTTCGGGCGGGTCGGCGGCGGAGGGGCCGACTCCGTCGGCCGAAACGGTGGCAGGCGGAGTTGGGAGATGGGCTGCACCGTCGGTTGGGTCGGCGGTGTCACCGATGCTCGTTGGATCACGGTGGGTCGCGGGGTCATCGCGCAGGGCCGCAAGCGTGGTGTTTCGCCACCGGAGATACATCCGAAGCGCGTCGAGATCGAGCCCGCGGCCGATGCCGTCTGGCGTTTCGAACAGTCGACCATGGTGTTCCGACAGTGCGTCGACCGCAACGGGGCGGGCGAGAAACATCGCGATCGGCGAAAACGCCCCACGAGCGGCGTTGCTGAGCGCCAACACGGGCGGCACCGCCATCGCCAACAGCGCCGTGTTCGTCAGCACGGTCAGCGAGAACACGCCGCTTTGGGTTGCCGCAACCGGAAACACGGTGTCGCCAACGATGTAGCTTGGAAACGTCGGCAGCAACACGGCGATCGAAATCAGCGCCTTGGCGTCCGCGCCGCCGAACGCGCCGAGCCACCAGAATGCGTAGCCAAGCGGCGCGACGAACAGGAGGCTGATGGCGACTTGTAGCAGAAACAGGCGTGCGACGAGCGTTTCGAACGGCCAGAACTGGAGGGCTTCCCAGCCAAGGAGGACGACCCCAAGTGCGAGCAACGGCGGCCACAGCCGGTTGGGCAGGCGCCTGGTCCGAATGTCGCGCCAGGCGGCCCACGCGAACACCGGCAGGATGACGAGCCGCAACAGATCGGGTCCCGAAGCGATCACGACTCGCCTTCGGTGGGGCCGCACAAATAGACTGGCGGTCGCGGCGAGCACCGCGTGGCGATCGACTGACGACCCACCAGTCCGCAGAGCCCACAAATCAACGGAACCCACCGGTTCGCGGGGTCGGAACAGCCGAGCGCGTACAAAACGGATGTTTTTCATCGCCCGCCGAAAACAGTCGAGCAATGAGCCTCATTGCGTTCGATTTCGATGGCACGCTGTCGGATTCGGAGATGACCGTCCTACTTGGCCAGCGGCTGGGCGTCGCCGACGAGATGGCCGACATCACCGAGCGAGCGATGAACAACGAGATCAGCTACGCCGAGAGCCTCCAGAGTCGCGCGGAACTCCTCACGGGACTCGACGAAGCCGCCGCCGAAGACGCCTACAGCGGGGTCGAGCTCCGACCTGACGCCGCCACCCTGATCGACCGCCTGCGCGAGGCGGGTCACACGGTCGCCATCTTCACCGGCGGGTTCGAGCAGGGCGTTCAGCGAGCGCTTGACGACAACAACACGGAGGTCGACCGAATCGTGGCGAACCGGCTGCCCATCGCCGAGGGCGAACTCACCGGCGCGGTCGAGGGGCCGCTGATCGAGGGAACGAA
>OBKM01000474.1_pt1 | contig 19744 bp, 22 predicted proteins | sample 1519691 | NCBI WGS metagenome assembly OBKM01 (sample SAMEA37050418, study PRJEB22526) | metagenome | biome: saline pan; feature: lake; material: water | place: Egypt | collected 2015 | depth 0.5 m | reverse complement strand
TAATTTTAGATTCGATGGCGAGAGTGAGCAGCGATGAAGCGAAAATCGGACCACGATCGAGGGGCGTAGCAGCGCTACGGGCCGAGATCGGGGGCGATTTACAGCTCATCGAAGCCGCTCGCAGCCCGAAGATATAAATTTAAACAGGTTCCTAGAAAAGCCCTGCCGGATGAACCTCCGGTAGGGCTTTTTCTGTTGATATACGGTGCCTTCTGGACGTGCCGCTCACTCACGGGGCAACTACCGAAGGTCGGTGCGACGTTGCTGCGGGCACCGGTTGTGCAAATCGACTTCTCTTCCCACCTGGCAAACGGTTGTATGACTTGGCCTGATGACCCTGCTACTCTCCTCGAACGCGTCGTAGATTCTTATTGGAGCACAGCCGCCCGCCATGCATGGCAGCAATATCAGCAGCGCGGGCGCGGGGTCATTGTCTTCTTCCTATCCAGCTTGGAGTCGCAACACAGCGAACCGCTGCGTTACCTCACTTTCTCCGGCGAGGAGCGCGAAATCGCCCAGAGCTCCATGGCCAAGCTGCACGAGCTCGTCCAGGAGTACGATCCTCGCGAAGAGGTGGTTATCGCTGTGGTGCTTCCGGACGAGCGCACGGTGTTCGACGTGTACGGGCGAGACCCAACTCCGGAGACGGCGGCAGGTAACTCGCACTCAGAGGCTGACTAGCTTTCAGGCTGCAGCGTGCCGCCTCCGTTCTGCTGCAGAATCCGCTGAATCTCGTGGTCGGCGCATGTGGTGGTCCGCTCTACCAGGCAGTCATCCCTGTTCGTGTCCTCTCGGAAGACCCCCTTGAATCGGATCGCATCAGTCTCATCTTCTACTGTAAAGCGGCAGCGGGGGATGCCTTCGTTGTACAGGCTCCACACGTCATACACGATGCCGGACAGGGGGTGGTCAGAGCCGTCGCTCTCATCGATAATCTGCTGAGCGAGCGACTTAGCAAGTAAAGTGGCTGCCTTCCGGTCGATGCCGAGATCTTCGAACCGTTCGCGGGCGTTGGAATCGACTTTCACGGGGCTATATTAAGATGATTGGAAGATTATATGCGGTCATCTCTACGCACATTGCCCCTTCAAGCGTTCACCTTAGAAGCCCCGGTTCCCCATTTATATCAACATCGAAACAGTTATGATTTTTTTCTCACCTGATTGCTGACCAGCCCCTCGAGCCCCATGGATCGCCCTACGCACCCTGCTTCGGCCCGATGAACAGGGGGCAAGGAGACCGCTAGTTGAGATGGATGATTCCAAACGGCGTTGGCCAGACGGAGGCGTACACTGCCGGTTCCGGTCGCGCCTTCGCTTCTGCGGCGGAAGGCTCAATATCGTCGTCAGATGGCAACTCTACGGAGCTGGGCGTGAAAGCTCCCGTACCGACAGCCAGCGTATTTTCTTCGTCATCCAGCAGGCGGGCCTCTACGTGGTATCTCGGCGGCTGGGCGAGCATCACACGGGCTGACACGGTCACCGGACCTCTATACCCTGCCTTTTCTACGCGCATATTGAACTGCTCGGAGGTCACGATTCGATCCTCTACAAGCGATCCGGCAGCCAGCGCCGCGGCATCGCCGAGCAGCTCTCGGTAATGCGTGTGGTTGGCCAGATCCTGGGGGCCGAGCGTATCAGCGTCGATCTCCGCCTGCATCTCGGCGCGACCCAGCGATACTGTTACCTCCGTTCCCGTTCGATGCGAAGACGACTCTGCGGTGTACAGCTCCTCGAGTCGTTGAAAGTGGCGACTGTTTACCATTGCAAATCCACTATTTATGATAAGAAGTTTGCGTCACAAGTAGATTCGACGCTATCATTGCATCCTATAGTACTCTCGAAAAGGATGCCAACCCTTTATTTTGCCCCTCGTTGTGACCGAATGGCAGGAACGGGATGAGATGCGCGGTTCCGCGCTCCGTCAGGGTGTCGCGGGCGGGCCAGCCTGACAACCCCAACCGACGATCTGACGCTCCGGCTCCTGCCTAAACGTCTGTAATTTCCCATAGGAACTGGCTGATGTCCCTCCCGTTGCGGATCGCCCACGATAACGATTCTCCCTCCTGCGATGGATCTCAGCTTCGTCGAACGGTATCGTCCCATCATCGACGATTGGGACGCCTTCGTGGACGCCATCCAGCGTCCCCTCCCCACTTGTATCTGGACGAACACGCTGCGCACGTCGCCCGATCAAGTAGTCGAGCAGCTTCGCAATCATGGGTTGTCCTGCGAGCCGCTGCCGTGGCTCCCACACGCCTTCAAGCTGCCCAGCGACGTGCGTATCGGCAACCAACTCGCCTACGGCATTGGGCTCTACCACGTTCAAGAGGAAGCCTCCCTCCTGCCCATCCCGCTTCTCGATCCGCAGCCCGGCGAACGGATAATCGACCTCTGCGCTGCTCCCGGCAACAAGACGGCCCAGATCGGCGTCCGGATGGAGAACCGCGGAACGCTCGTAGCCAACGATCGGAACTACGGCCGGCTCTGGACGATGCGCAGCACGCTCGACCGACTGGGTCTCGCCAACGTGACCACGACCTGCTACGACGCCGCCAACTATCCGCCGGAAAGCGGCCACTTCGACCGCGTGCTTGTCGACGTGCCCTGCTCCTGCGAAGGCACGTCTCGCAAGCATCCCGACGTGCTGGAAGACGCCACGCTCTCTGAGTCACTCATCGGCACGCAGAAGGCTATCCTGCGCAGAGCTGTGCAGCGCTGCCGTCCAGGCGGTCGCATTGTGTATGCCACCTGCACGTACGCGCCGGAAGAGAACGAGGCGGTCGTCGATCACGTGCTGGGCACGATGGGCGCCGACCAACTGTCCGTACGCCCGGCTCGCATCGACGGCGTGACGTCGTCGCCCGGTCTCACCGAGTGGAAGGGCGATACGTTTGATCCTTCCTTATCCCGCGCCATGCGCGTCTGGCCGCACCAGAACGACACGGGCGGTTTCTTCGTTGCTGTTCTTGAAAAGTCCGCGGCCTCGTAGCTTTGTACGCTAGTCTCGCATCCCGTATGCCTGCCGACGCTCCTTCCAAGCTCCAGACGTCCGCGCCGGTTATCGACCCGACGCCTTACTGGACTATTGTTGAGGAGCGCTTCGGTATTCCTCCATCGACGTTTGCGGACTACACGCTCGTGCAGCCCGGCAAGAAGAAAGTGTACATCGTTCCGCGCGACCACGCGCCGCCCACCCGGCCGGAGCCGCACACCATCGGGATGCCCTTCATGCGCGTGAAGATGAAGTATCCCAAGCTGACCACCGTAGCGGCCATGCAGTTCGGACCGGCCGCCACGCGCAACGTGGTGCCGGCGAATCGGGAGCAGGCCGATGCTTACCTCACGCGCGAACCGTTCAACCCATCGCCCGACCAGCTCGATACCTGCACCGGACGCGGTTACGTGCTGATCCGGTATCAGAGCTGGATTCTTGGCGTAGGCTTCTTCGATCCAGACGACGGCGAGCACGGGACCGTGCGAAGCATGTTTCCAAAGTCGCGCGTCCGCCCTCTCGACGACTGAATTGGGGCATCCTATGACGATGCTCGCTGATCAAATAGTCGTAACACCCGCCGGCGCTCCTCAACGACATTATAGCCGCCACTCACTTGAGACAGAGCCACACAAAGAGCCGCCCGTTGCATGGTCAGTGGAATACTAGCAATACTTTGCTCCATCGCGTTCGTGGCACTATTTATCTTTACGGTAGTCAAGATTGCCGAGCTGGACGCCAGCCTTTGGCTTAAAAACGTTCTCGTGATCGTTTCTTTCTTCGGAACGCTTCTCCTGGCCCTCATTCCGGTCGCGCTGGCGGAGATGCTCTTCTGATCAGCCTTTCTTGCAGTCCCGCCAGGCTGTAGGAGTTGGCTGAGTATTTGCCGCGACGCATAGTACGCGTCCTTCTTTTAGTTTCAGCACATGCCCCTCTTTCGCTGGAGACGAACTAAAACCTGCATCGCCTTATGTTGCGGCGTTTTATCCTAACCGTCGCCACCGCTCTCTCGCTGCTCCTTCTGCCCGGTCCAGCGGCCGGCGACGATCTTGAGGTCACGTTCATCGATGTCGGTCAGGGTGCCGCCGTGCTGCTCGACGCGGAGGACGCGACGGTTCTCGTGGATGCCGGGCAGTGGGACGATGCGCACGACTACCTGCGCCGGCACGGGATCAACGAGCTCGATCTCGTCGTAGCGAGCCACGCCCACGCTGACCACATCGGGGGCTTCCCGCCGATCTTTGAGGAGAAGACCGTGCGTGAGATCTGGTACAACGGCCAGGAGCACACGACGCAGACGTTTGAGCAATTTCTGGACGCCGCCCTCGAGAGCGGAGCCCGCTACCGCGAGCCGACGCGCACCACCTCGCGCTCGTTCGGAGCACTGGAGATCGAGGTACTACACCCAGATACGCGCGCTGAGGATTATGATGGACACCATCACGATAAGAATATCGTGGTGCGTGCCGAGTACGAGGACTTCGCGGCTATCCTCCCAGGCGACGCTGAGCGTAATGTCGAGCGCGAACTGGTGCAGGCCGGCGTTGATCTCAACGCAGACGTTCTCAAAATGGGCCATCACGGGAGCCGGACGAGCACGGGTTCTTCGTTCGCGCAAACCGTGGATCCCAACGTAGCCGTCTATCAGGCGAGCGAGGGAAATCAGTATGGGCACCCGCACGACGAAGCGCTCTCAAATGCCCAGGACGCGGGCGCAACGATTTACGGGACCGATCGACACGGGACGATTCAAGTAACGACCGATGGCACGGAGCATGAGGTCATCACGGAGGACACGGCCCCGACGCGCGGGCCACCTGCATCCGAGCCTGGCACGCCCGCGGCGCGCGACTGCGTGGACGTCAACACGGCTTCTCACAACCGGCTCCAGGAAATCATCCATATAGGTCCGGCCCGCGCTGACCAAATTCTCGAGTTGCGCCCGTTCGCTGCTATCAGCAGCCTCGATCGCATCGATGGTATTGGTCCTGCCAGACTAGATGACATCCGCGAGCAGAGCGTAGCCTGCACCCGATAGCACCGATCAGACTAAAACAGGTTCTCAGTGGGATCGCTCCCCTTTATCCTCCCGACTTCTCCTGAAAGGTCAAGATAGAAGCGCACAGCCGCGTTTTGGGTGGGAGCAATCTTGGTAGGGGTAGCCTTAACTGCTTGCGAAGATGCTGATCATGACGGCGCAGTGGCATCAGCCCCGACGGCATTGGCAAGCGCTTCAAACTGCTGCGGCGTGACAGCAATAAAGATCCGATCCACTCCGTCGCAGTCCGGATGACGCTCCGAGCGAATCCGATTGGTAGACGCTCCGGCGTGATCCGTCCCGCGATTTCCGTTCACGAGCGCCAGCGGGGCGATAGAGCGGCTTCCATCGACAGCGTCAATCACTTCTGCGCGCGAGGCTCGAAGCGTTCGCGAGAAGGCACAGGCGAATCCACAGATGACGCCTCCACGCCGGTTCAGCTTCATGTCTGACTGATCCTTCACGGCTTCGAGGCTCCATTCCAAGAATTGCTTCTTCTTGTAGTTAACATGATCTGGGGAGTAGAGTTTTGCTCGCTGGGCCTCTCAGTCGCAGGTGGCGCGCCGGATTATTCTGCTGCGCTCCTTCTGAGCAAACATGGAAGCCCAGCGGGAGAAGATGCCGCTTTGCGCTGCAGCAGAGGGCTATGCACCTGTCCTAGCAGAAGACCGTGGGGACTCTTCAGCGAGGACAGATTGCGGGCTGAAAGCTGTGGCGCTGCCCCTCGGAGGCAATAGCAGCGTCCGAGCCATGAGACTTTCTGGAGCGTGGGTCGTGTCCACGCTCCCGTCCTCTTGAAATGATCGCGGCACGATAACAGGGATCGTGCGTATGCTAGAAAGTGCGGATTGATAAACGAGCCGCGCCCCTTCTGACTCACCCAGCCACAGCCCCTCTTATGAGAAGCAGTGACATGTCCTCCACCGACGACCTTCCCTGGTGGAAAGAATATCCCGAGTCGGCCGAACTCGCGGACAAGTACGAGCTCCCTTCCGCTTTCGCATACCGCGCTGGGACGAATGTTCTCATCAGCTACTCCTCTGACCTGCGCGAGCATATTTCGACGGTCGAGGACCGCGCCAGAGAGAGGGACTTCTGGTGTCACGAGGACGCCCTCTATCTCGTAGCTTTCTACTACAGCTCTGACCGGGAGGCTGCGCGACGCGTGACCTACCAGCTCCGCGCGCAACTCGAGAAGCGCCGCGTCGAAGACGACTGGTATCACGCGGACGATGAGCGCCTTTGGACGGCGATCGAGGCGATCGGATTATCTGAAGACTTCTACCAGCACATGCCGCCCTACCTGGAGAAGCACTCAGGCAAATGGGACGTCATAACCTACCACCTGAATCAGTAACCACTCCAGTAACCACCTGAATCAGTGACGAGGGCCTGCTGGCCTCAGGGAGACGCTAAGAACCTGCTCTACCCTGTGTCTTCAGACCCCAGAAGCAACCTCACCGCGGGCACCGGTTTGCTTCGTACATGTGGCGTCGCTTTCTCACATCGCTGCTCGCCCTCGCCATTGAATCCAAAATTAAGACAGGTTCTAGGCGGTGCCTGTTGTCTTCTCTGTCTTAGCTCACTCTGATCTTGCTCGGTATGCTGACTCTACCGCTACCACCGATACGATAGCAATGATAAATGACACGAACGACGGATCCTCACCAAATATGAGGGCATGCACTTCGTAGCCCACAAGAAAGCCCGCGATAAGGTAGCCAGCGCGATGAGTGACAATTAATCCAGTTGTCACTGTGTCGTTTTGATTTTTCTTTCCCGGCATGTAGTCCTCCTTCAACTGCATGAAAAAGCTCTCTTCCAGTAATCTGACGACCCGCTACGGGTAGAAGCGTATCTCAGTATCGCGAGCTCGTTTGCCCGCTCTCTGGCCCCATCAACGAGTCGAGGCCGCATCAATCAGACTGCACTCGCACGGGCTAGAATATAGGCGACGGCTCCAAGATTCAAGGGCCGATCGGTGGGGAACTTTTCGCATGCTTAATTCCCGCCACAGGCCGGATTCCGGCAGGCAGGACGTTCAGCTTGATGCCCACCTCCACGAGAGTGGCTTCTCTCAACTCAAGCTGCAGTTCGGTCTGGATCTGATTCGGACGCGAGCCGTCAGGCAAATAAGCGGAGGCCGTCGCCTCGGACAGGCGGAAAGAGATACGCGGCACTTCCGCACGAGATACTGGCTCAGGTTAAGCGTAGGGCCGGGATGATAGACGCCTGCGCACGTCGCCATACTTGGGCTTCAGTGGGGAAAGAGTCCCTTGACAGTCGCTGCACAGCGGCACAACTGCCTCAGTTCACCGTTGTACGCTGCTCGTATTCGATCCAGAGTTCGAGGCCGCGCTCGGTAAGACCGAAGGGGGCGCCTGCAGCGTGGTAATCGTGCCAGGCCTCCCTCCAACAGCGGTCGAGGAGACGACGCAGATCGCGGCGATTGATCAAACGAGGATCGGGAAAACGTTTCATGGTGCTTCTTTCTGTCAAGGTGTGGCTGAGAATAAGTGCGGGCATACAGACACCTCAGCGGCGAATGCATAACGTCGTATAACGTGGTTTCCAACGAGATAGCACGATTTTTACACGTAAACGCCCGTGTGCCCCTACGTGCCCCGATCAACACGCTGAAGCCGATGGTTAACGCCCGGAACCTGGCGACGAGCGTGCCAGTGGAGTAGAAAACGGTGCGGACTCGCTACATGAGTATCGGGGGCCGAAGCCCATGCGTCTGCGCTACCCCCGATATCTGTGCTCAATTTCTCGTCGCAATGGACATTCCCACCATGTCTTTGTCTTTCGACTATGAGGCCGCTCCGTCCGCTCTGATTCTAGACGCGGACAATACACTCTGGGATACGAATTCCGTCTTTGAAGGCGCCCGGCGACAGATGATCTCCGCGCTTCTGGAGGATCGAGCGGGAAACGAGGCCGTTCCGGGGGAAAAGAAATACCGGGACGCCGTCCGACAGCTAGGGAAACGCTTGTCGCTGATTGCGGGCCAAAACGACCTGGCGCTCCTTGCACGGGGTATGGCCTTCTTTCTCTCAGAAGGCGGGCCGAGCGGCGAAATGGATCGGATTGAATGGGCCGCTCAGCAGGCGGAGGCCGAAGAGACCCCGAAAGAGGGTGCTGACGAAGCCCGCATCAACGCGGCCACTGAGGCCTTCCGCAGGGCTCTCGACACGGTGCCCCCGCTCCTGGAAGGGGCTGAGGAGCTGCTTCTCACCCTTCGAGATTGGAAAGCGGCACGTCCGGACCGCAGGCACTCAGTGCTTTTCTCAGAGGGGGATCCTGACCGGCTTGCTGTAGCGTTCGAGGCGTACGAGATCGGTGCCGGTCGCCATTTTGACGACATCGTGCTTCGAGAGAAGACCTTGGACGCGTTCAAGGACGTGCGGCAGAAAATCGAAAAAGCTATGGGCCGCAAGGCCCCCTCTAGTCCAGAGACCCGCATCGTTGTTCTGGGTGATTCTCTGAAGCGAGACATTCGTCCCGCCAATGAGGTGGGCTGTACGACGGTCTACTGCCCCGGAGCCTTCAAGGGCCACGAGACGCCGGAAGTGCCGGCCGAAGCCCCGGACCACACGGTTTCGACCCTCAACGATGCCCTCGATGTTCTCGGGCTATCCCCGAACGCACCTCAGTAAGGCCCCCTGGAAACTGCTGATCCGGAGCGTCGATGTGGACAACACCCCGCGGTCTGCTCAGTGGAGTCCGTTCAGAGAGATCTCTCCCCTCTCTGGGATCAGCCTACACCCGATAGGACTCACTCGGTCTCCACGAGATGATCTTCTGGTAACTAATGCGGGTGCACACCGGCACGTCGGAAACGAATCAGCATTCTTTCGTCCAATAACACGTACTTACACACGCTTAAAATCCCACCTCGCCGGCAGACAGCCGGCTGGTGAGTCTCCTCCAATCCTCGTGACCGGAGGCTCCCCCTGTCATCTTCCCTCACCAGTCCTCTTCTCCTGATGAGCATGCGACCCGAAGTTCTTGCCAACATTGAAGACGCCAATTGTTCAGGACAAACCGCCCTCATCACCGGGTCCACGAATGGCATCGGCCGAGCTGCAGCTTTAGCCCTCGGGCGTCTCGGAGCTAATGTTATCGTGCACGGTCGCGACGCGGCGGCCGGACGCGAGGTGGTCGCCGAAATTAGCGAGACGGATGGAGAGGCGACGTTTGTAGAAGCCGACTTCACCAATCCGGACGCCGTGCGACGCCTAGCGGCCACTACTCGCGACTGGGCCGACGGGTTGGACCTGCTGATTAATAACGCTGGCGGGCTGTTCAGCGACGGGCACCTCGTCGGTCCAGGCATCGAACAGACGTTCCATGTCAATCACCTGGCGCCGTACCTCCTGACTGCCGAGCTGGTAGATCATCTGCGGGAGGGTGCCCGAGTGGTCACGACGGCCTCCGAAGCCCACCGGGGAGCTACCCTCGATCTGAGCCGTCCGCTTGACGTGGACGGCTATTCCGGCATGGGGGCGTATGGTCACTCAAAGCTGGCGAACATTCTGTTCGCGTCGGAGCTGGCCTATCGCCTCGAGGCTACCGGGCAGTCCGTCACGTCGAACAGTTTCCACCCCGGCTTCATCCCCGGCAGCCAGTTCGGACGCTTTCTGCCCGGTCCGCTCGCGTACCTCTTCCGCCTGATCGGCGCAATACCGGGCACCTCGTCGGTTGCCGACGGCGCCGCCGAACTGCTGTACGTGGCCGTGTCCGAGGAGACCGCTGGACACTCGGGCGACTACTTCACGGGCCAGCAGCCTGTCGCGCCCGCACCGGAAGCTCAAGACTCGGATGCCGCGGCACGCCTGTGGCGACGAAGCGCCAAGATGCTCGGAATCGATGAGCCTCTCCCGGTGGATCCCGAGGAGCGGACTGCCGGCTCCGTGATGTAGTCGATCGTTGTTCTGCCGCATCCACCTGTGCTCGCATGCCCGACGCTATGTCCAACTCGTCCCCTCAGTCTTCCTCTCCGGACACGGATGACCCGGTTGAGACGCTCACGGTTGACGCGCTACACACCGCGCTCAACGACGCCGGATACATCTGCTCCCGGAGCCGTGCGCGCAGCGTCCTGGCTGCTCTCATGACCCAGCCTCTTGGAGGCTTTTTCGCCTTCGGACCGCCCGGCACGGGGAAGACGTGGCTGCTGGAGGTGCTCGGCGACATCCTGGGCATGAACACGTTCTTCAAGCAGGTGAGTCCCGGAAGTCGAGAGGAGGATTTGATCCTCGACCTCTTGCCCGATGAGGAGGCCGCGTCTGGAATCAAAAAGCAGTGGGGCGAGCTGCCAAAGGCTGTTCGCGCGAGCCATGAAGGCAACACGCTTCTCATCCTGGACGAATGGGACAAAACGCGCCCAACGGCCGATGCTTTTCTTCTAGACTTTCTGCAGAATGGGCGCGTCAACTACGGCGACATCCAGGTGCAGGCGAACATGGACAACCTGTATGTCTGCATCACGCTCAACGATGAGCGCGACCTGTCCGGACCGGCCCACCGGCGGATGCCGTATCTCCACTTCGAACCTCTGCACCCGTCCCTTGTCCGCGAGGCTCTGCTCCAGTCGCACGGCGAGCACCCGTTTTTAGAAGCCGCCGTCAACCTCTACGTGCGGTGCGAGCTGTCGATGATGGAGAAGAGCTGCACGATCCAGGAGCTGAAGCAGCTGCTCGACGCGATCGATGTCCTCGGCCCCGAGGACGCGGACTGGGACCAGCTTGTGCTCGACTATGTGACGAAAGACCGTGACAACCACCGGCTTCTGAAAAAAGCCGAAGACATCGACACCACCGACTGGGACGACGCCGGCTGGGAGGAGCGTGACGCTGACCCGCTTGACCCATCCGCCTACGGCCGCGTCGACCTGCCGGGACGAAGGGCAGACGGCCAGCCTGAGTCCAACGGCGCGGGCGCCCTCCCGCCGCTGGCCGAGGTGAAAGACTACACGGCTGCCACCAATGCGGAGTCCCCCGATCTTAGCGCTGCGTTTGCTGCGCTCACGCGGAGCGATCCGGTGTACGATGCCCTCACGCAGCACGAAGCCCCATCCGGGACGCCCGACCACTTCGGCCGCGTTCGAGTGCAGGGCGACACCATCACGTTCGATGAGCCGGTGCCGTTCATGGAGTATGACGACTACGCGGCCGACCTGTGGGGACACTCCGGCGAGATCGTGTTTGTAGAGGAAACGGCTACCCGCGAGGACTTCCGTCTCCTGCAGGCGGAGCGGGGGTTGGAGTTTATCTCGTACGCCGAGCAAGAAATCGTTGCTCGCTACAAGAGCCTGCACCTTCGCTGGACGCCAGACACCGGCGCCGAAATCATTGCGCCAACCGCCCGCCGCGGCGAGTTCGACGACCTGTTCGTCGGCACGTGGCTGAACGCGGCGGACATCCCGGGCCCTGCCGACTTTCCGACGCCGGTGTTAGCACGCCTGGGCACGGAGGCCATCGGAGTCGTGGAGGCACGTCACGCCGGGGAACCCGTCGCCGACCCCTACTTTGCGGGCGTCTTCGACTACTGGACGCGCGCGGAGAAGGACGCGGTGCCGACCGGCAATGTGCCAGGGTACGACCAGTATATGGCATACGCGGAGGATTCTGCCTGCGCAATTATCGCGGAGGGCGAGGCGGTGTATGTGCTTCTCGATAACTTGATGATTGGATTCGTTGGTGAAGAGAACGATCACTTCGTCATCTCCGTGACTGGCCCGTTCGACCCGGCCGTCGAGTCCTACCTGCAGGACTGGCTTCCGAATTCGACGCTCACGCTTCGCCAGCGGCGGGCTGTGCCGATGTCGGGAACCACGCTGGTACGGGAGAAGGGCTTCAAGGTGGCCCGTCCCTCCGAAAAACGCCCCAATCCTGGGAAGACCCTCGTGCGGTCCCGAAATGGAGTCAAGAGCATTTACCGCGACGGCCATGTGACGGTCGGAACTCAGTTGCAGTGGACCCAGATCACGGCGGCCCGCGTGGAACGTCTCATAACTCAGATTGATGAGACGATCCATGAACTGACGGCATAGCCGATCGCCTTCTCTCTTATCCAAATCGCAAGGGTCTGCCATGAGTACAGACGAGGACTCTCACAAGCCGTCAGGGGAAGAAGAGGATATTCCGGACGAGCCCGAGCGGCGCATCGAACGCCGCTGGCGCCCGGCTCCGACCGCCCGCCCGGTGCGCGACCCATCTCAGGACCGCTCCGCACCTCCCGCCTCGCCGGACGATGAAGGGGAGAGCGACTCCCCGATACCCTCCTCTTCTCAGGCGCCCAGTTCTCCGCCTGACGCATCCGCTGGGGAAGGCGTCGCGGAGGATGTATCTCCTGCATCCTTCGACCAGGACCCTGACGGACAGCGGCCACCCGCCGGGGACCCCGGTGACGCCACCATCTCCTCAAATTCAATGGGCGAGCAACCGCCCGAGACTTCATCCGCGCCCTCCAGCGCGTCCGGTCCGCCGGAGGGCTCAGCCGCGATGGACGAGGAGAAACCGTCAGAACCGAGCGGGTCGATGGGCGACGAGGGTGATCCGGCGCGTACCGAGACGGAAGAGCAGGCACCCACGCCAGACGCATCAGACGCCGATCTGGAGGAGGCGCGTGATGAGGGCAAGCGGATCAACGACGATGCTTTCTCGGACGCCTCCGACGACTCCTCGTGGTCTGACGCGCTCAAACCAGACGAGACGGGAGCTTCGTCCCCACGAGATCACGACACATCCAGCAGAGATGAGAACTTTTTCACTGACGAGACCCGCTACTCCGATCCGGCCGAACAGGTCGAAGAGGCCATCCAAGATTTTGCGTACCGAATGAACGAGGACGGATCGGCTTCGACCGACTGGACGCCCGACCAGCGGAAAGCCCGTCGCATCGCCACGACGTTCGCTCGTCTGGTGAGCAAGGTGGCCGAAGACATGAGCTACCAGCGGCGCCCAGGCGACGAATTCTGGGATCCCCGGAAGATCATGCGCCGCCAGATCGATAATCGGCCGCTCCAGCACTGCAAGATGGACTACACGAAGCGCCGCCTGGCACTGCTTGTGGACACTTCTCCCTCCTGCGCGGACGAGGCGGTCTTTTATTCGAAGATCGCCTCCGGGGCCATGCTGCGCGACGACATCGACATCTTCCTGTGCCCTAACGGCCACATCGATGCCAAATTCGACCCGGACCCCATGCGCTTCGTGACCGACGATCGGGGCCCTGACTGGGACCTGGAGGGACGAACGGTGCTCTACTTTACGGACTGGGACGGCCGTGAGCAAATCGTAGCGCACTCGCGGGACTGCAATCTCTACTGGTTCGACAACTGCCCGCCGGATCGGTACTGGAATAGCCAAACCGAACGCTATCAGCGCATACGACTCCGCTACAGAGGCAAGCACTTTCACTGCCCCGATCCGGATGCATTCCGGTCGCTCGTCCGCAAGATACGGCCGTGAGCTGACCGATCCGACAGGTCCTCAAACCTCAATCGTATATCCGAGCCGGAACGACGGATTCTCGTCGCCGTGGCCTCTGGGGTTTGACACAACCCGCGTCCGGCCCACCCGGTAGTCGAAGGAAGCGTGGACGTGCCCGTGAACCCACAGCGCCGCGCCGCTCTCGCGGACGAGCGGCTCCCGCCGGGCCACGAATGCCGCGCTCGTCAGGTCGCCCGCGTAACGGGGATCCACGGAGTGCCGGGTCGGCGCGTGGTGGGTGACAATGACGGTCGCTCGAGCCTCGGTTTCCTGCGACAGTTGGCGGCGAAGCCAGGCGACAGCGGAGTGGTGATAGCGATCCGTGTCGCGTGGGCGTAGCCGGCGGCGGGCGCGGAGCAGGTGGATGCGCTGGTAGTCATCCATGTTGGCCCGGCAGGCCTTGATGGCTTGGAGTCGACGTCCGGGAAAGAGCCGAAATCCCGTCCAGAAGGTGCAGCCGAGAAACCGAACGTCTCCAACCTGCACCGCCTGCTGCTGGAGGACGAACGTGCCGTTCTGATCAGCAGCAGCACCCGGGTCATCCGGGATCCGGTCGCTGGCCTGCTCCATCGCCAAGCGCGTCGCATCCAGGTGGCGGTCGTAGAATGCATGATTGCCCGGAACGAAGAGCACCGGGACCGTCGGAAACGTGCGACGGGCCCACCGAACCCCCTCGGGACCTCGGCCGATGTCACCCGCTAATACGACTGCGTCGGCCTCGCCCCCGGCGGAAGCACACAGCTCCTCCGGCGGATCGTGGTGCTCCAGGTGCAAGTCACTGAGGATGCGAATGCGCACGGTCGGTTGGGCGGTAGATAAAAATAGACGCTGGCGGATGGTACGTCTGGAGTAGAAGAAGCGGCTCCCGCCTCGCGGAGCGACGAGCTCAGTGCAGCACTAACGCTCATGCCGCAGGTGTGCTCGCTGTCTCTGTGACGCGTGGCAACGCGACTTTTGCGTCGCTCACGTCCACGTTTATCGCTTCACGCTCCGATCGTGGGGAGTATCATTCCTCTCCAAGCATCCCGGTTGGCAACGTGCTGGCATGGATGTAACGATCTCCAGTGTAACGATCTCCAGATTCCTTCGCCTCCCCGCTTGCGACCGGGAAAGGACGCCGCGGCCTGGGTGTTTGGTATATCTCTGGTTAGAACTCTTTTACACCCAGCCTCCATCGTGGAGACGAGAGGCCGCCGCGAGGGGCTCGCCGCTATCGCTATCTCTTTCGTGTGTTCTCGTCCCATTATGCACACCGTATTGTCACTTTTAACGTCCGCCTTTCTCCTCGTATCCGGTCCAGCCCTTGATACGAAAGAAGGCATCTCTCCGGCTCTAGCGTTCTCACCGATACCAACTGAATCAGCAATGACTGCACCTTCCGACTCAATTCCCGAGCCCACTCCCAACCAGTCGCCTGAAGAGGTCGTGCGCGTGCAGGTGGAAGCGCTTGGCGATAATGACACGCCGTATGAGGACGCCGGCATTGAGGCAGCATTCAACTTCGCCTCACCGGCGAACAAGCGTGCCACGGGGCCGCTCGAGCGGTTCCGCGGCCTGTTCGACACGCCCACCTACGGGCCGATGATCGACCATGACGGCGCCACCTACAGCGACCCGCAGATTGAGGGGACAGTGGCGCGGATGGGCGTCATCCTCAGAACCGGTCAGGGAGAACGGGTGGGATACCTGTTCCGCCTCTCGAAACAGGAGACCGAGCCGCACGCAGACTGCTGGATGACGGACGCCGTCCGCCGAGTGCCGGTGGACGATCTGGAAGAGCAAAGAATCTAACTGGCCGCTAACTCGCTCTAGCCTACTGTCGCTCTAGCCTACTGGAGGCAGGCGTCGGGCGTGCTCAGTGCCCCCAACACATAGATGTCGCACTGGTTGGCAGGTCCCGTCGCTGCACCGGTTCCTGCGCTGAGGGTACGGCTACGACCGCTGTTCGGTAACGTCGCGCTGGATGGCGACGTGGTGGGTCGTTTCGCCCTGGTGCGTGACGGGTAGCACTTTCCACTCGATGAGGAATTCAGAGCCGTCTTTCCGGTAGTTGACAGTCTCGCCGTGGAAGGGCTCCCCGTTCTGGAGTTTTCGGTCGAGGCGGTCGAGCACGTCTGGGTCCGTCTTCGGTCCCTGCAGCATACCGGGGGTTTCACCGATCACGTCCGCCGGCTCGTAGCCTGTCATCTCAGTGAAGGCATCGTTCACATAGACGATCTCGCCGGGCCGGTCGCCGTCGGCCGCCTCAGTGACAGTAATGGCGCTGAAGGAATGGTCCGCGGCAATCTTGAAGAGACCTGGGGCGATGGCGTCGGGAATAGACATGGGTAAAAAGGGATGCGGTAAAGAATAAGTGCAGATCCTACAACGGAAGTTCGGCAATGACGGTGCATCGACCGGTGCCCCGAACCGCAACGTTTTCGGAAAAGCGAGATTGTCACCGCCGGGCTCGCACGCTCTTTGTCCGATCTTTCGCCTGAAGTCCCGCGTCACGCTGCAATCGCTGACGTACGTCAGCCGCTCGTCCGACATACTACGCAATCCAGCCCCGAGGAACGGGTACTGACTCTTCGCGAGCATTGTCAGGGAGACCATCGAATTCCAGAGCGCTGCGCTACGGCGACTGTGATTTGAGTATGACGGGGGTCTACAACCGGCTGCAGGCGTCCGATCGTGCGCAGCAGCCTCTCGGAAATTACCGACACAGGAAAGCGGCGTGCTGGAACGGCCATTCCTCACTGCTGTACATGTTCCGAGATACAGAGGTGTAATACAATGCAGCGTAAATGAATAGGCATCTCCAAAAACAGCAATCGGACGGGAGAAGAGTCGATGAGCGCCCAAAAACAGCATTCCTCGTCAAATTCGGTACTTCCCTGGCTTGCTGCCGGTCTTGCACTCATCATCACCGTCGTTGCTGTGATGGGTGTGTGGGAAGGCGTCCTCGGGGAGCGCTCACCCGCCGAGGCTCTTGAAGAGCAAGGCATCAATTATGAGACCGAGGCCTTTGTCGATGTTGCCGGTGCGGGCAACGAAGACGCCGTGCGTCTTTTTCTCGATGCCGGTAAGGACGCTGACGCTGCACTCGAAGATGGTACCACACCGCTCATGCGAGCGTCCCAGGCAGGTCACCGATCTGTTGTTGAGAAACTCCTCAGTGCAGGCGCCGATCCAAACGAGCGCGTCGACCGTGCTTTCCTCAGCATTGGCGACGAGGCTGACGTTTCTCCGCATGCAGGCAAAACACCGATCCTCTTCGCAGCAGAGGCAGGACACGGCGACATAACGCGTCGTCTCGTTGAAATGGGCGCCGACCCACACGCCCGCACATCCAACGGAGAAACAGCGCTTCACTTGAGTGCTCGTCACGGACTCGCCGACGCGACTGGGGCTATTCTTCAAGAGACGGAGCATCCAGATGTGCGGGACGAATCTGAAAACACTCCGCTTATGCGAGCAGCTGCGGCAGGTCATACAGAAGTAGTAGATCGCCTCCTTGACAGAGGTGCTTCCCCCAACGCTCGAAACGAAAATGGCGAGACCCCTCTCACTATTGCTGCGGCGCGCGGCGCCGACGACCTCGCTTCGAAACTTGTGCGTGCTGGGGCCGATCCTTCCGCTGGGGAAGATCCGGCCTATGAGGTAGCTCAGGAGCGCGGGAACAGCGCAGTTCTAGATGTTCTTGAGGAGGGCAGTGGGTCAAGCGAGTGAAGAATTTCGCTCCCCTAGGCGAGGCTTTGTGCGCTCATGATTGCTCCGCCCTGGCGCTTGCCTCGCGCTCTCCACCGCTCTGGGGAAATGCGTAGCGTTGGAACGACCCGAGCTTGCTTACCCTGTCGTTGCTCCCTTCGTGATCTCTGGGGAACGCGATTGCTCCCCAGCAGTCTGCTCTAACTTGCATCGCGTCAGAGCGGAAGCTGAAGAGTCTCGGCGGAACACCCATAACAATGAAACATTTGTGTAACAAAGTGAGCAACGAACTTACCGAGTAGGGATAGCGGCGCATGGCATACAACTGGATGCGATACTATCTGCCACCACATGGTGGACTTCGGTAAAAAGGATCTCGAAAAGACAAGACCTCAGCAAAAATAGATCGACGTTTTGCAAACAATGGCGGTAGGGGGCGCATCTTGAGATGGCCTGTGCACGTGGCTGGCGTCGGATGATCGTTGCAGCAACTCGCTCCTCGGGCGTGTCCGGCGTAGTTGGACTTGCTGAGGCCGGTGGGCTTGTAGTCCTCCTCTTATTGGTTTGTGCAGTGATGCTGCCGCAACAAGCTGTGCATGCGCAATCCGAGACAGCCAGCCACACAGTCACAATTACAGTTGAAGAGAGCGTGCGCCTCGACTTGGAGGACGGACCGACCCTGACCGTCGAACAGGGAGAGACAGCAACGGCTGAAACGAGCTACGCGGTACATTCTAATCACCAAGCGTCTCATAGTATACGAGCGAGTATTGAAGATGCCGGTGATCTGCCAGACGGCATCACGGTGAGTGCCGCCATGGAAGCGCCTGGCCAGTCCGAGGAGGCTTCCGAGTCGGAACCGCTGGCCCTGGCCGAGGGAGAAGAGGTGACCCTTGTTGAAGATCTAAGTCGCGCCAACGCGACAGGTCTCACCTTGACTTACGAGGCCGATATCGACCCCACGGTAGCCCCCGAGCAGTTTGAGGTTGAAATTACATACACCATTGCCGAGGATTAATCACGCGCGGATCGAGCGGGTTCGGTCGCTGGCGACTTTACAACGTGTCGTCTCGGTTTCTTTATGCGTCGGGTGCTGTTTCGGATGTTTCTGCGTGCAATGCTTTTCTAGGTAGTTCCCCACATCCCACTACGGAACAGATCTTCCGCCACGCTGAAATTCTCATGATGCTGATGTGCGCATACTGCACCCTTTGACCACTCTCACGATGCGTGGTCTGGCCTAGTGCAGTGTCAGGTGTGATTTTGCGTAATGAGCGTGATAGATTAAGGCGAGTCATCTGCCCAATCGATGCTTCGTTTTATCATGCCTGCCAAAAAGTATCGCGTTAAGCTCTCCTCCGACGAGCGCGCCCACCTGCTCGAACGCATCGGCCGCGGCGAGCGCCCGGCCCGCGAGCAGACCCGAGCCCGCATCCTGCTGAAGGTTGACGAGGGACCCGACGGGCCAGGCTGGAGCGACGCCCGTGCTGCACAGGCGCTGGAAGTGGCCGAAGGCACGGTCGCGGCGCTGCGGCGCCGCTTCCAGGAGCGAGGCCTGCGCGGGACGGTCGAGCGAAAGGCGCCCGACCGAGAGTACGAGACGAAGCTCGACGGCGAGCAGGAAGCGAAGCTGATCCAACTGGCCTGCACCGAAGCGCCAGAGGGGCGGAGCGAGTGGAGCCTACGCCTGTTGGCCGATCGGATGGTCCAACTCGGCGTGGTGGACTCGATCAGCCACGAGACCGTGCGACAAACGCTTAAAAAAACGAACTCAAGCCGCATCTGAGCCGTCAGTGGGTCATTCCCCCCGAACAGAATGCACGCTTTGTGGCGAAGATGGAAGACGTACTTTCGGTCTACCGCCGGCCCTACGATCCAAGCCGACCAGTCGTGTGCATGGATGAGATGAGTCGTCAGCTTCTGAAAGAGGTGCGCGAGCCACTGGAGACAAAGCCCGGCGCGCCGTACCGTTACGACCACCACTACGAGCGAAACGGCACGGTCAACCTCTTCACGTTTTTTGAGCCGCTGGCCTCGTGGCGGGCTGTGATGGTCCGCGAGAGACGCACCAAAGTCGACTGGGCGGAGTGCGTGCGCCGGCTGCTTGACGAACACTATCCGGACGCCGAAACGGTCGTCTTGGTGATGGACAACTTGAACACGCATTGCATCTCAAGTTTGTATGAGGCGTTCGCGCCGAAGGAGGCGCGGCGCCTGGCCGAACGATTGGAGATTCACTACACGCCCGAACACGGCAGCTGGCTGAATATGGCCGAGATCGAGCAGAGCGTCATGGCGCGGCAGGCGCTGGGCCGCCGCGTGCCGGACCAAAAGGCGATGGAAACGCTCACGACCGCCTGGGCCGACGGTCGCAACGACGCCGACGCCACGGTCGACTGGCGATTTACGACCGAAGACGCGCGCATCAAACTGAAACGGCTATACCCTAAAGTTGATAGTTGACACTGCACTAGGAGGCATCTGTTGAACTTTGTGTGTAAGGGATGTGTACATATCCAAGCGA
>OBKM01000473.1_pt1 | contig 19749 bp, 20 predicted proteins | sample 1519691 | NCBI WGS metagenome assembly OBKM01 (sample SAMEA37050418, study PRJEB22526) | metagenome | biome: saline pan; feature: lake; material: water | place: Egypt | collected 2015 | depth 0.5 m | reverse complement strand
ACGTCCGTTCTCGTTCTGTCGACCACCCGAGTGGGAGAGTCCTTGACCTGTCGCCCCGGGCGCGTCGCCGCCGGATTATTCGCCGGCGATTCGCCGGCCGATTCGATCGCCGACATACAGAGAGACGACCACGGCGATCGTCGCGACGCCGACGGTCAGCGGGCTCGGTTCATAGTCGCCAACTACCATCACGCCGCCCCAGATCACGAGCACGACCGACGTGAGCCCGAGTACCTTCCACGTCTCCATGTCGTAGGATAGTTCTCCGGCCAGGTATGAATCTGTCCCGGTCTCGTCTCGTCTGCCGGCGAACGGAGCGGTCCGACACGGAGTGGCCGGATCTGTCTGGCTCGGCTCCCTCTATCTCGACTCCTTTTAACTTAAAAACGGCACAGGTCTCGGGGAACCCGTCATACCCGATCGAGACGAAGCCTGACCGGGGACAACAAGAGCTATGCCCGGGACCATCCACAGATGGTGTATGGACACCGACGCGCCGGAGATCGCGTTCGAGGCCGGCGACGGGCTCGTACCGGTCGTCACCCAAGACGCCGAGACAGGGGACGTGTTGATGCTCGCCTACGCCTCTGAAGAGGCACTCGCCCGGACACGGGAGACGGAACTGGCACACTACTACTCCCGGAGCCGCGAGGCGCTCTGGCAGAAAGGCGAGACAAGCGGCAACGTCCAGCACGTCGAGGAGGTCCGTGTCGACTGTGACGGCGACGCGTTGCTGTACCGCGTCGAGCAGGAGGGCGGGGCCTGTCACACCGGCTTCAACTCGTGTTTCTACCGGTCGGCCGACGGCGAGATCGTCGGCGAACGGGTCTTCGACCCCGACGATGTCTACGCCTGACTCCGATCCGAGCGCAGAGACTGCCGAGGACGAGGACCCGGTGGCCGCGCTCGCGTCTGCCCACGAGCGTGTCACGAGCACTCGCGACCGCGTCGAACAGATCGGCACCGACGAGCTCGAACGACTTCAGGATGCCTACGAGTCGTTCGTCGATCTGTTAGACCGGTACGAACAGCGGGTGACCGGCGACGAGGGCGACTTCCAGACGATCGTCGAGTTCCAGAGCCAGCTCGATGCGACGATGAACCAGATCCACGAGGACGTGTTGCTCTACGAGACGTTCGAGGAGGCAGACGAACGGCTCCAACAGCGGTACTTCAAGACGGCCGACTTCGAGGAGGTGCGCGACCAGCTCGAACCGGTCGCCGACCTCGTCGCGCGGCTCGAGGCTCACGAAACGGCCCGCGACGCGTACCGCCGCCAGCGCAGGGAGATCGAGCGCAGCGTCAGGGAGCTGGGCCGAGAGATCGACGAACTCGACCGACTCGTACGGCTGGGCGAGGCCGACCTCGGGGCCCCAACCGAACGGCTCCGAGAGCCCATCGAATCGTACAACCAGACTGTATCGGCGGCCTTCGAGGGGTTTCTCGAACAGACCACGGCCCGGGAGGTTCTCGCCTGGCTGTCCGCGACGCGCCAGTACCCGTTGGTCGAGTACGATCCGCCGCCGGACTCGCTGCAGGCGTATGTTGCCGAGTGCCCACCTGGTGAGGAGTCGATCCAGACGCTGCTTGAGTACGCCGAGTACTCTCGGGGAAAGCTGGATCATTACGTCGACGATCCCGGACGGTTCGCCCACGCCGTCGCCGGACGAAAGACCTACCTCGCCGGTCTCGACGCCGAACCGCTACAGATTGCCTGGCCGCCGCCGCCTGCTGACACGCTCGGATACCGCTGTCGCGAGCTGACCGCGGTTCTCAACCGGTCCATCCCGGGAGCCGTCGAGTCCCTCCGAGCGGTCGCTTCACTCCCCCGGGAGACGGACTACGAGCGGCTACGCGAGAGCGTGCTCGCGGAGACGGAGCTGACAGATCGGGAACGCGAACGCATCGCAAGCAGTGACCTCGAGGCGGAGCTGGCCGCTGTCCGCGATCGGCGACGCCGGCTACAGGCCGCGCTCGACGAGTTCCCGACCGTTTGACAGCCTCTCCGCGCTGACTCGGGAGGCTTTGGCCTCGATGTTCCGTACTCGGGCGAACGCCACTGGCCACCAGACGGATCCTCAGGCTTCCACGAGCCGATCGAGCATCTCCGCGGCGAGAGCTTCGGCACGGTCTGGGTCTCGAGCCTCGGCGTAGACCCGCACCACGGGTTCGGTACCACTCGGCCGCGCGAGCACCCATCCGTCATCGTACTCGATCCGGCAGCCGTCGGTCCGGTCGACCGTTCCGTCGGTTGCCTCTGCGGCGGCGTCGATTGCCTCGATCATCGCCGCACGCTCCGTGCTGTCCGCGTAGGCGACGTTGTGTCTGACGTTGTGGTACTCGTCGTACGGCTCGATCAGTTCGCTGAGCGAGCTCTCTCTTCTGGCAAGCAGCTCACACAGCCGGCCGGCGGTGTAGGCGCCGTCCCGGGCGACCCGATAGGCGGGAAACAGAATCCCGCCGTTTCCCTCGCCAGCGACTGGAACCGGCTGTCCGTCGGCCCGACGCTCGCGGATCGCCGTAGTGATGTAGGTGCTCCCGATCGGCGTGAGCTGAAGCTCGGCGCCGGCGGCCTCTACCACGTCGACGAGCCGTTGCGAGGCGTTGACTGCCGAGACGACGGTGTCGCCGGACCCGACCTCGGCGGCGGCGAGTGCAGCGAGTGCCGCGTCACCCTCTACGAACGTGCCGGTCTCGTCGAAGAAGATCGCCCGGTCTGCGTCACCGTCATGTGCGATCCCGAGGTCGGCGTCGGTGGCGTCGACCAGCCTCCCCAGATCCGTCAGATTCTCCGCGACCGGCTCGGGATCTCGACCGGGGAAGTGTCCGTCCGGCTGGGCGTGAATCGTCTGTACCTCCACGCCCAGCTCGCGAAACAGGTCGGGACTGGTCAACGCGCCGGCGCCGTGTCCGGGATCGATCGCGACGCGAAGATCCGCGCCGGCGATCGTCTCGCGATCGAGAGCGGCGAGCAGCTCCTCTCGGTAGGATCGGTTTGCTGTCTCGACCGATCGGATACGGCCGGTCTGGTTCCACGTGGCGTACTCGGCGGTCTCGAGGTGCTGCTCGACAGCTTCGAGACGGTCGCTAGAGAGCTCGACGCCGTCGGCGCCGACGAGCTTGACGCCGTTGTACGCCGGTGGATTGTGTGATGCCGTGATCATCACGCCGGGGTCCGACTCGCGGTCGCAGTACGCCTGCAGCGAGGGCGTCGGGACGACGCCGAGTCGGTCGACATCGCAGCCGGTCGCCGCGAGACCGCTTGCGGCCGCCCCGACGAGCAGCTGGCCGGTCTCTCGGGTGTCCCGTCCCAGTGCGACACGACTGCCGTCGAACACGATTCCCGCCGCCCGAGCGACCTGGACCACCAGATCCGGCGTGAGTTCCCCCGGCGCGATACCCCGGACGCCGCTCGACCCGAACAGATCCATTCAGGTGGCAGTGGGTCAGCGGCGGGCATAGTGGTTGCGTTCGTTCGTTGCCGACCGGCAGACACATACCCCGGCTCGCCGTCCAGGCGGGTATGAGCGAGCTGTCGACGCTACTCCGGGAGAGTGGCGCCGTACGGTTCGGCGAGTTCGAGCTCGCCCACGGCGGGACGAGCGAGTACTACGTCGACAAGTACGTCTTCGAGACCGAGCCGGCAACGCTGTCGGCGATCGCGGACGCGTTCGCAGAGCGTGTCGAGACGACGCTTGCCGGCGTCGCCCTCGGCGCGGTACCGTTGGCTGCGGCCACGAGCGTCGCGGCCGGACTCCCGTATCTGATCGTCCGGAAAGAGCAGAAAGCATACGGGACCGGCAACCGGATCGAGGGTGAGTTGCCCGCCGACGGGCGTGTGGTCGTTCTCGAAGACGTCGCCACGACCGGACAGAGTGCACTCGACGCCGTCCGGGCGTTGCGCGACGCCGGTGCGACCGTCGACCGGGTGCTCGTCGTCGTCGACCGCGAACAGGGCGCGACAGAGCTGCTCGCCGACCACGATGTCACCCTTGAGTCGCTCGTGACCGCCTCGGAGCTGCTCGCAGACCGCTGACAGCGCCCGGACGTCACCGGTACACACCGGCGTCTGGTTCTTATGGCCCGAGCCCGTACGGGAAAGCGATGTCACAGCTTGAACTGTACGAACTGCCCGGCTGTCCGTACTGTGCGAAAGTCAAACGAAAGCTCGCCGAGCTGGATCTCGAGTACGAGTCCCACGAGGTTCCCCGGAGCCACGACGAACGAACGGAAGTGCAACAGGTCAGCGGGCAGACCGGTGTTCCGGTGTTGATCGACACCGAACACGGGGTCGGCGGCATGGCCGAGTCCGACGACATTGTCGCTTACCTCGAAGAAACCTACGCCTGAGACCCGACAGGTGAGCCCCCAGCTCGATCGGTTCTAGAAGTTCAAACGACGTCTCTGCCGCAAGCTCAAATGGCCACGACCAGAGCTGCCACCACCTCTACGCCTACATCTGCTGAACCGTCTTTGCTCACGACAGAGCTATTTGCTCTGGGTCAGGCTGGCTCGCCGCCGACCCGATCCTGGACGAGATCACGGAACTCCTCGCGTTCGTCGATCGCGGCGACCTCGTCCTCTTCGAGCAACGCGGTGTCGTCGACGGCGTCTCGCGGCGCCCGGTCGACGACGTACACGGATCGGGTCCGTGTGATCCGGCCCACCGACGACATGATCCGGGCGCGTTTTTCCGCTGCCTCGGTGAACTCGGAGTGACCGGCCAGTACCTGCTCGTGTTCTCGTTCACCTTCGCTGACCGTCTTGAACGGTGCTCTGACGGTCGGATAGACCTCGTAGCCGACCCGAGTGAGTAAGGCCACGATCGTCTCGTCGGCGTCGGCGTCGGGCTGCTCTGGGTCGTCGGCCTCTCGGACCGACTCGTCGTCGTCGAGCAACGAGACCGGCGAGGTGAGCGGCGCCTCGAACAGCTCTTCGAGCTGTGCGGCGACCTCGACGCTTGCGTCCATCCCGTCCTCGTACTTCGAGACAGTCCGCCGGGAGACCCCGAGCTCCTGTGCGAGCTGCCCGAGCGACCACTCGCGCTGCTGGCGGGCGTCGGCGAGCACCTCGCTGTCGATGTTGACATACAGGCCGCCGGGAGCGGCGTAGATCAACGGCGGCACGTCCTCGACGAACAGGTCCATCGCCGTGTCCGGCGAGAGCACGGGCACTCCGTGTCGGAAGTAGACGACACCGGGCTCGAGCTCTTCGTCGCGGGTCCGGAGCCCGATCACCAGCGGCGTCGCGTCGAGATACTCTCCCAGTCGTCGCATCTCGGTACCAGTCCGGCCGTCGAAGGCGTCGATATTGCCGAGTATCTTGAGCAGAATGACGTCGTCATCGCGTCGTGCCGCGACGTCGAAGCTCTTCGGTCGGATCGAACACCGGTCGCTGACGAGAAACCCCGCGTCTTCGAGCATCGCGGTGACGTTTCCGACCAGTGCGGACCGGGACATTGATCTGTATGGATGTATGCGACACCCCCTCATATACGTTGTGCCACGACGGGACGATGTCGGGCGATTCCTCCCGGACCCGCTTTGCGCCCGAGCACGACCACTCCACCGAGGATCGAGGCCACACCATCGTCTCGCTGGCTCCGGGCCGACCCCGGAAGTTATGTGCGTGGTACTCGACTTTCACGAGCATGTACCGGGTGTTGCTCGGCATCGACACGGACGAACAGCGAGCGCTGGCACAGGCAGAGGCCGTCACGGCGCTGCCGGCGGCCGAGGACGCCGTCGAGGCGCTCGTAATGCACGTCTTCCAAGAAAATCCCGAGGGCGCGTCGGTCGGCCAGATCGGCGCCGTCCGCCGTGTCGTCGAACTGTTCGAGGCGGCCGGCGTCGACCACGAGCTGCTCGAGGCGAGCGGCGACCCGGCGGCGGAGCTGATCGACGCCGCGGAGCGTCACGACGTCGACACAATCTGTGTCGCCGGGCGCCAGCAGACGCCAGCCGGGAAAGTCATCTTCGGCTCGACGACCCAGTCTGTGATCCTCGGAACCGACAGGCCGGTACTGGCCGCGAGCGCGGGAGACTGACGCCTGGGAGAGCCACCGAACCGATGAGTTCCCCGGACAGGCCCGAGGAGGGTGTCACCTACCGGCGCCGACGGACCTTCACCGTCGAAGACGTCAGAGCCTTCGGCGAACTCTCGGGCGACCAGCAGCCTATCCACACCGAGCCCGACGAGGAGGGCCGCCTAATCGCACAGGGGCTGCTCACCGCCACGCTGCCGACTCAGATCGGAGGCGAGCTCGAGGTGCTGGCGCGATCGTTCACACTCGAGTTCGAGCGGCCGGTCTACACCGGCGAGGAGATCACCTGCGTCTGGCGGACCGAGACGCTGACCGAGTCGGCCGACCGGTTCGAGCTGACCGCCGACATCCGGTGTGAAAACGAGGCCGGCGAGACCGTCCTGTCGGGAACCGTCGAGGGACTCGTCGAGAAGTAGCTCACGGCGGGTCGGGATCCGTGAGTCGGTCGATCGTCGCCGGAGCGACGCCGGCGGCTCCGAGGACGCTCGCGGTGTGTTCGCCCAGCGCGGGCGGCTCTCCGGTCGGACCGTCCCCAGGCTGGACGGGAGCGCCGACGCGCTCGCCCGAGGAGTGCTCGCGGACCAGCCGGTCGCGGATCGTCGGATCCTCGAGCGCGGCCGCGGCCGACCGGACCACAGCGAAAGGCACGTCCGCCTGCTCGAGCCGGCGCTCCCAGGTCTCGACGGGCGCGGCGGCGAACGTGTCGGCGAGGGTCTCCCGGACCCGCTCGCGCCGACCCTCGGACTCGGCGCGGTGGGCGTCGTGCAGCCCTTCGGCGTCGATCGCCGCGCACAGCCGCTCCCAGAACCGCCGTTCGAGCGCCGCGATCGCGATGTACCGGCCGTCTGCGGTCTCGTAGATGTCATAACAGGGATACTCCCCGCCGAGGAGCGTCTCTGCGGGTGCCGTGGTATCGTCGGCTGCGAGCAGCTGGCAAAACGAGACGAGGGCGTCGGTGATCGAGAGGTCAACGTACGTCCCAGTGCCGTCGCCGAGCTCGCGTTCGAGGAGACCGCTCACGACCGCGAGCGCCGCCAGCGAGCCGCCGGCCAGGTCCCCGACCGGAACCGCGGGCTGGACCGGCGCGGCGTCGGGCGCCGGACGGGTCGTGTCTAAGAGCCCGGCCGCCGCCGCGTAGGTGAGATCGTGTCCCGGCCGGTCGCTGTCGGGGCCGGTCTGGCCGTGGCCCGTCAGCGAGCAGTACACCAGCCCCTCGGTTCGTGCAGACAGCGTCTCGTAGTCGACGCCGAGCCGGTCGACCACGCCGGGGCGAAAGCCCTCGATGACCGCGTCGGCGTCGGCCGCCAGCTCGTAGAATGCCCCGCGGGCGCGCTCGTCGGTAAGATCCAGCGCGACGCTTCGTTTCCCACAGTTGACCGTCTCGAAGATCCCGGCCAGCTCCGGAGACGGATCCGCCGCGAGTCGGCGGGCTGGGTCGCCGCCGTCCGGGCGTTCGATCTTGATCACGTCCGCGCCCATGTCCGCGAGCAGCTGGGTCGCGTAAGGTCCCGGCAGCAGCTGCGTGAGATCGAGCACCCGAACGTCGCTGAGATCCATACCGCCGGTACGTCTCGCCGGTAAAAAGCGGGACGGCTACCATGGCTGGTGCTCGCGGTCCTTCCAGAACCGTCCGCCGGGACTCTCGGGCCGGAAGCGGGCGAGCCAGACCGGCGTGTCCGCGCCCTCCGCGGGGCTGCGGGGCGCCTCCGAGCCGCCCATGTCCGTCCGGACCCAGCCGGGACTGGCCGCGTTCGCGAGCAGTCCCTGGTCGGCGTACTCGGCGTGTAGGTACTGTGTCAGCCCACCGAGGGCGATCTTCGAGAGCCGGTAGGCCGGATACGACTCCCCAAGGGTATGCTGCTGGCCGAGATCGGAGGAGACGTTGACCACGCGCCCGCCCGGGCGGCCGAGCAACAGCGGCAGGGCGTGTTTCGTCACCAGGGTCGGACCGCGGGCGTTTACCGCCATCGTCTGGTCGAAGACCTCGGTGTCCATCGCCTCGAGCGAGGACGCGCGGGGAAAGATCCCGGCGTTGTTCACGACGATATCGAGCTGTCCGGCCTCCTCGTCGATCCGCTCGATCGCCGCCACGATTTCCGTCTCCTCGGTGACGTCGAGTCGGACCGGGCGCTGATCGTCGGCCGTGATGTCGTCGGTGTCGCGGGCGCCGGCGTACACCGTCGCTCCCAGCACCGTCAGCTCCTCCGCGATCGCCGCGCCGATGCCGCGGGTCGCGCCGGTGACTAACGCGACCTGTCCGTCGAGCGAGTCGTACACTGCCGGTCGGTCTCGGGTCTCGGTCATACTCCAGGAGTAGGCCTCCGGCAGCAAAACTCCGCGGGAGTGTCGCCGAACGTATCGTTCGGTGATTGCCTGGGGACACCTGAGGTCTCACGAGCTGTGCGACGGAGTCCTCTCGCCCCGTCGATCCGAGACCCCGGATTACCTGAGACGTGAGACCCGCTCACTGGGAAGGTACACCCGTCGGCGCCACCCGGTTTGGAGGACGTTTCTGACGATAGTACAGCAACACGAGGACACCACCAAGTATCGGAAGCAGAAAGAACGCGACGAAGAATCCGACGGCCCACATATCGGCGGTTTCCATGCCACGATCTGTCGCATCCGTGTACAGCCAGAGACTACCTCCGACTGCGATGAGGACGGCAATCGCGGTGGGGAGGGCGATCGTCACCCGGATCATAATGATAGTGTGGCTACCGATCAGTATGTACGCTACGGTACTCAGACCCCGGACGTCCTGAGCGTCTCCGGGAAATCTCCCACCGACTCAAGTACGATATCCCGGGCTGGCACGTGATTTCATGACGCTGACTGAGGGCGTTCGATCCATGGGCGAGTTCGGTCGTGTGACCGTTACAGAAAGTCCGAGAGCCCGGCCTGCTGGTCGGCCCCCGAGTCCTCGTCGGTCGCTTCTGTGTCGTCGTCTCCCCGTTCCGTGTCCTCTGTGTCTTCTGTCTCCTCCGTGTCCACCGCGTCTGCCGTGTCCGAACTGGCCCCGCCGTTCGTCTCGGACGCTACGTCGGCTGGGTCCCGGAACTCGCCGTCCTCCGGAGTGGCGAAGGCGCCCTCCGAGCCCGCGACGGCCTGCTCTTCGCGGCGCCGCTGACCGTCCTCGACGATCGAGGCGACCTTGTTGGTGCTCTCGCCGCTGCCGGTCACGTAGGCGACGTGTTCGGCCTCGAGCTCGTAGCGGGCGGCCATCGCGACGGTCAGCTCGCGGTTCTTGCAGTGGTGTGTGAGCACCCGCAGATACGGGAGGACCTCTCGCCGGGCGGTCTCGAGGCTGACGCCGTTCTCGGTGGCGATCTGGCGGGCGATATAATCGCGGGTCTCGCGGGTGCCCCGCGAGCGCCCGAGCTTCGACCAGTAGCTGGGCGGCCCGTACCGGGTCCAGCCGCCCTTCTGGCCGTCTCTGGCCGCAGCCACGCCGGCGGTCATGTTGTCGGCGGCGTACCGCCAGAAGCTGTAGTTTTGGGTCGCCCGTACCCGCCCGAGCCACCGGTCGGCCGTCGAGAGAAAGCCGTAGGCGGCGGTCAGCTCCGCGCCTGCGTAATCTTTGGGCATGTTGTCTTCGATCCAGTTGATCAGATCGTCGGGCGTCTCGTCGACGTCGTAGCTGGCCTCGAGCGCCGCCTGTGGTCCGGCCTCCTTGATCAGCGTGTCCAGAAAGTCGAAGATCCCCTCGGTCCGATCGCGGTCTGCGGTCACCACGTCTGCACGCTCGATCCGGTCTCGCCCCTCGGCGGCCGCCTGGAGATCGTTGATCGCCCCGCGGAGATCGCCGCTGTTTGCCTCGGCGATGGCCTCGAGTGCGTCTGACTCGAACTCGACGCCTTCCTTCCGGCAGATGTCCCGCAACACCGGTAGAATCGAGCGCTCGGAGACCGGGCGGAACTCGATCTCCTGGCAGGCGTTGCGCAGCCCGCGGGACATCTCGTAGAAATCGTTTGCGATCAGCACGATCGGCTGGCCTGCGGACGTGACGATCTCCGTGACCGCGCGCGTCCCACCGCGATCGACGTTGCCGTGGAAGTTGTCGGCCTCGTCGACGACGATCAGCTGCCGGCCACTCTCGCCCCCGAGCGTGCTGTTGCGGGCCGCCCGACCGGCCAGCCGCTGGATGTCGTCTTTGGTTCGAGAGTCGCTCGCGTTGAGCTCGACGGTCTCCCAGCCAAAGTCCGCGGCCAAGGCGTGTGCCGCCGAGGTCTTGCCGACCCCCGGCCGTCCGTAGATGATGACCGCCTCCCGGTGGTCGTCCCAGGTCCGGGCCCACTCGCGCAGCTCATCGCGGGCGCTGTCGTTGCCCCGAAGCTCGGACAGCGAGGACGGCCGGTAGGTCTCAGTCCAGTCGGTCATGGGTCTCGTCGTTCGCGATCGACCGGCGTCGTCGGAGGGGTCGAACGCGTCGAGTACACCGAGCACGCCGAGTACGCCAGCCGGTTGGTTCCGGTTCCAGCTCGCATTCGTGTGTCGGATTCACGTCTGGCAGGGTAAAGACGGTACTGGTCCAGCTTGGGGCCGACCGCCTTCGGCCTCACAGCCAGTCGACGAACGAGCCCTCGATCAGCGTCTCGCGCTGTGCGTCGATGTACGCGGCCTGCATCGCCCAGATCGCCTCGATGAGCGGCGTCCCCGCGGCGACGCGGTCCTCGACGAACTCGTGTTTCCAGCGTGCGGGGGTCATTCGCCGGTCGAGCCGCTCTCGTAGCGGGCGGATGTACCGTCGGGCCTCTGTGGTCGAGAGCCCGCGAAGCTCGAGCCCGTCGCGAGCGTGTTCGAGACACTCCTCGCAGATCTCCTCGATGTCGGTCGTCTCGGCGCCGTCCGCCGCGATCCAGTTGAGCTGTGCGTCGAGCCCGTCCCGAACGGTCGCGTAGAAGTTGGCCTCTGCCTGCTCCCAAGAGAGCCGCCGCACGGGGTGCTCTCGCCGGGGAAGACTCTCCATCAGCCCGGCGAACACGGCTTCGAACGCCACGCAGTCGAGGACCGTCGGCTGGCTGGGCAGGGGACGAAACTCGATGCGGGCGTTGGCCGCCGACCGCGACGGCGCCTCGAACACCGGGCGTACCCACCGCCAGTAGCTGCCGTGTTTGTGCCGGAAATGAGCGAGTGAGTCGTCGAACCGATCGGACTCGGTGACACCGGTCGGGACGATCGTCGGATCGCTCGCGATGTCGTCGATGGCCGCCGCCACGCTGTCGAAGTCGGGCGGGAACGTGACCTTCGGCGGGTCGTCGCTGCTCTCCGGTGGGTTCATCACCGACTCGAAGACGTGAATCCGGTTTTCCATGTGGACGTCGGCGAGAATCTCTTCGGGTGGCGCGTCGTCGTACAGCTCCGGCGGGAAAAACGGTGAGTTGACGCCGAGCGCGAGCAGCGGTGCGGCGACCCGGAGGGCGTACCGGAAATACTCCGGCAGGTCCGGCGCGTGTGGCACCTGGTAGTGTGGCTGGATCGAGGAGATCAGACTCTCCGGCATCAGCGTCTCGGACTTGACAGAGACGTGGGGCGCCTCGAGCCGGCAGCCGGCGGGGTAGTCGGCGTTTGCCATCGTGTGATACCGGGTCGCGTCGCTGAGGTTGGTCGCGATCGTGATCCCGTCGTGTTCGACCGTGTCGGTGAGGTACTCGATCGCTGTCTCGCCGGTGGGCGGCACCGTCCAGATGCCGTCTGCAACCAGCCGGATCTGCTCTGCCGCAGTCTTTTCGTGGGCTCGGTCGAGGTGTGCCTTGAGCTCGTTTTCCTGGGCGATCAGTCCGTACGTCGACAGCGGCTGTGGCGAGGTCTGCATCTCGGCGTTGTGCAGACCCAGTTCTCGTTCGAAGCCGATGAGGCTGAGCAGCTGTCGGGGTACTCGCTGGAGTGCATCGGTTCGATCGTCGACGGCGTACAGTTCTAGTTCGAGACCGACGAGTGCCTGTGAGTTGTCGAACGTCCCCGCCTTGATCTCGCGTTTGAGTCGCTCTGCCTCCTCGGCGGCCTTCGCCCGGAAGGCGTCGCGATCCTGTTCGAGGGCCTCGTGGACCGCGGCAACCAGTTCTGACCCCGACATGCCCACCGCTTTCGCGGCCAGGGATTTGAAACCCCCGGCCGGCGGCAGATCGCTGTGGCTAAGTGTCGTGCTCGGCCAGCCTCTCTCGATGACCGCCACCGGAGGCACCTACACGCTGTTGCTCTCGCTGAGGACCGCCGACACCGTCGAGGTCGGTGCGCTCGGCGATCTCGCGTTTGACCCGGGCTGGTACGCCTACACGGGGAGTGCCCTCGGACGGGGCGGGTTCACCCGCGTCGATCGCCACCGCGAGCTCGCCCGCGGTGACCGCGACACCCGCCACTGGCACGTCGATTATCTGCTCGGACACCCCGCGACACGGCTCGGTGCTGTCGTCTACACCGGCGACGGGACCGACATCGAGTGTGCGGTGAGCCGAGCGCTCGCCGCCGAGTTCGAGCCCGTTCCGTCTTTCGGCGCCTCCGACTGTGCGTGTGACTCACACTGTGTCTACGGCCCGGACGGTGATGCGCTTGCTGCCGGCGTCGCACGCGTTCACGATCGGCTCCCGGAGTAACACATCATATTCGTGACTGAACGCTGTTTCAGGAAGCGTTCAAGTGCATGTGGCAGCGTGTAGCAGTATGTCTGAGGAGACGGTATCAGACGTTCTCGAGGAGCTCGCACGACTCCCGACGCTGGCTCACCCTACCGTGAGCCCGAGCGGCGAGGAGATCGCGGTCTACTACGACGTCACGGGACGTAACGAGCTGCACGTCCTCAACACGGAGACCGGAGAACTCGACCAGTGGTCGGCAGGCGACGTGCCACGTAACGCCCGCTGGTTCCTGCGGTGGGACGCCGACGGCGACCGAGTGTACTTTCACCGTGACAAGGGCGGCGACGAGCAAAACGACATCCACGCGCTCTCGCGGGACGGCGACGTCGCGCCGGTCGTCGAGATGGACGGCCAGGTCATCCTCAACGACGTGAGCGAGGACGGCGACGTGTTGCTGTTGGGATCGTCCCGGGACGGCCAGATGAATATCTACCGGCACGACGTTCCGACCGGCGAAACGACGAAACTCACGGAATACGAACGCGCCGCCGGCGGCGCGACGATCGCCCCCGACGGCGATCAGTTTGCCTTCAGCACGAACGAGAGCGACGACTACGACAATCAAGACGTCTACGTCGCCGACATCGACGGCTCGAACGTCCGGAACCTTGCGATCGGCGAGGACGGCGCCGAGGCGGGCCCCGCAGACTGGGGTCCCGCGGGCGAGCGGCTGCTCGTGAGCGACAACACCGAGGATCTGAGCCGGATCGGGGTCTACGATCTCACAGACGAGTCCGTCCGGTGGCTCGGCGACGGCAGCTACGAGGAGTCACCGTCGGCGTTCGGTCCGGACGGCGAGCTGGTACTCGGCTCTCGGACCCGTGACGCGGAGACGGTCCCGATCGTCTACGACCTCGCGACCGGCGAGAGCCGGGAGTTCGATCTGCCGGACGGGGTCGCCGGGGGAAGTCTCGGCGATCCGTTCCTCGCAGACGGTCGGGTGGTGTTGACACACACGACGCCGACGACCCGTCCGGAACTTCTCGCTTACGACCTCGAGACCGACGAGACAGAGACGCTGATCGAGCCCGAGTACGGACCGTTCTCGCCGGAGGACTTTGCCGACGCGGAGTATTTCACCGTCGAGTCCGACGGCGTGCCCGAGACCCCACAGCAGGCCGTCGAGCACGACCCCTACGAAACCCTCGAAATCGGCGCCTTGCTGTACGATTCGGGCCAGCGGCCCTCCCCGCTGATCGTCAACCCCCACGGCGGGCCGCGGTCGCGTGACTCAAAACGGTTCGACCTGTATACGCAGGTGCTCGTCGCGCGCGGGTTCTCGGTGCTGAAGATCAACTACCGGGGATCGACCGGCCGGGGCCGTGCGTTCGTCGAGGAGCTGTACGACGACTGGGGCGGTGCCGAACAGGGCGATGTCGCGGTCGCGGCAGAGCACGTCCTTGAGGCTCGCGAGTGGCTCGACGAGGACAGGGTGACGGTGTTTGGCGGCTCCTACGGCGGGTACTCGGCGTACTGGCAGCTCGTCCAGTATCCCGAGCTATACGACGCCGGGGTCGCTTGGATCGGCCTGACCGACCTCGAGGAGATGTACGAGACGACGATGCCCCACTTCCGGACCGAGCTGATGGAGAAGTACCTCGGAGACCCCGAGGCAAACGCCGATCTGTACCGCGAACGCAGTCCCATCGAGTACGCCGAGAACCTCTCGGCGCCGCTGCTGATGGTCCACGGCGTGAACGACCACCGGGTGCCGGTCGGGCAGGCGCGGCTGTTCCGCGACCGGCTTGAAGAGCTCGGCTACGAGGCCAGCACGGACTTCGAGTACGAGGAACTCGGCGAAGAAGGCCACGCCTCCTCGGATCAGGAGCAGAAGCTACGGCTGTTCCGGCTGCTCGACAACTTCCTCGACCGGCGGATCGGGACCGAACCGGCGCTGGCGAGCGACGACTGATCGCCTGACCGGTACTTGACAGACCGGTCCACACTGATCGCGAACCGGGAGTTCGAGCCCCGTTTTTCTTTCAGTTCCACCGTGGGTCCCCGATGTTCTTATTTCGGAGAATCGTCATACGAGTATGCGATCGCCGCTTGAGATCACCGACGACGAGTACTGGCTCCGGAGCCGAGACGTCAGCGACTCGGCGTTGATCGGCGGAGACCAGTACTTCGAGACACACGGCGTCACGCCCCCCGGAGAGGTAACGGCCGACGATCTGCCGCCGGCAGAGGGCGAGCCGATTCGAGAGCTCGACCGGGCCGCGCTGGACCAGCAGAAGACGATTGGGAAGTGGCAGGTGACGGGATCGGGCGAGTACACTGCGGAGCTGTGGCCGGACCTCGTCGAGGACGCCGCGGCGGGCACAATCTGGGCAGTGAAGGCGATGACGACCTTCGGGTACGAGCAGCTCCCGATGTACGACGAGTACGTCTTGACCGTGTACACGCCAAACTATTTCGAGACTGAAGACGTGTGGCGGATTAGGGAGCACCTTCGCAGAGAACACGGGATCACGCATGAGCTGTACTACAAACCGGACATCTACACCGCGAAGGGGATCGACGCCGATACCGCAGAGGAGTTCGGACTCGAAGCGCCGGCCCGGTACGTCGGGTAGGGAGACGAGCACATCACAAGACTCGCCGAGCCTAACCGCAGTGTCTCGCCAGAGAGGTCGCACAATCACGTCTACCACTGCGATGACGATCACCGGTTGGTTAGTCGAGGCCGGCTGAACTCGACGGCCAAACTCCTCCACTCGGTCCAAACGGACAAACACGGGGGCCGCCAGGACATCGTATGCAGGTCGTGGTCACGGGTGCGGCCGGCGGTATCGGGCGACGGATCGTCAGGCAGCTCGTAGACAGGAACGCCTCGGTGCTCGCACTCGACAAGCGATCGATGGACCTCCCGACGGCAGAGACCCGCGTCGTCGATCTCACCGACGCCGCGGCAGTCGCACAGCTACTTGAGGACCGGACCGTCGACGCGGTCGTTACTGCCGCCGGCTGGTACGCGATCGGTGCTCTCGAGGATTGCTCGCCGGCGGAGTTTCGCGAACACCTCGAGGCGAACCTCGTCACCGCACACACCGTCGTCCACGCCGCCTTGCCCTCTGTCCGGCGTCGAGAGGGGCGTATCGTTCTCGTCGGTTCGACGGTGGGGAGCGTCCCGCTACCCTACCACGGCGCCTACAGCGCCGCCAAGTCCGGTCTCGACGGATACGCGACGGCACTACGGCGCGAACTACAGGAACGGGGCGTTTCGGTCTCACTCGTCGAGCCGGGCCCGACCCGGACTGGACTGAACGAACGGGCTGGCGCGACCCCCCCCGAGAGCGGTCCCTACACAGCAGCTTACGAGCAGTTCCGCGAGTACCGCCCTGAGAGTGTCACCCCAGATCGGGTCGCCGACGCGGCCGTGACTGCGCTGGCGGCCGACCGGCCACGGGCGCGATACCGGGTCGGTCGCCGGGCACGGTGGCTGCCACGTGTGAGTGCCCTCCTACCGACACGGATCGTCGACCGCCTGGTCGCCGCCGGGCTGCCCGGCGGTGTGCTGGGACGGCTGATCGACCGGTAGCGCGGACAGCCGACTGTCGCGGTGTGGGCTCACCCGCCGACCGTACGACCGGTCGGGCTGCCCGCGGACCTGTCCCGGGGTCGTGCCCGCGGCGGCTCCCATTCGTCGTCCATCTCTTCCCAGTCGAAAGCGGGGACGAGGATATCGAACTCCGGCGTGACGGAGACCGACGCGACGGCCTCGGTCGCACCGAGTCTATGTCGAAGACCACAAGATCAGAGACGCGAACCGCAAGATTAGCTGCCAGTCCCAGGATGCGCGGCGGGACGTAGTTCACCTCAGTCGGATTGGCCGAATACGGGCGCTCGCGACGGTAATCAAGCATGACGAGCCGAGCGTCGACGTCCGGACGCCGTACTGCCTCGTATGTCTCATCGCGAGGCCATGGTCCAACCGGTTCGATGTCTTTCTTATCCGTGAGGTGACGGGTGTGCCGGGATCACGGCCCGGTTGCGTCTCGGCAGACGATCGGGAGCACGATATCCGCTACAGCCGGGTGGATCAAAACCGCTGTGGCCAGCGTGGTCGGCTACCGGCCGCCGGCGGCGGGATCGACGGAGTCGTCGGCGTCTGTGTCTGGGTCTGTCTCTGTGTCCGTGTCGTGTGGCGGGAAGTACGCGGAGGGCCCGAGATAGCGGGTCCACACGACGAGCAGCGAGGGTAGCACGAACACGCTGGCGAGAAACGCGTAGATGATGGTCAGGCCGGTGATGATGCCGAACTGCTGGAGGACGGGGAAGATGGCAAAGGAGAGGGTGCCGAACCCGCCGACGGTGGTGGCAGCGCTCCCGAGCAGTGCGCCGCCGGTGCCGGTGACGGTGGTCTGCATGGCTTCCCAGACGTCGCCCTGTCGGCGGAGCTCGAGCTCGTACCGGGAGCTGATGTGAATCGAGTAGGCGATTCCCAGCCCGATCGTCAGCGACGTGATCGTCCCCGTGAGCGAATTGAACGGAACACCGATCAGCCACATCGACCCCAGGACCCACGTCACCGAAAATACCACCGGCAGCAGCGTCACGATCCCGAGCGAGGCTGGATTACCGGTCAGCCGGTACGCGCCGGCGAGGAACGCGAACACGGCGACGAGTGTGATTGATAGCCCCTGGATGACCGTATCGAGCAGATCCTGCTGGACAATATCGTTGACGACCTGATCGCCGGTCGCGACGACACCCCAGTCGCCGTCGGTCTGTGTCTCGACGGTCGTTGCCACCCCCCGGAGGTCGTCGGCAATCTCCGAAGCGAGCGCGTCTGCCTGCACGCCGATCTGGACCCGTAGCGCTTCGTAAGAGTCGTCCTCGCGGTAGACCATCTCAGCGGCCTGTGGGTTTGCTTCGAGCAGCTGATCGAACAGCGCCCGGACGTTCTGCTCAGGAACGGCAGTCCTGAGCGCGTCGGGACCGGCCGTCTCGTCGAGTCCCGCTGCGGCGGCGAAGCTCTGTGCGAACGAACTCTGTGGATTGTCGGCTGCGGTCTGTTGCATCATCGATAGGGGACTCGTCACGTCGGGCTGGCCGCCCGACAGGACAAACACCGTCTCCATGTCGGCAGCCGTCGTCTCGGCCGCGTCGAGGCGGGTAAGCGTCTGGTCGGTGATCAGCTCGCCGCCGCCAGGTCGTAGTAGCAGCTCGCCTTCGTTGCCCTCCTGCTGGAAGTTCGCCTGGACGAACTCGAGGTCGTCTTTAGCCTGGTACTCGCCGGGCTGTAAGGGCCCGGGGAGGCTTTGTGTCCAAGACGGGGGCGAATCCGCGAGGAAGTCCTCCTGCTCGAAGCTCGTGTCAACCTGCGTGGCGCCGGCGATACCACCAGCGGTAACAATGAGTGTGAGCACGATGACGACGACAGGAGCCCGTCGGGCGGCCGTCGCGCCGACTGAGAGCACACGACCGAACACGCCGCCACCGGTCCCGAAGGCTCGCTTGTGCCGATCGAGCCCGAGCCTCTCAAGCAGGCTATCGACTTCGACTTTCAGTGCCGGGACAAGCGCGCCGAAAATCAACAGGGCAGCTACCACACCGAACGCGCTGACGACTCCAAAGTCCCGGAGCGGACCGACCGGACTGGTGAGATTCGCTAAGAAGCCAATCGCAGCGGTGGCGGTCACCCACACCAGCGCCACACCGACGCCGCCGAGCGCGACGGTCATCGACCTTTGGATCGATCCGCTCGTCCGATCGTCCCCGCGCTGTTCGCGGTGGCGCATGAACACGTGGATCGCGTAATCGATCGAGAGTCCGATCAACAGTATCGGCACGGAGATTAGAACCTGGTTGAACGCGACGCCGGTCCACCCCATGAACCCGAACGTCCAGAGCAACACGCTAACGATCCCGACAACACCCAGCAGAATGTCGACGAGATCACGGTAGGCAACGGTCAGGGCAACGACGACGAACACCAGCGCTAGCGGCCCGACGATGGCCAAGCTGTCGCCCAACGACTGGTCGATCTCGTCGGTAATAATGCCGAACCCGAACACTGCGAAGTTGGCGTCTTGTTGGTTCGCGAGGTCGCGCAGCTCCAGTTGTGCGCGCTCAACGGTTCCAGCGAATCCTTCGGGGTCTTCGATCGACCCGCCTTGTGTCGACTGCCGGACGATAGTGACGTGAGCGTCCGCCGTGGCTGACCCGGGTTCGTAGTCCGTCTCCATCAACCCGAGCACTTCCGTGGAAGCGTCCGGTCCGAGCTGTCCCTCGATTAGTGCGGCGAGCTCGTCGTCGTCGAGTCGGCTCAGCGCGATCTGCTGGTTCTCGATCGTCTGATCGGTCAGGTCTGGCTGTTGTTCGATCGCGTCGTTGCCGAGCACGTTTGCGATTCCGAAGATTGGCTGCTGATCGACGAGCGAGTCGGCGATCGACTCTGTCGCGAGTAGCTCCTGTTGGAACTCGAGCGAGGCGATCAGCGCCTCCTGTGAGAGCGCATTACCGCCGTTTGCACGCTGGATCAGCTGGACGGTCGTTTGGTTTTCGGTCGCTGCCGCGGCGAAGTTCTCAGCGATGTATGCCTGAGCGTCGGCCGCCTCTGACTCGGTCTCGAACTGCCCCGGATCCGAATCGTCGTCGACCATCGGAACGCCTGCGGCCATCACCGCCGTCGCCAGCAACATCACTACGATCGTCGCCTTGCTGTAGGTGGTGACGACGCTGGCGACGCGTCTGGGGAGGCGGCTCATCGAGCTTCCTCCAGGCGTATCGGTGTCATCTGATCACTAGACGGATTGATCTACACGTTCATATATCTCCTGCCGCGGCCGTTACAGAACTCTGGCCAGGGGAGCTCGTATCACGGAAGCCGATCTGTGGGCTCGCTCGATGATGACCGCTCGGGCCGATCCCGTGTCGACGTCACGACGTTCCAACAATTGAATCGTCGACCCGAGACTGTTAGTCTGATAGAATGGCACAGAGAGCGATGAGTGATGCGTGTAAGCTACAAGAACAACACGGACGTTCCACCACCGAAGTCAGCAGGTATCCGGGCAGTGAGTAGTCCATCCTGGATTCGAACCAGGGTCGCGAGCCATTTCCCGG
>OBKM01000472.1_pt1 | contig 19772 bp, 22 predicted proteins | sample 1519691 | NCBI WGS metagenome assembly OBKM01 (sample SAMEA37050418, study PRJEB22526) | metagenome | biome: saline pan; feature: lake; material: water | place: Egypt | collected 2015 | depth 0.5 m | reverse complement strand
GGTTCACAGGCACTAAATCTCGCTATGCTGTCAGCTTCAGTAGTGACTCGTCGGCAGGAATGTGACCGCGCAAAAAACGTGGGTCCCGAACGCACGCTGGGGTCTGGCTGTGGACAGCAGTGTCAGCTCACGCCGTGACGCCTGCCTGTTCATCTTCGAGGTCATCGCCAGGTGTCGTGACGACCTTGTACAGGCCGTAAAACAGCAACACGACAAGTCCCAGCGCGATGATGTACGCCCGGATATCTGCGGAGATCAACGGCTCCGCGACCACCGTCCCCTCTTCGACCACTTCGACGTGGGGGTTGTTCGTGATGACGTTGATGAACCCGAGGACGGCGACTCCGATCAGGATCAGGCCGCCGCTGACGAGCATTGCGATGCGATCGACTGTTGTGAGTGTGTCGGAAGTCATTGTAATCACCTCAGCCCAGGATATACCGGAGCTTTGGCCGGTTTTTGACGAACTCAGTTTTTTCTAGGTATGCGTCGATTCCCCAGACACGGCCTGCGGCAAACACGATCAGCGTCAGGAACAACAACAGGCCAAGCAGGTCGCCGTTAACGAAGCCGTTCTCCCAGCCAGCGTTTCCGAAGTAGAAGAAAGACATCAGGAGTGCACCGTTGGCTGCGGCCAGGCGTGTGAAACAGCCGACAATCAGGCCGAGGCCAATGAGCAACTGCCCCCACGGAATCATGAACTCCGGAATAATGAGTGCGTTCTGTGCGAACCACTCCGTGATTGGGTAGATAATTGTCCCTTCGGCCGCAAACAGCATCCACCCCTCCGCGTCGTAGAACATGCCGTACTCAACGATTTTATCTAGTCCGGCGGAGAAGAACCACCAACCCATAATGAGCCGGAGGAACAGCAGCCAGTAACTGTCCCATGGACCGTTCATCCCGTACGAGACCTCCCGCCCAAACAGCGTTGTGGCCTGCTTCTGTGAAGTTGCCATTTCAATCACCCTCCAACTGGATAACAACGGCACGTTCGTGGAAGCGTATCGGTGTATATTACAGTATTTTAAATACCGGGTGGAGTTAGAATATCATATCTGAACTGAAGGGGCGAGATACGGAATCCAGTTCCGTTAGCCTGGTATAAAGCTACTATAACTATAGTATTGATCGAGACGATCATTTGACCACACGTCGATCGGTTGAACTGTCTGGCAAGCCAGAGCCAGTGTATGTCAGCCGCTTCGCTTGCACGCTGCCGGATCGCTGATGGGAAGGTCGGTCGCCTCCGCGAGTGGTACGCCAAACTCGAACACCGAACCGACGAGGTTGTCGAGACGCTCCAGCATGAGGGCGTGTACACCGAGACCGCCTTCGTTGGCATCGATGACGGGCAGCCGTACCTGTACGGCTACATGGAAGCCGAGGATCTCAACGCCGCCGACGAGGCCGGCGATGAGGAAGCGTACGAAATCGACCGCGAACACCACGCCGTCCTCGAAGACTGCCTGATAGGCGAGTGGGAACAGTTCGAACTGCTCGGGCACCTCACGAATCCTGACCGAGACTAATCGTCCGTGTCCGAACTTCGGTACAATTGTCCAGCCGTGGGACGGACTCCGCAATCGGGAAACTCTTTTTACCGCAGACTGTAGGCGAGCGTAGTGACCGACGGAGCCGATGAGTCCAGACCGGACGCTGACGACGGGGACAGCGAGGGATATGTCCACACGCCAGGCGCCGTCGACAACAGTGGTGCCGATGACGGTCGTGGGTACGTTCACACCCCCGAGGGCGTCGAGCAGAAAGAACCAGGCACCAACGATGTCGACACCGCCGACGGAGCTGCGACAGCACACAGTGGACAGGGAACGACCGTCAACAGCGATGGCGTCATCCACCCCGATGCCGTCGAACGGGAGTTCGACTGGCGCGGCTGGCTCCTCGTCGGCATCCTCTTTGTCGCGTTTGTCGTTGCTCCGGTGACCATCTATCTGGTCCCGCCAGGAGAGCGCTACTTCACCGTATTGATCGTCATGCCGCTCATTCCGGCGCTGTTACTCGCGGTCGTCGCGGTCTGGGCAACGACCCGGCCGTGACTGTAAGGCCGTCGGCGGAAACGTAAGCGAGACCGTGGTCCCGTTATCAACAGCAACCTCTACCTCACCACCGAGGGCGGTCGTGATCCAGCGAACCAGCCACAGTCCGACGCCGCTGCCGTGATCGAGAGATGTCTCCATGCCGCTTTTGATCGCTGTCCGCTCAGCTGTTGGAATCCCTGGCCCGTTGTCGCTGACGGCGACTGTTACCCCTTGCTCTGTTTGCTCGACTGTGACAACAACCGAGACCGCTGTTCTGTCGGCATGTTCAATCGCGTTTTCGAGCAGCTCCTCAACCGCAACCTGGAGCCGTTCGTCAATTGCAGGCAGCGCCTCGTCTGGAACATGCACTGACACCGAGACGCCTTCCTGGCTGCTGTACGCGGCGACTGTTTCGGTGACAACGTCATCAATCGCACGCGTCGGTGCATCGTCAGCCGACAACGCCTGTTCCGCCGCGTGAATACCGTCAGCGAGATCAACGATCCCTTGAGCGTTTCGCCGGATACTCTCTGCGTGGGTTGTGACCTCTTCGGGATCGTCGGCGTCTTTGAGATACTCCGCGCGGCCGATAACGACGTTCATGTCGTTTCGGATGTTGTGCCGGAACACCCGGTTGAGCACACTCAGCCGGCGTTCGCGGAGCCGCTGCTCTGTAATATCCGTGTAGATCCCGAAAGCAAGCTGTGTATCCTGTGCAACGGTATCGATCGGCACGCCACGAAAGAGGAAATACCGGATCCCGTCGTCTGTCTCGCGTTTGATCTCGGTCTCGATCTGTTCGCCAGCAGCGAGACGGCTGTCAAGCGCTGACGCATGTCCGTCGTCTTCCGGCGGAAGCACGTAGTCGTTCAGTCGATCACCGACCGCGTCGTCCGCACCAAACGTCCGCCTGAAGGCTGCGTTCGTCGATCGGATATACGGCTCTCCGTCGATGATTTCGGCCTCGACTAGAGGATCCTGCACGTGCTCGAACAGCTCGACAAACCGGTTTCGCTCCTGTTCGAGCGCAGATTCCACGCGTTTGCGGTCGCTGATGTCACGGATCGCAGCGACCACACCATCGATCGTTGCGTCCGCTGGGAGGGTTGTTGTATCGATTTCACACGGCTGGCGGTCGCCAGCAGTCGGCCCAACCTGTGCTTCGACAGTCGTCGATGTCCCGTCTTCAAGCGCCTCAACCGCGGCTGCAACTGCAGCAGCGTCGGCGTCATCGACGAACGCGAGCGCCGGACGCCCGACGAGCGACGCCGGATCCGTGTCGAGAAACCGTGCAAGCGCCTCGTTTGCCATACGGATTGTCCGGTCAGCGCCGATCACACAGACACGCTCGTCGATCGTTCGGAAGACTGTCTCGTACTGTTCGAGTTCGGCATCACGTCTGGCGCGTCTGATCGCGGCTTCCGCAGTCGTGGCGAGCAGCTCTGCGAAATCAATCTGGTACTCGTCGAACTGCCGGCGCTCGGTCGAGCCGCTGACAAGCAGATACTCGTCGGCAAATGGCACGTGGAGTTCAGTTCGGATTGGCGTCTCTGGGTTCTGTGTGTCCTCGTGAGTCCTGACATCCTCGATAACCCGCGTCTCGCCGCGCCGGAACGACTCCCCTGCCAGCGATGAGTTGGGATCGAGAACGATATCGCCGAACAGCTTGTCGACCTCTTCGGTCTGTGCAATCGGGACGAGCGCATCCCCCTCGTCTCTGTACACGCCGGTGATCGAGAGGTCGAGTGCGTCGCTCGCTGCCCCGACGGTGATCGACGCGATTGTTTCCGGATCCGTCGCAAGCAGGAGCCGCTGTGCGGCGTCGTACAGCTTCGAGAGTGCTCTCTCCCGTTCTTTCGCCGGTGACACGTCGTTGACGGCAGCCCTGATCCGCGACACGATCGACTCGGAGCCGGCGCAGTTGACGTAGTCGACCACACCAGCCCGAACCGCCTTTGTCACCAGGGCTGTGTCTGCGTTGTCTGCGGCGAGAACGATTGGTATCTGTGGTGACTGCTTGTGGATCGACTCGATCGTTCTGACGACATCAGCACACGCATCGGTGACCACAACGCAGTCCGCGCGATCGACGTTATCGGGAACATAGCGTTGGTCGCCCGCAGCAGGGTCGGCCAGCAGCACCTGCTGATTTGCTGCTTCGAGCTGCTCTATGAGTCTGCTGTGCTGGCTCCCGCCGACCAACAGCGTCCGCAACGGCATCGATTGCCATACGTCGAGGAGAAACTAAAACCTGCGTACTCCCCCACCGCGAACGCTTGCAGGTTTGGAAAGTGTGGTGCTCACCCAGGTAACAGCACGCTGATGACCGTGACGACAATTCCGGCAAGTCCCATCCGTACCGCTGCGACGTACCAGCGCTGCTGGGAGATCAGCCCCATGTATGCGCCAATGCCGCCAAGGAGGAGAACCCCCAGCAAGATTGACGCAACGACTGACTGGAACAGTGTTAGCACGGTCCCTTCGAGTAAAAACGGCGATAGCGTAACCGCAACGCCGATAACGGGGCCGCTTGCCGCAGCCAGCGCGTGGACCATCTGCTCGCTCCGGAGATCTCTGGTTAACCGAGTTCCTTCAAGCGAGATCAACATTGACGATTCCAGCTGCTCCCGCTCACGGCTTGTTTCTGCACGCTCGATCTCCCAGACGCTCCAGATACCTGAGGTCCCTAGTCCGACGGCGGCACCGAGTCCAATGCCGATTAGCGCCAGTCCGTCCTCAACGCCACCAGAGAGATACGCACCGACGACGACGCCGATGCTCGTTAGCGTCCCGTCAAAGCCGTTTGCGACGAAGTACCGCCGCGAAAGCGATCGGACATCGTCTTTGCGAAGCACTCGCCGGAGGCTGGCGAGTCGACTCCCGTCGCTCATCAGTCGACTGGCCCGAGATCTTCGACGATCACTTTCCCGTAGGAAACCTCATCGATGGAGTGGATCGACCCGCCGAGGTCGTTCACTTTTGCCTCGATCACATCGAGATCGAGCTCATCTCCCTCCAGAGCGATCCTGACAGTTCGAACGTCCTCATCGATCTCCATCAGGTTCGCAGTGATACCATCAACGCCGTCGATCTCACCGATCTCTTTGGTGAATTCGACGATGCGTGGTTCGTGTGGTTTGAGTATGTCAAGTACAAGCCGGCGGAGCATCACAACCGGCTACGTGGCCCCCCCACTTGGGTGTAGTGTTTGTCCAAGTGCCAGCAGAACGCCCGCTCCTTGACCGACGAGAACACATTTACCGCGGTATATCATACCACGCGAGTATGGGTGTCGAGCTCCGGCCGCTGACCGCGGTCGCGTTGCTCATACTTGTTCTCGTAATCGGCCTTTCTGGCGCGTTTGCCGTCACTGAATCGGTCAGTGAGCCGTACGATCCTGCGGGTGATACGATCGAACTTGACGGCGACGACCGCGAGCTCTGGCTGTACACGAGTCGAGCACAGTCGTTCGATCAGTACACGCTAGCGCTCAACGTGCTCGTGTACGGCTCCCCGGATGCGACAGAACGGCGACTCACTGACGGACAGTGGGAAGCGCTCGATGCGGACGATCTCGATACAAACCCTGAGCGTGACGATGGCGTGCTCGAATCCGACCCGACGGCATGGGCCGAAGCTGACGGTGCGACACGGTACGTGTACCTGACCGCTGGAAGCAGCGACGACGTCCAGGACAGTGCCGGTGACGAGCCGTTTGATGAACCTGACGAGGGCGGCGTCTGGCTAACCGAAGCATACCAGCTTCACGACGGCTCCTACCTCGGCAGCCGTAACCATATCCGTGCGTACACAGCGCCGGACAACGCGAACTGGACTGCAGTACAGAGTCACGCAGAGTACTGGGACTGGTTCAGCGCTCGACATATCGTCACCAGCGTCGAGGAGTCACAGACACACGTCGAAGAACAGTTCGCTGACGAAGACCAGCCGCTGATTAAAACGCGGGTTGGCGGCGAGGACCGATCTGATTTTGACGGCTGGATCACGATTGTTGATCCGCGAGACGGTGCTCCGCTCCCCGGTGCAATCGGGCTCCTCGCAGTCATCGCAGTCGGTGCTGTTTCGACCCGGGTGAGCGCCGCCAGATCGTGGCTCACGTCGGCCCAAACGAGCGACTGGGGTCGTGTTCTGGGCGTTGGGGGAGCTCTCGTTGCAACGTATCTTGGCGTTCGCCTTGCCGCAGTCTGGCTGGAAGGGCTACTCTCGGTCGCGCCAAAGCTTATCGCGGGGCTGGTCTATCCGATCATCTTTGTTGGACTTCCGGTCGTTGCGTATCTCGGCAGCCGACAGCTTCCGACCGAGTGGGCGTTTACCGGCGCTGCGGTTGGATTTGGGACCGCAACGCTTCTTGATTTCACTTACCTTGGGGTTACTGCACTTCCGCTGAGCGTGTTTGTCCACCGCGGTGGGCTGGCGGTTGCACTCGGGCTGATCGCTGTTGGTGCAACTAGAGAGTACCGAACGCGACCTGCGACCAGTATTAGCTACGTTCAGGTTGGCGTTTTGCTGTGGGTTGTTGCGAGCGCCCAGCCCCTCCTCCGGTTCACCCCGCTGCCGGTGTAGTTCGCTTGCAGTCCTCAGTCAGGGCTCTCGTATGGGCGCTCCCAGTTGGGTGTTACCGCCGAATACACGACGATACCGACAAAGAGGACGAGATAGTACAGCCAGGACGGCAGCGCTAGCCAGTCAAACGCAATCGAGGCCCCGATCACAAGCGAGAGCAACACCGCAGCGTCGACCAGCAGCTGGCTGGCGTTGTGCTGGAGGTACGCGAGCAGTCGTCGGTGGCGGGACTCGATTGTCGGCTGGTCGGACACGCCTGAGTGTAGCTCTCGAAACAATATAACTGTCGGGGCGGAACGGTCGAAACAGCTGAACGGAGTGCACGCAGTGCCCCAGCAACCGCACGGCTGCAGAACGCAGAGCTGGTAGCTGACCGTAACCGATACCCGTATGTCGCCCCCGTCACAAGAGCGATCGTGCAGGGAGTAGCGGACCTGTTAGTCTGGACTGTGGCTCCGCGGGTGGTGCAGATCGCAGCACTGATCGCTGTCGGCGTCGGGCTGGCAAACCTCGCTGTCGAGTTCGGCGCTGTGCGGCTCATCGCCCGCTTTTCGCGTCCGCTAACCAATCCCGCAAACCTTCCAGACGAGGTTGGGACCGCGATTCTCGCGACGGCAACCTCAACGACCGCTGGCTACGGGATGCTCGCGGAGTACCGCGACGCCGGACTGCTTGACGACCGCGCGACACTCGTTGCCATCACGATCAACACCTTCTTCGGCTTTGTCCAGCACGTGTTCACCTACTACGTCCCTGTGTTGATCCCAATTCTGGGGACGACAGTCGGTGTCACGTACGTCGGAATCAGGGCAGGCATCGCGCTTGGCATCACGCTGCTTGGCATCGTTGGGGGCGCGCTGTTGCTCTCCGAGCGAAACGTCGATCCTGCTGCGACTGTCGACGTTGACGAACCGGACACAGACGACCGCACCCGACGCGACCGACTCTGGACTGCCGGGTCTCGGAGCTGGGAGAAAACCGTTGAGATCGTGCCGCGCCTCGCTGTTGTCTACTCGGTTGTGATTGTGCTCATGGAGTACCACGAGTCGATCACCGCAGCACTGGGTATTGGTGATGTGGTCGCCGCTGGTCGAACGGCGATCGGCGCCGTCACAGGCGTGCTCGGGCTTCCGGAAGAAAGTGTCGCCGTTGTCGCTGTTGTCACCGTTGACCTGACGGTCGGCGCAATCTCGCTTGCACCGCTGATTGGAGATGCATTCACAGCAGAGCAAGCGGTGATCGCACTGCTGTTCGGGAGTGCGCTTTCGTTTACCGTCTCAACGTTCAAGCGGTCGATTCCGTTTCAGTACGGCATCTGGGGTGCGGAGTTTGGAACGAAGGTGATCATTCTCAACACGACACTGAAACTGTTGTTTATCGCGCTCTCGATCGCAGTTCTGTTGTTGCTCTGACTGGATACGGATTCTGTTGTTGCTCTGACTAGGTCCAGACAGCGACATTCCTCTCGGGTACTTCTCTGCCGTCTGGTCCCGTCGTCTCACTCTCTGGAATCGACTGGCTGTCCTTCCTCGGTCGGAGGTGCAATATGGTCGATATACGCCGCTGCGTCGGGATCGTTCACCCGGACGCGGACGTGGAGTTCACCGAGCTCGTCTGGCTCACCGACAGCGAAGTTGATGACGCCCTGGAAGGCGGCCTGCTTTTTCAGTGCAAACGAAAATCGATCGCCGCGTTTGGTGTCGAAGAAGACACTTCGTGCGGTGTCAAGGATTGCTTGCTCGTGGAGGCGCTCAGAGAACCGTTCCATCGCGTGGCCGGTCCCAACGACCTCACCGTCGCGTCGCTCAACCTCGGCCTCAGGAAACAGCGCCGTGATTGCGTCCTCAACCCGTTCGGGTACCTCCGTCGGATAGACCGGCGCGGTGATCTCGATGTCGACGCTGTAGACGTCCGTCATGCGTGATCTCCCTCCGTTATCGCAGCTGGTCCTTCTTCGAGGAGTCGGTGGATCCGCCGTCGAAAGGCCTCCAGGCTATCGGTGTTCTCGATCGTGATGTCTGCCTGCTCCATGGCGGCGTCCATCCCGAAGCCGCGCTCGCGCTCGTCACGCTCTTGAAGTCCCTCGCCATGGTCGGTGTCATCCCGACCACGCTCTCTGAGGCGCTCTCTGCGAACTTCGAACGGTGCCTCGATTGAGACAAGCGTGAACGCATCCCCGAACGCTGCCTCGAAACGTTCGACCTCGACATCGCTGCGAACGCCGTCGACGAGCACAGTATCAGCTGATTCGAGCGCTTCACGCACAAGCGGGAGCGAGCGCTGTGCAATCGCGTCGGGGCCGTGCTCTTCACGCAGTGCCTGTGCGATCTCTCCGTGGTGTTTTGCGGGATCGAGGCCCCGATCCCGACACTCTGCCCGGATCACGTCACCCATCGTAACGACCGGAACGCCGAGTTCCTCGGCGACCGTTGCGGCCGCTCCTTTCCCGGAGCCCGCCAGACCAACGGTAGCGATGACTGTCATTGTTCGTTTCTCCGAGTGCCGGCGTTAAGCCCCCTACGGTTCTGCTCCCCCGGAAACACTGTCTGGTGCGATGCGTTTAGGACGGTCTCGACCTAACTGTTCTCCATGACTGACCCACAGATCACCCTGTATCGCCTGCAGGCGTGCCCGTACTGCGAACGAGTCGTCCGAACACTCGACGAGCATAACCTCGCCTACCAGTCGCGGTTTGTCGGTCCGATGCACTCCGACCGAAACGCCGTCAAACGTGAGGCTGGTGTTCGGACTGTTCCGGTGATCGTCGATGAGTCCACCGGTGTTACGATGGCCGAGAGCGCACGGATTGTTGAGTACCTTGATTCAACCTACGGGGAGGTGGCTGAGTGATGGAGTTCGATGTTGTCACGCTTCCCGAAACTGAGCATGTCGAAACGGGCGATACTGCCCCGGATTTTGTGCGCCCGCTTGTCGGCGAGGAGTACTGGGAGGATACGAGCCTCGATGAACTGACCGATAATGGACGTGTCTTGCTGGTGTTTTATCCGATGAACGGCTCGTTCCCGGCGACGTACATCTGGAACGAACTCACCGAGCGGCGATTCGACGACGACCATGCGCTGACAGTTGTCGGCGTCACAACCGCGACGCCGTACGACCACCAGGCGTTCATCGAGAACCGTGACCTCCCGTATCGGCTGTTTAGCGATCCAAAAAACACTGTGGCTGTGGAGTACGGCGTCGCTCACGACCTCGACGGAATGACCGGTGTCGACGAGCCCCGCGCTGCCGTGTTCCTGCTGGATACGGATCGGACTGTTGAGTACGCCTGGGTCGCAACGGAGTGGCCCGAGTTCCCCGACTACGACGAACTCGAAGCAGCCATCGAGAAGTAATAGGAGATGAACCCGCTGGAGTCTGGCGGTGTCAATCGTTGCGAACTGGCTCGTTGCCTCGGTCATCGAGCGTCTGGATCCGGTCTTCACGGAACGTTTCGATCGAAACACCATCCTCCAGCAGCATCTTCATGTACTGGATAAGCCGCTCACCAGCCAGTGCATCAGAGACAACGACGTTGAGTGCGCCGGCTTCGTGCAGTTCCATCGCAGTCTCCTCGTTGCTGGATCGGACGACAACATCAGTTTTACCAGTGAGTTCGACGAGCCGGCGTGACACCGGTTCGGAGTCAACTGTCGAAACGAGTATTTTGGCAGCATCAATGTTTGCGTACGACATCGTGTACGGTTCGACGGCGTCGCCGAACACGTACGACGAGCAGTCCTTGACAACCGAACTCCACCGAACAGGATCGTTTTCGACGACGACGAACTGTTGGTCGACAGACTTGCAGGCGTCGGCAAGTAGCTTCCCCTGTCGTCCGTACCCGATGATCACGACATGGTCCTCGAGGCTGTCGGGCACGTTGCTCCATTCGTCTGTTCGTCTGTCACGGATATCCAGCCGACCGACCGTTGTCAGGAGCTCGTAGATGCGCTCGTCGTACCGGCGCGTGAGACTCGACGAGATCATCGTAATTGTCGCAGCAACGACAATTCCGGCGAAGACCTCCGAAGCGATCAACCCACCGTTCGTTGCTCCGTCCACCACCCACGCCTGAATCGCGATCACGAGTGCGAACTCACTGACCTGGTCGGTGCTAAGACTTGTCAGGACGGCCGTTCGGGTGTTGTGTCCCTGCCTGAGCAGGATTGCGGTAGTCACAATCGGCTTGACAACTGCGGTCAACACCACGAGTGCACCAACAAGTAGCAGTAGCTCGATACCAGCACCGTCGTCGAGCCCGATGATGAGCGTTGTTCCCAGGGCGCCGAGCGTCAGGAAAAAGATTGCGACAAAAAAGTCTTCGAGAGACTCGAGCCCGTTGAACAGGCCAAGGAACTCGAGGGGATCATACCGGATCGACAGCCCGGCTGCGAACGCTCCGACAACGATCGAGATACTGAACGCTGACGCAACGCCCATAAACAGCACGAGCAGCGACACGACACCGACAATCATCAGCTCATCAGAGTTGCCGGCGAGTCGGGCGACGACATCGAACAGATAGCGGTTGACTGCGAGGGCACCAACCAACAGGACAACGCCAAACCCAAGCTGCTGGGCGATTAGCTCCGCTGTAAACGCTTCTGCCCCGAGCACGAGCAACACAAGCACTGCAACCAGATCCTGCACGAAGTGGATCGACTCAGCGAGCCGTCCACGGACAAGATCCATCCGTATCTCTGACTGGAGCAACGAGCCGGCGATAATCGTTGATGACAGCGCTGCTGCGGCCGCGACAACTATCGCCCCCTCGAGCTCGATGCCGAGCAAAAGTGCAACGCCAGCACCGAGTGAGCCAACGATTGCGATCTGGCCGAGCGCCGCAATTTCGCTGTCGACCAGTACGGTCCTGACGGAAGCAAGTTCGATCCGCGCCCCAAACGAAAACGCAAGCAACGCGATCCCGAACTGCGCGAGTGTGACCATCCCTTCCTCGTCTAGTACACCAAGCGGCTCGAACGCTGCAATCGACCCGGCGATAATCAACAGCGGAACAAACGGAAGGTCAAACCGGTCCGCGAGCAACAGGAACGGTCCTGCGACAATAAACAGGATCGCAACTGCGGTCAGTAGATCACTCATCGATCTCACCTTTGGTTGTCGTAGGCAGTGTCACGGCTGGTCGTTGGCACAGGCTAGTCATCCGACTCACCTCTGATCTGGTCGTGGATATCCGGGAACGGATCCGGGCTCTGGAGCAGTTCAATATTCTCTGCGATCTCTTTGCGTCCCGCCTGTTCGTCTTCGAGGTAGAGGCGAAGCGAGGCGGCAAGGCGTTCGGCGGCGAGGAACTCGGTAACGAGCACACAGTCCGCGCCCCGATCGTAAAGATCACGGGCATCGGTAGCGTTTCTCGCCTCGACGAACACGGTCGCGTCATCGCTCACCTCCCGAAGAATTGCCCGGTTGACGACCGGCTGGACCGACGACGAGAGAACGAAATCAGCCTTCTTGAGCTGGACGTCTTTTCGGATCACCGAACTTCGGAAGTCGCCGTACACAGCGTCGTAGTCCCCCTGCTGTAGGGTTTCGATGTGGTCGACCCGCCGATCAACGACGACAACATCATCATAGTGCTCGCTGAGCAGCGACAGCGCAGTTTTGGTCACACCATCGTAGCCGATGACGACAGCATGGTTGCTGTAGTCTTGTTTGTCACGCTCGAACCCATCTTCAATCTCAAACCGTGATAGCCACGGACGGACTCGCTCGAACAACGCGCGGTTAGACGCCACGAAAAACACCGAGATGCTCATTGTTATCAGCGCAAGGAGGGTCATAAAGCCGACAATTTCGTCACTGACGAAGTCGCCTTGTTCCGCTGCGACAGCAACGATGATACCAAACTCGCTGACCTGGATCATATTGATCGACCCCAAAAACGTCGTTTCGAGATCGAAGCGCTGCCAGTGCAACAGCGAGAAAAAGACCAGAAACTTTACGATCATCAACACCAGCGCGAAAACAACAGCCTCATGCCAGTACGCGGTTAGTTCACTTGCATCCATATCCAGTGCGACCGAGACAAAGAAAATCATCACGAACAGGTCGGTCAGTGGGTTAACACGGTCCTGGAGTTCCTTGCTGTAGGGGAGTTGTGCAATCGACAGTCCGGCGAGGAACGCCCCCATCTCGATTGAGAGGTATGCCTGCTGTCCGATCAGTGGTTCCACAAAGAGATTGATCTCATCGGAGACAAAGACAAACAAAAACGCCCAGGATAACGCGACAAGGAAGAAGATATCCTTGTTATCTGCAATCCGGCGAAACACACGCGGGAGCAGATACCGCGAGGCCGCAACTGCGGCGACCGTAACGATGGCGACGAGCGTGAGGACAAGCACAAGCGTTGTTCCAACCGCAGCGAGATCATCCGGCTGTCCTGCAGCAAGCACGGCAAGAATAATCACGACGACGATGTCCTGAACAAGGAGAATCCCGACATCGAGTTTGCCGTGCAGCGATGTGGCCTCGTCCTTGTCGTTGAGCATTTTGATGACGACTGCCGTCGAACTGTACATCACAGCAAGACCAATGATGACCGCTTCGACGACTGTGAACCCATCAAAGCCGGGGACTGACGCCAAGAGGAGCGCCAGTCCAACACCGACGCCACCGACGGCTGCCATTTGCGGGAACGAAATCTTCGTGACCGGGACAAGAATCGGTCGGACCTCGTCGATCCGCATCTTGATGCCGAGCAAAAAGAGCAAAAATGCAAGGCCAAGCTCCGAAAGCGTGTTGGTCAGCGCCCCGACTTCGACAATCCCGAGTGCGGCAGGTCCGATGACGACGCCAGCAACAATATACGCGATGATCGTCGGCTGACCCAGTCGTTTTGCAACGAACCCAAAGGCAGCCGCCGACAGCAGGATGATCGCAAGGTCGGCGCTCAGCGCAGCGTCTACGGCCATTGTGTTGCGACGTTTTATATTGAGCAGTTAATTAACCCTGTCGAACGACCTACTTCCACGTTAGGGTGAACCAGCTACTCTGCAGCCAGTGCTTCCTCTTGCAGACGCTTGCACTCGGTGCCTTCCACGGTCAACTCCGGGACGCTCGTCGGCTCCATCTGTTCGTCGACAGCGACGAACACAAAAAACGAATCGGTCGTCTGCTCTTGTTCGCCGGTCCGTGGATCCTCCCGATAGGCTTTGATTCGGACCCGGATGCTTGACCGTCCGGTGGCGTAGGCGTATGCCTCGATAACGCAGATGTCTCCCTGTGGGACCGGACGCTCGAAGTCGAGCTTGTTAATGTGAGCAGTCACGCAGGTCTCGCCGGCGTGGCGCATCGCAGACATCGCGCCGACCTCGTCCATCCATTTGACGATGTTGCCTCCGTGGGCAGATTCGTAGTTGTTGGTGTCGTCGGGCTGCACCCGCTCGCGGTTGACGATGTGTGTGTCCGAGACGCTAGGCATGGCTTGCTATTTGTGACCGGGCGGAAAAAGGACGTGGCACCAGCGACACCGCCAGGGGACTGTCAACGTGCTGTCGGATAGTTACCGCTCCACGGGAAAGCCCTAGAGCAGGTTACTCGTCACCGGGTGATGGGGTGGTATCCCGGACGACGAGCACAGGGCCAACTGACGCCTCCGCAACGCGTTCTGTCTCTTCCCCAAAGAGTAGCGACGAGAGCGATGGCGCCTGCTCTCCCATTATGACTGCATGGTGGCCAGGGAGCGCATCGATCAGCGACGGAAACGGTTTGCCACGGGCAGTTCTGGTTGTCACGTCGATACCGGTGCCATGGAGTCGACTCCGAGCTGTTTCAAGACGTCTGCCAGTTTCGGCTTCCTCGCCGGCAGCGAACACGGTAACGCCGATATCACGACCGCCAACGACTGCTTCGACTGTCGAGAGGATACGCTCGACAGCAACCTCGCCGGTCACTGGGACGAGCAGTTGTTCAACATCGCCGGCAACTCCGGGAAACACCCGGACAGTCGCGTTTATATCCTCAACGACACGGCTGATCGTCTGCTCGCGGTTGTGGGTAAACGTCATTCGGGATTCAGCGTCACCGCCGGCAGCTTCGAACTGCTCGACGACTTCTCCGAGTGCATCCTGTGCACGGTCTGCGAACTGCGCCTCTGCCTGCTCGGTTGCGGTTTGTTCGGGAACCACGTGGTAGCCAAGCACGGTCACTCGGACCGGCGCAAGCAGGTGGCAGAGTCCACCGGAGACCGTCTCGCCTTCGAGCACCTGTACCGGAACGAGTGCGTGTGTCATGGGTGATCACCTGCGGTCATGTACGGTCGCGTCGTCGATGTGGAATGTTGGTCGGTCATCGGTGTATAGCGGTTTTGGTATTCAGAGCTTTCCTTTCAGTTCGATATCCTGTGCGTAGTAGAAGTACCAGCCTGCGGCGGCAGCCATCACTGCGAATCCGACACCGATCGAGACCGGCTGCATGAACGCGATGAGTCCGAAGCTTGCGATGGCCGAGGATGGGAATCACTGGCCCCCCGGGGACGACGAACTCGGGTTCGTACCACTCGGGCTGGTCACGCCTGATCGCCAGCAAGGAGACGCAGATCAGCCCGTACATCAGCAGGTGAAGGAATGAGGCAACTTCCGCGAGCAGTTGGACCTGCCCCGTCGCGGCGAGCACAACTACGGGGCCACCCGCCATCCCGAGTGCGATGTGTGGCGTTCCGTATTTGAGGTTGATCCGCGTTGCAATCGCTGGCAGAAGCTTGTCGTTTGCAACGCCGTAGATTGCCCGCGAAGTGCTCAGAATCGAGGCATTTGCGCTTGACATCGTCGCCAGCAGCCCGCCGATGATGATCACCAGCGCGCCGGGCTGGCCGAGCAGTTCGCGGCCGATTTCGACCATCGCCGTTTCACCAGCAGCATCAAGCTTATCCTGTGTAAACACGTCCGTGGCGACAAAGATTGTCAGGACGTACAACACGGTGACGATCAGCACCGACCCGATCATTGCAAGTGGGAGATTCCGGCCCGGGTTCTTCATATCACCTGCGACGGTTGCAACCTGTGCGAACCCGAGGTAGGAGGTAAACACCAGTGCTGCAACTCCGAGCACTTCCATGGGGTCCCAGACGTTTTGTGCCTCGCCGGCTGGTGTCCCGGCATCGACGAATCCAACCACCTCCAGCATCCCGAATCCGAGGAACGCAACCAGCATCGACAACAGCAACGCGACGATCCCGTTCTGGAGCTTTGCGGCGTTTTCCGTCCCGGTGGCGTTCAACAGCGTAAACGCGATTCCGGCCAGCACTGCGATTGCCTGCACGAGGAGGTCTTCGCTGATCCCAATCGTGACTCCGACTTCTGCGAGCGCATCAAGCAAATAAAACCCGAGCCCGACGAGATAGAACGCTGTCGCAAACACCAGCCCAAGTCACAGCGAGAGGCCAACGATGGTGCCTGCAAACGTCCCAAGTCCACGCGAGATGAAGTAGTAGCCGCCGCCGCTTTTTGGCATCGCAGTCGCCAGCTCGGAGGTCGGTAGTGCGACTAGGAGTGCAACGATCCCACCGATGTCGAACGAGACCGTTGCTGCGGTCCCAACTTCCGCGCCTGCGAGCCCGGGGAACACAAAGATCCCCGCACCGATCATCGTCCCGATCCCAATTGCGAGTCCGCCAGCGAGCCCGAGCGTTCGTTCGAGCTCCGCCGTTTCGGAGACGGTCGCATCGCCCGACTCCGTCACCTGCTCGCCTGGCGGCGTCGGTGCGCCGTCAGCGTCACTCATGCGTGCGTGGTGTCGGAGTGAGGGCTAATATAAATAAGGCCAAGCACGGAGGTTTTGGTGACGTACCACCAACAGCTCCCCGTGACCGACGAGCAGAACGTCTTCGGCGACCCCCTCGAACCGTGCAGCTACGACCCGGAAACCGGGTTCGAACGCGACGGCCACTGCCGGCATATCGGCCGCGACCCCGGTCGTCACGAGGTCTGTGCAGTTGTTGACGAGTGGTTTCTCGAATACAGCAAGGCACAGGGCAACGATCTCATTACGCCACGACCGGAGCTGAACTTCCCTGGACTCGATCCCGGCGACCGGTGGTGTCTCTGTGTCCCACGGTGGGTCGAGGCGAAAGACGCAGGTGCGGCGCCGCCAGTCGTGCTCGAAGCAACCAACGAGGCAGTTCTCGACACGATCGATATGGAAACGTTACAGGAGCACGCACACGAGGCAGAGACGATACCGGGAGCCTCGACGAGTAACGAGCTACCGCAGCGCGTCTAGCCGGAACTCGAAGGCAGCAACTGGCACTTCGAGGTCGTGCTCGACGAGCACCTCGGGGTGAAGCTCACCAATTACGCCGACCTGTTCGCCGTCAAATTCGACCGCCGCAGCCCGTCCGTCAATGAACGAGGGGTGGTCAACTGGGGGCGTCGCAAGCTCCCGGTCATACGTCCGAGCAAGCGCCTGTAGCCGTGCACGAGCGTCTTCGTACGATGCATCGTGGCGGGCAACAACTCCCGCGACCGAGCGCCACTCCGTGACGCCTGTCGGCTCGCTTGGGTCGATCCCGGCGACGAAGCCGACTTCCGCGAGATCCTGTGGATACCGCCGGTGGGTGTTGTTTTCGAGCACCTGCACAAGCGACGGCAGCGCCCACGTCCGAAGAATCGTGTAGTCCTCGCTGTACGGCTCCTTGATGGTTGCCGGAGCGTGGACCCCGACAGCGTCTTCGGAGACGATTTGCTCCGAGTGCTTGCCGCTGTACCCTCCGACATCGAGCGTCTCCGTGGTGAGATCCACATCCTCAATTTCGGGGATCGGCAGCCGCATCCGCTCGTAGTTTTCGGCTTCGTTTGTCATGTGGAAGTTCAGGGTGTCCTCGAAGCCGAGGCCAACAAGCGTTGCTCGAACCGCCTCTTCGTGGCGAGAGCGCTCGTGTCGGCCGCCGACGGTACCGACTTCTGGATAGCGCGGCGAGAGATCGTTAAACCCGTACGCGCGGCCGATGTCATCGATCACATCGAGCGGATGGAGCACGTCGACGCGGTAGGGTGGAATCTCAACAGCATACACAAGCTCGTCGGCGTACTCCTCCGCACGTGCTGCGTCTAGCCCGGAGCGCTCTGCGAGATCGATCACCTCGTCGGGATCGAGGTCGACGCCCAGAATCGTCTCAATCCGGTCGTGGGCAACACGTTTCGTATCAACCGACAGCTCGGGACGGACGAGCGATGCCCCGGCGCGTTCCGCGACGGCGTCAGCAGCATACCGGACCTCGACTTCCTCAACCCGTGCGCCGCGGGCATCGAGCGCATAGCAGATGATTGCGAGCATCCGGTCGATCGTCCACTGGTCGGTGCCGGTGAGTTCAACGAACAGTTCCCGGGAGTCTGTTGTAACCTCGGTCCGGCGACCGTTGATAACTGGCGGAAACGAAAATAGCCCGATGTCGTCGTAGATTGCCGGCATGCGCTCGTACTCTTCGACGAGATCGGCGTACTCGCGGCCGGTCTGGTGATCGTCGAGCACCTCGCCAGGAGTCAACTCGGCGTCGGCGTCAAGCGGAACAAAGGTGTCGCCGTCGGCCGGGACGCCAGTGTAGCGGATACTCTTTGTCGGACCAGCAGCGGGGCCGTCCGTGAGCGACTCGCCTTTGAGCATCGTGAGGTCGTGGATGCCGATCGCACCCTTGGCTCGCTTGCGCCCCATCGTTGCATGGAGCTTCTCTTGCAACTGGATAAGCGACTCCAGGGCGACCTCGTCGAGGTCGACGTTGCGGATCACCGCGCCGGTAACGTACGGACGGTCCGTTGGCACGGCAGAGTCGACCTCGATTGTCCAGTCGGCGTCGTTGGTTGTGGGGACGTAGACGCCTCGATCGTCGCCGTAGTGATAGCGCAGCGACCCAGCCACCCCCTCAACTGAGAGTCGATCGAGCCGGTCGGGGGCAAACTCAAGCTCGAACGCGCCGTCCTCAGTTTCTCCCTCGTACTCCAGCCCGAGGCCGAACAGATCTGACCGGAGTTCGTCGTCGCTTTTGTCGCCGTGGCCGGTCAGCTTGCGCAGTTCGTCGGGGTCAACTTCAACGACAGGCATCAGTAGATCACCTCCGCGTTTCGCAGGTAATCAAGATCGGCAAGCGTTCCATGGAGGTCCCGAATATCTTCTGCGCCGGTTACGAGCATCGCAAGCCGCTCTAGCGCCAGCCCCCAGGCCATCACATCACAGTCAACCCCAAGCGGCTGCAACATTTCTTCGCGGAAGATACCGGAGTTGCCAATTTCGATCAGCTCGCCGGTCTCGGGATGGGTCCCGAAGAGCTCGAAGCTTGGCTCCGTGTACGGGTTGTAGTGGGGTTTGAACTCGATGTCTTCGATACCGAACTGGGCGTAGAACTCTTCGAAGGTGCCCATCAGGTCTCGGACCGAGAGGTCCTCGGCCATCACCCAGCCCTCGATCTGGAAGAACTCGAGGAGGTGGGTTGCATCAAGCGTATCGTTACGGTAGGCTTTCTCGACGCTGAAATACCGCTGTGGCGGCTCGAGGTCACCCTGTGCGATCCCTGAGAGATACCGCGTTGTCAACGATGTCGTGTGCCCGCGCAATGCGAGTGCACTGGCGAACTCTCGGTCCCACGGCGAGTGGTAGCCATCCCCGTCCTCGCCAACACCATTTCGGTGTGCGCTTTCCACGCGTTCAACGAGGTCATCGGGCAGCGAGTCAATATGCGATGGCTGCTCCATCGCGAAGCGGTCCCAGTGTGTCCGCGCTGGGTGGTCCTGAGGCATGAACAGGCAGTCGTTGATGTAGAAGTCGGCGTCGACATGGGGTCCTTCCATCTCCTGGAAGCCCATCCCGACGAGTACCTCCTTGACGCGTTCTGCGGTTCGCCGGAGCACGTGCTCGCGCCCGCCGTGCTCGACATCGGCGTCAGCAGCGACGTTGTACTCGGCGAACTCCACGTCTTGCCAGTCGCCGCTTGTCAGATGCTCTGGGGTGAGCTGGCCGACGGTTTCTGCGGTTTCGACACCCTCCATCAGCGCGGTGACGCCGTCGTCGGTGAGGACGACCGAGCGCTCGGTCGACTCGGCCGCCGCAACCAGCTCACGGTGGACGAGCCGGTCGAGCGTCTCCTCGGCGACATCTCCAGCGTCGCCGTCGGTGACCGTGACGAGTGCTGCT